>ENA-ORCR01000089-ORCR01000089.1-marine-metagenome-genome-assembly--contig:-NODE-89-length-109004-cov-9.214492_pt1 | contig 109004 bp, 140 predicted proteins | sample MGYA00237782_ERZ508514 | MGnify/ENA primary metagenome ERZ508514 (study PRJEB26185, sample SAMN06268960) | marine metagenome | isolation source: Eden Landing Ponds, San Francisco, CA, USA | place...
AAGGGCTCGTCCTCGCGCAAGGAAGCCGAAGCCGACGGGCTGGAAGTCGCGACGCCGGTCGAAGCCGCGTCCCGCGCCGACACCGTCTCCGTCCTCGTGCCGGACACGGTCCAGCCGGCAGTCTACGAGGCTATCGAAGACGAACTCGAAGCCGGTGACACGCTCCAGTTCGCCCACGGCTTCAACATCCATTACGGTCAGATCGAACCCGACCCCGAGGTCAACGTCACGATGGTCGCGCCCAAGTCCCCGGGACACCTGGTCCGGCGGACCTACAAACGCGGCGAGGGCGTCCCGGGCCTGATCGCCGTCTACCAGGACGCCACGGGCGACGCCAAGGAGCAGGCGCTGGCCTACGCGAAAGGCGTCGGCTGTACCCGCGCGGGCGTCATCGAGACGTCCTTCCAGGAGGAGACCGAGACCGACCTCTTCGGCGAGCAAGCGGTGCTGTGTGGCGGCGTCACCGAACTGATGAAGCAGGGCTACGAGACGCTCGTCGACGCGGGCTACAGCCCGGAGATGGCCTACTTCGAGTGCATGAACGAGATGAAGCTCATCGTCGACCTCATCTACGAAGGTGGGCTGATGGAGATGTGGAACTCCGTCTCCGACACCGCAGAGTACGGTGGGCTGACCCGCGGCAAGGAAGTCGTCGACGACGACGCCCGCGAGAACATGGAGGAGGTCCTCCGGCAGGTCCAGGACGGCGAGTTCGCTCGCGAGTGGATCACCGAGAACCAGACGAACCGACCGAGCTACAAACAACTGCGCCAGGCCGAGGAAGACCACGACATCGAGGACGTCGGTGGTCGCCTGCGAGAGCTGTTCGCCTGGGGCGAGCAACAGAAAGAGGAAGTTCCAGCAGATGACTGACGAGATGAAAGACGTGGATCACACGCATCCACACACGGACAAGACCTTCGGCGCGGCCTTCAAGCGCGGCCCGGACGTGGCCGCCGACGGTGGCCGAGCGAACGCCGAAGAAACAGAGGAAGAGACCATGGAAGACGTCGACCACGAGCCGCCCGGCGAGGGTGCCAACCCCGCCTTCGAGCGCGGCACCGAAGGACGAGCGGATTCAGTATGAGTTCCGATAGACATTCCCGCTCGCTGCGCTTCGCGAGCTGTGACTATCGACCTCATGCTCAATCACGGAGTGATTTCGCATGAGTCAGGGAACACTGTACGACAAGGTGTGGGACCGCCACAAGGTGACGACCCTGCCCAACGGGCAGGACCAGCTGTTCGTCGGGCTCCACCTCATCCACGAGGTCACCAGCCCGCAGGCGTTCGGGATGCTGAAGGAACGCGATCAGGAGGTCGCGTTCCCCGAGCGCACGCACGCGACGGTCGACCACATCGTGCCGACCGGGAACCGCGACCGCCCGTTCGAAGACGAGGCGGCCGAGACCATGATGGCGGAGTTGGAGGAGAACCTCCGCGGGTCGGGGATCGACTTCTCTGACCCCGACTCCGGTAACCAGGGGATCGTTCACGTCATCGGGCCGGAGCAGGGGCTCACCCAGCCCGGCATGACGATCGTCTGTGGCGACTCCCACACGTCGACGCACGGCGCGTTCGGCGCGCTGGCGTTCGGCATCGGCACCTCGCAGATCCGCGACGTGCTGGCGACGGGCTGTGTCGCGATGGAGAAGCAGAAGGTCCGCAAGATCGAGGTCACGGGCGAGCTCGGTGAGGGCGTCACTGCGAAGGACGTCATCCTCACGATCATCGGCGAGCTCGGCACCGACGGCGGCGTCGGCCACGTCTACGAGTACGCCGGCGAAGCCATCGAGGACCTAGGGATGGAGGGACGGATGTCCATCTGCAACATGTCCATCGAGGGGGGCGCCCGCGCGGGGTACGTCAACCCCGACGAGACCACCTACGAGTGGCTGAAGGAGACGGACGCGTTCGAGAACGCCCCCGAGAAGTTCGAGCGGCTGAAGCCCTACTGGGAGTCGATCCGAACCGACGACGACGCGGAGTACGACGACGTCGTCACCATCGACGGCTCGGCCATCGAGCCGACCGTGACGTGGGGGACCACGCCCGGGCAGACCGCGGGTATCACCGAGCCGATCCCGGACCCGGACGACCTCCCCGAGGAGGACCGCGACACCGCGAAGCGGGCGCAGAAGCACATGCGCGTCGAACCCGGCGACACGATGGAGGGGTACGACATCGACGTGGCGTTCCTGGGCTCGTGTACGAACGCGCGACTGAAGGACCTCCGCGAGGCCGCCGCGTTCGTCGAGGGCCGCGAGGTCGACGACGACGTACGCGCGATGGTCGTCCCCGGCAGCCAGCGCGTCCGGGACGCCGCCGAGGCGGAAGGCCTCGACGAGATATTCACGGCGGCGGGCTTCGACTGGCGCGAGCCCGGCTGTTCGATGTGTCTCGGGATGAACGACGACCAACTGGAGGGCGACGAGGCGAGCGCGTCCTCCTCGAACCGGAACTTCGTCGGCCGGCAGGGGTCGAAGGAGGGCCGGACCGTCCTGATGAGTCCGATCATGGTCGCGGCCGCGGCGGTGACCGGCGAAGTCACTGACGTTCGCGAGATGGAGGAGGTGGCGACCGTATGAGCACGCCGGAGTTCAGCGCCGGTGAGGCGCCGGCCGAGAAGGTCACCGAGGTCTCCGGCACCGGTATCCCGGTCCGGGGCAACGACATCGACACCGACCAGATCATTCCGGCTCGGTTCCTGAAAGTCGTCACCTTCGACGGGCTGGGGCAGTTCGCCTTCTTCGACCAGCGGTTCGACGACGACGACAACGAGAAGGACCACCCGTTCAACGAGGAGAAGTACCAGGGCGCGAACGTCCTGGTGGTCAACGCCAACTTCGGCTGCGGCTCCTCGCGCGAGCACGCCCCGCAGGCGCTGATGCGCTGGGGCATCGACGCGCTGATCGGCGAGGGCTTCGCGGAGATCTTCGCGGGCAACTGCCTGGCGCTCGGCATCCCGACCGTGACCGCCGACAGCGAGACGATCCAGGAGCTCCAGGACTGGGTCGACGAGAACCCCGCCGGCGAGATCGACATCGACGTCGAGGCCGAGACCGTCACCTACGGCGACAACGAGATCGACGTCACCGTCGACGACGCCCAGCGCAAGGCGCTCGTGGAGGGCGTCTGGGACACCACCGCGCTGATGAAGTCCAACGCGGGCGCCGTCCGCGACAAGGCCCGGGAGCTCCCCTACGTCGAGGACGCGGCGATCCCGGACGCCGAGTAATTCGGTCGATTCCCACGCACTGCGCAGCGGTTTCCTTCGTTTTCGACGCCGAACGGCACACCGATCTTCGCAGCGGCGCATTCGCCCGATCCCGCACCTCCGCGTATTTGCCGCCGGACGGCGTACACTCGGTATGGCATCGAAGCCGCCGGTCCAGTGCCCGCTGTGCGCGGGCGAGCTCCCGGAGAAGAAGCAACTCGAAGACCACCTCGTCGAGGAGCACACCAAGCGAGAGCTCGCACGGGACGTCGTCTCCACGTACGAGCAGTTAGAGGAGGGCGAACTCTCGGGCTGAGAACCGCCTCGGAGCTCGGCGCCACGACGCCACGGCCGAGCGTCGACGGCAACGTACTGAAACACTTTTACCCGCACGGCGATTCGGTCCAGTTGGCCTTCCTAGGATCGGAAGTCCACCCCGCGTGTCACCACGCGGGTGCGTTTCAATACTCGCGAGCGACAGGACTCTTCGATCCGGTATCGACTCGTTTCGGATACATCGACACCCTCTTTTTCGCCCCCGAGAGAGGGAGGAGCATGACCCACCAGATCGCCGTCATCCCCGGCGACGGGATCGGCCAGGAAGTGACGCCCGCCGCGGTCGACGTTCTGAACGCGCTTGACGTCGAGTTCGAGTTCGTCGAGGGCGACGCCGGCGACGCCGTCGAAGAGGAAACCGGCGAGGCCCTGCCGCAGGAAACCCGCGACATCGCGGCCGAGTCGGACGCCACGCTGTTCGGCGCCGCCGGCGAGACCGCGGCCGACGTGATCCTCCCGCTGCGCGAGGTCGTCGGCTCGTTCGCAAACGTCCGCCCCGCCGTCTCCTACCCCGGACTGGACGCCGTCCAACCGGACACCGACCTCGTGTTCATCCGGGAGAACACCGAGGGCGTCTACTCGGGCATCGAGTCCGAGATCGCCGACGGCGTCACGACGCTGACGCGCGTGATCACCGAAGACGCCTCCCGCGACATCGCCGAGTTCGGCTTCGACTACGCCGAGGAGAACGGCTACGACGACGTTACGATCGCCCACAAGGCCAACGTGATGCGGACGACCGACGGCGAGTTTCTGGAGGCCGCCGAAGCCGTCGCGGAAGAGCGCGACGCCGACTACGACACCGCGCTGATGGACGCGCTGGCGATGCACCTGATCATGCACCCCGAGGACTACGGCGTGATCATCTGTCCCAATCTCGCGGGCGACGTGCTCTCGGACCTCGCGGCGGGGCTGGTCGGCGGACTCGGACTGCTCCCCTCCGCGAACGTCGGGCCGGACAACGCCCTGTTCGAGCCGGTCCACGGTTCGGCGCCGGACATCGCGGGCGAAGGCGTCGCCAACCCCTCGGCCATGATCCTTTCGGCGGCGATGCTGCTCGATCATCTGGGCTACGACGACGAGGGCGACCGCGTCCGCGACGCCGTCGAGACGGTGCTCGACGAGGGGCCGCGCACGCCCGACCTCGGCGGCGACGCCTCGACCGAGGAGGTAACGCAGGCCGTGCTCGACCGGCTGTAGGACCGAGACGTCGTCGACGGCCGTCACCCACCGAACCTTCTTGCCCCAGTACGATCGAGCTACGCGTATGAGTACTCGAACGGACCGGCGCGATCGGAGCCTCGGCGCGACGCTCCTGGTGTGGGGGCTGGCGCTGCTGGGCGTGCTGTTCGTGCTGTCGATCGTCATCGCGACGGTGATCTCGATCGTCACCACGGTCGTCGCGATCGTGACGACGGTCGCGACGGCGCTCCTGCTGGCGGGCATCGCGTACCTCGCGGCGTCGCGGGCGCTCGGAAGCGCCGGGAGCGGGCGCGGTGGTCGCGGATACGACGAGCGCGGACGCGGCGACCACGGACGCGAGCCGGTCCGACGCCACAGCGCGGAGTACGACGTCGACGCCGCGGCAGGGCGTCGATCCGCCGACGAGCGTTCGGAGCGCGAGCGTAACGACGAGTCGCTACTCGGCCGAATTCCGGGCTTCGGGAGCGTGAGCGAGGACGCCGATGAAGCGGCGCCACCGGCCGATCCGATCGAGCGGCTCACCGACCGGTACGTCCGCGGCGAAATCGGCGAAGCCGAGTACGAGCGCCGTCTCGAACGACACCTGGAGCGATCGGAGACGTCCGGCCGCCGGGTCGGCGATCCGACTCTCGATCGGGAGTACGAGCGGTGAGATCTGACGAGGAAACTATCGACTTAGTCCGCGCGTTCGGACGCCGCCGAGCAGGCCCGCTCCCACTTGCCCTGTGACTCAAGGCGCTTCTGGAACTGGTCTGCGTACTCCTGTGCGAGCTCCGCCGCTGCGCGCTCGCGTTCGTCGTCCCCGCCACCACCCCCGCCGCCGAGCAGTCCCTTGATCGCGCCGACGATTCCCCCGCCGCCCGAACTCCGCGAGGAGCCGCCGGAGGGCGCGCCGCCCATCCCGCCCATCTGCTCGCGAACGTCGTCGAGCGCGGGCATCACCTGCGGGAGCTTGTCGGTGTCGGCGACGAGCTCGGCGTTCTCGGGGTCGTCGGCGTTCTCGATCTCCAGCTCGACCGCGGTCATGATCATCCCCCACTCCTGGCTCGAAAACTCGGATTGGGCGACCTGCTGGTTGAACTCCTGATCGACGGACATCCTGTCGCCGACGAACCGGTCGGTCCAGTCTCCGTTGCTCATACCGGACAGGTACGGAGAGCCACCGTATCAGGGTTGTGCAAACTGGCGGTCGTGGTTCGCGCGATCGAGGCGCCAAAGGGATCGAACGACGCTCCGGCGTCCCGGGGCGCGGGGATGGCGGCGAAGTGAGGACGCCGCGTCCGGCCGCGTGGCTGATCGGGTGACGTGACGATCGAAAAATGCGGTCGTTCTGGGCCGTTTACAGGTGCACGTCGGCGCCGAGACTCTCCTTGAGTGCGTCGTGGACCTTGCAGAGTTCGTTGGCGCGCTCGATCACGTCGTCGGCCTTGTCGCCGACGTCAGCCTCCGTTTCGACGTCGAACGCGACCGACTCCAGCTTGTCGTCGTCGTTGAGTTCGCCCGTGACGTCGATCGAGATTTCGCCGAGGTCGCCCACGTCGCGCTGTTCGGCGGCGACGCGCAGTGCGGGGACGTAACAGGAGCTGTAGGCCGCCAGCAGCGCCTCCAGCGTGTCCGGCGCCTCCTCCCCGGTGGCGTCGATCGTCGTCTCGAAGTCGCGGATCTGGTTCGTCGTGGAATACCCTTCGGTCGAGGTGGAGTGTACTTCCTTCGCCATAGCACCTAGAGAGTTTACCGCGACCGACGTAAGCGTTGGTCCGGCGGCAGGGGCGTCGAAAAAATGCGCCGCGGCGCAGCGCCTCGGCCTCAGTACCCTTCCGACAGATCGAACGTTTCGTCGCCGTCGAGCACGTGAACTTCGGTGTCGCTGCCGGTCCCTTTCACCTCGTCGACGAAGTCGTCGACGTCGATCTCGATCGGCCCGAACGTGTCGTAGTGCATCGGGAACGCGTGGTCGACGTCGAGCCAGTCGACGGCGATCGCGGCCTGCATCGGCCCCATCGTGAAGTGGTCGCCGGCCGGTACGGCGGCGGCGTCCGGCTCCAGATAGGGGGCGATCACGTCGCGCATCTCGGTCATCAGCCCGGTGTCGCCGGCGTGGTAGAACGTCGTCGACTCTTCGTCGCTGACCTGGGTGGGCTTCGTGTCGCTGATCACGTAGCCCGAGGGCATCCCGGCGCCGCTCTCGTAGTCGGTGTCGAAGCCGTTGGTGTGGTCGGCGCGGTGCTTGGTGACGAACGCGTCGCCGAGCTCGACCGTCCCGCCGAGGTTGAACCCGATCGTCTCCTCGACGCCGTACTCCGACTCGACGTAGCCCGCGAGCTCGGGCGACGCCGCCACCGGCACGTCGGCGAACTCGCCGACGCTCCCGATGTGGTCGCCGTGCCCGTGGGTCAGCAGGACGTAATCCGGGTCGACGTCGGCCGGGTCGGTCGACGTGAGCGGGTTGTCGAAGAACGGGTCGATCAGCAGCTCTGTGTCTTCGACCGAGACGTGCCACGTCGAGTGGCCGTGCCAGGTGAGCTCCATGGTCACGGAGGACTACCGGCGACAGCCACTTAATGATACTCGGAGCGGAAATCCGGGACGCGATTCCGGCGGCGTGACGCCGGAATCACCGCGGCGTCGGCTTCGGGCAGCTATTTCACCGACGCGGGCGAACCGACCGTCGTGCTCACCCTGCAACTCGACGAGTTCATGGTCGAACTGAAGGAGGGATCGCTCAAGAACGTCGGACCGACGAACAAGTCTGGCACCGCGAAGCTGTTCGACGTCGAGTCGGCCGAGGCTCGCGAGTTCGGCGACAAGCGCGTCAAACTCGTCTTCGAGGACGGCGAGGGCAACGAGGTGCAGGTCGCGCTGTTCCCCGAGGACGTCCGGTCGATCGCACGCGACATCGAGGCGCTGGAAGACGACAGCCCCGTCTTCGAGTGAGGCGACGACCCGCGCCGCGGCGGCGTCGCGCAAGAGAATCACGACGCCGCCGAACGTGACTCGGATCGAACATTCCCCGAAACCGGGACGCCTGACGAGCGCGTTTCGACAACAGTTTTAGGCCGGGACCATTCAGAACGATCAAATGGGTAACTGTATCATCTGTGGCGCGCCCGTCGACGGGCAAGTCTGCAGTACTCACGAGGAGGACGTAGCGTTCGAGTTCGAGGGCGACTCGCCAAATCAACTGACCGCCAACCGCTTCTACCGCGGTTCTGTCGACGGCTTCGCCGACTTCGGCGTGTTCGTCGACATCGGCGACTCCGTCACCGGCCTGCTCCACCGCAGCGAGCTGGACCGCCGGCTCGACAGTCTGGACTGGGACTCCGGCGACGAAGTGTACGTAAAAGTCAAATCCGTCCGCGACAACGGCGACGTCGACCTCGGCTGGTCGATCCGCCAGTCCGCCGACGAGTTCCGCGGCACGCTCGTGGACACGCCGCGCGGCGACGTTCGCAAGGACGAATCGAGCGACGAGACGGAGGAGCAGGCGAGCGAGGGAAACGCGCAGTCGGCCGCGGCGACGGCGACGCCTAACGGCGGTCGCACCGCGGCGGTCGACGCAGACGAAAGCGCGAGCGAAGCGGCCGAGGACGACTCGCCCGCCGACACGTCGCAGAGTGCGAGCGACGACGCGGACGCGGCCGAGGCGTCCGCCGACGAGACGGCCGCAGCCGACGAAACGACCACTGAGGAGACGGTCGACGACGCCGCGACCGCGGCGTCCGACGAGAGCGACGACGCCGAGGAGGCGATCGAGCGCTCGCCGGTCGAGGCCCTCGACGGCCTCGTCGACGAGCGCGTCCGCATCGAGGGCGAGGTCGTCGGCGTCCGACAGACGAGCGGCCCGACGATCTTCGAGCTGCGCGACGAGACGGGCGTCATCGAGTGCGCCGCCTTCGAGGAGGCCGGCGTCCGAGCCTACCCCGACATCGACGTCGAGGACGTCGTCCGACTGGACGGCGAAGTCGAGCTCCGCCGCGACGAACTGCAGGTCGAGACCGAGACGCTGGTCCGCCTGGAGGGCGTCGAGGCCGACGCCGTCAAGGACCGACTCCGCTCTGCGCTGGACGCCGCCGCCGAGCCCGACGAGTTCGAGCTGCTGGCGGACAATGACGACGTCGCCGCGATCGAGGACGACCTGGCGGCCGCCGCGACGGCGATCCGGCGGGCGATCCTCGAAGCGCGCCCGATCGTGGTCCGTCACAGCGCGACCGCGGACGGCTACGCCGGCGGCGCCGCGATCGAGCGGGCCGCGCTGCCGCTGATCCGCGAGGAGCACTCCCGGCAGGACGCCGTCTACAACTACTTCCAGCGCCGCCCGATCGAGGGCCACATCTACGACATGGACGCCGCCACGAGCGACGTCACGGACATGCTGGAGGACCGCGAGCGCCACGGCGACCAGCTCCCCCTCGTGGTGCTGGTCGACGCCGGCAGCACGGTCGAGTCCGAGGACGGCTACGACCTGGTCGACGTCTACGACGTCGAGACGGCCGTCGTCGACGCCCGCGCGCCCGACGACGCGGCGGCCGACGCCGTCGACACGTTCGTCAACCCCGACAGCGACGACGTGACGACGCCGGCGCTGGCGGCCAACGTCGCAGCGGCGGTCAACGCCGACGTGCGCGAGGAGCTTCACCACGTCCCCGCGGTCGGCTACTGGGAGGACACGCCCGACGAGTACCTCGCGCTGGCCGCCGAGGCCGGCTACGACGCCGACGCCGTGCGCGAGATCCGCGAGGCGATCGCGCTGGAGGCGTACTACCAGACGTACAAGGACAAGCGCGAGCTGATCGCCGACCTGCTGTTCGAGAAGGCCGAGGGGCTGGCCGGCCACGTCAGCGGCCAGTTCCGCACGAAGCTCGACGCCGAGCTCGAGACCGCCGAGCGCAACCTCACGATCCGCAACGCCAGCGACGTGACGTTCGCGGTGCTCGACACCGACGCCTACACCCACCGCTTCGACTTCCCGAACACGACGCTGCTGGTCGACGCGCTGCACCGCCGCCAGCGCGACGAGCACGGCGCGCCGCTGGTGACGCTGGGCGTCGACGAGGACGAGATCCACGTCCGCAGCACCGAGCCGGTCGACGTCCGCGACATCGGACGGGCAGCCGCGGAGCGCGCCGACGAGGCGGGCGTCTCGGTCGTCGGTGGCCGCGACGGCCACGTCGAGTTCCTGGCCGGCCAGCGCGACGCCGTGCTGGAGGCCGTCGTCGCCTCGATCGCGAGCGAGCTGTAAGGTCCCTTCCTCTCTCGTCGCCACCGCCACTCGCCAGCCGCGGCGCCCGCCGGCGAGCGTCGCAGTCGATCGGTCCCTACACCTATGAGTCGCGCCGCTGAACGGTTCCGTATGGACCCCGAAAACGTCCGCGTCGACGTCGAGGTGGAGGTCGAGGTAGATACCGACGAGCTGGAAGTCGAGGTCGGCGACGTCAAAGAGCTCGAAGCCGAACTGGAGTCGGACGGCGTCGAGATCGAGGTCGAAGCCGACGTCGAGGTCGAGGGCGGCGAGGAGGACGAGCGCGAGGAGGAAGCCGAGAGTGAGGAAGCCGAAAGCGAGGAAGAAGCCGACAGCGAAGAAGCTGAGGAGGAAGCAGAGCAGGAGGACGAGAGTGAGGAAGACGAGGAATCAGAGGACGACTCGGCGCTCGGCGAGTAACGCGCCGGGCGGACGCGTCTCCGGCGTCCGATCGCCCGCCAGTCGACATTCTTATTCGGCCGAACCCGCTCGTATCGGGTAATGAGCACCGAGCAGGACGTCACCGAAACCGACGCGTTCGAGCGGGTCTGCGAGGAGCTGATCGACCGGATCCTCGCCGGCGAGATCGAGCGCGACGACCTCGAGTCCGCGAAGCTCGACGTCTGTTCGGACTTTTCGGCGCCGAAGGTGCCGAAGAACACCGAGCTGCTGGACTACGCGCCCGACGAGCGCCGCGAGGAGCTGGAGGAGGTGCTGCAGCGAAAGCCCGTCAGAACCGCCTCCGGCGTCTCGCCGGTTGCGATCATGACCAGCCCGCACACCTGCCCGCACGGGAAGTGCCTGTACTGTCCGGGCGGTCCCGCCTCGGACTTTTCGAGCTCCCAGAGCTACACCGGCCACGAGCCGGCGGCCGCGCGCGGCGAGCAGAACGACTACGACCCCTACGGGCAGGTCACGCTGCGACTCGACCAGCTGCGCGAGATCGGACACCCCGTCGACAAGGTCGAGCTGATCCTGATGGGCGGGACGATGACCGCACGATCCCACGACTACCAGGAGTGGTTCGTCAAGCGCGCCCTGGAAGCGATGAACGACTACGACCTCGATTCCGAGCCCGAACCCGCCGAGGGCGAGAGCTTCGCGCAGGACCCCGACGAGTACGAGTTCTCGTATCTGGAGGACGTCATCGCCGAGAACGAGACGGGCGAGATCCGCAACATCGGGACGACGTTCGAGACCAAGCCCGACTGGTGCGACCCCGAGCAGATCGACCGGATGCTCGATCTGGGCGGCACCAAAGTGGAGGTCGGCGTCCAGACGACCTACGAGCGGATCAACCGCGAGATGCACCGCGGGCACGGCGTTCAGGCGTCGATCGACGCCAACCGCCGGCTGCGCGACGCCGCGTTCAAGGTCGGCTTCCACATGATGCCCGGCCAGCCCGGCATGTCCCGGGAGATGTGCCTGGAGGACTTCCGCCGCATCTTCGAGGACCCGAAGTGGCGGCCGGACTACCTCAAGATCTACCCCACGCTGGTCGTCCGCGGGACGATGACCTACGACATGTGGTACAACGACGAGTACGACCCCCTCACGAACGAGGAGGCCGCCGAGCTCGTCGCCCGCATCAAGAAGGAGATTCCCCGCTACACCCGGCTCCAGCGCGTCCAGCGGGACATTCCCGCGGACTTCATCGACGCCGGCGTTTGGAAGTCGAACCTCCGCCAGCTCGCCCGCAAGAAGATGGACGAGCACGGCTGGGAGTGCGATTGCATCCGCTGTCGCGAGGCTGGGATGAACGACGAGGAACCCGAGAACGTCGAGCTGGACGTGATGACCTACGAGGCCGGCGGCGGCACGGAGAAGTTCATCAGCTTCGAGGACTTCGAGAAGGACCTGCTGGTGGGGTTCTGTCGGCTTCGCTTCCCGAACGACCCCGTTCGCCGGGAGCTCGACAACGCCGCGCTGATCCGCGAACTCCACGTCTACGGCAGCGAGGCGGGGATCGGGCAGGACGCCGAACTCGGGCAGCACCAGCACAAGGGGTACGGCCGCCGCCTGATGGAGCGCGCCGAGGATCTGGCCGCCGACAACGGGTTCGACAAGCTCAGCGTCATCTCGGGCATCGGCGCCCGCGAGTACTACAGGGAGAAGCTGGGCTACCACCAGGATGGGCCGTACGTGAGCAAGCGGCTCTGAGGCGCTCTCCGGCGTCCGGATTCCGTTTTTCAGTCCGTGTACGGCTTCTCGATGTCGCCTCGAACCGGGATGAGCGCGTTCATCCGGCTGGTGACGGCGTCGAACAGCGTGATCAGCGGCGAGAGCGCGCGCTCGACGAGCCGCACGGGCGAGGCGACCGTCAGCGACCACCGCTCGGCGTTCCCGAGGCCGAACGCCTTCGGGACGATCTCGCCGAAGATCAGGATGAGCGAGCTCGTCAGCACCGTCGTGACGACCACCGCCGCCCCGGCCGGAAGGTAGCTGGCCACGAGGACGGTCGTGATGCTCGAAATCGCGATGTTGACGACGTTGTTCCCGACCAAAAGCGTCACCAGCAGCCGGTGGGAGTCGTCGTGGAGTTCCTTCAGAACGTGCGCTCTCGAGTCGTCGGTCGCGGCCTGCCGGTCGATCCACTCGCGGGGCAACGAGAAGATCGCGGTTTCGGAACTCGAAAAGAACGCGCTCAGCGCCAGAAGGAAGACGATCGCGACGCCGCCGACCACCGCTGCCACGTGGCTGCTCATGGATCTACTTTCGAGACGCGTCCCAAGAACCCGGCGATGGACGCAGTTTAGCGGCGGCTCGCAGTCGTTCGAGAGACGGGGTAGGTCGGCGGCCGAGTCCCCCGTGGAAACCACGGGAGTTGAAAGGCGGCCCCGACCGTGCCGTCTACCCGATCCTCTCTTCCGTCGCTACAAAACACCTCCGGTGCTCGGCGCTCCGCGTCCGGGAGATCACTCGCCGCCGCAGTCGGCCTCGAAGTCGTCGTACGGGCGGGTGTGCTCGCTGTGGACGAGCTCCTCCTCGGCGATTTCGAGGCCGATCCCCGAGAGCTCCCCGCTGATCCGGTTGAGATCGTCGCTGTCCTGTCCGACCGCGATGACGTGGAGGTTCTCCTCGCCGGTCATCAGCTCGCGCACCGAGACGACGCCCGGAATCTCCAGGGCCTCCCTGGCGAGCCGTTCGCGCTCGGGAATCGGCGCCGTGCAGAAGATGAGCGTGTACAGCGGATAGCCGACGAGTTCGTAGTTGACGTCGAGGTGCGCGCCCTCCACGACCCCGTCCTCGACGAGCTGGGCGATCCGGTTGCGGACGGTGCTCGGCGAGACGCCGTAGTCCTCGGCGATTTCGGCGGCCGACGTCGTCCGGGCGTCGCCCTGCAAGCGGTAGATGACGTATTTGTCGAGATCGTCGAGATCGCGCGTCTGCATACCAATGCGGGCGGGAGCGCGGCCCTAAGGTGTTTTGATCCTCAGAAGAGGCGGCGTTCGATCGCGCGGCCGAGCCGCCCGGGGATCTCCCCGCTGCGGGGGCGGACGACCAGCGCCGAGGAACTCACGCCGTCGACCAGCGAGGCGGCGCGGCCGTCGCCGTCGGGACCGGTGCCGACGATCAGCAGGTCCGTCTCCGGGCTCTCGAAGGCGGCGGCGTCGCCCGGCCCGACGACCGTCGTGGTCGTGGACGCCGACACGAGCCCGGCGATCTCGTCGTGGTAGTCCTCGATCGTCGTCGCGCGCTCGTCGGAGCCGTCGGCGTCGACCGGGAACTCCAGGGTGACCTCGGCGCCGTGGGCGGTCGCGATCGCGTCGGCGACGGCGATCTTCGAGGGGTCGTAGGGCCCCTCGTCGGTGACGACCGCGATCGAGTCGATCTCGCCGACGTCTCGATCCTCGACCAGCACCGCGTCGCAGTCGGTGTGTTCGAGCACCCAGTCGACGTCGCTGCCCAGGATCCGGGATCGGAGCCCGCCGCGTTCGCGCTCGACGACGAGCACGTTCGGCTCGGTTTCCTCGACGTAGTTCGCGAGCGCGTGCCGGGTGTCGTGGCTCACGATCTCGCTGGCCCGAACGGGAACGTCGCCGTCGGCCGCGAGTTCGTCGGTTCGCTCCTCGAACTCGAGGTCCGCCGCGGACTGCTCGGTCGCGGCCGTCAGGGGAACCTGGTCGGCGACCTCGTCGAACTGCACCACGGAGACGTGCCCGTCGTGCGGTCGCGCGAGGTCCGAGGCGACCGACAGCAGCGTCGCCTCCGTCTCGCGGGAGGCACCCTCGGGGATCGCGACGAGCGCCTCGTAGTCGTCGGTCGGCTCGATCGCCTCGCGCGTCCGGCCGACGGCCTTGCGGCCGACCTCCCGCCGGACGACGTTGAGCGCAGCGCCCTCGCGGTCCACGCGCGGACGGCCGTAGTAGTAGAACCAGGCGACGCCGCCGAGCGTGATCACCACGGCGCCGGCGATCGCGACCGGACCCATCTGGGTCAGCAGCGCCAGCCCGGTCACGATCCCGAAGAGCTGCATCCACGGGTACAGCGGCGAGCGGAACGTCGGCTCGTACTCGACGGTGCCCCGGCGGAACGAGATCACGGCGACGTTGATCAGCACGAACACGAGGATCTGGAACGCGCTGGCGAGCTTGGCAATCTCCAGGATCGGGACGAACGCGATCAGCAGGAGCAACACCGCGCCGGTCAGTAGGATTGACTGGCTCGGCGTGCCGAAGCGATCGCTGATCTCCGCCAGCGACGGGGGCGCGAGGTCGTCGCGGCTCATCGCGAAGGGGTACCGCGACGAGGAGAGCAGGCCCGCGTTGGCGGTGCTGACCAGCGCGAGGATCGCGGCGATCATGACGCCGTAGACGCCCAGCGTGCCGAGCGTCGCCTGGGCCGCGTCGATCATCGGCACCTCCGAGCCCGCGATGGCGTCGAGATCGGTCGTCCCGAGCATCACGACGACGATCAGCGCGTACAGCAGCGTCGTGAAGGCGAGCGAGCCCAGGATTCCGAGCGGGATGTTCCTGCTGGGGTTCTCGATCTCCTCGGCGACGCTTGTCACCTTCGTCACGCCCGCATAGGAGACGAACACGAGTCCCGTCGCGGCGAAGATGCCGCCGGCGCCGCTGTCGAACGCCGTCGAGAACGAGCCCCCGTCGACGGCCGGCACGCCGCCCACGACGAACCACGAGAGGATCGCGAGCATGACGGCGACGATGCCGATCTGCAGCGTCCCCGTCTGCTTGGCGCCGATCAGGTTGACCAGAACGAGCACCGTCGCCAGCCCCAGGGCGATCACCGTCGTGACGGCGTCGGGAACGTCGAACAACCACAGCAGGTAGGGGACGCCGCCGACCAGCGCCAGCCCCCCCTTGAACGACAGCGCGAACCAGGTCCCGATGCCGGCGACGGTACCTAACAGGGGACCCATCCCGCGCTCGATGTAGATGTACGTCCCGCCGGCTTCCGGCATCGCCGTCGCCATCTCGGACTTCGAGAGCGCCGCCGGGACGACCAGCAGCCCCGCGAGCACGTACGCGATCACGACGCCGGTGCCCGCCGTCTTGACGGCCAGCGCCGGCAGGATGAAGATGCCGCTGCCGATCATGGCGCCGATGCTGATCGCGAGCACCGCCGGAAGCCCGAGGTCCTTTTCGAGTTTCTTGGGCACCGTCAGGCACCTCCTCCGTCGGGCGATCCGGGTGCGACCGTCGGCTTCGAATCGCTCCGTCCGTCCGACGCTCGCCCCGACAGTACGCCGGCGGCGATCCGGTCGCTCCGATCCCCGGCGGATTCGACGTTCGCGGTTCCAGTCATTGCTCTCGGTTCGGTGCCCGTATCGTAAAAACGACTCGTTTTGATTCGCGTATCGTTATTCGAGAGGAGTATTTCTCTCGTTTCGTTTTGATCAGCCGTTCAACGCCGACGGATCGACAACGCCCGACCGAGGCGGTCACGGGTTCGCGAGTAGCGCGGATCGGCGCAAATTTACCGGATGCGTACGCAACACCCGGTATGAGCGAGACGGTCGCCGAGCGGCTTCGAGCGAACGCGGTGGAGGTGACGTCGATCCTGATCACCGGGCTCTGGATGGGTGGGCTGTTCCTCACGGACCAGAACTGGTGGCTCGGCGTGCTGATCGTCGGCTACGCCGCGGTGATCCCCCTGGTCCAGACGCTGTTCGGCGAGGACGAGGCGGAGCACGAGGACGCCGACGAGGACCGCGAGCGGTCCCACTGGTGGGGACGCGAGAAGAAATCGAAGTCGTCGACGACCCCGGACAGCGGCGACGGAGACGACCCGCTGGAGACGCTCCGGGAGCGTTACGCTCGCGGCGAACTCACGGACGAACAGTTCGAGCGGAAGCTGGAGCGGCTGCTGGAGACGGAGACGATCGAGGACGTCGAGGATCGACGGCGCGCGGAACGAGAACTGGAGTACGATCGCTGAACCGGCGGATCTGAACGACGAGCGCCGACTCAGACCGCCAGCGCGACGTCGACGACGAGCATGACGCCGAATCCCGAAACGAACGAGAGCGTCGCCAGGTCGGCGTAGCCGTGGCCGTGGCTGGAGGGGATCATCTCTCTGAAGATCACGGCCATCATCGTGCCGGCCGCGAAGCCGGCGGCGAAGGGGAACACGTCGGTGACGACGGCGACCAGCGCGAAGCCGGCGGCCGCCGCGAGCGGTTCCGGAACCCCTCCCGAGATCGTCGTGTACGCCAGCGTGCGCCACCGCGAGACGCCCGCCTTCGTCGCGGGCACCGCCATCGCGAACCCGTCGGGGACGTTCTGGACGGCGATCGCCAGCGCGAGTGCGACGCCGATCTCGTCCAACCCGCTGGCGAACGCGATGCCGATCGCGAGCCCCTCGGGGACGTTGTGCAGCGTGATCGAGCCGCCGATCAGCACCGCCTGCCGCCAGTCGTCGGCGGCCTGCAGGATCGTCTCGTCCTCGGCAATCCCGTGGGAACGGGGGCCGCGAAACCCGAGGTGGAGGTGCGGGAGCAGCTTGTTCGCGGCCAGCAGCCCGACGCCGCCGGCGAGCAGTCCAGCGAGCACCGACCACAGGGAACCCAGCTCCAGCCCCGGCACGATCAGCGCGAACACGGCCGCGCCGAACATGATGCCGGCGGCGAGTCCGAGCGCTCCGTCGTAGGTGCGGTGGCTGATCCGGTCGGTGAAAAGCGTCGGTACGGCGCCGAGTCCCGTCGCAGCACCGGCGAGCAGCGCGATTCCGACGACCTCCGGTAGCGACGCCATCTACCCGAAGCGCTCGCTCCAGCGTGTTAAACCCGCTGGACGCGGTCGCAAGCTACTGTTCGTTCCGGCGCCGACGGTCGATCCGCCGGATCGTCCTCCGCTCGACGCGCCGGATCCGCTAGATCATCCCGGCTCGATCCAACTGGCTCGTTAGCGGTTGCGAGTTGCTATCGGCCATCGCCAATTTGCATAATTAACTGCAATGTTTATTTGCCACACCGATTTAGTGATACACGTCTGCGAGGTGAGACGAACGATGACACACACCAGACGGACGGTACTGCGGGGCATCGGTTCGGCGGGATTGATCGCGAGTGCGGTCGGCGCGGCGAGCGCGACCGGCGAGGGTGACGCGAGATACGTCGTCACCACGGCCGGCAGCGACGCAGGAGGACGGGTCGAACGCGCGGGGTTCGACGTACGACACGAACTCGCCGGCGGCTCGGTGCTGATCGTCGAGGGGTCGGGCGGAGATCGCGACGCGCTCGCTTCGGTGAACGGCGTCCGGAACGCCGCTCGCGATCTTCGGATCACGTTCGACGGCCCGGCGCTGGAAGACGCCGACGAGATCCGAGACGAACCGCTGTACGACCTGCAGTGGGACAAACAGCGCACGAGCGCCGCGCCGGCCCGCGACGTCGCGACGGGCGAGGGCGCCACGCTGGCGATTCTCGACACCGGCATCGACCACGATCATCCCGACCTGACGCCGAACCTCGACACCGACCGAAGCCGGCTGTTTCGGGCGAGCGAGATCCGGGAGGGCACGGGAACCGTCGAAGTACCGGCCGACCGCGACGATCCGACGAAGGGCACGACGACCGACTCCCGGAACGTTGCGGACGACGTGGACGGCCACGGCAGCCACGTCGGCGGCATCGCCGCGGCGCCGCGGAACGGCGCGGGGATCGTCGGGACGGCGCCCGACGCGTCGCTGGTGGCGCTTCGGGTGTTCTACTACGACGAGATCGAGAACGAGGAGGGCGAAACGGTGTCGGCGCTCACGACCACGACGGCCGACATCCTGCTCGCGATCGACTACGCCGCCAGCATCGGCGCCGACGCGGCGAACATGAGCCTCGGGACGCCGACGCTGCCCCCCGAGTCCCGATCGGAGGGGATGCACGTCGCGTACGACCGGGTGATCAAGTCGGCGACGCGGCGGGGGACGCTCGTCGTCGCCAGCGCGGGCAACGCCGAAAGCGACCTCCAGCGCGGCGGCCGGTACTCGCTGCCCAACAGCACGCCCGGCGCGCTGAGCGTCAGCGCGACCGGGCCGAACGACGAGCTGACGTTCTACTCGAACTACGGGACGAACGAGATCGACGTGGGCGCGCCCGGCGGCGGCTACGAGACGCTGGAAAAGACGCTCTCGATGGAAACCGAGTGGCCCTTCCCGACGAATCTCGTCCTCTCGACGGTGCCACCCGAGCTGTACGACGGTGCGACGCACTCGTACTTCGCCGGGACGTCGATGGCCGCCCCGCAGGTGACGGGCCTCGCGGGCCTCGTGCGCGAACTTGATCCGTCGGCGAACGCCGAACAGGTCGAACAGGCGATCGAGCGCGGCGCTGACGGCGCGAACGGTCGTTCGAGTCCCGACCTCGGCGCCGGGCTGATCGACGTCGCGAACACCGTCGAACGAGTTTCCCGCGGGAACGACGGCTGAACCGGCCGGTCGTCACCCCGTCCCGATCACGAACCGCAGGAGTACGAAGATCGTGACCAGCGAGACGATCGTCGTCGCGAACACGTCGACGGAGGCGAGGCGCTCGTCGCCGCCGTACTCGGTGGCGTAGACGTACGTCGACACCGCCGAGGGCATCGCCAGCATCACGACGCCGGCCCTCACCGTCGAGGGCGAGGACGCCAGCAGCGAGAACGCCGCCAGCGCGACCGCCGGCATCAGGAACACCTTCAGCGCGACCACCGATCCGACAGTCGAGCGGTCGACGTCCGCCGACTCCAGCGACAGCGCGCCGCCGACGCAGATCACGGCGATCGGCAGCGCGAGTTGCGAGAGGACGTCGAGGCCGGTCGTCGCGACGCCGAAGACGGTCGCCGCGACGTCGGGGATCGATACGCCGGCCACCGCGACGTCGGGCACCGACACGCTGATCAGGGAGACGGTCACCCCGGCGGCGAGCGAGAGGATCACCGGATTCTTCGTGAACTGCCGCAGTTCGTCGACGAACGAGGCGTCCCGATCGTTCAGCACTACCAGGATCAGGATCGTCAGCGGGACCTGCGTGAGCGCGCCCATTCCCAGCAGGATGCTCGCCTTGGCCGTCGTCAGGTCGCCGAACGTCGCCGCCACGATCGGCAGCCCGAAGAAGCCGAGGTTGCCGTGGTACGACTGGACGACGGCGACGCTCCGCTCGCGGTTCGAGCGCGCCGACCGGTGAACGATCCAGCCGGCCGCGACCATCACCACAAGCACGCTCCACAGCCCCGCGAGCAGGGCGGGCGTGAGAACTTCGTCGAGCTGCTGGGCGTACGTCGAGGAGAAGATCAGCGCCGGCAGCGCGACGTAGAACGCCAGCGCGTTCAGCAGCTCCCGGCGCGACGGCGTCAACACGCCGAGCGAGCGCCCGGCGATGCCGACGCCCAGCAACACCAGCATGTAGAGCAGATTCGAGACGAGCGACACGGGTACAGGAAGCGCTTCGGCGGGTAATGGCTCTGTTGGATTCCGCCGCTCTACAGCGCCGAGCCGGGGACTCCCCGCCGGCTGCCGCGCTCGCGGAGCGACACGCCTTTCCCCCGCGCGTCGGACCACTCACGTATGGACCGCAAGCGGGAGATGACGAGCGTCGATCTGGCCGCCCTCGTCTCGGAACTCGGCAGCTACGAGGGCGCCAAGGTCGACAAAGCCTACCTCTACGGCGACGACTTTCTGCGGCTGAAGCTCCGGGACTTCGAGCGCGGCCGCGTCGAACTGCTGATCGAGGTCGGCGACGTCAAGCGCGCCCACGTCGCGGCGCCCGAGCACGTCCCCGACGCGCCGGGCCGGCCGCCGAACTTCGCGATGATGCTCCGCAACCGCCTGTCGGGCGCGGACTTCGTCGGTGTCGAGCAGTACGAGTTCGACCGCATCCTGGAGTTCGAGTTCGAGCGCGACGACGAGAACACGACGATCGTCGCCGAGCTGTTCGGCCCCGGTAACCTCGCGGTGCTCGATCCGAACCGCGAAGTGATCGACTGTCTCGACACCGTCCGGCTCAAATCGCGCACCGTCGCGCCGGGCGCCCAGTACGAGTTCCCCGAATCGCAGGTCAACCCCCTGGCGATGTCCTACGAGGCCTTTGCCGCCCTGATGGACGAGTCCGACAGCGACGTCGTCCGGACGCTGGCGACTCAGCTCAACTTCGGCGGCCTGTACGCCGAGGAGCTGTGTTCCCGCGCGGGCGTCGACAAGAACCTCGACATCGCCGACGCCGACGCCGAGCAGTACGAGCGACTCTACGAGGCCATGGAGGCGCTGGCGGTCGAGCTTCGGACCGGCGCGCTCGACCCGCGGGTGTACTACGAGCCCGACGAGGAGGGCGGCGGGATCGAAGGCGGCACTCGCATCGACGTGACGCCGATCGCCTTAGAGGAGTACGAGCATCTCCCCGCCGAGGCGTTCGACACGTTCACCGACGCCGTCGACGACTACTTCCACCACCTCGATCTCACCGAAGACGAGGACGCCGGCGGTAGCGGCCCCGACCGGCCGGACTTCGAGGGCGAGATCGAGAAGCAACAGCGCATCATCGAACAGCAGGAGCAGGCGATCGAGGGGTTCGAGGAGGACGCCGAGGCCGAGCGCGAGAAGGCCGAACTGCTGTACGCCGAGTACGGGCTGGTCGACGAGATCCTCTCGACGGTTCGCGAGGCCCGCGCGAACGACGTCCCCTGGGAGGAGATCGAGGAGACGTTCGCAGCCGGCGCCGAGCAGGGGATCGACGCCGCCGAAGCCGTCCAGCGCATCGACGACGAGAACGGCCGGGTGACCGTCCGGATCGACGGTACGGACGTGACGCTCGACGCGAGCGAGGGCGTCGAGCAGAACGCCGACCGGCTCTACAAGGAAGCAAAGCGCATCCGGGAGAAAAAGGAGGGCGCGAAAGCCGCCATCGAGGACACCCGCGAGGCGCTGGAGGACGTCAAGCGCCGCCGCGACGAGTGGGAGGCGCGCCAGGAGCAGTCTGACGCCGACGAGGAGGGTGACGAGGAGAGCGAGGCCGACGAGACCGAGGACGTCGACTGGCTCGCCGAGCCGTCGATCCCGGTCCGCAAGTCCGAGCAGTGGTACGAGCGATTCCGCTGGTTCCACACCAGCGACGGCTTTCTGGTGATCGGCGGGCGCAACGCCGACCAGAACGAGGAGCTGGTCAAGAAGTATCTCGATCGGGGCGACCGGTTCTTCCACGCGCAGGCCCACGGCGGTCCGGCGACGATCCTGAAGGCGACCGGCCCCAGCGAGTCCGCCCGCGACGTCGACATCCCCGAATCGAGCGAGTGCGAGGCCGCCGCGTTCGCTGTGTCGAACTCCTCGGTCTGGAAGGACGGCAAGTACAGCGGCGACGTGTACGCCGTCGACTACGACCAGGTGACCAAGACGCCCGAGAGCGGCGAGTACCTCGAAAAGGGCGGGTTCGCGATCCGCGGTGACCGCGAGTACTTCCGCGACGTCGGCGTCGGCGCCGCGGTCGGGATCACCTGCGAGCCCTCGACGCGCGTTATCGGCGGCCCGCCCAGCGCGGTGCGCGAGCACGCCGAGACGCTGATCGAGGTCGAGCCCGGCCGGTACGCGCAGGGCGACGTCGCCAAGCGGATCTACCGGGAGTTCCGCGAGCGCTTCGCGGACACGTCGTTCGTCCGGTCGGTCGCCAGCCCCGACCGGATCCAGCACTTCCTGCCGCCGGGCACCAGCCGGATCGCGGAGGAGTGAGCATGCGGATGCGCGAGGGGCTCCGGTACCCGTTCCGGGCCGACCGGCCGACCGACCTGTTCGCCGTCGGCGTCGTCCTCGGGCTGGCCGCCGCGATCCTGCTCCGGATCGCCGCCGCGTTCTACCCGGTGGTGCTGTGGATCCCCCTGACGGCGCTGGCCGTCCTTCCGGCGGTGGCGCTGCTGGGCTACCTGCTGCGAGCGTTCGCGGCGACCGTCGAGGGCAGCGAGACGCCGCCGTCGTTCGGGCCGCCGGCGGAGCTGCTTCGGGACGGCGCCCGCGCGAGCGCGGTCACGCTGGCGTACCTCCTGCTCCCGATCTTCGCGATGCTGGTGACGCTCGTCGGCGCGATCCAGTCGCCGCTCTCCGGCGAGTCGATCTCCTCGGGGGCGACGATCGGGATCTACGCCGCGGGCACGATGACGCTCGTGTTCGTCGGGCTGTTCTGTTACGCATACCTGGCGGCGTTCGGCGCCGTCGCGCGCGGCGAGTCGCTCCGGTCGGCGCTCGACCCGCGCGGCCGCCGTCGGACGCTCGCCGACGCCCGGTACTTCGTCGGCTGGGCGTTCGGCGCGATTCTCGTGCTCACCGGTTGGTCGGCGATGCTGGCCGCCACGAACCAGAACGTGCTCGGGCTGCTCGCGGTCGTGGTCGCGTTCTACCTCCATCTCGCCGGCGCCCGCGTCGCCGCCGAGGGGTATCGGCGCTCGCTCGGGCTCCACCGGCGCGACGACTGAGTCGGCCGGTCGCCGTAGCTGGGCGTCGAAGCCACCGTAGCTGGGCGTCGAAACCGCCGCAGCGGAGCCGCCGTGGCATAGACGCCGACCGTCGACGTCGCGACGCCGCGGCCGAGCCGCGACTGCCACGGCCGGTCGAATAACAGCGCACTTACGCCAGGGGCACCGAGTCTCGGCCATGCGAATCCAGGACCGCCACCCCGTCGAGGGGGGCCGGGAGCGCGTCACGCTCGTCCCCGAGAGCCTCGACGACCTCTGGCACCTCCAGTACGTGCTGGAGCCGGGCGACCTCGTCTCCGGCGACACGACCCGGCGCATCCAGCGCAACGACGACCAGATGCGCGACACCGGCGGGCAGCGCGAGCCGATGCACGTCACCATCGACGTCGAGGAGGTGGAGTTCCACAAGTTCGCCAACCGGCTGCGCGTCGGCGGCGTCATCGAGGACTGCTCCCGCGAGGATCAGCTCGGGCTCCACCACACGCTCAACGTCGAGGAGCGCGAGGAGCTCACGGTGGAAAAGGTGTTCAAGCCCGACCAGAACGAGCGCCTGCAGGAGGCCGTCGAGGCGACCGAGAACCCCGACGTCGCCGTCGCCACGGTCGAAGAAGGTCAGGCCCACATCCACACCGTCGCCCAGTACGGCACCGAGGAACGGGCGCGGTTCACCGGCACGACCGGCAAGGGCGAGTACTCCCGCGGGCGCGACGAGCTGTTCGACGAACTCTCGACCGCGCTGGCCCGGATGGACGTCGACGCGATCATCCTCGCCGGCCCGGGGTTCACCAAGCAGGACGCGCTCGACCACATCGAGGAGGAGGCTCCCGAGGTAGCGAAGAAGATCTCGACCGTCGACACGAGCGGCGTCGGCGACCGCGGCGTCCACGAGGTGCTCAAGCGCGGCGCCATCGACGAGGTCCAGGAGGAAACGCGCATCGCCGAGGAGGCCGAGTACATCGACGAGCTCACCGCGCGGATCGCGACGGGCGCCAAGGCGTCCTACGGCCCCGAGAACGTCGCCGAGGCCGCGGAGTTCGGCGCCGTCGAGACGCTGTTGATCCTCGACGAGAAGCTTCGCGAGGAGCGGGGCGCCGACGGCGAGTGGACGATCGACGTCGACGAGGTGATCACGCAGGTCGAACGACAGGGCGGCGACGTCACCGTGTTTTCGAGCGACTTCGACCCCGGCCAGCAGCTCTCGAACCTGGGCGGGATCGCGGCGCTGCTGCGCTATCGGCTGGAGTAACTGCAAAAGGGGCGCTCGCAGCGGCGTTTACACGCCGAGGTTCGACTCGACGATCTGGATCAACATTCTCGCGAAGTTCGACTCTGCGCTCCAGATCGCCGTCTCCCGATCGCCGCCGGTTACCGAGCCGTCTCCGACCACGCTCAGGAGGAGCGTGTCGCCGTCGACGAACACGACCCGTCCGGCCGGCGAGTCCTCGCCGTGGTGGACGGGCGGGTCGGTGACGTGGACGCCGTCGACCGACTCGAAGTACGCTCGGACCTCGGGGTTCTCGCTGACTACCGCAACGACCAGTCCGTCCTCGACGCGCTCGCGGAGCGTGCGCTCGATCTCGTCGCTGATCAGCGACTGGTCTCCTGACCCGAACACGACGCGTTCGTCGGCCTCGCGGATGAGTTCGATCGCCCGCTCCTCGACCCGATCGCCGCCGCGCAGCGTCCAGATCGCCTCCTGCTCCTCGGCGCCGTCGTCGTGCTGGTCGCGAACGTCCTCGACGTAGTCGAACGCCTGTTCCTGCTCGCGCTCGAACCGGGAGCGCAGCGTCTCGCGGGCCTCGTCGATGCCGACGGGGCGGTACTGGATCGGGTTGGACTGCTGGATCTCGACCAGCCCGCGGTCCGCGAGGTTCTCGGCGACGCTGTAGACCTGCGAGCGCGGAACGTCGGTGATCCGGTGGACGTCGCGAGCGGTGCCGGCCCCCAGCTTCTGGAGGGCGATGAACACCTTGGCCTCGTAGCTGGTCAGGCCGAGGCGTTCGAGCGACTCGACCGCGTCGGATTCACTCATCCTCGGGCCCCCCCGACCCGTCCGTCGCTGCCGGATCGGTTCGCGGAGCGGCGTCGTCCGGTTCCAGCGCCTCGGACGGCCCGAGGTAGCGCGTCCAGACGACCAGCAGGCTCGGCAGCACGATCACGCTCGCGACGAACGCGTAGATGATCGTCATCCCGGTGATGATGCCGAACTGCTGGAGCGGCGGCATGATCGCGAACACGAGCACGCCGAACCCGCCGACGGTCGTCGCCGCGCTGCCCAGCAGCGCGCCGCCGGTGCCGGTGAGGCTGACTCGCATCGCCTCCCAGGCGTCGTCCTGCCTGTCGAGTTCGATGTTGTAGCGCTCGCTGATGTGGATGCTGTAGGCGACGCCCAGCCCGATCGTCAGGCTGGTGATCATCCCCGTCAGCACGTTGAACGGCATCTCGAGCAGGTACATCGTGCCCAGGATCCAGCTGACCGACAGCGCGACCGGCAGCAGCGTCACGATGCCCAGCGTCGCGCTGCCGTACTGGAACCGGTAGACGACCGCCAGGAACGCGAAGACGGTCACCAGCGTCACCAGCAGGCTCTGGAGCACGGTGTCGAGCAGCTCGTTCTGGACGACCTCGTTGACGACCGGCGTCCCGGTCGCGACCGCCGAGCGACTCGTGCTCGCGCTCTCGTCGTCGATGCCGTCGGCGACGCCGCGGACGTCCTCGGTGATCGCGCCGGTGCTGGCGCCGCCCTTCACCGAGACGGACATCTTGAGCGCCTCGTACTCGCCGGCGTCGGTGCGATAGACGACCTGGGCGGCCTCCGCGGGCGCGGTCTCGTACAGCGCGTCGTAGACCCCTTCGACGTTCTGCTCGGGGACGCCGTCGCCGTCGGTGTCGGCCGCGGTGAACGTCGCGTTGAACGTCTCGTTGCTGCGGGCGCTCTGCATCGCCGTGAGCGGGCTCCGGACGTCGGCCTCGCCGTTCGAGAGCACGACGGCCGTGTCCATCTCGGCGGCCTCGCCCTCGGCGTCGGCGATCCGGTGTAACGTCTCCGGATCGGTCACGCCGTCGCCCCTGACGAGGATCTGGCCCTGCGAGTTCTGGACCACGAAGTTATCGTAGACGTAGTTCATGTGGTCCTTGGCGGTGTACTCGCCGGGTTCGAGCGGCCCGGGAAGGCTGTCCATCCAGTCCGGCGGGTCGTCGGCGATGAAGTCCTCCTGCTGGAAGCTGGTGTCGACCTGCGTCGCGGCGGCGCCGCCGGCGACGCTGATCACGAGCGCGATCGCGATCACCGCGAACGGCGCCTTCCGGGCCAGCGTCTCGCCGGTCGAGAGCGCGCTCGCCAGCCGACCGCCGCCGGTGCCGAACGCGCGCTTCTTGCGGTCGAAGCCGCGAGCTTCGAGGAACTCGTCGACTTCGATCTTGACGGCCGGGACGAGGATGCCGAAGATCAGCAGCGCCGAGAAGATCCCGACCGAGCTGACGATGCCGAAGTCCCGAATCGGCCCGAGCGGGCTCACGAGATTCGAGAGGAACCCGATGGCGGTCGTCGCGGTGACCCACACCAGCGTGACGCCGACGCCGGCCAGCGCGACCTTCATCGCCGACCGGGCGCCGTCGCTCGCCGCCGCGCCGCGCTCCTGGCGCTGCTCGCGGTGGCGCATGAACACGTGGATCGCGTAGTCGACCGAGAGCCCGATCAGCAGGACCGGCACCGCGATGAAGATCATGTTGAACGTGATCCCGGCCCAGCCCATGAAGCCGAACGTCCAGAGCAAGACGGCGACGATGCCGACGAAGCCCAGCGCGATGTCCAGCAGGTCGCGGTAGGCGACGATCAGGGTCAGCAGGACGAACAGCATCGCCAGCGGCCCGACGATTGCCAGGCTGTCGCCCATCGAGCGGTTCATCTCGTCGCTGATCAGCCCGAAGCCGAAGATGACGTACTCGTCGGTCGACGCGGACTCGTCCGCGAGGTTCTGCATCGCGTTCTGGCTGTCGATCAGGACGTCGCTCGCCGACCCGGACTGGACGTTACCGGCGTCGGCGACCTCCTGTCGGACCAGCATCATTCGGGCGTCCGCAGACGTCTCGCCGGGCTCGTACGACGTCGACATCAGCTGGTAGGCGATTTCCTGCCCGCTGTCGGGATCGAGCGTCGACGCCACGAGCGCCTCGACCTCGTCCTCGCTCATCGACTCCAGCTGTTCGATCTGCTCGTCGATCGAGGGCCGACTCTCCTGGCTCTGCAGGGCGCGGAACTCCTCGGCGAAGACGCCGCGGGTACCCTGCTGGAAGGCTTCTCGGCGCTGTTCGGCAAGCGCGGCCGAGCGCTGCTCGTAGGTCGACTGATTGATCTCGCCCCGCTCGTACTGTCCTTCGAGTAGGAACTGCTGGTGGGTGACGTTCTCGACTGCTGCTGCCGACGCGTTGAACCGCGCCGACTTCTCGGCGCTCAGGTCGGCGGTGGCGTCGGCCCGCGTCACGGCCATCGACCGCTCGATCTCCGCGGACTGCGCCTGGTACGTCGACTGGTTGATCTCGCCCTGCTGGTAGGAGGCGTTCAACTGATCGTACTGTCGCTGGAGGCCGACCGTCCGGTTGAGTGCGTCGCTCAACGGTGCGGCGCGTGCCTCGAGTTCGGCGGCCCGCTCCTGACTGATCGCCGTGATCGCGATCAAGTTCGATACGCCGGTCGCCGGCTGATCCTGGTCGAGCGTGGCGTTGACCGACTCGTTGTCGAGCAGCGACCGCTGGTAGCGCAAGGAGGACAGCAGCGATTCCTTCGAGAGGACGTTGCCGTCGTCGTTCCTGACGATCACCTGCACCTGGGTTATGTTCTCCTCCCCCGGCGGGACGAAGTTCTCGTCGATGTAGCTCTGGGCGTCGACCTCCTCGTTGTCGCTCTGGAACTGGTCGAGCGACGACGACTGTTCGACCATCCCGGCGCCGCTGCCGAGCGCGAGCGTCAGCACGAGCATCACCGCGATGGCAACCCGCGAGTGGCTCGTGATTAGCGACGCGAGCCGTTTCGGGAGGCTCACCGCGACCCCCTCCGTCGACCGATCGGCGCGTTTCTGTTAGTATCCTGCATACAACACCACTGTTGTTATGACGCTACTAACAGCAGGACGGGTTTAATTGTCACGGTATGCGATCGAAGCGAAAATTGCGAGATAGCGGTCGCTTTCTCGATTCGTCGCCTCGTTCAGAAACTACCCGGCGGAGACGGCGCCGCCCCGCCTAATCGATCCGGACGGTCGTCAGGTCCTCGGCGAATCGGACGTCACCGTCGTAGTGGGCACCGACGCTCTCTAGCATCTCCTCGTGGCGCCCCTCGGTGTGGGGATAGAGATGCGTGAGGTACACGCGCCCGATCTCGCGGCCCGAGAGCGCCCGCCCGAGCGACGACGGTGTCGGGTGGTTGTCGACCTCGACGTCGTCGGGGAACGAACAGTCGTGGACGAGCAGCCCCGACCCCTCGGCGAACGACGCCAGCCCGGCAAAGGCCTCGGTGTCGCCGCTGACCGTGAGCCGATCGTCGAACCGGTAGGCGAGTCCGTACTTGGAGTGTCGGACCTCCCGCGCTCGCACGTCGAAGCCGGCGACCGAGAACTCGCCGGGGTGGACCTCGCGGACGCTCAGGTCGACGCGGCCGTCGAGGTACTCGTGGACGTCGAGCAGGTCGTCGACCAGCGCCTTCGTTCCGGAGGGCCCCACGACCGTCAGCGTCTCCTCGCCCGCCAGCCAGCGGGCCTTCAGCAGTGGCAGGAGGTCAGCGACGTGGTCGAGGTGGTGGTGAGTCAGCAGCACCGTCGACACCGACTCGTAGCCGACGCCGCTCTGCTGGAGCCGGTGGAGGACGCCGCTGCCGCAGTCGACCAGCAGGGTTCGTCCGTCGTCCTGTACGAGCAGGCCCGACTGGAAGCGATCGCCCGTCGGCATCGCACTGCCGGTCCCGAGAAAGGTGACACGCATACTGGGTTGCCCGATCCGAGGCGGCATAACGGCTTTGCACCGTCGGGAGGGGTGTGCATCCGATCTCGTCGCTCAGTTGTCCGCGAACGTCGACGTCGACCCTGCTCGAACAGATCAGTTCGGAAACATTTGCTCGTGGCATCGTGTCACTACCGCCGCCCGACGGAGACGCGGCGGGACGCCGGCGCTCGATCGCGGGGACATGATTTATTTCGGATGAACCCGTTGCGGGCGGTATGGCCGACCTGCTATCCGACGACGAGATCGCGGAACAGCTGCCCGAGGAGTGGGAGCGCGACGGCGATGAGATCGTGCGCGTCTACGAGTTCGACGACTACCTCCGGGGCGTCACGTTCGCGCAGATGGTCGGCGAGATCGCCGAAGCCGAGTTCCACCACCCGACGATCGAGATCCGCTACGAGGAGGTCGAGGTCCGGTTCACCAGCCACGAGGAGGGCGGGATCACGGACCAGGACATCCACATGGCAGAGCTCATCGAGAACGAGACCTGAGGTGTTCGGCGACCCGTGGACGCGACGTACGTCTTCTCCGTCCGATTCCGACTCTCGACCGACGCCTCGGTGAGCGTCGAGCCCGCGACGTTCGAGACGACGCTACGGCGTCCGGCCGACCCGCCCGGCGACGACGGCTGGCTGTTCTTCCGCGATAACCTCTGGCGGGGTGACGTGAACGATCAGCCTCACGCTCGCCAACTCGCCGAGGACGCGCTGGGTGTACCCGTCGAGGCCGTCGAGTATCGACGGTTCGACACCGACGAGGAGTACTACGACGTGCTCAAGGCGGCGATCGCCGAGGATCTGGATCTGTTCAAGGCCGACAGCGTCAGCGAGGTGCTCACCAAGTACTTCGGGAGCTCGGTGGAAGTCGAGTCCTGAAGTTCGAGGGAGAGATGGTACGATTCAGATTCTCTTGCTGCGGCCCCGCCAGTGGCATATACGGGCGAACTACCGCTTCGAGGTTTCAGCCAAGTGAACGATGGAAGGGTCGTGCTGAAAGTGATCAATGTTGTGGTTAGCCTCTCCCCCCGCCTGTCAGTCTCCAGCGCCGACGCCTGGTTGTGTAGATTCCGCGTTCCGGGTCACTGTGTCAGTCACCTCTACGGTCTGGTCACTGTGGACGGTGACCATATGATCGGCGTAGGCAAACTTGATGATGTCGGCCGAAGTCGACTGACCAGCCTCTAAATCAGCAATGAGGGCATCAATCGCCTCGGGATCAATCGTCTCGTACAAGGGGGGGAGTTCGAGCGGATCGACACCGGCAGTCTCAGCGACCGCTTCGACGATCTGTATAGAGACGAGCTGATCAGTCATGTACAATTCGAACGCGGTGGACGGTGAAAAACCTGCACGAAAGCGATTGTTCTTGCCCACTATTCCATTAATGTTCTCCCGGACAAGATGTCTATATCGATGCAGGCAGTGACCCCCGATAGCTGATGCCGCTGGAACAACGCTCTCGTCGCTTTGACGTTCTCGCTGGAGAGGTCACCACATTACATCGCTCCGCGAAATACTGGGCATACTGCCGCCCGAGTTCAGCAGATGCTGCTACCGATTTGCTATGAAGTGGCTGTCACCCGGTCAATAAGCATCTCTACCTAGCGGTTATTTCGCCCGTCTCCGAGCGAATCTCTGAAAACTAACCTACGTCCTTACTCCCGCCGTAACGCCTCGATCGGGTCGACCCTGGCCGCGTTCCAGGCCGGATACAGCCCGGCGAGGACGCCGACGCCGACGCCGACGACCACCGCAGCGGCGAACCACTCGGGTGCGAATGTCAGCGAGAGGTCGAGATAGTCCGTCGCGACGTAGCCGCCGGCCAATCCCACGGCGGTGCCGAGGACGGCGCCGGCGAGGCCGAGCACGACCGACTCTACGAGGAACAGCTGAAGCACGTCGCGGCGCCGCGCGCCGACGGCCTTCATGATGCCGATCTCGCGCGTGCGCTCGGTGACGCTGACCAGCATGATGTTGGCGATGCCGACGGCGCCGACGATCAGCGAGATGACGGCGATGCCGGCGACGAAGCCGGTGAACGTGCCGATCACCTCGCGGATCTGCTCGACGAGTTCCTCGTTGGTCTGGACCGAGAACTCGTACTCGTCGGGCTTGAGCGAGCGGGCGTCCGAGTCGTCTCTCAGGTACGCCTGCACGTCGGACTGGACCGAGGGAACGCTCTCGTAGTCGCTCGCGACCACGGTGAGAGTGGGGTAGACGCGCTGTCGCTCGCCGGTCGCCGGGCTCTCCACGGTCGTCTGGTAGAACGGGTCGGTCGGCACGTACACCTGCGGGATCGAGATGTCGCCGAAGGGGCCGCCGCCTCCGTCTTCGAGGATGCCGACGACCGTCGCCTCCCGTGTGCTGTTCGCGCCGCTTTGCAGGACGAGCGTGTCGTTGACCTCCAGTTCGGGGTCGAACAGCGAGGCGGCTTGCTCGTTGATCACGACTTCGTCCGTCCCCTGCTCGAACCGCCCGCCCGACGCGAACTGCCGGTCGGCGAAAAAGCCCGGCGACGTCGCCGTCGCGCTCTCCCAGGCGATCGATCGGCCCCCGTGTTGAAGCGTGGCGATCTGGACGGTCCCTTGCGGGATCGCCCGACCGACGTTCGGGAGCGACCTGATCTCCTCGACGTCGCGCTCGGTGAACGCCGGTACCGTCGACGCGCCCGGCGGGCCGCCCTCCTGGCCCTCGGGGCCGACGGTCGCCTGCATCTCCGGCGGCGCGTCGCCGGCCACCTCACCGACGACCTCGGCCTGGAGGCTCGCGCCGAGCGTGACGAACGTGATCACCGCGGCGATCCCGATCGTGATGCCGACGACGGTCAGCGCCGATCGGAGCCCGTGCTCGCGGATCGCCCGCAGGCTCAACTGGACGCTCTCGCGGAGCTCCATCAGCGATCACCGTCCACGCCGGACGGTTTGTTTTCGGCCCCATCCGCGGCGTCCGCGACGGCCGCTCGACGCCGCTCCTCGATCTGCTCGATCCCCTCGATCTCGCCGTCCCGCAGGTGGACGATCCGCTCCGCGTGCTCGGCGACGTGGCGCTCGTGGCTGACGAGCAGCACCGTGGTCCCCGCTTCGTGGAGACGCTCGAACTCGCCCAAGATCCGGCGCCCCGTCTCGGCGTCGAGGTTGCCGGTCGGCTCGTCGGCGAGCACGATCGCGGGGTCGTTCGCGAGCGCCCGCGCGATGGCGACGCGCTGGCGCTGCCCGCCCGAAAGCTCGTTGGGTCGGTGGTCCGTCCGATCCGCGAGGCCGACCCGGGCGAGCAGCTCGTCCGCCCGCTCCAGCCGGTCGGCGCGGTCGACGCCCCGAAAGACCAGCGGGAGCGCGACGTTCTCGCGGGCGGTGAGGCGGGGCATCAGGTTGAACGTCTGGAACACGAATCCGACTTTCTGGCCTCTGATACGAGCACGTCCGTCGTCGCCCAGTTCCGTGACGTCCTCGCCGTCGATCAGCACGGTCCCGGCGCTGGGCGTGTCCAGACAGCCGACCAGATTCATCAGCGTGCTCTTTCCGGAGCCGCTCGGACCCATTACGGCGGTGTAGGACCCCCGCGGGAGATCGAGCGAGACGTCGTCGAGCGCCCTCACGACCTCGCCGCCGCGCTCGTAGCGCTTGCCGACGCCCGAGAGCGACACCGCCGGCGGCGCGGTCCCCGGCGCGTCGGCGTCGGCCGCGTCCGTGTGACCTGTCATCAGTCGGCTGAAGGTAAGGGCTCCAGCACCCTATTCCTCCGGGGAGAACGCTTATTGGCGACCGTCGCGTACCTGTGTGCCCCATGGCCGCCCCAGACTACGACTTCTGGCTGCTCGACCTCGACGGCACGCTGGTCGACGTCGAGCCGACCTACGTCCGCGAGGTGATGGGCGAGGTCGGCGACCGGCTGGGAGTCGAGATCACGGATCGGCAGGCCGAAGTGCTCTGGCACGGGTACGGCGGGCAGCGCGACCGCGTCATCGAGGGGCTACCGGTCGACGCGGCGACGTTCTGGGCGACGTTCCACGAGGTCGAGGACCCGACCAAACGCTCGGAATCGACGTTCCTCTTCGAGGACGCCGGCATCGTCCCGAACCTCGATCGGCCAACAGGGCTGGTCACCCACTGCCAGCGGTATCTCACCGATCCCGTGCTCCGGCATCACGACATCGACGACTGGTTCGATACGGTGGTCTGTTGTACCGACGACCTGGGCTGGAAGCCCGACCCCGCCCCGGTTCGCCGCGCCATGCGCGACCTCGGCGTCGCGCACAACGGCCACGTCGGCGCGCTCGCCGGCGACAGCGCCGAGGACGTCGGCGCGGCCCGGAACGCCGGACTCGACGGCATCCACGTCCAGCGGTACGACCCCGACGAGCGCGGCTTTGCAGTGTGGGGCGACCGGCGCATCCGGTCGTTCGACGAGTTGGGCTGATCTCCTCCAGGAACTCGCGTCGTCCGAGCGTCCGATCGACGCCGAAATCCGGCCGCCCGTTCGACGCCGAAGTCCGGCCGCTCGTTCAACGCCGAAGTCCGGCCGCCCGTTCAACGCCGACGCTTGGCTGGCGCCATCCTGACAACGATACTATTTATTAGTTCCCGGAAATAACGTCGGCGCATGATCGCGAACCTCCCGCCGTGGCTGCTCGCCGTCGGCGTCGCCCTCGCGGGACTGATCGGCTGGCTGTGGTGGCACGCCGCAATCGAACTGTGGCAGGGCTGGACGCTGTGGCGAAACGACCCGGTACCGGTGATGGATGCGGCCAACGTCACCGGCGCGGTCGAAGTCGAAGGGACGGCGGCGTCGGGCGGGCGGACGCTGCAGTCGCCGTTCACGGGAACCCCGACGCTGGTCTGCGAGTACAAGATCCAGGAGTGGCGGAGTTCGGGCAAGAGCAGCCACTGGGAGACGCTCCACGAGAACACGAACGCCGTCCCGTTCCTGCTGGAAGACGACTCCGGCAGCGTCGCGATCGATCCGGATGGCGCCGAATTCTCGCTCGAACGCGATTCCGAGATCGAGTCCGACGGGGGCGAGACGCCGCCCGAGGAGATTCAGGAGTTCCTCGATAGCGTGGGCGTCGACCGCGAGGAGGGCGGCGAGACGTCGATCGGCCCGCTCTCGATCCACCACGGCGACCGGCGACGCTACATCGAGCGGCGCATCGACGCCGGCGACGAGGTCCACGTTTACGGACAGTCCCGACACGGGCGCTCGATCGGGGACGTTTCGGGCACCGTCAACGCCGTGATCGGCAGCGGGAAGGCGACGCCTCGGTTCCGGATCTCGAAGGGGTCGGAGTCCGACGCGATCCGGCGGCAGGTCAAGTCCGGCGCGACGTACGGGATCTTCGGCGCGGCGATCGTCGCCATCGCCGGGGCCTTCGTCGTCGGATTCTGAAGCCGATCGGACGGCTGCGACGCCTGGACTGCGCGTTGGCCGCGACCACGGGCTTTAACGCTCCCCGCTCCCAAGTGACGCGCATGTCAGCGCTGCGCGAGGCCCTGCGCGACCTCCCCGACGCCGTGTTCGCCGACCTCCTCGAGAGCGATGAGGCGTACAAGCTGGTGATCGACCTGCCGGGCGTCACCGCCGAGACGCTGGACGTGCGCGTCGAGGACGGCCGCCTCGTGATCGAAGCGCGGCGCACGAAGTCCGCTCCCGCGGAGTTCCGCTACCTCCGCGAGGATCGGTCGCTGTTTCTCGACGCCGAACTACCCCTGCCGCCGGACGCCTCCGGCGAGGACGCCGAGGCCTCGATGTCGAGCGGCGTCCTCGAGCTCACCGTGCCCAAGCGGGGCCAGGACGTCGAGACCACCATCGAAGTCTCCGCCGAGTAGCCCGAGGTGGTGACGCTGGTGAACTTCAGGGCGTACTGGCGCTTCCTCGTCGTCGCCAGGCGCTTTCTTCCGCTGTTGCTCGCCTACGCGCGGGACCGCAACCGGTTCCTGCTGTTCGGCCGCTCTCGGCAGGTCGACACCGAGACCCGAAAGCGGCGCGCGGACCACCTGCTCGACGCCCTGCTGACGCTGGGGCCGACGTTCATCAAGCTCGGCCAGCTGCTCTCGACGCGGCCGGACATCCTGCCGCCGGAGTACATCGAAGTGCTCTCTCAACTGCAAGACGAGGTGCCGCCGGCGGAGTGGGAGCCCGCTCGCGACGTGCTCGAAGACGAGCTGGGGCCCATCGACGAGCGGTTCGACGAGTTCGACTCCGACCCGATCAGCGGCGCCAGCCTCGGGCAGGTGTACCGCGCGACGGTCGACGGCGACGACGTGGCGGTGAAGATCCGCCGCCCGGGCGTCGAGTCGCTCGTCGAGGCCGACCTGCGCGTGGTCAAGTGGTCGCTCCCGCTGCTGTTGCGCTTCGTCGGCGAGGGCCGATCGTTCTCGCTGCGGAACCTCGCCGACGAGTTCGACAAGACGATCCGCGAGGAGATGGACTACCAGCGCGAAGCCGCGATGCTCACCGAGATCCGCGGGAACTTCTCGGACGACGAGGTCATCCAGATTCCGCCGGTCGTCGAGAGCCACTCCGGCCCGCGCGTGCTCACGATGGAGTACCTGCCGGGGACCAAGATCAGCCGCGTCGACGAGCTCGACGAACGCGGCGTCGATCGCGCGGCGGTCGCGGAGAACCTCCAGCGGGCGTACATGCAGATGATCATCGACGACGGCGTGTTCCACGCCGACCCCCACCCGGGCAACCTCGCGGTGCAGGACGACGGGACGATCGTGTTCTACGACTTCGGGATGAGCGGACGGGTCGACGCGTTCCTCCAGGAGAAGATCGTCGACTTCTACGTCGCCATCGCCAACCAGGACATCGACGGGATCCTCGACGCGCTGATCGAGATGGGCACCCTGAGTCCGGAGGCCGACCGGGCGGTGATGGCCGACGTGATGGAGCTGGCGATCGCCGACGCCCGCGGCGAGGACATCGAGCAGTACCGCGTCCAGCAGATCGTCGGACAGATCGAGGACTCGATCTACGAGTTCCCGTTCCGGCTGCCGAAGAATCTCGCGCTCGTCCTCAGGGTGGCGACGGTCGTCGAGGGCGTCTGCGTCACGCTGGATCCGGACCACGACTTCATCACGAGCGCGACGGAGTATCTCACCGAGCAGGGGTACCGCGAGGAGACCGCGCGCCGCTACGTCGCGGAGGCCGGCGAGCAGTTCCAGGAGTCGGCCGCCGCGGCCGTCCGCGTCCCGCCCAAACTCGAGAGCGCGCTCGACCGCGTCGAGCGCGAGGACTTCCACCTCCGGGCGGATCTTGAGGACTCGGACGACCTGCTCGACAAGCTGGCAAAGCGGATCGTCCTCGGGATGCTGGGCGCCGCCGGCACGCTGTCGACGGCGCTGCTGTACGCCTGGGGCACCGTCGTCTCGGCGGCGGTCGCCGGCGCGTTCACCGTGATCGTCGTCGCGATGCTGTACCGCTCGTTCCGGCGCCGCCGCGGCATCCGCGCGAAGCCGCAGTTCACCCGCCAGAACATGCGCCAGCGCCGCGGCGGCGACTGAAGAAGCCCCGTTCGTCCGCGCTCGTCAGTACTCGCGGAACTGCGCCGACCCGACGTCGATCCGCACGAGCACGTTCTCGGCGTAGGCGTTCTCGCTCGCGCCGTACTTCGCGTTGATCCGGCGAGCGGCGTCGCGCGTCGCCACCTCGTCCTCAACGACCGACGCCGTGCCGTGGATCGCGACCATCCACTCGGCGTCGCCCGCGGCGGCCTTCTGGACCGAGATCGCCACTTTCGGGTTCTCGCGGATATCACGAAGTTTTCGGCCGCCGGTCAGTACCTCGACGACGCCGTCGGCGTAGTCGTACCAGACGGGCGCGACGTGCGGTCGGTCGTCGACGCTGGTTGCGAGGTGGGCCATCAGCGGCTCGCCGGTGAGCAGCTTCTCGGCACGCTCGGGGACGGCATCTGCCATAGCGAGCGTACGATTTCGGCGCGGAAAACAGTCACACTCGTAGCGCCGGTGGCCGGTGTTGCGTTCTGAGTCAGTTCAACTCGAGCCGCTCCGCGATCGCGTCCGAGATATCCGTCAGGTAGACGCCGCCCCACACCGCCACGATGACGGCGCCGACCGAGTTGTACAGGACGTCTTTCAGCGTGTCGTAGACGCCGTACTGGGTGAGCACCGACGCGGTGCCGAACTCGGTGGCGGCGACGCCGATCCCGAACTCCAGCAGTTCCCACACGACCGCGAACGCCAGCACGAACAGCAGGATGATCCCGGCCGTGAACTTCGGCGGCAGGTACACCTTCTCGGAGTGCTCGTCGACGGCCCGCACCGTCGCGTAGCCGGCGGCGGCGACGACCGACGAGGAGAGGGCGTGGGTGACGTGATCCCAGTACTCGCTGATCACCGGGACGCCGGAGTAGAAGTTCCCGTCGGTCACGCCCGGAATGCCGACGACGCCGACGCCGTGCAGGAACGCGGCGCTCGTGATCCACAGCGTGAGCCGCGGATCCATCGGCAGATCGTAATCGCGTTCGAGGATCGGCGGCAGCTGAGTCACTACAAGGCACATGCCGGCGTTGACGATGATGCCGACGCTGCCTCGCTCGAGCCCGACGAACAGCAGGCCGACCAGACTGATCTCCATGAAGTACGACAGTTGGCGCTGGCGTCGCTTCGAGGGGAGTCCGCGTGCGAGCAGGTTGTTCACAGGCGCTCACCTCGCTTGTCGCCGAGCACGTCGTCTTTCATGTCGGCCGGCACGCGGTCCTCCATAGTGATCCGGCGCCGGAAGTACAGCGTGAACACGCCGCCCGCGAACAGACCGGCCAGCGTGCAGTAGATCCACTCCCACATCAGGTTCGCGTTGGCCTGGTCCGGGTCGTCGACGGGGGTGATGTAGCTGGTCCCCAGATACACGTCGAACCCCCACTGGGCAACGCCCCACAGCGCGGCGGCGGCCATCGTCCCGATGACGACCAGTGCGACCGCGAAGCCCGGCGAGAGCCGGATCGACGTGAACGACTGGAGTTCGACCGCGATCACCAGCGCGATCGCGGCGACCGCGAAGTACGCCGCGAACTGGCTCGACAACACCTCGGCGCCGAGCGACAGGCCGACGACCGGCAGGGCGGCCATCAACAACACCTCCCAGGGAAGCATTATCCGCGGCGTCCGGTAGGCCGTGGGCGGTATCAGCGCCAGCACGAGCAACACGAACGCGAACAGGGACCAGAGCGCGCCCGCTCTAACGACCACACCGACGCTCGCGGCCGCCAGCAGCGCGACCAGCAGCCACGCGATGACGGCGTTCCGCCGGCCGTCGTCTAGCATCTGGTCGAGTTCGGAAAGAGACATAGCGACCGTAAGGACTTCGCACATAAAATTATGTGTGGCCGGCCGGCGGCGGGGCGCACCGACCCGTTCTCGACGCGGCGGCCTCGCGCCGCGACTGGTCGTGGTCCGCGACGCGGCGGCGTCACGCCGCGACGACGAGATATACCGCCGCGTATCCGACCAGCGCCGCGGTGATTCCCGTCAGCGCGGTGAACGTGATGCTCAGCAGCAGGGGATGACGCCCGAACTGCCGTCGAAGCTCGGCCGCAGTCGGGACCGCGGTCGGCCGGGTCGAGACACCCGCACTGACCACGCCGACCGAGAGGATCGAGAACACGAAGTGATAGGACACCGCCAGCGTCGGCGGCGCCATCGCGACCGCGGCGACGCCGTACGCGGCGCCGGCGAGCGCCCGAATCTCGACCAGTTCTCCCATCGAGAACCCTGCGACGCGGGCGATCGTCACGGCGGCGAGCCAGGCGACCGCGAGCTCGATCGCGAACGCGCCCAGCAGGTGGATCGTGGGATCGGCGTGAAGCAACACCCGGCCGTCGAAGATCCCGACGTCGAACGGGTAGAACAGCCGCGGCGGCTTGCCGGTCACCAGATCGCCCCACGGGTGCGAGAGCAGCCCGGCGGTCGCCGCGAGCGCGACGGTCCGTGCGGGGAAGTCCGTCGTGATCCGGCACAGCGTCGCGACGCCGACGCCGGCGACCGCGAACATCCCCATCACGACGCCGCCGAGCGGGCCGCTCACGAGGTAGGCCGCGCCGACCAGCGCCGCGAGCGCGATGGCGCTGACGCCCCGACCCGCCGCCCGCGTCAGCGGGGAGCCGGTGCGCTTGACCGCCCAGAAGCCGAAGGCCGGCCCGGCAAGCAGCGCGATGACCAGCGAGTGGGTCATCGTCCGGTGGACGTCCCGCGTCGCGTCCCAGAACGTGCTGGGCTGGGTGACCGAAGCGGCGTTCAGCGCGTCTACGTCCAGCGCCACCGCAGCGTACGCGACGTCGACGTCCGGGATCGCGGCGAACGCCCCGGCGACCAGCCCGAGCGTCAGCGCCCGCCGAGCCGGCCAGCCTCGCCAGTCCGCGACCAGCGCAGCGAGGGCGAACGCCAGCAGCGCATGTCCGAGAAACACGTCATCGTGGCTAGGCGAGCAGGGCGTATAAGCCCCTCGCTAGGCGTGTGAGATGGTGACAGCCCGCCGTCGGCGTCGGCGCGGACGGTTTTAGTCCGGCGGGCGCGTACCCTCCCGGTCGATGACGACGGCTCCGCTCCGAGCCGGACTCGGCACCCGCCGCCGAGGAGCCCCGTGCGTGCCGAGGCCGATTTTTCGACTTCCGGTTCCGGTCGTCGCAGCACCGACGTCTCGGGAGGGCCAATTTCCACAGTACTGTGATATTTTTCACTGCTAATATTTGGAGTAGTTAATACACTAGCTGAAATTTAACTTTGATAGATTTAAGCGTCCGTTCATTGCCGTTCGAAATAGGCCATGGCAGATGGCAATGGCGGTTCAGAACGCGGAAGCGGTACAGAGAGCGAAGCGCGACGCCGGTTTCTCAAGCTAGCGGGCGTAACCGGGGGTGCCGCCGGGGCCGCCGGCGTCGTCGGCTCCAACGGAATCCTCAGCGCGCTCGCCCAGGAAAGCGACGGGGGCGTCGAGATCGACGACCTTCAGGGGCAGTTGCCCATCGAAGACAGGTACCTCCGGATCGCCGTCCTGGCCGCGGCGAAGGCGGCGCAGCTCCACCAGAACTACTACGGCGAGATCGCCCAGGCCCAGGAGAAGGACTCGCAAAACCTCCTCACTCAGGTCGACACGGAGGCCGAGACCGTGATCCGCGAGACGATCAGGGAGGAACTCGGCGACGACTTCGAGGACGAGAACCACGCCCTGTACGGCGAGGAACAGGGCGGGCAGCTCGAAGGTGGGTACGTCTGGATCATCGACCCGCTCGACGGGACGACGAACTTCGCCAAGGGGATCCCCCACTTCGGAGTCAACATCGCCGTCACGAAGGGCGGCGAGCTGTACGCCGGCGTGATGTACTACTCGCTGCGGGACGAGGTGTACGTCGCGGTCAAGGACGAGGGCGCCTACAAGTTCCGGAGCGACGGCTACGACCTCGTCGCCGAGGATTCAGAGCCGACGGAGCTGTCGGTCACCGACACCGAGGCCGTCGAGGATTCGTTCCACGGGGTCGGGTTCTACCTCAAGGAGACGGCCGACGACTACGGCTACATGGGCCTGTGGCGGTACCTCTTCTCGTACACCCAGGGGACGCGCCTGCTCGGGGCCGCGGCTCCCGATCTGGCGTTCGTCGCCGAAGGCGTGTTCGACACCGTCTCGGTGAAGGATCTGAAGCCGGTCGACGTCGCGCCCGAGGCGCTGCTCGTCCGCGAGGCGGGCGGCACGGTGACCGACTTCGAGGGGAACACCGACCTCGATAGCATCCTGGAGGGGAGCGTCGTCGCCTCGAACGGCCGGCTCCACGAAGACTTCTTCGACCTGCTCGAGGAGTCCGGAAAGGACTGGCTCACGAGGCCGATCGACACGCTCGAACGATAGCTCGCGGGCCCGATCGGCGGGCCGCGGGTTCCGCGGCCTTCGTCCGCGCCGGACAGCAGCAGGTAAATGAAACTATATATTAAATAAATTTTATAAAATGGTTTATCTCCAATGCTGCTGTCACCGTCTCACGCAATGTTCGGTATTCCCGACATCGACCGGCGGACCCTGCTGAAAGGGACGTCCGGCGCAGTGCTCGGTTCGTACGCGGGTGGGGTAGCGAGCGCGAACGGCGGCGACGACGGCGGTTCGCGCGACGATGAGTCGACGACGCTGATCGCTCACCGCGGGTTCGCGGGCGTGTACCCGGAGAACACGGTCGCCGCGATGGAGAACGCCTCGAGAGGGGGAAGCGGTCGCGGCGCGGCCGAGCGCGGCGCCGACATGATCGAGATCGACGTGGTTCCCTGCGGCGGGCGCCCACACGAGGGCGACGACTTCGAGGTCGCGGTCTTCCACGACGACCGGCTCGCGTCGCGCGACGGTGGGGAGCGCGGTCTCACCGACCACGAGAACACGCTCGTGTGGGACACGCCCTGTTCGGAGGTGCGAAGCGCCGAGGTCCTCGAGAGCGGGGAGACGGTGCCGACGCTGCGGGAGGTCCTGTCGGCGATTCCGCCGAACGTGGCCGTCAACGTCGAGCTGAAGAATCCGGGCGACACCGACGTGCGGTTCGCCGAGAAACTGGAAGGATCGGAGCTCGAGGATCGGAAAGACGTCTGGCGACCGTTCACCCGTCGCGTGCTCGATGTCGCGTCCGAGTTCGAAAACGACGTGCTCGTGTCGTCGTTTATGCAGGCCGCGCTCGCGACGACGCGGGAGTACGACGCCGGCGTCCCGATCGCGTTCCTGTTCTGGGATTCGATCGACGTCGGACTCGAGATCACCGATGAGTACGACTGCGAGGCGCTCCACCCGCCGTACAACATGGTCGAGGGATCGCCGTTCTTCAACGACTCCTACTACATCGAGGATCCCGAGTTCGACGACGTCGACCTGGTGGAGCGGGCCCACGACGAGGGGCGGGACGTGAACACGTGGACGATCGGAACCTGGTACCAGGCGGAACAGCTCGTCGACGCGGGGGTCGACGGGATCATCGCGAACTACCCCGGCCTGCTCGACTGAGGCGCCCGGACGACGACGTCAGAGTGGCCCGTGGCGCTTATCACGGCCGGAAGCGTACGTCCGGCCGGCCGATGACGACGGCTCCGCTCCGAGCCGGACTCGGCACCCGGCGACGACGAGCCCTATGAGTGCCGAGGCCTTCGAATCGCTATTAGATATTTAAACATCGCTGGACAAACGTCTAATAAGACGAGGTTGGTTTAAATGACTGGTTGGCGAACATCCACCGGTGTCAGCGACGACACTGAGCAGGTACAACTCTACACCCCAAAATCACGGAAACAAGACTGGCAAGACGAAGCCGAGGAACACGACAAATCGATGAGCAGCTACCTCCAAGAACTCATCCAAGAAGCCCGCTTCCTTCAACAACAGGGCCAGCTCCAGATTGGAGATCAACGGCAGGTCCAACAACTCCAAACCCGCATCAAGGAACTTGAGGCCCAGCAAAACGCTGGTAGCCAGACACCGAATCCTGATCAGCGGCCGAATGAGGTTGTGACACCTGACGATGTGCAGCAAGTGCTTACAGGACGTTACAAACCACTGGAGCAACTGTTAGACGAACTTCTGGCTCAGCAAGCGGTTCGGACCCGGATCAAACAACAGCTGGAAGCCGAGCTCTACCGCTTGGGTGAACATGGAGATACAGCGTTCCGACGCGGCAAAGGCTGGAAACACGTCGGTGGAGGGCAGTAACGATGGCCGACGAATGGTACTCGACCGTTTTTGAGAACAAGCACGACGTTGTGAGTGACTTCCTGCGGCGGAAGCAGGATATCGGCCGTAGTGATCGAACCCTGAACACGTACAGCCGGACGCTACAGAAGTTCTTCCACGAACACTTTCCCGATCTCCACCCAGAAGACGTCCAAGTCCTGCATATCGAAGAATATCTGCATATCCTGAACGACCGCGACCTCAAACAGAATACGAAACGCCGGTACCTGGAGTCGCTGAGTGCGTTCTTCTCTTGGGCGATGAAACGGCCACGGTACGATATCACCGGGAACCCGGCCGGTGTGCTGCTCGAGGAATTGCCGAAACAGATCAATGATCGGCCGGACTGTGCCACCTGGGAGAACGCGAAGAAGATCGTTCACGCAACCAATGATCCACGGGATAAGGTTGTCACAGCGATCTTGGCGAAAACCGGCTGCCGTGCAAAGGAGGCTCTCTCGATCAAGGACGATGACCTGCTTCTGGATGAAGGCTTCATCCGGTTGCGAGTGCGGAAAGGTGGGAAGCAGACTGTGGTCCCGATCGATGAAGAATTAGAGCAGGCGATCCGCCGCTACCAATTCATCGACTCACAGGACGGTGAGTACCTGTTCACATCGGCCTATGGGAATCGACTAGGGAAAGAACGTATTCGTCGAAGTGTTCGCTCAGCGGCGGTCAAAGCCGGTGTGATGGAGGAAGGTGAGCACCGATTCCAGAAGAAGTTCACACCGCATACGTTCCGGACCGTGTTCACGACCTTGATGCGGAACCAGGGAATGAAGGATCACTATCTGCAGTACATCCGCGGGGATTCAGAGCAGGAAACGATGGATATCTACACCCGTGTTGACCGCGATGAGGCCCGCGAAGAATATCTGAAGCATATCAAGCCGATCGATCTGATGGCTGTCTCCTAATTTCCTCTTTTGACGTTAGTTTCAAGCAGGTTGATTCCCTGACACGGAAGCAATGGTGTCCCCGCCGATCACACCCGAGGATCTCGACGATCTCCCGGATCACACTCAGCAACTGGAAGAGCTTGACTCAAGGCCAGAAGTCGATGGCATCCTTCCACGGCATCTTGGGAACAGCGATCTCGGCCGGTTCGTCCCTGGGTTCACACTTGTCTCCGGTCGTACTGTCCAGTTCCACTGTCTCGATGACTCCGGTGGCAAGTTCTCATTCCAGAAAAAGTACGAGTTCAAGGCCGAAGCAGACGTCGAGGTCTGGGAGTCCCTGTGGACAGGGAAGATCGCGTTCAACTGGCCGGATCACAGCAAGGCCCTTGCCATCCGCGGCTACGAAATCGCCTATATCTCACGGTTCTCTCTGGGGCGGCCGGTGCCAGAGATTGAGGACATGGAGGCATGGGCAGAGGAGCACTTGACAATCACCGATTCTCCTGAACTCCCTGACTGTACGCATACACGTGGGCCGCACGAACAGGTGTCGCGGTTGCCGCTTCGGGTTTCCTCCTGTGAGGACTGCGGGATGCCGATGCACGTTGAGTATCAGGAGAACACGGTTGGCGTGTGGGAGTCCTTCCTCAAGGAGCCTTGGTGGGAGTTCACCGAGAGCACCGTTTTGAACTCAGACGGATTCGAGCTTGTTGTGAAACCGGCGGATTCACCGACGACACTAACAGACGTAGCGATTCACCTGCTGTCTCGTGCAGGCCACGCGGAGTACGAACCGTTCGACCACTTCCTCGGTGACTACAACGCTGTCGGCATTCTCTACGAGGAGGACTTCGTCGGGTATCTGCTGTGGAACACGGTGAGCAGCCGTGTGGTGCTGCAGACAATCTATGTCCGGCCAGCGTATCGTGGGCAGGGCCTGGCGTCTCAGGTCTTGGAAAACTGGTACAGCGAAGTCTGTCCCACGGAGACGTACTATGCAAGCGAGCCGAATGATGGCGGGTTCTCCGTGCTGAACTCAGTTGGTCACACCGGTTCCGATGGCCCTGCAACTCCTGTGCGTGTTCACTCGGCAGGAGACGAAGTCGAGGGAGATTATGCCCCCGGTCAGGACCGCTGGAAACAGGATTAGAAATCTCAGGGTAGCGAGGGTTGAAGTCACTCCGACCGCTCTTCCTTCTCTTCGAATCTCCTCTGGAAGTGGGCCTGCTCACTACCACTGACCTTCATCATCAGTATCACCGCAGTTTGTGCATGCCCCTTACGAAACTCGTTCGGATCGTACCCCTCAAGGCCGCTTTCTCGTATCTCTTCTCCGAAGAGCGATTGAGGGTGATTGAAATGCCGATAATGGACGTATGAGTTCCTTAGCTCATTCTTCAATTTATGTTCTATCTCTAACGCCAGCTTTTCATCTATGATGCCTTGCTCCTTCGAATCCTCTAATAAATCATTTATATGTGGCTTTGTCACTTTTTCATCCGACCATGAGTGCACCTTTCCTTCGCCAATCAAAGCCTGAGTGAGAATGTGCTCGATTATTGAAAACGAGAGAATCACCGTAGAGATGAACAGGCCGTGAGCATACGCTGCACGAACCTCTTTAGCCATACGCTCAGTATCCAGACTACCCGTTGGAATGAAATACTCGCCTTCGCCGTGTTCACGGAACTGTTCATCAAACCAGTTCCGTCGTCGTTCTATATCCTCTGTATCTTGAGACGGGAAGACCTCCAATGCCCCCGGTGCAAAAATCCCTTCTCCCTGATCATTCCTCGTCATCGTGTCCTCAGCCCATTCTCAGAATCCGACTAGAGGCAGGATAGTCCTTCGTGTGTCTTTCACAACCTTACTCACCGCCGTGGACCAGTACTGGGGTTGAAGTCACTCCGTTGACCATACAACCCGTATGTCTGAGCAAGCCGTCACAGAGACTGTCGAAGACCTCGACCACGAAGAAGAGGCGGAAGAAGAGTCGAACACTGTTGGGTCATTTGAAGCATTCTTCGGCCTTCTGGCGGGATACTACGCGATCTCCGGTGCAGTTGCCTTCTTCATTTATCTCCGGTGGCTGGGCGTCGGCGAAGCGTTGATTCAGGCGATGGCTCCATTTGAGGTCGCTGGCCAGGCAATCCTCGGCGTTGTCTCCCTCTTTTTCAGCTTTGTCTTCATAGGGGTCTTGTTGGTGAATGGAGAACGTGTCTCGGAAAGTTTCAACCTCTAAACCGCCCGGTCCTGTGTGGTGGAAGGCTGCAGTAACCGGTTTATCACTTACTCCCGCACTGATCCCTATCCTGCGGTGATGCCGGCGTCAACTACGATCTTGATGAATTCCAGCAGCTTGACTACGTGGCCACGACCCTTCGTTATCCCTTCAATGTGGACGCGTACCGCCTTGGATTTCTGCCAGGGTTCCGGGAAGACGGCAGCTTCCAGGACGATGATGTTCCGAATGCAGATGTGCCGGTCGGCTTTCTCGACAACAACTTCCACGATCCCGACTTGGACCGATACCTGCCCCGGTTCGAAACCTACGATCCCAGTGTTGCAGTGATCGGTGACGCCTACACTCCGACAGAGGCCGACAAATACGATAATGTGGTATCGGAATTGGCCGGAGAACACCCTCACAAGGAGTTTATCGTGGTTCCGAAGGCTGACGACGTGGTTCCGGCCCTATCCGGGGACCTTACCCTGGGTGTTCCGGTCGGATACAGTGATATCCACGCCGATGATCTCGGCTGGTACCACTTCCGCGGCCACGATGTCCACATCCTCGGTGGAACCCCTGACACTCAGTACGATGCAATCCAGAAACTGACCCAGCCCACGCTCGACGACCGTGATCCAGCGAACATCAAAGGCGTTGATTGGAATGGATTCTTCCGACCTGCCTTCGCCCGGCCGGGCGAGTACTGGACACCGACTGGCTGGAACCCGGACTACGGTAGCACAACCAGAGAAACAGTGAAGCAATCACTGAAGCACGTCAAAGAGTTCTGGCAGAGCAAAGGGCTGTGGCCTGACACCGAGCCTCGGGAGATCTATGGGGACGCCGTCGAAGAACCCGATGACTCGATTTGGATAGATGCAGGTGGTGACCCGATCACCACTCAAGGCGAACTTGAGCATGCCTACTTGGAAGACTACGACGAGTATGGTACTCTGGCGTTCTCCTCTGAGACAGCGAAGAACTGGTTTGAATACAGAGCCAGGCTGCTACGCTAGCTGAGCAGGAAACAATCTATAGCTTCAGCTATCCGGCTCTTTGAGAGCATATAACGACAGTTCTTCATCAGGATCGTTACTCACTGTCACAACGATCACACGGTCCTGATACTCGAAGGCCACCAACCCCTCTCGCTCTATCCCCTCAGCATCTTCAAAAATCGCATCGAGAGCGTCTGGATCCACAGCATCATAGAGCTTCGTCTCCACTTGATCATCTAACACCGCTCTCTCACGGAGATCCTTCACCAGTTGCGTGCTTGTCTTCCCCTCGGCATCCCCCGGGAGCTCAATTAGTTCTTCAGCCGGCCGAAGCTCGAGATCTTCTGGGTTCGCAGCATCCGGCGGCGATAGACCAAGTTGCTCACTCACCGGGTCTGTAGCATCCTCCCAGAGTTGAGCAGACACCAACCGCTCCCATTCCTGTTCCGAGATGCTGGATTGACTAACTGTAGTTTGCAGTTCTTCCTCAACCTCGGATTCCGTCTGCTCCAGGTATGCAACGATGTCCAGTAATTGATCACGCTGATCCTCGATGAACTCCGCGAAATACTGGCCAAGCGGTGTCAGCTGGTACTGCCCGGATTGATTACGGCGGATCAACCGTTGCTCTCGCATCTGCTCTAAGTGGCTTTGCAGCCCAGGTCGGGAGACATCAAGAGTGTCAGCGATCTCCGGCGGCGAATATTCATGGTAAAGGCCGAGCAGGATCGCTAAACGGGTTCGCTGGCTGAAAGCATGGAATATCCCGGAGAGCGTCTCTAATTCATCGACGTTGAGCTCCATTTCCTCTAGTGGACAGTTCTTGCGGGCCATACCTTATGGTTTCTACGGAGGTAAAGATAAACCTCTAGGTTTAGCCTGCCCCTTGGATTTATGTTCTCGGATTGAATAGCTAAGCATAGCAGGGGAGTGAAACCATGAAAAACGCAGTCAGATCAGTCACACCGTTATGATTGGGGGAGAGCCGCTGATCCTGTACGGCATCGCAGCAGTCAGTGCTCTCGTGATAGCGAGGGTGATGTACAGCATGGCATCCGGAACGATGCGGGCCGCAGGCTACGCACTGGTGTTCTTGGCGGCCGCTGGGTACGTGGAGCCGGACCTGCTGCACTGGGTGCTGGTCGATATCCCGGCCGTCCTTGCAACGCTGGCAGCGTCGGATGTGATCATGATCGAGATTTGGTGGGAGCACGTCGAGCCCTGGCAGTCATTCGGGTTCCACACCTTCCTTGGCTTCCTCGGAGTCTCACTGGTGTACCGGCTGATGGAGTGGTGGTATCCCGGAGCCATTATCGGCGGCGGCATCTGGCTCTGGGGAGTCGTCCAGCTGGATCAGTACCTGCTGGAACACGTCTGGTACTGGCAGCCCTGGATGGACATCTACGACACACTCGTGTACGCAGGTATCGCAGGATTCGGCCTCGGAGCACTGGTTGCCGTCGTATTGCTGGAACCAGAGTTCAACAGTACGACACCCGGCTCCCAGACTCGTGGGAACGGTGAATCAGATGAAGACGTATTCGACCAGCTCAACCTATGAAATTCCGAGAACAGCCCAAAGCAGTGCTGAAGCAGCTGAACGCACGGCTTCGGAATAATGGCGTGTTCAACACACAGTACACGCTGGAGGAACTGGAACGAGAACTGAGTCAGCGGGAGCGGGTGATTCGGAAGATCGAGAAGAAGGCTGAGAAGAATCACAACCGGAAGAAACGGTATCTGAAGAAAGCAGCCGACAGCATGAACCAGCGGAAGGTCAGGTTCGCAGCGAAGGCGAAGGAGGCCGAGATGCACAAGTCGTTCTTCTCAGAGCTGTTCGACAACATGATGGCCCAGTACCTGTTCCTGACAAAGCTGGTGATTGAGGCCAAGCAGCGACGGGTGTACGAAGCCCCGATGGAGGAGTTCGGATTCAACGTCAACATCGACCAGATGAACGTTGATGCAGTGACGAACGCCCTCGAGAACAGTTCAATGAAACAGGCGGAGGTCAGCGACACGATCGACGAGATACAGATGGAGATCGATACCGCGGACCGATCCGGGATCACCCTTGACCTGGAGGAAATCAAGCAGGAGGCAGATATGCTGAGTGCATCCGACATCGAGTCCGACTCGTTCGATGTCGGCGGCGAGTGGAACGACGCGATCGATGAACAGATCGAAGCCGAACTCGACCGCCTGGAAGACGACCAGCTCGACACCGAAAATACCAGTTAGAACTAATAGATAGAGATCTGGTAAAAATGCTAAGGTTCTTTAACGAGGCAGGGCCATGACCAGTGAAGAAGCACTCGAGCTGTTGGAAGAACGTATCAGCGAGCACAAGTACAAAGCACAGCGGCAGCTGCAGGAGCAGCCGAAACAGGCAGTGTACCACTTCGGTATAGCCGCCGAACTTCACGAGAAACTGGCCTCTGAAGTCGATAGCAGCCGTGTTCAGACTGCTCATCAGAAACAGGTGGAGATGCTTCGAGAGAATGCTCGTGAAGTAGTGAATCGGCTGGATCTCGAGGAAACGGATGTTACTACTGCTGGTGATATAGCGACAGGAACAACTGACGGAGAATCGTCGATGAAGTCTGAGCCCCAAGTTGCAGACCGGTCAGTAGGCCGCTCTACCGAGTTTCTACGCGACCCGCCGGATAAGGATTTAGAGGATGTGGGCGGGATGAGCGACGTTAAGCAGGCGTTGCAGGAGAACGTGCAAAAGCCATTGGAGAACCCGAAATTCTACGAACAGCAGGCGGCCGGTATTCAAAACGGGATTCTTTTCTATGGTCCACCAGGAACGGGAAAGTCACATCTTGCTGAGTGTTTTGCTGGCGAGCTCGGCTACCGATATACGGAGATCAAGGCCAGCGAGATCTCGTCGAAATGGGTGGGCGAAGCTCCGAAGAAAATCCGGCAGCTGTTCGAGGAGGCTCGGGAGCATGAGCCGTGCGTCGTGTTTCTGGATGAACTCGATGCGTTGGCCACTGACCGTTCCAGCGGCCCTGAGAAGACGAACAGTGAACGTCAGGTCGTAACTGAGCTACTGCAGCAGATGCAGGCGATCCAGGGCTCCGATATCTTGGTGATCGGTGCGACGAACAAACTGGCTGATTTGGACTCGGCTATCACCCGGTCGCAACGGTTCAACACAGAGTTCCATGTAGGCCCGCCTGATGAAGAGGCCCGGAAAGACATTTTGAAGGTGCAGTTGGAAGCCGAAGACCGGGTGGTGGACTGGGAGAGCATGAACTGGTCGAAACTGGTGGAGTGGAGCCAGGGATTTTCAGCAGCGGACCTGGCCGATGTTGTGCAGCAGGCTGCTCGGGAAAGTGCCTCTGAATCCACCGATCATGGCCGATTGGTGCCGGTGCAGTATCGGCATGTGCTGGAGGCGATGAAAGGCCAGCAGGCCAGCCTCAAAGACTATACATGCTGACTATTCGATACTGATCTTGCTGATCGTCCTCTCAGGTCGGTTCAGTTAGAATTATTGTCACTGCCATCTAAACACACACTGTTGGTCGGAAATCCGTGGGTCATACCCTCTAAACCCCATGAACAACGCCCGAGAGGGCGAAAAGCATGGAATCTGAAAACACAGATACTTCGAGTTTAGGGGGAGACGCACGGGCGGTACGATCAACGAATCAAGCGATGGTGCTGGTTACAGCACTGGTGGCCCTGATGATAGGGATACCACTCTGGCATGTAACCGTGCTAATCGTGGTTACAAGCCGGACGCTGTAACCGATTCACCATTCTCTTGGTTCATGCAAGGAAGAGGGCCTGTTATTCGACTTGCTTCAGTTCCTTCACGCCTCGCATCGCGTAGCCAATGAAGATCGCGGTTGCTAACGCTGTGAAAAGACCGAACACGCCTTCTGTGGAGAAGAAGTAGATGCCGGCTCCGATCACGGCCAGCGTGTAGGGGATGTTACGACCGTAGGGAAGTGAGAGATTGATGCGTTTGTACTGGTCGATCACGTAGAGAGCTGCGGCGAGGAGGAGGAAAAATGCGAAGACCAATAAACCGATCTCGGAGGCCGACCACATCACATAGCAAACATTGCCTATTATTGTTTAAGTGATTTCCTCCAGTTCATCCGGTCTATCAATCCAGAGGAAGATCTTCTCAAGTATCCGTAACCCAAGTCCGGGCGGATCGAATTCAGGATTCACCACTTCAATTTCCTCGTAGGAATTCAATCGTACTCCGACAGCCGTATGGTGGAGACCACCGAGAACAATACAGGCTTCTCCAGTATCTGCAGACGCCGACTGAATCTGTTCGGCCATGTGAGCATTCCGCTTCGCGTGGGCATTAGCAAGCAACAACAGCAGTAGAATGAATCCTGCCAGCAGGAGACTTAGGAAAAACCAGGCCCAAGTAAAGAGAGAGGTCACTGAAGAAGGTTGAAATTTCCAGACAACCGCTGCTAAAACGCTCCAGTTTAGAAAAGCCCACTTCCACCGGTCCTCGTGGATCAATTCGAGTTTGTTACGATCCACAGCGACAGGTTCTGCACCGTACCGGCTCTCAAGCTCGGCAATAATTTTCTGATCAGGGCCCACTGACCGAGATAGTCCGGGAGTGAATCGGAACGCCAAGCCGATAATCCTACTAACCAACTCAATCACTACGAACACCATGAAGAGCATGCTGCCCAGCATGACTGGAGCATAGGGCAGTGTCTTCACGAAGTCAGCTACGGTAGAACTGCGTTCTGGAGCTTCTATAAAAACGACCTCTGGCGACTCCAGCATCGAGTCAATAGTTTCAAGCCGTGATTCCGGGTCTGTAACGTGCGTCCCTGAATCGATATACACTTTCATATACTGTGGTCAGAGAGTCAATCCAGCGTTTCAGCCACTCATTACGGTCATTTCTATTTATACGTCTAGGTTCGGACCAGATGGTGAGACGAAGCAACCCTATTTTTCTCCTTCTATACCGAAGGGTGAAACTCTATCTCAATCGAAGGCTTTCAAAGTACTCGACAGAGAGCTGTTGAAACTGCTGAAACTCTACCGAACTCTCGTCGATCTCCTCATCCGAGACTTTTGATTTCAAGTACTCGATGATACCTCTGTTTTGGCAGGCAACAAGAACATTTAACCCACGACGTTGCCGGTCTTTGATATGATCGATTTCTCGCTGATTCTTCCCCATAGCGACCTCTACAGCAATCTCCTCTTTCCCGGAATTCCCATACACATCTATATCCATTTTCTCGATTCCGGCCGCAAAACCGGCTGATTCCAGCATTTCCTTGATTTGATGCTGCCAATATCGATGCACAACTCCGCCACGGCCATTCCGTTTAATCTCAATACTATTAGTATCTAAGAAATCAGAACCACGGTCAGTGAACTCGAATAGTTTCCGTGTGGTGCCAGCATCCGCTACCCCAATCTCCTCGATCAAGCCGGCTGCAAGGGCCTCGTTTTTGATCTGGTAGCCTTTGCCCGTGCTGGAGAACAAGTCGTAGCGTTGTGAGGCCGGTTTGAACGGATGCGTGGCAATATCTTCGAGCAATCGTTCGACCTCGTCAGATACTTCGATTTCACCAGATTCACGCGTTGTCTGCTGGCTTTCAGAATCCACTCCTACAGTAGCATCGCTTTCAGATACGCCAATAGAAGAAGGAGAAGTCGCGGTGGACGTGTCGCTGCTGGTCTGATTCGGTATCGTGGTATCCTGCTGGTCTCCACTCAGGTAGCGTTGCCAGTCATCCTGGTAGAGCTCGACCAGTATCTCATCTGTGACGTCTTCGGTGATCGACCGGTAGGGTGCCGTGATCTTGTATGGGCCGTCACTCCCGACCGTGACGACGAACTCGCCGACATCAAGGTTCTGTGCGGCCTGCTTCTGGTGGGGATCCTCGAGGAGACCCATGGATTTGGCGACGCGTTCGAACTGGGTGTGGTCATTCATTGGGCCGAGCATGGTGACGTAGGTGTTCGCGAGGATGAACTGGGAGATCAGGGTCGGCACCTGATCTGCTCCGAAGACGGACTCGCCCTGGTTTCTGATCCGGGCGAATCGGTCGCTGATTACGGGGACGCCGGAGTCCACCTGCTTCTCCTTATAGACGCTGTGCGTGTTCTTCAGCTCGTCTTTGAACCAGATATGGCGTAGCCGGGTGTCTCCGTGGTTCTGTGCGACTCTGTAGTCTTGAACCCAGGCGAATAGGAGTTCGACGAAGAAGGTTGCAATATTCTTCCGGGGCTGTGAGAACTCGAACACCACATTTTCCTCAAGGAGTGCTTCCAGATCGTGGCCATGCACTGTATCGACCGTGTAGAAGGCGTCTTCGATAATGCCGTCCAACCGGTTGAGAACACGGCCCTGATAGCCTTTCGCCGGATGGCCTGGAGGAAAGCCCTGATCATCGACGGTATGCTTCAGATCGATCAGCGTGGGATACGCGGCATCTGACCGCCCCGCATCGTCGTAGAGATCCTCCAGTGCCTCATCTGTGACCTCTTTGTACCCCTGATAGAGATCGCTCAACTGTTTGGCCGAAAAGTTTTCTGAGGCGTCCAGTAGGGCCTGTGAGTCCGCGAAGATTTCGGCGACAGTGTTCCGCCACGAACTGGTGGAGACGCCTGGTGGCGGCTTCAACGGATTGAGCCGGAGCTTGCGGAATGGGAATACCATGACATCAATGTCATCTCGGTTGGCCAAGTGGCGGTAGTCCTGGTTGAAATCAGTCGCCCACCACGAAACATCGTGGTCCAGATTGTCGAGCTGGATCATTTGCTCGCGGAAGAACGTCGTCTTCCCTCCTTTTGACTGGGCGAACACGCCGAGATGCTGGGCCAACTGCTCTACAGTCAGGTACAGATTGGTGCCTTGCATGGTTTCGCCGAACTGCACGACCGGCTGCCAGTGGTTCACTGGGGTTGGCGTGGGGAATGGCTGCTGGCGTTTCTGTTCGACCTTGGAGTCGATCGCGGCCTTGATGTACTGCAGCACTCGCTGCTTCCGGTGGTCAGACAGCGTTGTCTCTATCTGGATGGCTTTCTGGAGGAGTGCTTGCACCTCTGGATCAGCAGCGATTCTATGTTTCTCCGCTGTCTGCCGCAGTTGCTCGACGCTGACCATAGTTTGAAAAACACCTCTACGAAATTTGATAATGCTTGGTGGTCCACGGGGTGACAGAAGAAGAGCGGAACTTGGTGAACGCATTCAACCAGTACTTCGCCACCCACGACGTTTCCGGAATTGCACACCGGAAGAAACAGCATAGATTCTCCAGCCAGCTCTGCGACGTCCTCGTGGACTCTTCGATAGACCAGTTCTATCTCGCGATCGAAGCCAAATCCGTCAAGACCAGCTCCACGAACAAGCTCTACTTCTCACAGCATTTCTCTGAAAACAGCGAGGGCCATCAGGTGGACCGGATCTCTGACTTCATCGATCGGTCCGGCCGCACCGGCTATCTCGCCGTTGAACTGAAACGTGGTACTGGCCGGCCACGTCAGGCATTTCTGGTTCCGTGGCGGATTGTCCGACGCCGCTACAGGGAGAATGAGACCGGGATCCCACTTGACCTGGTCCGGCAGCAGTTAGCGTTGGAACGGACTGGCAGTCAGTATTCTATCGATCCTGTTGTTGACCAGCTGGATTCACGCGAGGCCGCGTTCTTCCAACGCCAACCGTAGATCCTCGGTTTCACCGTCGTAATGTTCGTCAGCATCGTTCTCTGTCAGCTCCATCGCCCGTTGTTCCAATGTGTGCTCTGCCATGTCATCGACATCCGGAAGGCTTCCGTCACCGGTTTCTAACAGTTGAGCGGCCTGACTGTGCAGATAGTCCCGTTGATGCTCCTGCATCTCTTCCGGAGCCTGATTGCTGATCAGGTTGGTCGCGGTCTGATAGAGTTCGTACTGGCTTGCGTTGTTCCGGTCCTCAACTTCGTCCTCGAACGTCAGCACGGTGTCTGGATACTCGAGATCCAATGACTGTGGGATACCAAGATCATACAGCATCGCCAGAGCTTCCTCTTTGTTCCGAAGCCGCTGCTGCTGGGCGGCTTCCAATTTCTCCTCGACTCTGTTTGTCCCTTCTAACACGCCCTGAACCGCGATCTGTGGTAGCGATGAGTCAAGATCGTCTTGATGGGTTTGATCGTAGGAGGCGTCGGCCATGAACCGTTTCAGCCCGTTGCTGCAGACGAGGCGTTCGGCCCCGAGTTCGTACCGTGTGGCCTGGAACCCGTTGTTCCCCGAAGTTTCCCGGAGGCCGAGCACGATCGGGTCATCATTGTCTCCAGGGTTGATTTCGACACCATCGAAGTTCACGTCGTTGAGGAACTTGTGGTAGGAGCGGCTGGTTTCGATGAAGCCGTTGACGTCAAAGTCTTGGTAGTAGTCGTCGGTCTGGAAGTGCTCAATTGCGTCAGCGGTCAATTCAACGATCTCGCCGTACTGGTGTGGCTGCCAGTAGTCGTCGTTGGCCGAGGTAATCCCGACCAAGACGTTTTCACCGGTGTCAGGGTTTTCAGCCCAGACACTGTGTTTGTACGGAGCTTCCTGCCATTGGTCGGCCTCGTCGTTGTAGCCGAAGGCATCATGGGTTTCAACGTCGGGGAGTTGCTCCCCGATTTCGCGGAGTTCGTGGACGTCGTCGTATTCGATTTGGTCGCCGAAAATAGTAGCATCACCTGATGAGTAATGTGTGTTAGTACAGGTGAGAAGTGAACCAGCAAGTGTTAAAAGAATAGCGTATAGTCAAACGCCTTTGAAATCTAAATATTGATATATACTACTTTGCCAGGATACGTCCACTCCCACTGACCGTCATTATCGCTGATGAGGTACCCCTTCGATTCAAGCGTAGAGACATCACCCAGATAGCTACTCATCTCTGGGTCAGCGAATAACCATGGCCGACTCCCGTCATCATAATAGAATGGCCCACCATCCCATTCTAGCTTTTCGCTCGCCTCATACGATCTGGCTAAGTCTTGGATCGCCCGGCGGTAATCAGTATGCGTGAACTGTATCTGTAACAGCAGATGAGCTGCTCCATCGCGTTTCACGGAGACAAACCGGCAGTCAATCTCGGGAATCGGCTGAAGCAGAGAGGTCAAGAAGACTGTTTTTTCTTCGCAGTTCCCACCATTTTGGTAAATCTCCTTGAGCGACCGGAACCGTCGATTCGTCTTGTGCCGCTTCTCATAATCTACTCTCTGGTAGGTGTAGAGATGGAGAAACGCGGCCACCTGTTGCGGGCTCCACTGCCTGAGCTGCCTTCCAAACAGGTCCTTGAGGACCCGTTTCCCGTTTGTGAATTCGAGATGGCGTTCGTATTCTTCCATTGGTAAACCTATGTTTGTGCTGGCTCCATTCTTGTCGGATCATAGGCATTCAGATCGCAGAGCCAATCAAAACCATATTTGGAGATGTATCCCTGATTCTTTAGACCGGACGGATCTCCAAGATAGGTACCCATCGTGGGGTCAGCGTAGTACCAGCGTTCGTTAGTGCTCTTAATTCGGATAGAGATCACTTTTGAATAGTCCGGGACTGTAGGAGTTGTCTCACAGAGTTCTGCAATCTCTGCTCTGACGTCTTTAGCACCATCAGTAATACAGCATCGAAGCGTGAGATGCCCGTAGTCCTCGTTGGGAGGCAGTAATTCTACAAACTGAATGGGGATCTCTTTCGAGGCCAAGAGCGAAGCGACGAGTACCACCTGTTCCTCACAGTTCCCACCTAAATCAAGGCAGTCAAGAGGATCTCGGATAGATCGTGATTCGGCATGGCGGTCGTCGTACTCCACCTCCCGATAGACGTAGTGATGGAGATAGAACGCGATCTCAACAGGATCATTTGTCCGATCGTGCTCGGATAGGAGGATGTCATCCGCTATCCCCTGAATATCCGTTCTGACGTAGTCCGCGTATTGTTCAATCTTCATGGTTCACTGGCCGGTATCCCATGAATGAAGCGTAGTTCCGTTTGGTTTCCTCCTTCTCAAGAACGTCTTTCTCCACGAGTGATTCCAACTCGTTTTTCGCAGTTCGAGTGGTGCAAGGTGCATCCTCGGGATCATGGCAGTTTTTCGCTGAAACGTACTCGTACTCCTCGTGCCGGTCTAAGAACTCGCGGATCCAGGCCAGCAACTCCTCCTGCTTTTCTGTGAGTTCCACTGTCTGCATCCGTATCTCTGGATGATCTGACGCTGCCACTCCTCTCTCCCTCTCCACCTCAGTCTTCGTGTTCGAAGTCCTAGAGTGTTTCGGTGGTTCGACCGGCTCTCCCGTGTATCGACGGTCTAACTCTGTGATCTGCTGATCCGACGGTTCTTCCACCTGTGAGATCGGGGTACGGACATCAACGGTGAGCTTCGGCAATTCCATACTGTGTAAGATGGCCTGGCGACGGTCCAGCTTCGCCACTTCTTGCTTCGAGGAAAGAATGTGCGTGAAGTCCTTCGAGTAGTTGAAGTATTCCCCTCGGAGGAAGATGGTCGTTGTTTCTCGCCGCAAGTCTGAGTATGCCCGCTTGAACGCTTTCGGATCCTGTGTAGCGATTATGACGTGGATATTGTGCTTTCGCTTTTCCTTCACGATCTGCTTTAGCGTGTCACGGGCGGTGCTGGGCAGCGTCTGGGCTTCATCGACGAACAGAAACAGCGGTTCGCCCGCGTCGTACTCCGACTCGTACAGCCGAGTGAAGACCTCGTCAAGCAACTCGCCGGTGCGATGGGAACTGACACCGTGACAGGAGACGAATTTCAGCCCGGCCAGAAGCTCATCGACATCTGTCGGCCAGTCTAACAACTGCTCGTGGTCAGGCCAGTAGAAATCACCTGCAAGTCCATGGCCGTCATCGTGCTCGGCGTGCGGAAACGCGGCCCCCAGTGCCTGTTTGTCCGTTGGTGTGATGACAAGGCCGTGTGCTCCATTACTGGCTGCATTCTCCAAGAGGACTCGGCCTAAGTACGACTTCCCGCTCCCGGTCTTGCCCGCAAGGTAGATATGCTCGAATCGATCAGCCGGGTTGAAGCCGACCACCTGATTCGTGCCAGCCAGCGTTCCGACCAATGGCCCGTCGGTCGGTGTATCCGCCATTGTTGCCACGTGTTCGGCGTCCAGACTCTGAAGCAGTCCGTTGACCGCCTGTGCTGGCGTTGCCTTCGACCGTTCGACCACCGAGTCATCGAGTTCGATGTCCTGCAGACTGAATGCCTGGAACTGGGCAACGGCGGTGCGGCGGAGCTGTCGTAACGTCTCTTCGATATCCGGGTTTGCCTCGATCAGTCCATGGAACGCGTCAGGATTCAGTAACGTGCTGTACTGGCGGCGGTTGAACACACGGGGTTCGTTAATCTCCTCGATTGCCAGCTTGAACTTGGAGTTCGGCCCGGCCAGTGTCTGCATGATATGCTGGCGGTGATGCTGCTGCATCCGATCCACATGATCCTCTGCAGCTGACTTCCAGTCACGGCCTGTGATCTCCGGAGCGGTCGTGACGGTGAAGACGTAGGCGAGCATCACGCCATTCCGCCGCCACTGGCCGGCCTCCTGTCGGAGCTTGTGCAGTCGCTGTGTGGCCCGATCAATCTTATCGTCGATATTCTCTAACTGCTGTTTGCCCGCTGCCCTCTTCCCATTGACGACCTCTTGGAAGGTGTCGTTCCCGCGGCCAGTGTCAGCAGCTGCTTCCAGGTCCGGAAGCTCAGTCTCCAGTTGCTGCTTTTCGGCCAGTAACTCTTTGAGTTTCTGTTTTTCGGCGATTGCGTCTTGCTGGATACCGGTGACGTCGGGGCAGGTTTCATTGACGTAGTCGATTGTGATCTGGAAGTCGAACGTGGTTGCGAGATAGTCGTTGAGTTCGCGAAGATTGCTGTCCCAGTTCTCTTGGCCTTCCCGATCCTGCTTCAGGATACGATAAGTCTTCGAGGCCTGGATAAGAGCCAGGTCGTCTGGAAGCGGTGTATGTTCGATCGTGGTTGCGGTGTCGGCATCCCAGTGGAACGTCGTCCGGGGTTCAATCTCGATGGATCCTATCTTTTTGAGCTCCATACGTTGCCTGACTATTACTTGTCGGCGATGCCGGTGTTCATGATGGACTTGGGGACAATCATCTATGCGGTGACCTTGGGCAGATCTGACTTGGAGAGCCGTTTCGTGGCTTTCGCGAGTTTCTTCTTCAGCCGTCGGTTGTCCATTCCTTCCAATTGCTGGGCGACACTGACCAGCTTCGAGACCTTCTGCAGCCGGTGTTTCTCACGTTGCAGTTGTTGCTGATAGTATTCGGAGTTTTCCTCAAGGGACTGCTTCCGGCGTTTCACCGCCATCTCGTCGTCGTGTTGCTTCCGTTCGAGCTCCAGTTTCTCCTCTTCCAGCTCCTGCTGCTGGCGTTTGATATCGATTTCAGCGGCGGCTTTCTGTTCGGCCAGCATCTGTTTCCGTCGCTCCAGTTCGTGCTGGAGTTTGGTCTGCCACCGCTGCAGCTCGAGCTGGTTCTGCCGATGTCGTTCATCAAGGTACGTTTGGAGTTTTTCCATCTGCTGCTGATGCTTCTGCATCATGTACTGCATCTGAATATTTGCCTCCTGAACCTTGACATCCAGCTGAGTCTTCGTATCTTTCCGCCTTTGCTCTGCTATCTCGAGTTCGGCTTCGAGCTGTCTTTCTTGGCGTTTCTCTGCAGCATGGTCGGGACAAAGAGTGATCTCCCTGTCGCTGAACGCTGTTCGGTGATCGTAGCAGAGCGGTTTGTCGCAGGTACACTCGGTATAGCATTTCGTACACAAGCTCGTCTCACAGAGCCCACAGGTGGTTTCCTGTTCAGGGATCGCATCCTCCGGGTACTTGTGCAGTGGGAGGCTAGGAGAGAATCCGCAGTTTGAGCACTCCCAGTCTGGTACTCTGTGCTCTATCTTGTTTTTCTGAACGCCGTTCTCCAGTGTTGACCGGTGTGTGGTCCCAACAGGTTTCTCATCGGCATCGACGATCACTGTCGTTTCTTCCACTTCAATCTCTGTATCGACGGGAGCGGAGTCAGGATCTAGATCGAGGTCCGTTTCGATTTCCGCCTCTTCCCCTACTCGGTCAAGTTCTTCTCTCCAATCATGGGTGTTGTTATCGTCTGTCATGGGTGGGTTAAGAGCAGGGAGATCTGACTTAGTCTATCTAAATTTGTCAACTAACTCCTTAAACGAAGGTTCTTCGTCCGAAGGCATGGATGACGCGTTTGTATCGCGGTTGTCGCAGTGGCGGCGATCCATCAACTGTCTTTCCGCAACATTGTCAAACTCGTCGAACGACATCTCGTCGAGATCAACGTGGGTGGACCCTCGAGAGGTGAAGTCCGGCTGGGAGTAGTCATTGTCCACTTCAATTTCATCGAACACAACCCAGTCGGGTAACTCGTCTGGATCGACCTGTTGTAGAGCTTGTTCGAGCTCCCCTTTGCTGTACTGGTCAAGTTTGGGTTCCGGGACCTGTTCTGGAGGTGCTCCGCCACTATCTCCTGTCGCCCACACGGTAGCTCCGCTGGCAACTGCCATCCAAGCGGCGACCGTGATTGGATCACATACCATTGCTGTTGCTGGTTCGGGTTTTAGCTGTCGCTGCTCTGTTGGTTTGCTTGCGGTACTTCTAACGGCTATAGGGCCGTTTATAGGCCGGTAGCGTGGTTCTATTGCTCGTAGAGAGAGTATTGTCTTCACACACTTAAATCTTGGCCCCGGATTTAAATACCCTAATTACGTTTTTTAAGAACTTTCTGGCCGACCCTGAGATATTCAGGTGTCTCGCAAAACATGGTTTGACCACATGTGAATTCAGAATACCAACAAGTCCGAAGATGTAGAGAATCAATATATGGGTTGCAACCAGGGAGGTTGTTGCCAGCTCAACCAGGGGGTTGTAGAATGCTGCCCGGTTGCACTGGAACGGGGTTTCAACCCAGCTACACCCGTAGAAATACGGCCACCCCTGTTTGAGCGAACAGGGCAGATGCCTACGTGTGGAAGGGGTATGGACTGCGGATTTCCACGGCCACTCAGAGAGCTTCGAAGGTTGATTCAGCAAGCTAACAACTCGTCTGGAAGCGTGGCCTTGGCCAGCCACTGAGATGGCTCAATCAATATCTGATAGACCGGGTATTCCAGAGTTTGATCACGGTCTGCGGCCCCGATTCAGATAGCTGCCGATCTCGTTTACCGCCTCGTGGATCAATCAGTTCTGATGGGTCTCGATCCTCTCCCTCGCTATCTGAGCATATTCTGGATTCAGCTCGATCCCGATATAGTTCCGGTTTAGCTCCTGAGCGACAAGGCATGTTGTCCCGGCTCCTGCAAACGGATCTAGCACGACACCTTCTTCCGGACTGCCTGCTTTGATTGGCTTCTTGCACAGTTTCTTCGGGTACACAGCGAAGTGGCCTTTGCTAAATTTCCCCGATGGGATCGTCCAGACATCACCAGGGTTCTTTCCGTTTTCATGGGTGAACTGATCGACTTCGACTTGGTTTGTCTCACCAGTGACGTGGCCTCTGTCAGTCTCAGGATCGAAATTAGGATTGCCGCCGTTCTGAGCTAATCGCTTCTTTGTGGCTTCGCTGTATGGTTCTCGGACAGAATCAAGGTTAAAACTGTACTGCCGATTCGGTGTGAACATGAATAGGTATTCCCAGCGGTGACTAAACCGGTCTTTCACTGATTCAGGCATACAGGCGTTCTTGTGCCATATAATCTTGTTTCTGAGAATCCAGCCTCGTTCTTTGAGTTCTAAAGCCAGTCGCTCAGGGATCATTCTAAGGCTCTTTCGGTAGTAGGTATCGTCGATATTGAGGAAGAAGATGCCGTCATCTTTCAGAACTCGCTTGAGTTCTTCCAGTACGTCGCAGAGGTCGCTGATATATTCTTGTACGTCATCTTCTAAGCCTAATTGGCCGTTATGATCGTAGTCTTTCATCTGGTAGTATGGCGGGCTGGTCATCACCATATCTACCGAATTGGCGTCTAGATCTGCTAGTGTCTCCTTGGCATCTCCTCGGAGAATTTGGTTAAGCGGTTGAGTGGAGATCTAGGGGCCACCCTTGGATGGTCTGATGACTGTCATCCGATTTTGCTCGTTGTTGAAGTGCTCTGCTTTGAGGCCACGGTCTTCCAGCTGGTTTCGGTACCAGCTGAGATCAATATGCTGGCCAGCGGCGGCCATCCAGGTCACTATGTCGCCTTGCTTCCGTTCCTTCTGCATGACTGGTATGATTGCGTTGATCTCACTCGGTAGCTCGCTCAAGCCGTCTGGCGTCTGGACGCTGAGACGGGGATCAGAGCGGTATGCTCCCCGGTTCCGGCGTTTGATGTTGAAGATGAAGCGTTGCTGGTTGCTCATGGAGCAGCTGCCTCCATCATTTTCTCTTTGGCTTGTTCTTTGGCGTCTTGAACGTATTCGGCCTCGTGCAGGCCTTTGGCCACTGATTCGGTTGTCTTCTGGTCTTCCCAGTAGTCCACACGGTGGGCGTTGCAGAATCCGGCTCCTTCGTAGGTCTTGTGCGGGGAGACTGTGACTTTTTCACCGGTCTTGGTGTTCTGGTATTTTGCGACGAGTTTGCCGTTGCCGTTGAGATATTCTTCTTTGGTTGTCCAGTTGCCTGGTAGTTCCAATGTGTTCACCTTCTGTATAGTTAGTGTCACTAAACCTTTATAAATCTAGTTTGGTCTAGCAGTCTCAGACGGTGCAATCTACGAATGACACCAGACCAGAATCATGAGAAGATAGACGACCTTGAGAAAACCTACGACGAACTCACCAAAGCCCAGAAACAGCGTCTCGATCAACGGCAACGCCAGATGAATCAGGCCGCCCAAGAAAAACTGACCGCCCTACTCGAATCCGAGCAGACAGTCAAACACGCACTGGCCGCGATCGACCAGATCCAAAATGGCGACCTACCTGATGGCTGGAAGCAGAAAACACCGGCCTCAATCAATGGACAACAGGATACCGTGCTGCTCTGGGAGAACGACGACAAGACTGTCCACGTCGAACTACTGGCCGACACCACCCACGAAGTCCACACCCCGAACGGCGTCATCGCAGAAACAAATTCGAAAAACGCCGCAGAGTTCCACGCACGGAGCTACATACTCGGGTACCACGAGATGACAGACTAAGCCGCTTCAACAACCTCGTCAGGAAACGACTGAGGCCCTCTTTCTTCATTTCCTCTACTCTTTTTCAACTTCGTGTCGGCCAGACTAAACATTTAAAACTAGTGGTGGCCCATACCTATCCAAGTGGAACAACATGACTGAACCCGATATCGACGAGATACTTGAGAAATTCCCGTTCAGCCACCGCAGAGACCAGCAGAAAAAACTCGCCCAGATCATGCTCCAATGGCCCGGCAAAGTCAAACACGTCCGAGAAGAAACCGGGATCTCATGGCCCACACTCAAAGAAATCAGAGACACCTACCAAGACCTGCCGCTGGAAGAAAAGAAACGTCTCAACCACCGGCTCTACAAGGTGATGGACCGAATGCTCGAAGAAGAAATCCAGGCCAAGAAAGCCGCCCAGTCCTAAGACCTGTGAGCTTGATTCCCTCCGACCAGACACTTATAAACAACTCTACATAAATTATTGGTATGCAGGACCAGCTCGGAAACGACAGCTACCCCATCACCTACAGCTGTGATGGCCAGCCAGTCACCGAGTTCGAGAACTGCATCGGCTTCGTCTTGATGGACGACTACTTCCGCAAAGCAGGCGAGTTCTGCTGGCCTGACCAACTGGCTACTGGCGATCTCGACAAACCAGGGATCAGCCTCAACCGGACAGTCTTCTCCCGGCTCTGCAAACACTACTACTCCGAGACCTCGAAACCGCTCACCGTGTACAATGTGGAGCGTAACGAGTTCTACAGGCTGACCGACTACGAAGCAGTGTTCGAGAACGTCGAGTTCTGGGAGCAACACGGCAAGGAACTCGTGGTCACACCGCTGGATGCTTACGACAAGATTCCTGTCGAGGATGTTCCGGCCGCGGTTCAGAAGCTGGCCGAGAAATATCGCTAAAAGTTGGACCACACCCCACTGTTTCGAGTGTAACTTGTTACATGTTCCCAGGGCCAGCTCGGTCGTTTCTGGTGGTGGTCGAGTAGGGGTACACCCCTTGGAAATTTTCTGATAGTGCAACCCTTTGGAAATTTTTCCCGTTTCTCTGTTTTAGAGTTTCTCCACCGGGTTTTCGCGGCTTTTTCCACGTGAAATCGGGGTGGCGGGGTCTGAATTTTCCAACACACCCCTGCGTACAGTCAGCGGTCGGTGGAGTTGGAATGTGGAATTTTATTACGCTGTTATAACCTGCTATCGTAGTACCATACTCCGTTACTACTTACTAATGAACTTATAAAACATAGTATAGTATATAAAGGAAACACCAGGGGGTGACAAGACCGGGTCACCCCCTCGCACTGTTCGCAGGGGTGTGTTGGCACATGAAATCAAGGTGGGCCGGAAAATCTCTCGATCTCACCCCTTTGGAAACATGTTCCCACCCCTGCGAACAGTTATATAAACCACCTATCACAAAACAACACTAATATGAACGATATATTCGGAATAAAGCAAGAGGACACCTCCAACCAGGATAACCATCTCGTTGAAAACCGAGAAAAACTCAAAATCAGCCATACACCTGACCAACTCCAGTTCCGCGAAGAAAAAGTCAACAACATCGTCCGAGACACCTTCAAACCAGCACTCAACGGATACGAAGGCGAAGACGTCGTACTCACCGGAAAACCAGGCACCGGGAAAACAGCGGCCGTCAAATACATCCAGAAAAATATCGAGGGCAACTACGATACCAGCGAACTGGAAACCGTCTATATCAACTGCAAGACCAATAACTCCAAGCAAGACGTCTTCAAGGCCATCATGAACTCCGTCGGCCTCAACTACAAGAAAGGAGTCGGCGTCGGCGAAAACGTCTCCAAACTCTTCGAGACCTACAACAGCCCCACAGACGACGTACTTGTCATCATCCTCGACGAAGTTGACGCCCTCTACAAAGACCGGCGAGACTACATCAACGACGTCATCTACACCCTCAAACGGCCACACGAAAACAGCGACCTCTTCGAATTTGAAGGCGTGATCAACGTTATCTGCGTCTCCAACGACAACCAGCTCTTCAACTACCTGGAGCAGGACGTCAAAGACTCCTGTTTCTCCCCTGAGACCTACGAGTTCCTGGCCTACAACAAAGACGAGATTACACAGATACTATTACAACGTCAGGAAGAGGCGTTCACCGATCCTATTATCGACAAGCCAGCCATGGAACGGATCGCAGAGGTGGTGAAACAGAAATTCGATGGCGATATCCGGGCCGGGATCAAGATCCTGAAGAAACTCCCAAAGCATCTCACCCAGCCAGAGCAAGTGCTGTCCTCACAACGGAACCAGAACCGGTTGGTGGAGAAAGCGATTGCAGACGTGAAGCGAAGCCAGATCGAGCAAGTGCTGAACGGGAAGGATACACACTTCCTCTTGGTGATGTCGGCCATGATCCAGAACTTCCGCAACGACAAGTCCAAACTCTCGTACATCGTGGATTCGTATCGGCGGGCCTGCGAACAGGCATCGCTGGAACGGCATGGCCAGGATCACAACGTCAGCACGGAGGATTCCCGGGCGAAATCCCGGAGCTTTGTCCGCCGGAAACTCGAGTACCTGGTTGACGAGCAGATTTTAACGAAGGAGCGTCGGTACGACAAGCCACGGAATCCGTACTTCTACGAGCCAGAAGTCGATCTCGACGTGTTCGAGGAACTGGTGAATCAGCGGCTACATCGGAACGGAGTCAAGGAACGGTTTGACCGGAACAAGGAACGGGGAGTGGATAAGTCCACGACACAGCTTTCAGAGCTTAGCAGCGATGACCAGCAAGCACTGGAAAATCTGCAGTCGATGACTTCAGAGGAGACCAGTGAATAGGATGCCGTCGTTCAGTGGTGTACAGTTGTCTCAGGAGCAAGTTCAGTTATTGAAGAAGCGGATTGTAGAGGAGGAGACCGCTCTGCTCACATTTGAAGCTGCCAGGAGCCTGTATAGCAGTAAGACTGCGGCCCGGAATGCGTTGCAGAGCCTGCAGGAAAAAGGTGTGATCGACCGTGTTGGCCCAGGGAAGTACAAAATTTCGAGTTTGCCGGAGGAGTTGCACGAGAAGTGGATCTCTTGAATTACGGGAGGGCAGAGAGCTGTTTCCCTGCTTTTTTGTTTACTGCCTCTCTTCTTTTGATAAGGCGGTTTAGAGGGAGTGAGTAGTTGTTCGGATTATTTTTCAACTGGCTTCTCTTTTACAACGGTATCTGTGTAAACCTGGTTTTGGGTGGTGGTGATACTCTGATATCAAGCCGTACTTTTTTAAACAATTTCTGATAATTGTGTTTTAATACAATGAATTATGCTACTGGACTATCTAAATACGAACGCAATGTCGTTGACCGTCTTCGCGACGGTGCTAAAGACTTCAGATACAACGAGGAAGTTTATTCGCAGGCCGACACGGCCGCAAACCCTGATTCTAAACCCGAAGTCAGACAGGACTCGTTGGCGGGATACTGAATGGCTGACGAGATTGATCGAGACGAAGCCGTCGAGGTGAAAACCCGGGTCATCGAGCCAGAAGAGATCTATACTGAGACACGGGGCCGGCAGGGAAGCCGGATCTTGGTCGTGGAAGATCATCTGGGCCAGGAGTTCACTGACTTTGCTCTTGAACATCCGAAGGTGGATGCGAATACAGAGGATTATGTCGGTGAACGCGTCGAGCTCAGGTATTCGGTCAGTGACGACGGCTACCTGAACTTCGAAGGATTTGGCGACTACGTTGATGAGGATGTGCCGTTGGCGGAGGAACCGGTCCTGGAATTGAGCAACCGCGACCTTTCTATCACACGTCAGTCCGCTGTCCACGACGCCACGCGGATCGTGGCTGCGAAGATTGAGGCTGCAGCTGAAAATGATACTTTGAAGCAGGGGATGAGTGATAACCAGATTCAGGAAGGGATCAAAGAGTGGACCAACTTCTTCAAGTCCTATCATCGGAACGGCAAATGGTCCGACGAAGGTGAGAATCAATGAGAGTGTTCATCAAAGGCCGAGCAGACGGGTTCGATGCACCAAAAGAAGCAGCAACTTCAGAAAGCTATCAGGACAGTCTGAGGGAAACGGTGAAAGATGCACTTGATCTCAGAGATCGTCCTCAAGATATGGTGATCTTGGCGTTTGAGGAAATTGAACCTCGAGAACAGGCCGATCAAATCGTGGTGCACAACCATGAATCGATGGCCCACCTCTTCTGCACTGAATGCGGCGGGAGCACAAGCCGCTTGAAACCGGATATAATTGAGGAATTAGCAGAGCATCCGAAGAAGGTGGAGTCTGTGAATCAATGTCCTGAATGCGAGAGCTACAAGTTTTCAATGCCTTCTACAGAAGAATTGGCCTCAGCATCTACCGCAGAAGATATTGAGGAACTGTTGGACACTCGGAGATGCGATGACTGCGGCCATGAATGGGATAATCGAGATAACAGCGATAGAGAGGATGATATCCAGTGAGCGGTGAGAAAGTAACCGCCCGGCCCGACGGCACTCTTCGAGGCGGGTTCCTGAAGGAGATCCACGACAACGGCGATATTACAGCAGACTTCCCACCACTTGGAGAGATAAGAGTCTCAAACTGGGAGTACTCAAGCGATCTGGATGAGAACGACGGTGATCTGGAGTGAGCAGTGATGTCGAACCTATTCTGGAGCAACCAGAGCCGTCGGCCGAAGCCATTCTCCAAGCGAAAGAAGACGTCGTAGAGTTGATCAGGGAGAATCGGATGTCTTGGAACGAAATTATAGAAGAACATGAGGAGGCCATAGAAAACGATGAATTGATCTCAGAAGACGTGGAGTGGTTCGAGCAGCCGCGAGAGCTCAACCTGTTCGTCTTGCTGGATACGGTCATTGAGAAGCTGCTGCAGGAGGAGTTCCAAGCCTGGATGCAAGAAATGGCCGAGAAAGGCCTGTTCGACGACGGTGATAGTGAGTGAGCACTGAACTCCCTATTCCAATACTGTTGTCGAGTTTAACAATCCTATTGATCGCCGTGGCTATGAGGTGGGATAATTGATTCGAGAACCAGTGATACGAGGTCACGAAGAGAGAGGTATTCTGAGAAAGAAGGAAGAGGTGGAGGCGTGAATGATCTCTTGCCTTGGCTGGATAGGTAACCGGCTGTACTGCTTTGTGCGTGGCCATCGAATGGTTCCCGACCGGATCTATGATCCGATGGCGAAGTCGGTCACGCCGGGATATGCTTGCAAGCGGTGTGGTAAAACCCAGAGGTTGCTCTATCGCTGGCAGTCGGTAGAAAAAGAAAGAAAAGATGGTACCGGTGATAGCGGTGCCTGAGGCGGTTCAGAAGCAAGGAGACTGGCGAACCGTCTGCCCGTACTGCGATGAAGAAATCACCGGCGACACCAAGGAAGAAGTCCTCGAGAAAGAAGGCCGTCACCGAGCACAGCATTTCGACGGCAACAACGACACCGACTCCAGCTTTGAAGCTGAAACCGTGTCTGGGAAGAACCTTCTCGACGAGTTCGCGGCCCCAGACCCTGAGCAGTCACTGGACCTCGATCCCAACCGAACGTACTACGTGTATTCTCGGACCGGAATGGTTCATCGGCCGGCTCAGGGGCGTTCGTCGAGGACCAGTTGCGGCCACGATGTCGAGAATATGGAGCGGGTGGAGGATCCGGGCCGTTTGAATGCGGATAGTGTTCGGAGATGCCGCAGATGCTTCGACGGAGGTGAGAATCAGGGGTGACCGGGTTCTCAAAACAGCGTCCGTATCATGGAGTGAAGGAATGGCAGGGTATAGTCCGTGACTGCAGCCGCTGCACCCACGTAGAAGACGACCTCTTCAAGGTCTGCTACGTCCACAGCTTTGTGTTGAAGAAGCTGCGAGAGCTCGCGTTTGGCGTGCCGGCCCGGTTCTGCTACTGCATCCAGTGCGACGAAGTTGTCTGCCAAGGGATGCCGGCGTCTGCCTGCCAGTTCCTCTCCGATCAGCATGATCACGGGTTTGAGCCGACGATTATCAACGAGCAGCAAAACTTGGAGACGGCCTTGGCCGAGTTCCGAGGAGGCGTCCCGTAATGCGGATTCGCCGGGTGTTCAAAATCGTGGCATCTAACGTCCTTTCCACGTGGTATCATTGGAGGGCGTACTACTGGAAGAGAATCGAGTTCCGCTGGGGTGAGAACCAAAAGTGAGCGATATCAGATTGATTGCGATCGCTCTCTTGGCCGTAGTAGTCGCTGTCTCTGGCTGTACAGATAGCAATGCTACAACGACCGGTGATACCGATCTAGCTGAAAGCAGGCAGATATACGATGTGAGCATAGTGGATACGTCGGAGTTAGAACTGTCTCAGGATGACCGTGTGAATTGTGAGAAATACTTGGCGGACGACCAAGGTGAATCGGTCAGCGATAGTGCAAAATGCTACAAACAGGATAACGGAGGAATCTTGGTCAGGTGATCTGCCGTGAGCGATGATAAGGAAATTCTCTGTCTCGAAACAGAGATCAGTGACGTCCTTCCCGGCCGTGAATCCAAATCGGGCACACCGTACTGTGCCCTGATCCTTCCGAACGGGGAGTGGGTGTTTGTCTGGGAAGGTCACTGGAAAACCGAGATCGAAGACCATATCGACAGCTACCGCGGCCTCGACGCCGAACTCTACGTCATCGACAAGGAAGACGATCCAGACGACCACTTCTACAATCTGGAAGCAGTCGTACCGCAGAGCGAAGAAGAGGCAGAACGGTTCCTGCAACGGAACCAAGCCGAAGACAATCACTCAAACAACACGGACCAGAACAAGGTCCAGTTGCCGCCAGGACTCGACGAGGTGACGCCGCCGTGAGCGGGGCCAGGATCAGGTGTTCGGAGTGCAGCCATGTGGCGAAGCATCCGGAGCCGATCCAGGCCGAGATCAAGCATCTCCAGCATTTCAAACGCGAGCATCCAGAACACCGTCTGGTAGAACGCGGCGAGATCGACGACCGGCTACAGGAAATCACAGGAGACTGAGGCCGACTAAACGATATTAGCAGGGGTTATAGGAAATCGGAGTGCATTCCGAGGCTGTATTTGCAGAGCCTTGAATTGTTGCCCAGACCGGGCGGATGACAGGGGATAACCTCCCTGTACTCGACACTCACCGGTCTAACACGGCCGATGGGTGGGCAGACACGTTCACCACCCCTTCCTACCCCTGCAACTCTATATTCTCTAATATTACTCTCTCAGGGAAGGTGTTTGAAAGATAGGCTATCCAGACAATTAAGAAGAAGCCCATGATATCTTTTGACATGGTGCTACCGTTCGACGCCTTGAGTATATTCAACGAAGGACTTACCGAGCTGGAGCTGGCCCTGAAGGGAGAAGACCGGCTGAAGTGGAGATGCCCAGAGTGTGAAGTGCGGCATGCAAAGGAGGTCCGAGAAGATGTTTGGAAGTGTCCGCGATGCGGTATAGTTGATAAACCACGCCGATTAGCAGATATAGAATGTCCGTTGTGTGGTCAATACGAGGTTGAGGTGGACTGGTGGGACGAAACCTTCGAATGCCAACGATGCGGTGTCTTAGACAAAGACACGTTAAAGAGCATAGATCCGTAAAGACAATTCTTTGTTAATTCCGGAAGATTCTAGGTTCTGTAGGACGTGAAGAGAACACAAGGACAGGACCACAACAGTCTATGAGTCAGGCCCACCCACCAGAACCGATCAACTGGAGACAGGTAATCAACACACAGACTCTGCCTGAGTTAGATGGATCTGTCCGCGAGCAAGGCATCCAGTTCCACGAGTGGCTGGCCCAGTGCTTCGAGACAGATGCCGTGCCGTTCGAACGTGATCTGGACTGGCTTACCGATCCCAGTGAGACAGGTGGCCGGTTCGACTGCTTTGACGGCCACTATGTCTATGAGTTCAAAACCGTTATCGAGCTCCCAGACACGCCGCGTCGCAAGGACGTCGATCAGCTGCAACGATACCTGAACACGCTTGATGCGGCCCACGGAGTCCTCGTGTATGTGGAACGCGGTGGGTTCAGTGTCTCCCAGTTCTTCATCGAGTGACCCAAGGATGCAAGTAGGGCTGATCTCGGATATCCACGGAAACCTGCCGGCGTTAGAAGCAGTACTGACGGATATGCCGGAGGTCGATGCAGTCTGGTGTCTCGGCGATCTCGTGGGCTACAATCCATGGCCCGCCGAATGCCTCTACCTGGTGCAGGAGTCAGCTACGGAGGTAGTGCAGGGGAACCATGATCGCCGCCTGAGCGAGCCACGTCGGATGCATCTCAGCATGACACCGATGGCACGGAAAGGCCTGGAACTGACTAAGGAGCAGCTGTCGGAGGACGAAGTGCAGTGGCTGGAAGATCTACCAGAACAAACCCTGGTCAACGATGGCCGAATCCTTCTGAGCCATTCTGATCCACGGTTCCGCGACGCGTACCTCTTCCCAGAGGAGTTCCAGAACTTGGACCGTTTCCTTGAGAACGAGCAGCCCGACGTCGAGGTTCTGGTGATGGGGCATACACATGTGCCACATGTGGAGGAAGTGGACGATGTACTGGTGGTGAATCCGGGAAGTGTCGGCCAGCCCCGTGACAGCGATCCACGGGCCAGCTACGCCGTCCTTGATCTCGAGGAGCGGAGTGTGGAGCTCCGTCGTGTGGAGTACGATGTCGAGGCAGTGATTGAAGAAGTTGAGGAGAGTGATCTTCCGGAGCAAATCGGCCAACGGCTTCGAAGCGGAGAATAGATTCAGTTTGGCTCGACGAAGCATCGATCCATCATCGGCTCCGTCTTCGGATCATCTTCCAGCCTCTCGAAGACTTCCTGATCGCCGACGTATTCGACCGCTTCATAGGCCCCTCGAAGCTCGTCAGCATACTTCTGCGGGCCGAAAAAGTACGCAACAGTGTCTCCGGTGAACTCCTCCGCTAAGTCCTGAAGCTTGCCCTCAACTTCTCCACGGCTGGTTGCCGTCGTCACCTGAGCAACTACAGGTGTATCTCCGACGCCGCCATTGATGTCGATCAATTGGAGGTTATCGTCTGCTCCGCCTGCAGGCCCGAGTGCGAAAAACTCTCCAGGGAACTCAACCAGTGAGAGATATTGCATGCAGATATGCTCAAACTCCTCCTCTCCAAAGTAATCCGGACTCAGTTTCGATACCGTCTTTGACGGATCCACGAGTTCCCGTAGTCGGTCCTCTGTCTTGTTGCAATTGTTGATGGTGCCGCGTACAGGGACGTCACTGAAGAGATCCTCCCGATCCGTAATCGAGATCTCCTGGTATGTTTCCTCGTCGAATTTCAGCGTCTTGAAGATGCCAGTACCGCCAGAATCTTTCGCATATTCCCGGTAGTCGAATGAACCTGGCTGGATGACGCCGACGAACAGTTTGCTTTTGTGAATCCCTTTCCGTTGAAGGACGCCGTCTTCTTTGTAGTCGCTGCTGTAGTCAGCGACCATGATGGCCCCGGTATCATCGATTTCGTTGACCGTTTCAATGTCGTCAGAACCTTTTGAGTAGTCTTCTGGGTCGCGGCTTCTGGTATCGCCCCAGTGAATCGCTACACGTTTCTCGTCAGCGAGTTCTCGGAGGGCGTCACGGGAGATATCGATTTTATGCCGGACGTGCTTTACCGGGAGCGAGTCGTAATCATAGTCAGCCATACCCCTTGTTCTATTCTCAGCCAGTATGAAAGTTCAGGTTTTAGTTACTATATGGCATCTGTGATTCTTGGCCTTTTTGCCAACTGATGTTTCTACAGTATGTCCTCTGCACCTGCCCAAGCCACGATTAGGAAAAGGACGACGAGTAGCAGTGGCGATGCCTTGGCGATCCCGATCCACCATGGCACTGCCGCGGACTCGAATAGGTTGGCCCATTGCTCTGTACTGGGGTTTGGGCTGGTGATGTAGCCCATGAGTCCGAAAGCGAGTGGAAGGAAGACGAAGAGTAGAAACCCTCCGACGAGCACCAGTCGAACTTGCTCCTTCGCACTCATGGTTAGTGGTTCAGTTTAGGGTCGTTCCCATTCTTCGACGCTGATTACGTTGGAGCCGTTCAAGGTTTTCTCGCCGTCAACGTACTCCTTCTCCATATCTCCTATCTGGACGTCTTCCGGCTGGCCGTCACCGGCGAGGGTCAATGCGAAGTCGTCTTCGTATGCGTCGAGTGTGCCGACAATCTCTCGGTCTCCGGCCACGGTTGCTTTCACTTGCTCGCCTGTCAGCTCATCCAATTTTTCGTAGTTGTCAACCATACCTGAATATGAGTAGCTACGCACGGATAAGTCCATCTACGGGACATCTATCAGTTCTAAAGCTGGCGAAAACAAGCAGCTGATTATGATTATCTCCGTCAGGTCTTTACCGGTGTACTGAGTCCCTTATTAGTATGACAGAGTCGTTCTATCACGTTGACCGACATGGCAGTTTGGAGGTTGGGACGACGATGGAACTGGAGTGGCCCAGCAAGTTTACCGACGACCAGATAACGAAGTCGCCGGACGAGAACTTGGCGACTCTTCAAGATCTGTATCCGGAGGGTTTGTCGGGGCATGGTGCACGATATGCCCAAGCACGGTTAATTACTGATGAAGCAGGCCTCAATGCAGGATGGGAGGCAATGGCTGGTGGTCTTTCTGTAGAAAGCCCGGAGAAAGACCGGGAAGAGGTAATCACGATCAGGCCAGATGTCGTACAGTTTGAGTTCCAGCTTGAGCTTGTGCGGAGGCTGGATTTCGAAGAGAAGCTGTCACGGTTCCAGAGCTGCTTTGCGTTCCAAGAGCTTGATGAGGCGGTAGAATTCTGTCATACTCAGCGAGGTGGCGATGCGAAGATTGTGGAGGTGGAGGCCGACAGTTTCGAGGAAAGAGATATGGATTTAGTGTCTGCCAATCAGTTTGGTGATATTCTCAGGAAGGGCCGTGATTACTGGGAAGGGAACGCCGGCAGTGATGACCCGACGTGGGAGGTTGTGATGGAGCCGCCCGTAGAAGTGGTTGACGTGGTGGATGACTTGGTTTGACGCTTTCTCGCTGAAGTTCACACCTATATTGGCCTGACGCGGATTCTCTGATTCGAAAAGCTATATAAAGACCATTTTCGCATTTATTTCTACAATGGATCGAGAATCAGAATTCTCCAAAGCAGCAGGTCACAGAATCCTGAAAAACCAGACAGACAAACGAGTCTCCGGAGACGCCGCCCTCCAACTCGTCGAGGAACTAACCGAGATCGGTGGCGAAATAGCGGAACAGGCCCAGTCCTACGCCGAACACGCCGGCCGGAAAACAGTTCAACTTCAGGACGTCCGGCAAGCCATCCGGGACTACAGAGAAGATCGGTGATTGACTGAGTGAGTCGTGTCTATACAAGTGGTTCAAACCCGTTTTCTGGTAGCCACTTATTCGTTTCCGCAACTGGAGGTGTGAACCAGTTTTGAGACCGGCAGATACCGTGGATGAAGAAGAGTTCGAGTACTGGTTAGAAAACCAGCTGGGCGACGATTCGAAGGCCTGGGAGTTGTACGAGTTCCATGGCTATCTCCGTGAAGACGGGATCGCGACTGGGACTAGGCTTGGGTATCAGCGGAAGATCCGCCGCGAACTGGATGAGGATGGTTACTTCGAGGAGTACGATGAGGCCTTCGACGAGGATGCTGATTCAGCGTTGAAGAAGTACGCAGAGTTCCTGGAAAATCGTGACACGGACAACTTGACTGAAGATCTGCTTGAGGGTGGGCCGGAGTGAATCACTACGAGAAGGATTGGAGGAAACAGGCTGCTGACAGCGATAAGTGGTTCCAGATTCCTATGGGATGGAAGACCAAAGGCGGAGGCTACGGAATGTGGTCCGGCCTTAGCCTTACAGAGAGAATTCTATTCCTGCCGTTCTACTTACTCGAAACCATATACTGGTGCCTAAGCGGCAAAGATGTCCATTGGGTGCCTATGGAAGAGGTGGAGAACTAATGGTACGCGGGGGTAGTCAAGTGGTCAAAGACGCGGGACTTAAGATCCCGTCCGGTAGCGGTTCCCGAGTTCAAATCTCGGCCTCCGCATCTACGTTTGGGAGTGTAGCTCAGTCAGGTCAGAGCACGGGAGGCCCGAGCCAATGTTACGGTTCAGCCGTGAGGCGTAATCCCGTAACGTCGAGGGTCCTACTGGGCGAGAGCCCTCCCGAGGACGATGGTTCGAGTCCATCCACTTCCCTCTATGGGCTGGCAACCCCAACTGCCAAGCAACAGCATTGTAGTAGATTGTACTTCCGTCCTCTGGGGCCAAGACGAAAAACTGGCCCCGCTATTTTTACGCCGGATACGGCTGGCTACCTCCCGAGAGGGTTCGAAAGAAACAGCCTACGTCCGGCCTATACTACCTGTTTTAACGAGGTTGAAAACTGATACTATGACAGAATTATCTATAGACGAAATACGCGACATGGATACGAAGGAAATCCAGAGAACAATCAACGACTTAGAGAAAGAGAAAACTCAGGCCTTCACTGATTCCCAGCCATTTCCTTCGGATACAACATCGCCTGCTGAAGAACTCAAAGACATCAAAAAATCAATTGCACGTTGCAAAACCGTGCTCAATGAACGAGGACCGCAGGTGACTCCTCAGTGAGAGTCAAGGGTAACGAGACTGCCGAAAAGGGTGAGAATCAGTAGTGGCCTACGAGCCAATGACCGAAATCAACTGCTCTCATGATGACCACGGAGATGACGGCCTAACTTTCAAGATCCCTAAATGGCGGGCCGAGTTGATGAAAGCCGCCGATGAATCTTTCACTTGCCCCGACGGTCATAGTAGAACTTGGAAAGACCCCGTCGTAGAAAGAGCAAGAAAACAGTTCAAGGAATACGTTCTCAACAAAGACCGATTTGAAGAGGAAAATCAGGTCCTTGAGAGAAAGGCAAAGAAGGAGAAACGGAAGAGGAAGCAGATGGAGCAAACCTTTGCTCAGCATATTGCTGAACCAGGGATTGTGGATGCCGCTAACAACCGATATTATTGGAAATGCAGTTGCGGTGCAGTAGCAATGACAGGCCAATCTACGGAGAAAAAGGCTCAGAATCTTCTTGACCAGCATATTGAGAATGTGCATGATGGCGAAGAACCGGAGGCCGATAACCAGTGAGCGAGGACTTTGAAGAGCTACGGAGGCAAGAGAAGCATCTTAGAAATGCCTCCGAGGAACTCAGGAAGGCCGGTTTCACGACAACCGAACCTCCGCGTGACGGTGTTCAGATCGCACTCAGAAACGTCATGGAGAAAATCGAAGACTTGGATGACAAAGACGAAGATGGTGGTAGCAAGTGAAGAAGGCCGCCCTAATTCTACTCGCTTTCGTTGTAGCTGCGTCCGGCTGCACAGGGCAAGACGTTGCTACTAAAGATGATCTCAACGAACAGACCATGGACATCAATCAGCACACAAGCGAGGTAGAGAAGCAGGAGAACCGGCCACTAACGAAATACACGGTCAAAGAGATCGACTCGAAGGGTCTATGCAGCAATTCAGGTCATTCAGAATCCTATCCAGATATATCGTTAGCATCAGTGCAGCTGTTCGAACTCGCTGGAGACGATATACAGGAATACGAGTCAGGCAAGAAACTCGTTGTCAACGGGATTGAAGAAGTAAAGCCACGGATTGACTGCCACAACCGTACACACGAAGTCTATCAGGTAGAGCTTGACTCGGTTTCTTTCGAGAAGGAGATCTACCAGAACGGCAGTCTGATCGCGAACAGCACAGAGCAGTGCACACTCTATGAAGATGCAGATGTTGAGAAGGACCGGCCCAAGATCTACGATTTTGCGGATTATATGGCTCCGAAAATCTACGAGGAATGCTTCGGTGTAAATGCTGAATTTGGTGGTACGGAGTGAGTGAAGTCTATAGATGCAATAGATGTGGTGACGTTCATTCTACGGAAAGCAGTATGGCTGAGTTCGATTTCAGTGGTCTTGATGTAGCGGGTTGGAGTGGGTCAGGCCATCTCTGTAAGAGCTGTGCGAAACTCTTCCGAAGATTCGTCCAAAACGAAGCCGGATTCGGAAACCATGACAAGGATAGCGAAACCGGAGGTGGCAGCCAGTAGTGGATGAGGACAGATTGTGTTTATTCCTCGTACTTGGTATGGGATTAGGAGGGATTCTGACGAATGCGTGGAGCATTCAGGTAAACTCCTATGTGATGCTGGCTGTAGCAGTGACCTACGTATTTTATGACATAATAGAAATCGAAGACTCGGATAGCTTGACTGAGGCTGATAGCAATGGATGAAGAGTGGTTCGACCGGGATAGAGTAAATGAAATCAAGTATGCAGTTCAGGACCTACTGGATGAGTTCGATGGAATGGTAGAGAAGAAGATTGCACTCCAAGAGGTGAATCCATAGTGGAGTATGAAGAATTGGAGGTTGTTGATGACGAGTTCGTAAGAACCGATGATATTCCACGTCGCCGCATAATCTGTAAGCACTGCGATAACGAAGTCTGGATGGACTCCACACCAAGCAGATGCCCTAATTGTCACAGCGAGTTCTCAGTGGCTAAGAAGTACAACCCTGAAGAGGATCGGGAAGTTCAGCAAATCTCTGAAACTCGGTCAATCCGTAAGCAGATACTCTGTGGCGAAAGAAATCGTGACAAGGAAAGAGAGACTGAGACTCAAGGAGGAAAATAATGCTATGAAAAACATCACAATTGACCAAGAGTACTCTACGGCACATATCCTATTCGAAAACTACCCGCAATTTGACGAAAGCACCAATCCGTACAAAGAAGGACTGTTAGAAGATGAAGAAGTCCACGATGAAGTAACCGCCATGAAGAACGAGGACGGCGAAGTTTGCGGATACAAAATCAAAGATTTCGAAGAAAAGGAATTCGTGGGAATCAGAGACGGTCGAGTCATCATCGACCCTCCAAGAAGGTGATACAAGATCAGAGAGGAAATTACAGCCGTTTTTCTTTTCATATTTTTCTCGCTTGGCTCATTCCATACAATCCAAGGACTCACTGTCACAGGCCATCAGTGGCAGGTGATATTAGGTGTGATTTGTCTGATTGCTATGGTTGCTCTCTATCAGAAAACCGACTTACAAATCCTTCAGTCTATAGTCAAGCGGACGACACCTGACAACGAGGACTGAAATCTATACTATGAAAGAAAGACCGCCATATGATGACTACGACGAACTACTCGCATTCGAGGGAGACTTCGAAGGCGAGAAAATCATTACCAACGCCCGGATCTACGGCGACGGAAACATCCAACTGCTCCAAGGAACAGAATCAGGGCCTGACGACATTATAGGAATCAATCTCGACGAGCTGGAAGAGATCGTAGAGAAAGCAAAGGAGGTCGAGGCCGAATGACTGAGGGACTTCTCAAGCCTGGAAGCAAGTTTGAGAAAGAGCTTGAGGTCTGTGCTGAATGCTGTTTTCCAACAGTAGAAGAAATCGACCACGTACCCTCTGCCAAAGCTGAAACCAAGTACTACTGCTCAACCTGCCAGTCTTGGAACGAAGGATCACCAAGCATTGAAACACACAAATTAGAGGTGGTAGAGTGACCGACACCAGCGATAGATGGGCCCGTGGCATGATGGAAATAATGCTTGGCTACGATGTTTCCCCAAATTCACCTGAAAAAGCATTTGGCAGAGGATTTGCTGCAGGAATGAACGCTGCCAAAACCAACGAAGGTGATGAGCGGTGAGAGGTGAAGATATTAATGATCATTTAGAGAAGGCGTTCGGTGAAGATTCAGACGAATCTTCCGATAGCTCCACTTCAAGTGGTTTGGAGCCAGCGGCCTGGATGTGCATTGATGAAGTGAACCACTACGAAGTAAATATTTTTAAGGATACTTGGGACGCAGAAGATTTCCATAACATAAAGACGCTGTTTGCGGCCTCCGACCTGGTCCAATTCGGAAGAGAGCTCCTATCCGAAGTAGCTAGCAAGGCCTTGACATACCTGAACACGCAGATAATCCATCAAGTCAACGGCAGCATAGAAGAGCAGGAAAAGGCCGTAGAAGCCATACATCAAGGAAACCACGACGAGGCCGTAGAAATTCTATGCGACAACATTCAGCACATGCTAGAGCAGAAAGACTACTGGATGAATAATATGGAAGAGGTTGCTGATGAAGAAGTTCAAAAACTGGAATCGAGTCTTGAGGTCGAAGAATGATGCCGAGTGATAAGGTTTCGAAGATGCGGCGAAGATACTACCGTCTTCTTGATGGAAAGGCTCAAAGAGGGGATCCTGTAGAAATCGTGAAGAAGAATGGTGAAAGAGTACTCAGCTACTGGGGATTCTTCCGAGGAGAACACCACGAGATGTTCGTAGGCCGCATGGAGATTTCAGACAAACGGCCTGACCCGCCTGGATGCGAACTTATTACCCAAGGTCGAACAATCGCACCCGAAAATATAGAGAAAATTAGAGTATTGAACGAGGTCGAAGAATGACGATTAAACAACTGTTTGGAGTTGACAAAATAGAAGTGGATAAAGAAGAGGCCGAGCTCTTCATCGAGAAAGCAGACGGGTCAGGTGTATGCATCGACCTTGATCCACACGAATTGATGCACTTATTGTACAAGTACACTGATGAAGAGTATGGGCCGGACAAAATCTACGGAGTAGAACCTATCGACGATGAACACGAGGACTGGTCAGACGATGACTGACTGGGCTAAGAAAATACTGATCTCAGCCATCCTGATCGGACCAGCACTCGTACTATCCCCATCAATCCCTGAAAAAGATGTTCTGGCCGTAGTCGGCCCGCTCTTCACCGGTACAGCCTGGCACTTTGCATCAAAATATGAAGGCTTGAACGAGAAGACGGAATCTGATACAGAGAGGTGAGACTTCAACAATTGGACGTGACACGGACGAACTCTACTTAGAACTGGATCGGCTGTATGATCGGAATCGGCGGCTGTATGGAATCCTCGACAACTACATCGATGAGATCCATGAAGCTCTCGAAGACTGCGACCGTAACTATCCCAGCTCCCAGCAACTCCTCCAAGAGGTAGAAGAGACCGAGCTAAACTCACAGTCTATGGGCCAGGCACTAACCGAGCTCGAACGACTATCAGTCCTCGATATCTACAACGGCGACGCCGACCCGAACCGGTACGATCTCACTGAGTACCAAAGCGACGTGATGGAGGACGTCCACCGATACTTCTCTGACAACGAGGATTAGGAGTCCTCCAGATCGATCGGTTCACCGTCCAGTTCCATCGATATCTCGTCAAGCGTGTCGAACGTACAGTCAATAAGATCCGAAACCAGGTAGGAATCCGTCTGGGCGAAGAACAACCGGCCCTCGATTAGAGTGGAGTCTTCTTTCTCTGTGACGTTCCCACTCCCTGCCGAAGTCTCCGCTTCACCGGCCCTGATCTGGTAGCTGACCGGGCCGACACCTCCCGTATGTTTCACCTCCAGCTTTGATTTACTGCTGTTCGCGGACTCGTTTCCACTGTCTTGTCCGGACTCATTCTCATGCCCAGCGTCCTGCTGCTCGTCTCCATGCTGATGGTCGCCTGTCTCGCCGGGGTCGTACCGGCCTGGCTTGCACGTCACCGTCTTCACCACAGTTCCACGTCGCTTCACCACCACTCGCCGGATGAAATGATTTTCTGGAGCCCGGAGCCGAAAGACACCGGTCAAGGTTTCACTGTACGAATGGCCGTCACTGTACTCCACTACAACACTATACTCGAAGTCGTCACTGCCTGCCTTCTCCTTCCGGCTGCTGTACGGCGTTACCACGGTCGCCCGACACTGATCCTTGAGTGTGACCGCCGGATTGAACACCAGATGTCGCTGACACCGGCTGAACGCCACCAACCGGCCCTCACTATCCGATTCACGGACCTCGACAAACTTGAGGCCGGTCTCAACGCTTTCGCTGAACTCTGTGGTACCGGCCTCAACCGTGTGCTCCTGCGTAGCTGGGTCTTCCCAGGACTGGCTGGAGTCGTAGGCCCACCGCACCCAGTATTCGGTACGGGGATGCGAGGTGAACTGGATGGTGAAGCTTCGGCAGTTGTCGTCGAGGTCGAGGTCAGCGATCTCTTCGTACTGGACCATTGTTTGTTCGCCGGTGCTGCTGGAACTGTTGCCGTCGGTCTCTGAGGAGTTATGGGATGCGGCCGCTGTTCCAGTAAGTGCTGTCGCTGGAATCGTCTTCAGCAGTGTTCTTCGGTACATCGTCTTTAGCCTTGGTTCTCTTTGAGTGTCACACCGCCCCGGATTTAGGTTTGCTTCAGAACTCTGCCGAGCGGCCAGGAAGCCAGTTGATTAGTGATCTTTCCTGTTTCATTTCTCAAATCAAGATATCATAGAGATACAATTGTGGCTCATCTACGGGACAGACGAGTTTACGGCCCGTTTCCTTTGCTTGCTATTGCCGCCATGGAGCAGAACTTTGGGCCATGACGTGAGATTCGGGACTATGCGAAAGTTTGCCATTGCAACGGCCGTACTGCTAGCAATGAGTATCGCGGTCGTGCCTCAACCCGCTCTTGCCGATGACCGATGGTCCGCTAATTGTAACGAGACGAGGGATATCACTACTAGTAATTACTCTGGGACGCTTTCGCCAGCGGATCAAGATGCTCTACGAGTTAATATTCCAGAGGGGGACTCTGTCAGTGTGAGTCTCACCTGGGATAGTGGGATGGAGATTCGGATCTTTGATGATGTGGCTTGGAGCTACGAAGAAGAACAAGATATACAGGAAGTAGAATCTGAGGAGCCCTTTTCTACTCTTTCGATAGATCCTCAACACACAGAGATGAATAATGCGGACTACTTCCGTTTAGAAGGTGGTCAGCAGCCGTTTAACGCAAAGATATTCTCTGAGGGCCAAGGCCCGATCTGCATCGGGCTTTCAGCAGCAGAAAATTCTGGCGATTGGCAGATGAACGTTGCTGTGGTCGATGAGGAGCCGCCGACGGAAAGCCGGGAACAGCTGAAGCAGGAACTGGCGGAGAAGAATGAGACCATCGACCAGCTGCAGACGGAGGTACAACGACTCAACAGCACCGTTGAACAACTGGAACAGCGAGTGACGGCTCTGGAGCAACGAGTGACCAGTCTTGAAGGAAACAGCTCAAGCGGACTGGAGAACAGCAGTGCAAAGAAAATGCCTTTCGTGGCCTCACATCAGTTCTCGTTCTGATACTCTTCCCACTGTTGTTGGATTTTCTCACTGCATTCATCGAGATTAGGATTCTCTCTGGTGATATCCTCTGTTTCGCGGTTGGGATCCTCACTAAACCGGCTCATCTCAACTCTATCGACTGTGGCATCAGTTACAGTATCAATATCAATGTGATCGTGGGCGTTCACCGTTACTGGGAATTCAGACCGGTTCTCTGGTCCGATAATTAGTGAGTCAACTCCATCCTCGATGAAGAATGTAGTGTGTATCTCCTCAACCTCCCAGTTGGGGCCGGCATTGATAGAGACAGTATGGCAGTTCTCGAAGGTGATTTCGACTTCCTCTGATGGAGCAGATCCGCTGTTGCCGAGGTACTGGTCCGTGACCTCTTCTCCGTCGAGTATGAGTCTTAGGTCGGAGTTGCCGCTGGTCTTCTGGAACTCCAGAAGCTCACCTTCAATACGGAAGACATCACCTTCCTGATTCCCAGTGCGGCCGTTGATAGTGACGGTACCGTCGTCGTTCTCGGTCAACGTGTCTTCCCATTCTCCGCCACTGTTGATCTCAGCACTATTCCCACCTGCACTGGCCTCCGAAATAGAACCGTCAACCGTGAACTCGTACTCAACGGTTGCATCCGCTGTCGTCGAAATCACCTCAAAGAGCTGTGACCCGCTGTCCTGATCGAGATATTGGTCCGTGACGTCTTCACCGTCAAGAATAAGTCTGAGATTGGACTCGCCACCAGTTTTCTCGAACTCTTCCAGCGAACCCTCTACCGAGAAGACGTCACCCTCCTCGTTTCCAGTCCGGCCTTCGATGGTGACTGTCCCATCATTGTTCTCAGTCAAGGCGTCTTCCCACGGCCCTCCACTGTTGATCTCGGCACTGTTCCCACCTGCACTGGCCTCTGAAACCTCTCCATCAATCACAAACCGGTACGTACACGTAGCGTCCTGAGTGGTGGAGATGACCTCGAGCTGTTTGGCCTCTTCCTCACCGGAATCCTGCAGACAGCTCTCGACATCCGGGTTCATCAGCTGGTAATGAGCCGCCCAAGCCATCTTCCGAATTTGAACGGACTCAATGACCTGACCTTCCTGAAGTTCATCAGGATCACTTGATGACGAGGGGAAAATCTCTGGACGAATTGTAGTTGGAAGTTCCACTGTATTTCCTCTATGTGTCTGCAGATCAGTGCCATCAGCAAATTTGAGAGTTATTGTAGCCTGACCAAATGTATCTCCGTTAAATTCCTCGCCCGGCCGAATCGTCACCTCTGTACAGTCAAATGTTGTTGCTGGAGATCCAGGATCACAGTCCGTATTTGGATTCGAAAATCTGTACCAGTCTTGGTTAGCATTACTCTCGTTATACGTTTCTTGGAGATATACAGTCTCAATCACACGGCCTGGCGATCCAAGAGTGACTGTTGAACCAAAGTCTCCATCATCATATTCCTTGAACGAACCGTCAGCGAACTCAATCCGCTCCTTCTCCATATGGATGTTCTCCCCAACCAGTTCTACCTCTGAACAGGCAACGTCAACATCATCTGGGCATCCGTTTTTATCATTCTCAAACGTCTGCGTGGTCTCTCCATTGGCCACGGTTAGTTCAGTGATTTTCCCATTGAACTCGCTAAATGTCTCGTCAGCTGGATTGTTCTGGGTAGTCCGGTCTCCACCGAGATAGCCTTCGTAAGCAAACATGGTTTCCCCGGTGTAGTTGCCAGTGAACTCTTCCTGAGTGCCGTCGTTCATCGTCAGGACGACACGGTCATATTCGTCAGCATCAACGGTGGCAGCAAAACACGACCATTCAACTGAAGCATCTAATTGTTGGCCTCTGGCCCCGCTTTGAGCATCATTTGTGAGATATCGGTAGGCATCCATCATCGACACACGGCCGCCTCCATCAAGCTTAGTTTGTGGAATATTCTTTGCCGTCTCATCGATTGCATCTTGTATATATCTTGATTCATGCCGGACCTCATCTGGAGAAACATATTTCTTGAGCAGGAGTGCGATTCCTGCGAAATGAGGTGCAGCAACGCTACTTCCGCTCATACCACTAGCGTGCTTTAGTTGCCCTAAGTTGTTATCACCCAATGTGACAATTCCTTTTCCAGGAGCAGCAAAATTCGGATTGCCTGATTTCGGCTCTTGAGGACTCCATTTAGGGGCAATTTCATTCCCAGGGGCCGTACTTGCGATAGAAACTGCTCTATAATGGGTTGAAGGTATTTCTGGGACCTTCGATCCTTTAGCAGCATCACCAGCTGCTGCAACAAACATCGTTGATGAATCGGCAATTTCCCTCGTCGCTCGTAATATATCTGATGAGACTTCATCTGCATCTTTCCAAGGAGGTATTTTACTCTCTACTAATCCTTGAGATGTAATGACAACATCATACTCAATAGAATTCTGTTCAGCCTGTCTGAGAGCTTTGAGCAAATCATTTGCTCCTGGAAGGTCCACTTTCCAAATATCGGCACCAACTGGTGCAACATGGAATTCTGCATTGGGTGCAGCCTGCCACACCACTCCTACTACTCCAGTCCCATGCTTGTTTGAGCTCTTATCATGAATTGATGAGGATCCCACCTTCCCGTATATATTAACATGGTATGGCTTGAAATCCTCTCCCTTGTATAGGGGGTTAAACAATGGATGGTTAGTATCGAACCCGGTGTCCACGACTAAGACCGTGCGATTCTCTCCTCTATCTGAAGTCTTCTCATGATATTCTTTTAACCCCGTAATTTTGTATCCCCAATTCGATGACGCGATAGACTGCCAGTATTCATACGCATTGAGTTGGTTCTGATTATGGCTCATTCCTTCGATACCCAAACTCATGGACCCTATACTAGCCTTTTCTAAGAAATCTCGCCGAGGGAGTTCACCAGCCATGGTATAGACTAGCATGCACCTCCACTTCAATCCAACAAAATGATATCTCGATCTGGTAAATCAGCTATTACAGTTGTAGATCCAACCTCCCAATAATCTACTCTGGATCGTTTACCGCTTCTCTATTCCAGAGGTTGGTATGATGAATATATAGGGTTCCAACCATTCATAGTTCTTGTCTGAACACATGGAAACGCAGTTCCATCAACGTAAAACTAGGAATACTTCTTAGATATCCGGCCAAAACGCTTCCGAACGATTAGCACGCCATTCCTTAGCAAGGCCATGACCCCGCTACCCGCCGTCGATAGACGCCAGCTTCTCAAAACCATCGGAGCGGCCACCGCTCCCGCCGCAACACTCGACGAGGAGGAGGGCCAGTTGTTCGAGATCATCGCGAAAGAGCAGGGCGATCTCTACTACTGGTTTACCGTCGAAGGCGAAGTCGAAAAAGCACATGTGAGCGACAAGGTCGAGGCTGATGACAACGACTGCATCATTATCAGCAACAACGAAAGCACCCGGACCGTCCGCGGGTTCACGGGCAACCCTGGTTACGGCGACGCCTACCGGATCAAGGGTGAAATCACCTCGTTCAAAGTCGTAAAAAGCAATATCGACTTCTACCTCCGCCTCGACGGCCACCAGATCTCCGCTGACCAGTTTCCGCGGCCAAGTTTCAAAGATCACCATAACAAGGATCACGAACAGAAACCTGACCAGGACTGTGACGAATACCAGAAGAAACCGGCCGGCCCACACATCAAGAGCATCCATACTGGCACTCACCACTGTAGTAAGTGTTCGGAGTTCCAGCAGAAAAACCAGTTCAGTTCGTACGACAGCATTGTCCTCGTCGTTATCGCAAACAATGTCGCCCATCAACGCACCGTCCGGTTCACTCTTAATATTCAGATCTTTACGACTGACTCCTACAGTGGGCAGAGCGGCCTTAGCTACCAGCACTGCAAAATGGTGTCGCAGAAGGCATCCTCGAGGACCTCGATCGAGATTTCACATGGCCCGATTCCGGCGTCACAGCTACCATCTGGAGAACACCAGGTGATCTGTACGGTCACTGATCTCCTTTCCAGTCAGTCCGTCACGAGTTCGACCACCATTCAGGTCTCCTGATAGTCCGACAATGAGTGAACTTGAAGCAGGGATCAGAGAGCTTGGCCGACTTCTCGAGGAAGAGCTATGGGAAGATGCCTTCGAGGAAGCAGAGCGTTTGATGGTCAACTGTCGAGCGGTGATCGTGCTGCAAGACAGGGGTGGCCGATCTGCAGGTGAGAAGTATGGCGTCATGGCCGGACTGCTGGAGAACATGGTAGAAGAGCTGGGTAAGGAGCTGGGCAAGACGTCCATCTGGATCGGTCGATCAGTTGATCCAGACCGAGGACTGCTTCATCTGGATGAAGGTGCAGATATTGCTGATCAAGGGCGTCGCCGGAAGCGGTTAGAACACGATCTGCAGGAGAAACGATCAGTGATGGAGCTGTATGAGGAACTTCAAACAGTGGTTGACGATGAATCATCGGGCTGAGTTTTATAAAAAGTATCTGATAACTGTACTACAGTGGAACGACCAGACAGAACAGTAGGCCTGTACGGCCAAGTGCAGCTCCGGAAAGACGGAGAATGGGTCGATGTCCATATGATGTGCTACGACGATCCAGACCGGGCTCACGAAGTCGCCTATGAATACATCAAACGCCACGGCGACTACAGAGTGGATGTCCGCGATCATCCGGATGGTGTTCCCCAGTGAAGCAGGCAGACGACGGAACGTGGATCGACGAAGACGGCCAATTTGCCGACCCCGGAACAGAGTTTATTTTCGACCCCAGAAAGCAATCCGACGCCAGTCCCAACAACAGTACAGCACCAACAGACAGCGACACCGGTTCTGATGACGTTGAAGAAGAATCAGAAGTCCAAGCCTCTCTATCAGGGCCGACCGCCTCAGACGAAGATACAGCGGATTCAGAAGGGTTCCTGATGAAGGATGGCGAAGTCGTCTGAACGCCCCTCTATTAGGCGGTGAAGTTGCGGACGGCGTACGATACGGCCTGCATGCTGAACCCGGCAGCCAGTATCTCCCAGCAGTACTGTGTTATCTTATCTTGATGTTCTGCCAGTCTCTTCTCGAACTCCCACTCTACAACTTCTTCAAGAGCCGAAATGGTGGTCGCCTCCTCATATCGTTCTCCGTCAGCATCAGTTAGATCAACGTATTGCTCTGCAACGTTCGAATTCCCCTTCTCAAGTGCTTTGATCTGTGTCTCTGCATCGATTGGGAGATCTAAGCGATGGACGATACCGTCGAAAGAGAGCAACCAAGTTAGTTCGTCGAATCCACGCCGATCCTTCTGCACTGCCCCACCGTCTGTGAGTATCTCTATTGCGTACTCGGCATCACTTCCGAACTGACTCTTCACAAGGCTCTCAAGCCATTCTGTAAAGCGGTTCGTCTGTGTGAGTGCAAGGAGTGAAGACCCGACAGCAGAAGCAACGAGGCCGACAAACCCGAGAACGACCCAAGGCCCTGGATAAATCACTGTCGTTGCTCTGGTTTCCAGATACTTATTTTTAGGAGATGAAATTCAATGATTCTGCGTCGGGCAGACACCAGAGCGTGATTTCAATCCGCTCAGCTGCTTCACTACATCCGTCCAGATGGCCTGAAACAAGCTGATGGTGGCATAGCTGTCGTACTGCTCGGCCTTCCGACGGTCGATATACTCTACCTCGGCTTCTGAATATGCGATATCCATTGCTTCGGCTTGGAAGTAGTTGACGTCGTTCTGCCGGTGATCCATGTCCACGCCCAAGCCTTCTGGCGTGATCATGAGGATACGGTAGTCCCGGTAGTACTCGATCCGGCAGTCCTCGAAGCTGATACCGTGCTGGCTGCCGGCCTGTTGCAGATACCGAGGTAGGTTCTGCCAGAGTAGGTGGTGCAGAGAATCTTTGAGATCGTCCGGGCTGGTGATCTCGATTGAGGGCAGTGTTTGAGACGTCTGAATGTTGTCCGATTGGGTGCTGTCTGCCATTGAGGGAAGCGACCTCTCTAAGTCTGTATGGCCTGGATTCCAGTTTATAGACTGTGGCAGTTGAGTGGATATCCTCCTTGCTTGTCTTTAAATACCGGTTTGATCAAATATATTAGTAGAAGTGCGATGGTTGTGCCCGATGAATTCGACGAAGTGGTTCTAACCGACCATGTGCGACGCGATAAACCGGTGGGCAACGACAGAGTGAAAAACGTCGTCAAACAGGTTGGCGGCCCGGTCTATAAGGACAAGAAAAAGCAGGGCTACCACTTGCTGGACGGGGCAACCTCCATCGTGTTCGTATCAGAGGGCGACAGCAAGGCTGTCGTGGTGACTGCGTATCCGAATTTCCAGCGAGACTACAACCACAGCTCACGGTTTTCCCGTATCAAATAGAAACTATTCTGCTTCCACTGTCTCCACTACTGTGTAAAGTGTGAGATTGAGTAGGAGAATCGAGATGGTCGCAATGTTCTTGTCAAAGTATGCGAGGGGGTCACCGTGCATGATTGCATTTCGGTGCCGGTAGAATGACTCCAGATTCCGGCAAACCTCCCCTGTTTCAACATCATACCAGCCATCATAACGACTAGCCAAGATATTTCGTTTTGTATCCCACTTGTAATGGGGTTCCCCAAAACGATTTGTCTCTTTTGGATCTTTATCGGACTGTTCACATATCCAGTGCATGAGCCCATCCTGTACACTAATAGCAGCATAGATCGGCGTATAGTAGCGACCCTCCCTATAATCTTGAAGAATCGCTTCCAGCCGAGGAATATACGCATTTAGCGATTCCTCGTCCTCTTCCTCAATCGCCTCAATGAACCGTTCTAAAGACTGTTCTGCGGCAAGACTTGCTACGGGATCTACTTCAACATCGTCTGAATCATAATCCTCTGGGGATTCAAAATTAGAGATGCCATCACTGATGGCCTCTGCAAGACGGGACCGATACGTCTCAGCGACATCTGCTAATGAGTCCAGAACAGGCTGAATGTTCTCCTGTAATGTGTTCGTGAGCCTCTCCGTCATCGAACCAAAGGCCTGAAGATGAGCGTTTGACACTTCTTGAAGTGTCTGGTTCCAGCGGTCTGCTTGATCCCTTAACTGTGGCGGATATACCGGCTCTTCAGGGATTTCATCCACCGAGATATTGGCCTCTTGGAAATCTTCTTCCTCGAGAATCATTCCTGTATAGTCTCGCAGCCCTTCTTTAATTCTCTCTTCAGAACTAATAGGGGAGTCAGCAATCTCATCTAATGACTCCTGATCACCAAAGAACTGGATGCCACGGATAATATCAAAATCCCTGACTTCCATCGTCGGGTTATTTACTATCGTTATGTACTTCGCAATTAGCTGTTCAGCTTCATCTTCATCAAGATTCAAATCATCGGCAACACTTTCAACAGATTCGGAATCCCGATACTGCTCCCCAGCTTGTTTTATCGCCGAGCACTCGTCAAAGTTGATCTCGGCCCGGGTTTCTTCAAGCCGCTCGTACTTCTCTTCTACAACCTCCCGTAATTTACTTACATCAGACATCTCTTGTTACCCTGATGTTCTATCAGCAGGCTTAGCAGAAATAGGCTACGGAAGCTTCGATTACCGCCAATTAGCTATTTTGCTGGATCAACCGTGACTTCTCCGTCTTCGATCAGGACCTCATGGCCGAAGTAATCGAACTGGATCCGGGCCACCTCTGAAGCTGCAAGGCTGTTGATCGCTTCTGTATCAACGACATGGAAGAGTGGGGGTAGGTCAGAGATTTCACAATCCTCAGCGGCCGCTACTTTCTCCGTGATTTCAGCAGTCGCAGAGCCGCTTTGACTCTCCACCATGCTGCTTGCTCCCATACTTCAGAACTCTATGATCTAGCGTATAAAACTATTGAAATTCTGAAGAGGAAACCCCTGATCAACGTAATTTCCATTGCTACAGCCGGCACCGGTCATCCAACCACATCTATCGAACAGACCCCGCTATGCCCTAAGCTGTCACAGCTACAATCCGCTTCTTCTAACGTTGCCAAGTCCTCCCAGCTGGAAGCACTATCTGAGAGCCCCGCTAATAGCTTCAGATCAGTACTGGACAGAAACATATCTGCTATCTCCTCCAAAAATGAATCGACTGTTTCAGCGATCGCCGCAAAGATGCCATCCTCAAGCTCCAACTTCAAATTCTTGAATAGGTATCCGAACAGTCGGAGGCCGCCGATCTTACGGATATAGCCGAACACGAATTGTTCAGTCAGTTCAATCGCTCCCTTCGCGACGCGACTGGCAATACCCCACTCAATCAAGACGATCTCAACCACAAGGCCTGCAAGACTGAGTAGCAGCCCAGCCGATACTTCTTGCCGCTTCTCGTCTGACAAACCTCCGTTTGCCAGGGTACAGGCTTTCTCTGCTACCGTGATGATCGATCCGATGACTGGCAAGGCAGTTGATCCCCACCGAGCCATCTTCTGCAGCCGATCGGCAAACCTCCTCGGCAGGCCCAAGCCGTATCTTTTGTTTGCCGCGTCAATCAGCCCATTGATGAAGGGAATATAATCTTCCAGTTGATCGGCATCTTGGGCCAACTCTTCAGCAGACTCGTTTGAGGGGGCCTCGTGCTCCAGCCCGCAGATGTCTTGAGCGAATGATTCAGCATCATCAACTGTTTCTTCAGAGGATTCTGAAGCCACTTGGTTCAGCCATTGATCGAACGCTTCCCGAGCTGCTTGACGGGCTTCCATCGAGGAATATTCTAAAACACGGATCTGAGTATCAAGTTCAACCTCTGAAAAATCCCGGTTGACACTCACATCAAAAAATCTTCCTCCGAGTGTGTCAGCTCCGTCAATGATGAGGTAATAAGAGTCGTCGGCCAACAGATATCGGACGTACTTGTTGTCACCCGGTTTGATCTTGACCGGTTCTCCGAGTACATTGTCTCGGTCGTATGCTTCAAAATTGTTATAGCAACTTTCGAAATTGTGGATCTGAACGCAGCTTTTGGGCTGAGCATCCTCCTCAAACTCGCCTTCATAGTCATTAAATGGTATGAGGTAGAGCTCCATCGTCTCCTCCTCTGGCATCGTATCTGGAGCACTGATCTCGCATTCGAGGACAAAACACTCACCGTCACGAAGAGAATTCACTTCAGCATCTGAGGGCGGAATCTCTGTATTTAGATGATACTGGTCCTCACCGGATTCAAAGGTGCCTCGCCATTCTGCAATTGTGTGTTCTGCAGGTAGAGTTGTTTCCTCAACCTGGCTTGGCGTCGATAGATCTTTTGTCGAACTCCCCTCGTTCGATGATTCACCGCTACTTGAGTCAGATTGATCGGAGCTAGGCTGGTCCGAGTTCGTATTTCCTTCAGAACATCCGGCCAACGCTGTAAGGCTTAGTGAGGAACCAGCTGCGAGAAGATCCCGTCGTTTCATATACTGGCAAATAAGAGACAAGTAACCATAGGCTTTCAGGTCGCCAACTATTGAGCGACTTTCTACAGCGAGAATTTTCCGCAGGCCCGGTCTTTCTCAGAGTTCGCGGAAAACAGGGGAGGGTGCAAAATTCGGGTTCGAGTTAAGCTGACTTCTGGTCCTGCTCGATCCGAGTCACTCGGAAGGGGTCAGGGTAACAGCGTTCGCTCACATATCCCCACGATCAACCCCGAGATCCATCCAAGAAAACACGGTCCCGGTTCTACAGCTGATTCTTCCTGGTATCCATGGCCGGGTTCTCTAAGGGGTCAGGTTATCGACGTTATCTTGAAAAAGACCATTTCACTATACTCAGACAGGGCCTGCGAAACGGCCAACGAAATCTCCTTGCGTGATACTGTGAAGGCGATAGAACGAATCAAATGGTTAGCCTACGGAAATCACCCCCAGACGGCCAAATACCGAAAATCAGCGGAAACCATACTCGAGCATCTCCGAAACCAAGGAGCGACAGAGAAATCTGAGCTGGCGGAAGCGATCGGCCTGAATACGGCGATCGAATCTGAGGACCGGAAGTTCAAGCGTATCATGCAGCCGCTCAAAGGCGACAATGACAGCAATCCACTGGATATCTCCTTCATCTACAGCTACCAAGACGGCCACGACAGATACTATGAGCTCTCTCGGCCCGCGTTTGACGCTTCTCTAAAAGTCGTGAAGAAGAATCTGAGGGATTTCCTAGGCGAGTAACCGGTGAACAACGAGTCCGAGTACGACTCAGAGGGGCAACAGCCGTCTGAGGAAGAAGCATTTGAGATCGCCGCTGAGATGATGTGGACCAGCACTGAACAAAATGACGTTTAGAAAACTACAGGCAGTGACGCAAGTGGCCATTCATAACTATCCCCATACATTAATCAATCTGGTCATTGGAGAATGAGATATGGGGCTCTTTGACAGAGGATCCTTGGGTTATGAGCCGGAGGGGGATTACGTTACCAGAAAGAGGGTGAAGAAGGTTGAAGATATTCTTGATGACAATGAAAAGGTCATGTATTTAACTCGCGGTAGTACAGTCGATGTCGAAGGTTCAGGGTCAGGGGAGTCATTATTTGGAGATGACAGAGGCCGAAAATCGGGATCTAAAGGCTTTGTCAGAGCTGCCATCACCGATCGACGCATCGCTGTTAAAATCCCTCAGTGGCTGGGGAATGATGAGCGAACGATTCCATATACTAATATTACAAGCGTTGATCTGGATACCGGACTACTCAAGAAACGTCTAACCCTGCAAACACCGGGATCTACCTATCATATTGAGGTTGACGAGCCTGGCAAATCTGAATGTCGAGATGCTACTCAATTTATTCGAGACAAGATGTCTGAGTCAAACCAGCCAGATGTTGTTATGGAAGAATCAGAACCAGATCCAACTGAACAGTTGAAACGGCTGAAAGAACTCCATGAGGATGGTGTTCTTACTAATGATGAATTCGAGAAGAAGAAGCAAAATCTCTTAGATAAGATCTGAGCTTCTCGCCTTTGAGAACATCCTTCTTGAAGGAAATCTCGCTTGTAGGTTCGTTAGAACAGACGAAGAATAGTTTGCTAATCACCGTTCCCGGACTGGAATCCGTTCGAGTACGTAGAGTGTTCCGTCGCTATCGCATGTCGGGCATTGAGGAACGCAGGGTTGTGAGCCGATCCGGGCTTTGAACCGGTTCCCTGTTACCCGGTTGACGCCGGCGAAGTTCGGCTTCCGGCTGCCTCTGGGAAACACTTCATCACCCTTGCCGAAGGGCTCCTTGAATTGGCGATGACAATTCTGACACTGGAACTTCACAGTGAATGCGATCTCGTGCGGTTCATAGTCTCGGACGTCATCTAATCGGAAGCGATGGTGGCAGTTCGAGCAGCTCTCTCCATACGTATCTTGCTCCACACCACACTCCGGACACTCAATCATACCCAGGACTACAGGGTTTCAACAGGAATACAGTTATGACTCAGACAGCGTCGTAGCGTTGCCGGAGATAGAAATACAAGGGGAAGCCGTAGTACTTCGAGGACTCGCCCTCACCGCTGTTCTGCTGCGTGTTCGACTTCCGCTTCCACTCAACAACCACACCGCCCTCAAACCGGAGTACGAACAGGTGGCAGCTGCCGTGGCCTTTCCCCAGGCGTTGGATCGCAGTATAGACACCGTCGTCGAGACCGGAGAACTTGGCGGCGAACCACTCTTTGAAATCCTCAGCTGTCTCCAAGTCCTCAAGAGCGGTTCGGTGGTCTGGCACGAAGTCGGAGCGAAGCCGGCTCTTGAACCGTATCTTCCGCAGCGGCTCTGTTTTCACGCGTTTCCGGTCTCTGCGGAGCAGGCCGTTTCCTGGACTGGTGAAGAACTCTGGATGTGACTGTTTCAGGCGTCGCCGGGTTGAGCGGTCGTGTTTGACTTGGACGAGCAGGTTGTAGTCTTTGCCCGGTGTGAAGTGTGTTCGGTCGAGAAATCGGTCTAAGACGTATTGGAGCCGGGTCTGCTTGTCTGTACCTTGGAGCTTCTTGGGAAGTGGCATTCGGGAGTATCACGACGTTTTGCGAAACTTTGTGCGAAACACCCCCTGGGGTTTCGCTGGATTCGAGTCCGGGGGCGTTGTACAGTAATTAGTGCGGGATACCTGGCCAATAAAAGAATGTTATTCCGAGGGCCACCGGTTCGGTTTCGTGGACACCCCGTCGCCGAGATTTCTCTCAAAAAACATAAAGACAAAAAAGCAGAGCAAATCGATCGCCGGCGAAGAGCTCTATTCGTAGTAGTCCTTCCGCTCAACGACATCTGCGAAACTCACGTTCTCCTTCACAGAGTTGATTTCGACAGTCACCCGTTCCTGGGGCTCGGTGTCTGGGACAATGATCACGTAGCCACGTTCAACACGGGCGATCCCGTCACCCTGCTCACCGATATCCTCGATCTCAACAGTTCGCTGCTCGCCTTCCTCAACAGGCGGCCCTGAATGCCCTCGATCTTGACCAGTGGACTTGTCCTTCAACGGTTCTGGGCTGGCCTGTCTCTGGCTGGATGTATCTTTTTCTTCAGGCGGAGTTGCGGTAGGCAGGAGTGCAACACGGTACGCCGTATTCGCGTCTATGTCGCCTAGTGTGAGTTCCTGGTGAGGGACTTCGATAACATACGATCCATCTTTCTGTTCTACTTCTGCACTGAATAGGCAGAGAAGGTCCTCTGAGATTTCCATTGAAGTTCTCTCCGTTTCAAGAAAATCGTTCGAACACCATCTTGGTTCCACCGATACGGCAAAGTGATTATCCTGTATCAGAACATCGGCCCATCATCTTCCAGTCCATCCTGAAGTGCGGGGTCTTGGTGGTCGCTGTGTATCCCCCATTCGTCTTCCGTTGTACTGGACGCGGTTGCGTTGTACGCGGAGACACCCATCGAGAGGAGTTCTTCGATGGCTTGATCTCGGTTAAGGAACTCGTCTTCTTGGACAAGCTGGTCGATCTCGGTGTCGATGCGGTCCGGAAGCGACACTTCGATGTTGGGCATAGCAGCGTGTGTGAGATGATCCGGTTTAAACACTTCGACCCCTTGTTCTCTCCCATATTTGTTTTATAAGTAACAAGTGATAATGTGGTTGTAGTGGGGCACACATGCAGGAGGATACTCTACAGCACTATCTTCGCTATGAGCGACGCTCAGACGCCGAAATGCTCCAAAACACTAATTCACCGGCCTACTTCATCAACCAGTTCATCCTCTCAGTCATCAGCATCTCGATCGCACTCATCGCGATCTTCGCTTGGACTGGCCGCCTCCTCCAACTGAAATATGCAGCTGCTCTTGTCGCAGTGACCAGCATCTCTGCTATCGGCAACATCGTCTTGGCTGCAAACGATGCCAAGCAGCTCCATCAAGATCTGGAGCATCAGATCTTCCGCAAATACGAATACTGGATGCCCGACCATGTTGAGCTGCCAGAAAACCATCCAAAGGCACGAACAGATACTACGTAAGACGCGATACTATGGAAAACTCGACTGACACACAACTACTGGACATTTTCTGCAATCCCAAACCCGTTACAGCACTCGTCTATCTCTCTCGCAACGATGAACCTCACGCCCGTGAGATCAGCCAGGCTATCGACACCACCTACAGCCACGCAATTAGAATGTTAAACCGGCTGGAAGACAACGGCATGATCTCCAGCAAAAGGAGCACTCGGAAGAAGCAATATCAGTTGACCGACGACGGTGAAGCACTGGCTGACGACTTCGAACAAGTGATCGAAACCTGTGCCGAGCTCGAAAACAAGGCTATCGAGGAAGTCGTCCGCCCCGGGGCGACACCGATCTGGTGATCTACGATGAGCCACTCAGACAATTCACTAGGGATCTGGACGAAAGTGGAGAAAATAGAAAGTCGTGATCAACTCAATCAGCGTGGAGGGGCCTTCTTTAGATACTTGCTTGGCTCGTGTGTTACTATCGCCGGTGTTGGTATCCTGGCGGATCTCCCGAGCCGCTTTTTCCTCGGTGGCTTCATTTTAGCTTTACCAGCGGTGTACGTCTATGTGACCCGGAACTACCCTGCCGAGTTCAGTGAATCTCGCCTGAAAGAACTCCAAAACGATGACGACGTCATTAGCATCGATGGACACGACTTCGATCAGTCCGCAGAACCTGATCAGCCAGAATCAAACCGTACCATCGTCGAGAATCTGGCCCGGACGAAGATCCGGCTGAAACAGTACAAGGCTGACGACCTCCAGAGCAAGGACGAACTCGTTGAGGAGATCTACGACGAACTTGCCGACCTCGGCTTCTACACGACACACAACCAGATCGAAGACTGGATTCAAGACGTCCGGGATGGCCACAAAGAGCGTGATACAGAGTGAACCAGAGCCAGCAAGCCGAATGGCTGCAGAAATTGATCTTGATCGGAATCGGCCTCGTGATCAGCAGCTTCCACAACCCGCTCGGTCTTCCGTATGATTCATTTGCACGCTACCTGTTCGATGCTGTGATCCGGCAGTACCAAGCGGCCGCTCCACTGGTCCTGTTCGTCCTGATTGCGTTCTACATCGGCCTCGAATCGCTGACAGAGGACATTCAGGTAGAGACAGTGATTTTCACCGAGTCAAAAGAAACCCGCTGACTCAACCATCCATCTTCCTTCCCCTCTTTTCTTTTAAATATGCAATGGCAATAACACGATATGGGCTTCTTCCGGAAGGAGAAAAACCGCGAGCCAACGGCAACCACAAAACCCGGGTCACGAGGCTCGTGGAACGCCGCCAAACGCTACCTCAAAAAACTGGCCGCCTTCGCAACACTGACCGCAGTCTTCGGCATCGTCTATAGCCAGACCACACAGGCAATCCTCGACCTGGCCTGGCGAAACCAGATCTCCTGGGGCACCGCATTCTCCGAATCACTGATCAAAGCCATGCAGTACGGCACGCTCAAAGCCCCAGAACTGGCGATGCACGCGGTCGAAATGCTACTGCACGCCCGCGTATTCACCGCCCTGATCGAAGGCGTGATCCCTCTCTCCGTCTATTTCATGTCCCAGTTCTACCTCGTCTCCTTCCTCCTCGATGTCTGGGACGGCCGTGAAGGCGAGGTTTTCAGATACTGGATGGTCTTCGTCGCTACAGCAATCTGGATTCTGGCCGTGTTCGGTATTATGAACGGCTATGTCCTTGCTACTGGTGCCGAGGTCACATTCAACGAAACAGAGATCATCCAGAACTTGAACCAGACCGGCACCACCGACCCACTCCAGTTACCGAACGGTACCGCAGCCGGGAATCAAACCCTGAACGCCTCTGAGACAGGTGGCCTCCTTCAGACGGTGAACCCCTTCCGATGAGCACTGATCCAAATGAGAACGTCAAGCAGCTCGGGCAGACCTACAGCTTCCAAACCGGCCAAGACTTCGCTGACGACGAACAGCAGACGAAGAAAGACCGTGTGGACGACATTCTGAAAGAGTCGAACAAGCTCCAGGACGACGTCCGCAATGGGTATTACCTGATGAGCACGCCGTCAGAGCCGACCTGGCTTGGAACCGGCTATCTCTACGACAAAGCGTTCGAGATCCTGAATATTATCGCCCACCAGTTAGAGAATGAGGGCGAAGACGACTTGGCAGCTAAATTCCGGGCCGAAACACAGCGAGTTGCTGACCAGCTTGTCGATCCCAACCTCGTAACACAGGAACTCGACCGATCGGTGAACCAGCTCAACCATCCCAGCGAACGACTTGAGACAATCCAGAGAAAGTATAGCAACCAGATGCGGCAGTTCGCCAACTGGGTGTTCACCGGCACGATCGCCACCAAAGAAAGCGAAGACGGCCCAGAAAACATGGTCTAAACAAAAACGGTGATACTACGGAATGCTGAAATGCTTCAACTGGATCAACAAGAAGTTCCCACAGTTCATCGACTTCAACGAGGGACAGGCCGAGAACTCGTCAAACAATAATCTCTGGGCGGCCGGCAAACCCCGTACCGGGAAGAACTACTTCACCGACTACAACCTCGAACCGCTGCTGAACGGGGACTACGCGAAAGCGATCATTCCCCACTGTGCGAACGAAGAACACCTACAAGAGGTCGCCCAGTTTCTCTTCCCCAACGGCTTCTTCCTCGAACGAGACGTCCACCAACAACTCGACACGCTCCGAACGAACCTGCGGAACGCCGAATACGAGAACCATGAACTCGTCGCGGAAGATCTACTGGACATCGAAGACATCGAACTCGCTCCACGGATCAACTACCTGCAAGACTTGGAAGAACAGGCCGACAACACCCGAGTCGAACGCCGGCTACGTGACGTCCGGAAATCCACTGAGGCGATACTGAAGAAGATCGAGAAAATCGAACAGAACGTGCTCAACGAGGACCGGTTGGACCACCGGTTCAGGAATGCAATTGCGGAAGGGGGCCCCACCTCCAACTTCACGATGAAGATCTACACACCGATCAGCCGTGGGATGCCCACCGATGTCGAAATCCCCGGCCTGTTCCAACCATTCGCAATCCCTGTAGATGCGTTCGTGCAGTACGACGACGTCGAGTGGAGCCTGAAAATCGTGTTCGGCGACCAGAACTTCGAGAGCTACAACAACCTCTACCAGCGACTCTGCGAGCCCGGCAACGCAACGTTCGCAGATCTGAAGGTTGGCGTCCCAGAGAAAGAGCGAGATCACGTCGAGACAGTAACCTACGGCGACGGCCAGACCGTCGAAGTATATAATCCCGGTGAGTCAAAGCAGTCGCTAAAACGGTTCCGGACAGTGCTCGGGAACTGGTTCAACAAACGCGGCCTAGTCAGCTCCAGCAACTTCGAGCAGACTCTCCGCGACCAGTTGAAGGAAGACCTGCTGAGTGATGACCCGCAGATAATCGTGCTGTACACAGGGTTTCTGAAGGATTCTGAAGCGAAGAAATTCGTGATGACGTACTTCATGGAGACGTACAAGTCGATCATCTCGAAACTGGATCCGGACGAAGAACGCCAGTTAGACCGGAAGTTCATCCTGAAATTTCTCGAGGCACAGGATGCGATCAAGAAATCCACGCAGGACAACAACCTGTCCGACGCGGACAAGAACTTCAACCGGTTCATGGGCAAGTTCCTCGATAAGTGCCAGCACCTGAACACGGATGCCTGGGTCGATACCAAACCAGATAACGCCCATCCAATGCTGAAATCCCGGGCCAACCATTCAGTAATCACCCAGATCAACCACGACGACCTCCGCGAACTGTTCGGCGGCCGCCCGAAAGAGGTCAAACAGGCCGCGAAACGGGCAATGAAAGATCCAGACTACACGAAGGACGAGATCGACGGCGTGGGCGAGCTGGGCTACGGCTTCATCGATATCGGGAACGAGGACATAATTGACTGGCAGAAGCCGCCACACGCCCGCTACTATCCAGGCAGGAAGACCTACGGCTACCGACTGCCATCACCACGACAATGCGTAGAGCAGCCCATCCGGTTATCGAATCAGGACTTCTCATTTCTGATCGACGCTCTCGACCTCGACGACGAGCAGACGTTCACCTTCCAGCAGTACCAGGATACGTTGTTCAAGGAGGACTGGGAGCAGGCAGAGTCCGAGCCGATCGAACGTGAGGACCGGAAGCTGGAGGCTGAGAAAGAGCAGCAACGCGAGGAAGAAGAGGAAAAGTCCAGCCTGCTGCAGGAGACGTTCTGCGAGAAATTGGAGAAGAAGTTTATCGAGAACGGACGGCAGAAACCAGGCGGTGGATGGCGTGACTGGCTCCGTGAGATCGCGAAGGAGATGGATCTGGATAAGACGATTAAGACCTACGAGAACTGGACGAAAGAGCTCCGTGACGAACTCGAGAGTAGTGAGGGCCAGCAGGTTGACGTGGATGTCGAGCCATCTGAGATCGCGGATGAGTTGAAGCGTGATCCGAAGTTCGTCTTAGCCTGTCGGAGTGAAGGCCGGAAACTTCGGCACGCTCAGCAGTACTTGCAGGACGAGCACGGCCTAACTGCCTCAGAGGCCGAGGCTGTGGCGGAAGATGCGGTCGGGTCCGCGATTGATGAATTGATCTTTGACGGGATTATCGATCAAAGCCATCGGCCACTGGTTGACGGCGATTCAATGGAGGAAATGAAGCAGAACTTCCGGGAGATCATGGGCCTCAACCAGCAGGACGCCCCAGAGGGAGAGGACGACAGTTCTGTGGAGCCGCCTGGTGAGGAGTGGAGCTGTGACTGTGGGACGCTGAACGATGGTGATCGGACTGTCTGCCGGAACCCTCGCTGCACCAAGTCACACGCCGATATCAGCGACTCCTAATCCTTCTCAGGTTCATCTGATTGCTGTGATACCGTGTCAGCATCCGGATTACTGGAGTAGGCGATGAAGTCATAGGCTCCGCCCAAAGTCAGGCACACACCAGCGACCGTAACACCAACTGCGGTGACCGCGATAGACATGAAGAGCAAGGTGTTGAGGCTCCATGCCTGGAACAGCGGAATTATCACCAGTGAAAGAACGCTCACTCCAGTCACGAACTCCAGGACCGATGTGAACTGTGGATGCTGCTCTTCGGTATCAAGCGGTGAATCTCCTGAATCGATGTTCTGCATAAACTGAAGGTCAAGTTTAGAAATCCACAATACGGCGAACACGGCGAATCCAAGCCGGTAACCTGACCCGACGTGCTGGAGAGGCGTATCAGAGAAGTCAGTCAAGATGTACAGGAGGATTGTAGATGCGGCCAACCCAATAGTCCCAATCAGCAGCCCCAGATTTGCACTCCGTCGAGTCACCGACGTCCACGACGTGTCATCGATCTCACTTCGAATATCCTCGATTGCCTCTATAGCGGTGTCAACGTCAAACGGTAGAAGGCCGAGAAAGAGCCGGAGATAGATTGACCTCTCCTCTTCATCTGGTCCCTCGCTCATCGTCCTGAAGTAGCATTGAAAACGGCGGCCGCGACGAACACCAGCAGTGCAACGAATATGATCGGCCCAGCCAGTGCAGACATTGCGTCGGTGATTCTCAGAACGTTTCCGCCGTACAGTGCAGCGTTGACTGCCAAGAGAGTGCCAATACCGAAGAACAGGAGAAGAACTGTGGCAGCTGCCTCACCCGGATCTGGCATACTGACAAATTTGATGCTCAGGTTTTGAATCTTTCGACGAGCTTAGAAGTCGCCGAATTGTTCGAGCATGTATCGCCAGAGTTCCAGCCGGTCCTGATACCAGTCGCTCTGCTTCACTTCTGTATGCAGTTGGGAGCGGTCCACTTGGTAGTAGATCTCGGGCTTGGATGGGCCGGGTTCTTTCTTGGTCTGTTCGAGGATGCCATGGTCGTCAAGTTTGCTGAGAAAGCTGTAGGCGGTTCGGCGTGAGGTATCGGCTTTCTCTGCCAGCAGTGTGGCGAGCTCTTTTTTCTTGTATTCGCCGTTGGGGCGTCTGGCCAGGCTGCGTTTGAGTCGGGAGAAGAACCCGGGTTTTTGCTCGATGAGTAGGATGTGGAGATACTGTTCTTCGTTGCGGCTGCTGATCTCCATTATATAATGAGATGCTCATTGCCCGGTTTTATAAAGGATTGTCCGGGAGGCCTATCTTCAGCCCATTTTGAAACGTGTTTCAGCAACCGTTTTTAAAAACAGTAACAATTTCATCAGGTAATGATTCGAGGTAAAATCCTCCAACAACAACATAACGTGATCAACAAGTGAAATCATCACACAAGATCGTTCTCGGCATCGGCGGCATTCTACTGCTTCTCGGGCTGATGGGTGGCTTCGCCTTCTTCGCAACCGAAGGCACACAGCTCCCCGGCCAAGATAACGGAGAAACAGAACCAGCCAATGGCGACGATGTTGCTCGATGGGACGCCAGAAACGTCAAGCTGAACGTCCAGGTCAAGAACCTGAGCAGTGACACCGTCACATCCGGTACAATCCATCTGTATGAAGGGAAACCAGAGGAATGGAAGAACCAGCGAACAATCTCAGCAACCTTCAACTCAGCACCGGAGTACTACACCAGCTACAGCATCGAAAATGACGGCACAACCACGATTCAGGAAACGCCTGGCACCTACTACGCAGTCATCGAAGTCAGCGGCGACTACTACGCCTTCAAAGAAATCAATGTCCCGGACGGATCAGAGTCAGCCTTCCAAGGCCTGACACTCGACCGGTACAACAACGCACCGAAGCTTGAGAAGTACACGGTCCACGACCGGTACAGCCTCGGCTCCAAAGCGTTTGACCTCGGTGTCGATAGCAACTCCACAAGCTCCGTCGATCTCGAAGCACGGAACACCTACACACCAAGCGACAACACCGAATACCGGCTCTGGAAAGCAGTTATCCAGACCGGAGATGTCGATCCAACCACAGACAGTAACTCAGACGGCATCTACGACGAAGGTGTCTCCAAGGCCTACATCGAGATCAGCGGTGGCGTCGAGCAATCCAATGCTCAGAAGGAAGTATTCTTCCACCCAAGCAACGGCATCGACATGCTCGGAGCACCTGACAAGGCCGAACTCACACAGAAATTTGACGGCCTCACATTCGACTCCGACAACAGTATGACAGTCGAAACAGGTGTTACAGCAGTCGAGACCAAGGACAGTGGTCACGCCGCCAGTGATGGCGACGAGATCCTGACCGATGGCGAGAACGTCTTCGACGTTAACTTCTGTGACGCTGCAGGCAACTGCAACTCAGTCGCAGACGTAACAGGCTAACCCTGACGGGCTGCCTGATTCAACCACCTTTTTCTTCTTTTCTTCTATCCTACAAGACATGGACGAGCAAACCGCTGAACGCCTCCAAGGAATCTTCGCGAAGAGAATCAGCGAACTACGAGACCAACGATACGAAGTACAAGGCCAGGCCGAAGAACAACGAGTAAAGGGACGAATCTCGGCGTTCGAATGGTCACGCGACCTGATGAGAGACCTCGGGAAAGAAGACTCCGATGAGGTACTAACCGAACTCGAAAACAGACTTGACCAGGACTGGTAGGTTCACAGCTTAATCGCTTTCTACGTGTCTTTGTAGGCGTTACACATCGGGGTGCAGATCACAAACGGATGACCCCACAACGTGATCTCTTCTGGTTGATACAGACTGAAACTCTTCACAGTGTAGGCCTGCTCCTGATCGAATCCGACTGTCCCACCGTTAATCCGATACGTGAGATGGCTGGTCCGCTCAACCGCCTCTGTCAAATCCTCATCCCTGGTATCCAAACCTTCTGCATTAGCAACGTTCTGCCCGGCCACAATGTCCGCATCCCCTGTACCAGACTGGTCCAACGGATACACCTCCGAGATTTCCTGCTCCTCACCTCGGAATGACGCTGACTTTACCTCAGTCGAATTCTGCGTGATTGGCCCACCATCATTCTCGATGAACTCCTCGAGGTTCGGCCAGGACAGCACCGGCTGATCAACCAAGATACCGCACTTGGCGTAATAGACTGTTTCCCACTCGTCTTGATCCGCGTCCTCGTACCTTTTCCCACCACGCAGCATCATCCAGAACAGGCCATACTCCGCCGGTGCTACAATCGTGAAGCACGGTCGATGTGTGCGGAGTTCGCGGCCATATCGTTCTTCCAGCGTGGCGTTCAGTTCTTCGCCGACATCGAACGGGTTGTCCAGATCTTCTTTGAGTTGGGCGAGCCCGCTGCTGTGCCAGCCGTAGTCTGACCAGTGCAGAGAATAGAACAGTTTGCCTGGCTCTGTGCTCACACGGAGATGTTTGGCGACCTCGTCAAGACGTTCGAGGACATCCTCCGGCTTCGCCTGATCCATTGGGATCGGGATCTCTCGTGCGGGGCCGGGAGTGGCCGGATCGTAGGTTAACGGCCCGTGGTACGGAACCAGACTTCCGTAGCCACCGAGAGATATCGCCCGTTTCTCATACACGTTATTGCCTGATGACATACACTCGGGTTTCCTATCTGCTATTATAGGTTTTTCGGACGGTTAGGGAGTCTAACATTTCTAAAATGATACCGGAGTCGTTGACTGATCGGCGAACTGTACTGCAACATCGCTTATAACTATAAAACAGATTACCTTTTCTATGTCCAAGAACCGGGATATGCGGGAGGCCTTAGCTGTCCCACTGTTCGCCACCCTGCTCATGGTCGGTGTGCCGACCGTGGCGTTGATGATCGGTGGCGGTGCTGAAAGCGAGGCCAACATGTGGAAATTCGTGTTCTACGGCGTGATGGGTGCATTACCTGCATTCCTGGTCTCGATAGTGAGACTGCTCGAGAGCGAGGATTTCTTCGAACGAAATGAGCAGTTGAAACCGTTTTCCCGGTTCACGGTGCACAGTCCGCGGAACACGTACCTCGGCACCCGGTTCGGCACAATCAGTGAGGCGATCTCGAAGCCGCAGAACCTGTTCCTGATCTCTTTCATTCCCGCATTGTTCATGGGGATGCTGATCGGGATCACCGGCACATTCGTCTCCGGAATCCCGGTACTGACGCAGGGCCAGATCACGTCTGGGGCTCAACTCGGCCTGGCTGTTGAACCCGCCGTGTTCTCCGAGACAATGTTCTTCAACATGTTCATGTTCTTCCTGTTGACCGGGTCGATAGCCTGGTTTCTCTGGCAGAAACTTGAGCTCAGCCTTTTCTGGTCATACGTCATCGCGAAAACCATTGTAGTCCCGTTGAACACGCTGATCTTCGTGGCCTACCACTTCTTCCGGTACGCCGGAAGCGAGGCCTCACTACTTGGCGTGTTCTTCCTCGGACTTCTCACAAACCTGTTAACAGCAGCCACTGACTCGATTATCCCCGCGTATCTGGTGCATGCGAACGGCAACTTCTTCCACAAGCTGCGGGCGATGGGCATCTTCACGAACGAGATGATGATCGTCTTCACAGTCGCGATCGCCGTCGTTTCGTTGCTGGCCTATACGTGGCTGTTCAACCCGTTCGGTCTGCTTGACGGAGAGTGAGTACTGGTATGAGTATTTTCGATGGACAAGACCACGAGATGGAGATTGATACGGTGGGCGAACTTGTTTTGACGGTGACCGCGGTCCTGGTGGTCGGTATGTTTCTGGGAGCTCTGTATTTCGCGGCGAATCCGACGCTTGACGAGCAAATCAGGTACACGTTCGCTGCGACAGAGTCAGTGCAGGCCGGTGGAACCGTCCAGTTCTCCCGGCAGCAGATCCAGGAGATGAACAAGGTGTACCGGGATAAACGCGAGGAGTACGGCTGGTGTCTGGAGATTGACGGTGAGCAAGTGGTGGATCTGGCCCATCCGCCGAATATCAAGCACAATGATGGTGGGTCGATTGAGTTCTACTGTGACCGTCGTTCGACGAACGGCATCCTGCATACACATCCCGGCTTGTTTGCGGTCCCGGAGCTGTCGGAGACTGATCGGCAGAACTTGTTGAACAGCAGTCTTGCTGTGAGCTGTGTGTTGTCGGAGGCAGTACCAGGCCAGTATAACGTGAATCCGCCGTCGTTGAATTGTTTCAATCGTGACTTGGAGAGGATGCAGATCGTGATCGTTGACGGGTAGTGTTTTCCCCGCCGTGGTTTTATAAACGAATTCTATCTAATATTACATATGTTTTCGACGGCCGGACTGGCACGTAGTTCTCCCAGAGACGCCAGCGATTCCCCCGACACTAAACTGGCGTTTCTCGGCGTTTTAATACTGGTATTCGCTGTCAGGGTCAGTGCCTCTGCCGACATCCAACCGTTCAGCCACTACCTGTTTGAATCAGTGAAGGGTGCAATGTTCTTCACAGTCGTGTTCCTCATGGCCGTTCTCATCATCGCTGAAATCTACTATCGATTTGAAGAAGGTGTGAGCTTGTGGCCAAGGTAAAACCAGCAGTACTTCTCTTGCTGTTACTTCTCACTACAGGACTCGCAACGGCCAGACCTGTCATGCTTGAGCCAGTGGATCGGAGCAGCGGCAACATCCAGGGCGAGTTCGGCCCGGACAGTGGTAGCGGAGGATACGACGCTTATTTCAAGGCCCGGATCACTCCAGATCAGTCCCAGAACCTGGAATTGCTGTATAAGGATAGCGGCTCTAAGACGTACACTCAGGAAGAATCTGTACAGATCTACCCGGAATATGAGAACACGGATTACTACATAGGTACTGCCTCATCAACAATCGGATTATCAGAGGGTCAAAGCTCAACGTTTACGATTGACGGAGATGAGCACACGATAGAACTGGTCAGCGTTAATGAATATTCTGACGGCCCGGAGATAGTCGGTTACAAGGTAGATGCTGGAACCCTGCAAACCAGAGATGAAGGGGAATACTTCTCGATAGACGGCCATTGGATATGGATATACGATGCGAGCAGTCCAGGATCAGCTGACTTCGAGATCATCGAACCGATCACGATGCCGCAGTACGAGTCCAGCTACCGTGTCAAATACGGCAGCCGATACAGCAACCCGATCTACACCTCAGTCCACGATACCTGGGAGACACCGGTCATCACCAAGGCACGGTCAGACGGCAAAAGGATCTATGACTTCAACCGAACCGGTGGAATCGCACCAACCTCAACGATCTCAGGCCAAGTGTATCAAAGAGAGGGAGATGACTACAACGTCAGCCTCTACGATAACTCGAACGGCCTAGTCGCATATGCAAATACGAACGGCAGTGCCGACAATGTCTATGTCAACGTAGTCAAAGACACGTTCTACGATCTCGGAGAAGTCTTCCTCGATCTCGATCAACAGAACACACTGCAGTTCCCAACAGCAGGCAGCAGCCTGCTTGAGGCCTCAGATCAGAACGACGATTTCTACTTCAAAATCGAGGATATTGATGACGGCCAATCCCGTCTCACACACGTCTATCAAACACATACTAGCGGAACCAACGACGCTCCGAACATCACCGGTATAGAAGGATTCAACGGATCAAGTTGGAAGGACTTGACGCAGTTCCAAAGCTTCAATGAGTCACTTGACCGAGTGCGGATACAGGTAGAAGATCAGAACAACGAATTCCATCAGGCCCAGCTCTACCTCGAAGACCAGTACGATACTAATATCCGGGCCAACTGGAGCACGGACCACAGCATCTCAGGCGACTACTACACCTGGAACATCAGCAACCGAACTGACGACTCTGGAGACTGGGTGGCCAAGTTCAACGTTACAGACGGAGACAAATACGACTCCGAAACAGTGAACTGGTCGATCCCCTGGGGCAGCCTCTCCGTTCAAAACTTCACAGTCAACGGCTCCACGTCCTCCACCACGGTTACAACTGAAGATAGTTTCTACGTCAACGCCACTCTCCACTGCGAAGGTGGTGAATGTGCCAGCGAGACCAACGGCACACACAACACGACCGAGTGGACAGAGAACTGGCTTGATCCGGTGAAGATACTGGAAAACGGTTCCACCAAAGACCTGGAGCCGATCCATGTCAAAGCCAAAGGCCCGATCAGCGATGGCGACACTCACCAGTTCACAGCCCGCCCCGGAGACACAGTCAAGATCGGCCTCGAAAATGAGGAACAGTTACAGGTCGAAAACGGGGAGCGGGATCGGCCTGCTTGGAAAACCAGTTTGGAAAACCTCCTGACCTGGCTCATAGAAGGTGATCTATTCTGAAGTCTCTGCACGATAAAACGAAGACGGTTGAATACACAGAGAATTCAAACGACCTACCAAGTAAACTCGAACTCGGATGTGGGAACAAAAAAAGAGAGAATGCATGGGGAGTAGATCACATAGAAACTGAAGAAGCAGATCATGTGTTTGATCTCGACAATGAAAACTGGCCTCTACCCAGTAACCAGTTCGACTGGATACGAGCTAAAGACGTATTCGAGCACTTAGAGAACCCGGTCAACTTCATCGAGGAAGTTTATCGTGTGGCCAAACCCGGAGCCACAGTCATTATTCAAGGACCGCACTTCTCCAGCAGTAATTGGCATGATCCAACTCATAAACGATTGCTTGGGAGTCGATCATTCGACAACTACACAGAAGAGGCCGACTTCCACTTTTACTCAAATACTAGATTCAAAACAATAAGTACAGAGATCAGATTTGGTCCGTTCAAGAAACAGCCTCACAAAATACTCGGGAAACGCTTAGCGAATCAATTCACTGGTTTGTATGAGGAAACTTTTCTAAGAAACTTATTCCCGGCCAGAGACATCCGGTTCAAACTCAAAGCAGTCAAAGACACCTCTGGTTCGACCAGTGGCGGCTATCCTTCAAGACAGGAGGGTTCGGAATGATTCGGTCGAAGAAGTGTCCGGAGTGCGGCCGCCGAGGATTCCACAGACCAAGAATGGATCACACTCTACAGTCAAAGACGTGTTCAACGTGCAAAGGCCAGGGCACGGCGAAAAGGGAACTGCCAAAATTCAGGCAGAGAATCGGTGCAGTAGCTGTTCTGGCTATCACACTACTTTTGGTTCCAACAGCCTCAGCAGCCTATACAACCATAGATGACTTTGATGACAACGACATAGTAGAATACAGCGGTGATGACGGAGCATTCTCCACAAACAGCAGTCGTGCGTACAGCGGCCCATACAGCCTTACCAAGTCCAGTAACGATGCCAGTTTCACAGCAATATACAACACCACACAAAGCATCGACACCAGCGTCAAAGTCAATGTTTCCTGCCGATACTACTTCGACGGTACAGGCGAACGAGGCGGCTGCGGATTGTTCTCCAGCGATGGAAACGGAGGATACATAACATATATCGATCCGATTGCCGGGGCTTTTAAGATCGGCAAGCTTTCCAGCACATCCTCTTACGAGTCCACTCTTGTTCGGACGAGTAATTTAAGTATCTCTCAAGGATGGTATCAATCGGTTCTACAGAAAGACGGAGACACATACACTGCATGGTTAATCGACAGCAACGGCACCGTCTAGTTTAGCACCTCCTCAGCCGGTGTACGGTGGTCGAGCGTCTGATGCGGTCGCTGCCGATTATAATA
>ENA-ORCR01000091-ORCR01000091.1-marine-metagenome-genome-assembly--contig:-NODE-91-length-107991-cov-10.415423_pt1 | contig 107991 bp, 102 predicted proteins | sample MGYA00237782_ERZ508514 | MGnify/ENA primary metagenome ERZ508514 (study PRJEB26185, sample SAMN06268960) | marine metagenome | isolation source: Eden Landing Ponds, San Francisco, CA, USA | place...
GGGTGGGACTGAGCGAAATCTTCGATTTCGCGAGGTACGGAAGATCTCCGATCTTCCGGCACATCGAAAGGGGCCGGGCGATTCGGCTGTCCCCGGGCGACGGTGAGCCGAGCACAGCGAGGCGAACGTCGAAAGGTGAGCGAAGCGAGCCTTTCGGAATAAGCACTGGACTGAGCGAACGGACGTGAGCGAAGGAAGCGCGCAGCGAGCCCCGGGTCATCGAGCGCTCGGGGGCTTTCGGGGCACATACCGTGCCGACGGGAGTCCCTGCTCGTCCGATATTCGGAAGCGCCTGGACTGCGACCAGTATCTACGTTCGAACGCGAACCCTGATTCAGTCGGGGATTTTTCACGGGAGCGCTCGTCTGCTCCATCATGTCTCTCGAAGACGACTCTCTGGAGTACCACCGCAGCGATCCACCGGGGAAGGTCGAGATCGCGACGACCAAACCCACCAACACGCAGCGAGACCTGAGCCTCGCGTACTCGCCGGGCGTCGCCGGCCCCTGCCGCGAGATCGACGAGAACGTCGAGGAGGCCTACAGCTACACGGCCAAGGGCAACATGGTCGGCGTGATTTCGAACGGCTCCGCGGTGCTGGGGCTGGGCGACATCGGTGCGGCCGCGTCCAAACCGGTGATGGAGGGCAAGGGCGTCCTCTTCAAGCGGTTCGCCGACATCGACGTCTTCGACCTCGAACTCGATCTCGACGACCCCGAGGCGATGATCGAGGCGATCGCGGCGATGGAGCCGACCTTCGGCGGGATCAACCTCGAAGACATCGCCGCGCCGGCCTGTTTCGAACTCGAGGAGACCCTTCGCGATCGCATGGACGTCCCGGTGTTCCACGACGACCAGCACGGGACGGCGATCATCTCCGGCGCTGCGCTGGTCAACGCCGCGGACGTCGTCGACAAGGACCTCGCAGACCTCGACGTCGTCTTCTCCGGTGCCGGCGCGAGCGCGATCGCGACCGCCCGGTTCTACGTCTCGCTGGGGGTCGATCCCGACCGCGTCACCATGTGTGACTCGGACGGAATCATCACCGAGGAGCGCGCCGCTGCCGGCGAGGTCAACGAGTACAAGGCCGAGTTCGCTGCGGACCGGTCCGGCGGAGATCTCGCCGACGCGATGGCCGACGCCGACGTGTTCGTCGGGCTCTCCGTCGGCGGCATCGTCGACGAGGCGATGGTGCAGTCCATGGCCCGCGATCCGATCGTCTTCGCGATGGCGAACCCCGACCCCGAGATCGGCTACGAGGCGGCCAAGGAGGCCCGCGACGACACGGTCGTCGTCGCGACTGGCCGGTCGGACTACCCGAATCAGGTCAACAACGTGCTCGGCTTCCCGTTCATCTTCCGGGGCGCGCTCGACGTCCGCGCGAAGGACATCAACGAGCCGATGAAGGTCGCAGCGGCGGAGGCCCTCGCCGAACTCGCGCGCACGGACGTGCCCGACGCCGTGCGCAAAGCCTACGGCGACCAGCCCCTCCAGTTCGGCCCCGACTACATCATCCCGAAACCGCTCGATCCGCGCGTGCTGTTCGAGGTCGCACCCGCCGTGGCGGAGGCCGCGATCGACTCCGGCGCCGCCCGCGCGGAGTCCATCGACGCCGAAGCCTACGAGGAGCGCCTCGAAGCGCGGCTCGGCAAGTCCCGCGAGATGATGCGCGTCGTGCTCAACAAGGCCAAGAGCGACCCCAAGCGGGTCGCGCTCGCGGAGGGCGGCGACGACAAGATCATTCGCGCCGCCGCACAGCTCGAAGAGCAGGGGATCGCCGAGCCCGTCCTCATCGGCGACGAGGAGCGCATCGACAGCACCTGCAGAGAGCTCGGACTACGATTCGATCCCGAGGTCGTCGACCCGGAGAGCGAGGCGGCAGCGGGGACTCGGGAGGAGTACGCCGAGAAGCTCTACGAGGCCCGGCGGCGCAAAGGCATCACCCGCAGCGAGGCCGAGGAGCTCATCGAGGACTCGAACTACTTCGCCTCCGTGATGGTCGACGCTGGCGACGCCGACGCAATGTTGACCGGTCTCACCCACCACTACCCCTCCGCGCTCCGCCCGCCGCTGCAGATCATCGGTACCGCCGACGACGCAGACTACGCAGCCGGGGTCTACCTGCTGACCTTCCGGAACAAGGTCGTGTTCGTCGCCGACGCGACCGTCAATCAGGATCCCGACGAGGCCGTCCTCGAGGAGATCACCCGGCACACCGCAGAGCTCGCTCGACGGTTCAACGTCGAGCCCCGGGCCGCCCTCCTCTCCTACTCGAACTTCGGCTCGGTGAACACCGAGGGCACCGTCAAACCGCGAACCGCGGCCAAACAGCTCCGAGAGGATCCCACCGTGGACTTCCCCGTCGACGGTGAGATGCAAGCGGACACCGCAGTCGTCGAAGAGCTGCTCGAGGGCACCTACGAGTTCTCCGAGCTGGACGAGCCCGCGAACGTGCTCGTCTTCCCGAATCTGGAGGCCGGCAACATCGGCTACAAGCTGCTCCAACGGCTCGGCGGCGCGGAGGCTGTCGGGCCAATGCTCGTCGGCATGGACCAGCCCGTCCACGTCCTCCAGCGCGGCGACGAGGTCAAAGACATCGTCAATCTGGCCGGGGTTGCTGTGGTCGACGCGCAGGAGGAGTGAGGTACGCCGCAGTTGGAGCATTGGCTGGATCTAACGCTTACGGTAGCCCCTCCCGGTGGCCCTTCGGAGCCAAGAGTAACGAAAATCTACGCTCCAACCACCAGTCAGATTCCAGCAGTCAGGAGCCAACGCCTATGTACCGGCGCGCACATCCCCGCGACATGGACGCAGCCACGCTGAAGCGCCGCGCTGGCGAGCGCGCCGCCGAACTCGTCGACGACGGCGACGTCGTCGGCCTGGGCTCGGGCTCGACCGCGGCGGCGGCGATCCGAGCACTCGGCGAGCGGGTCGATTCTGGCCTCGACGTTCGCGGCGTGCCGACCTCCCACCAGTCCCGGGAGGTCGCACTCGACGCGGGGATTCCCGTCGTCGATCTCGATCAGGTCGAAGCGGTCGACGTCGCCATCGACGGCGCGGATCAGGTCGCCACCGGTGGCGGTGGCGCAGACGACACCGCTGCCGACGCTGGAGTGGGAGTCCCCCCGCTGATCAAGGGCGGAGGGGGTTGCCACGCTCGCGAGAAGCTCGTCGACGCCGCGGCCGGGGAGCTGATCATCGTCGTCGATCCCGCGAAGCTCGCGCCGACGCTCGACGCCGCGGTGCCGGTCGAGGTCCTGCCGGCCGCCCGCACGCTCGTCGCCGACCGGCTGCGCGAGCTGGGTGGCGACCCCACGCTCCGCGAAGCGGCAGCGAAGAGCGGCCCAGTCGTGACCGACAACGGCAACCTCGTGCTCGACGCCGAGTTCGGAACGGTCGACGACCCAGCCAGCCTCGCCGCCGACCTCGCGGGAATTCCGGGCGTCCTCGAACACGGACTCTTCGTCGAAATGGCGGACCGGGTGCTCGTCGGACGGGAGGACGGCGTCGAGACGCTATTCGGCTGAGCGACGGTGCAATCTCGGGGGACGAGCCCTCGCTCCGAGCAGAAAGCGATAGGTAGGGCGCTCGAAAACGGTCGGCACGATGTGGCAGCCGATGCGTCGCGCACTGGTCGATCCCGCGGGCTTCTTCGAGTCGGGAGGGCCATCCCGCGGCGTCACGGCTGCCGTGCTGGGGCTGACCGGCCTCTCCGTGCTGGCGCCGATCCCGCTCGTCTTCGTGCTGATCGAACGGACCACCACCGAGGCCGGCGTGCCGGCGGGCGTTCCCCAGCTCGTCTACGCGGCCGGCGAGCGGTCGATCGCGGTGCCGGGCTACTTCGCCATCATCGTCGGACTCGCCGCGGGCATCCCGCTGCTGGCGCTGGTGATCTACGGCGCTCTCTTCCAGGGCCTGACCTGGCCCGTGGCAGGGACCGGATCGATCCGCGAGACCGCGGCACTCGTCAGCGTGGGGCTCCTGCCACAGACGTTCGGAAACCTCGCTGTGGTCGCGTTGCTCTATCTCGCCTACCCGATCGCGGGCTTCGACACCGGCATCGGGATCACGTTCCCGGCCAGAGTGGTCGCGCTGATCGGCGACCCGCGGAGTCCCTGGGTCGCCGTCGAGGTGTTCGGCGCGCTCACCGTCGTCTGGAGTGCCTGGCTGTGGATGGAGGGGCTTCGCGTCGTCCGGGGCGTCTCGCGTCGGGCCGCGGCGCTCGTCGGCGGGTTCGTGCTCCTGCTGACGCTGGCGCTGACGCCGCCGTGTCTCCGGATGATCGCGACGGTGCTGACCCACTGATCGCCGCTGGATCGACGGTGGACTATCCCCGAGGGTGCGCTCGGTCGGAGACCCCACGATCGCGCTCGACCGGAGACCTCGCAGTGTCGACGGCGGAGACCGTGTGAACGCGCCGCGAGGAAGCGAACCCCTTTTAGTCGATCCACCGCCATCCTGGGGTATGCACCGCGAGTCCCCCGACTCGACTGCACAGCACGACGACCGGAGCGACGCCGCCGCTCCGGCGTGGTGGCGGGGGACCGCTGACGACGCTGGCGAAGCCGCTCCGCGTGTGATGACGGACGGTGGAACCGCCGAGGGCGCCGACGAAACCACCCTCGACCCGTGGGGATCGGCGACGGTCTCGGACTACCGGAAGCTGTTCGAGCAGTTCGGAATCGAGTCCTTCGAGGAAATCCTCGATTCGGTTCCCCACCCGCACTATCTCATGCGCCGCGGCGTCATCTTCGGGCACCGCGATTACGACGCCGTCGCCGACGCGATGCGCAACGACGAGCCATTCGCCGCGCTCTCGGGATTCATGCCCACCGGCGAGCCCCACATCGGCCACAAGCTCGTCTTCGACGAGATCGTCTGGCACCAGGAGCAGGGCGGCGACGCCTACGGCCTCATCGCCGATCTCGAGGCTCACAGCGCCCGCGAGATTCCCTGGGACGAGATCGATCAGCACGCGACGGACTACGTGCTCTCCCTACTCGCGCTCGGGTTCGATCCCGAGGAGGGGACCCTCTACCGCCAGTCCGAGAACCGTGCGGTGCAGGATCTCGCCTTCGAGCTCGGCGCGGAGGCGAACTTCTCGGAGCTCCAGGCGATCTACGACTTCGACGGCGGCACCGACGTGAGCCACATGCAGTCCGTCGTGACACAGATGGCCGACATCATGTACCCGCAGCTGGTCGACGGCCCGAAACCCACGGTCATCCCCGTCGGGCCGGACCAGGATCCCCACGTGCGCCTCGCACGGGACCTCGCAGCACGAGTGCGCTACTTCGGCGTCACAGAGGCCTACGCGAGCTTCGAGGCCGACCCAGCAGAGCGCGAACTCCTCGATCGCGCGTGGGAGGCTCGCGAGGCCTACGCCGAGGAGCCGGATCGGCCTCGCTGTGTGGAGGCCGCCGAGTGGCTCGACGCGGCAGATGAGGCGGGCGATCTCGACGCTGCGGCGCTGGCGTTCCAGGGCGGAGGCGGCCAGAGTTCCGGCGAGCACGACGTCCTCCAGTCCATCGTCGAGAAGCTCGAAAACGCCGGCAAGGAGCCGCTTCGACCCCGCGTTCGGATCCTCGATCGCAACGCCACCGAGGACGCCTTCGACGCACTGATCGAGGCCGTCGAGGGCGAGAAGCGCGTCTACGACGAGCACGTCGACGCCTTCGACCTCTCGCGTGCCGACGCGGAGGACGTCTCCCGCGAGGTCGAACTCGATCACGGCGGCTACGGGTTCCAGCTCCCCTCCTCGATCTACCACCGCTTCATGACCGGGCTCACCGGCGGGAAGATGTCCTCCTCCATCCCGGCCTCCCACATCAGCCTCCTCGACGATCCCGAGGAGGGCTACGACAAGGTGAAATCGGCGACGACGGGCGGCCGACAGAGCGCAGAGGAACAACGAGAGCTCGGCGGCGAGGCCGACGAATGTCCCGTCTACGAGCTCTACGCCTACCTGCTCGCTGGGGACGACGACGATCTCGCCACGGAGGTTTACGAGGAGTGCGTCGGCGGCGAACGGCTCTGTGGCGGCTGCAAGGAGCAGGCCGCCGAGCTGATGGAGGAGTTCCTCGAAGAGCATCAGGAAAAGCGCGCGGAGTGGGAGGAGAAACTCGACGAACTCGACATCGAACTCGACAGCCCCCGCAAGCGCGCCTGAACGGAATGTCGGGGAGTGTCGAAGAACGACAGCGATCGGTCCCGGTGGTCACTCCATCTCTGACCTGATTTTGGCGAGGTTTCTGCGGGCCTTCCATTCCAGTCTCGGCACCGCTGGCGTCTCCGGGATCACTACTGAACAGCCAGAAAGTCCGCCAGGGCCCCGGATACACAGTGGGCTTTCACGGACCCCCTGCCTGGCGGACTGAAAGGGCGAGGGCGACGTGGCCGGCTACTGCCGGCCACGTTTAAGGCGGTCGGTGGAACCGACCGCCAGTCTCGCGTGCGCCGCAACCGGCCCGATCCGAGCGTCAGCGAGGATATCCGGCTGGCAAGGGGACCGAAGGGAGCCTTCGACAAAAGCGAGCGGGAGCGAACGCAGTGAGCGACACGCGAGCTGACGTGTGCGAGACGGCAGAGGGCTTTCGGGCTGTTGGCGCCCGGTGCACGCGGTTCCGCGACGTGTCAGTGCAAGCGCCGAGCCCGTCTGCTCCCAGTCCGTCGTCGCAATCTCCCCAACAGAAGATTCGAACGAAACCACTGCCGTCAGCCAAGCGTCTGACGCCCGTCCTGCAAATTCCTTTTTTATTTGTGAGAAAACAACGTCTGACAGGCGAAAATATTAACCACCAGGGCAACGATTGGCAGCGTATGCAGCCAGGACTCCCCGAGGCGGCTCGCCGCGTCGAGGCCGACCCCGGCGCCGTCTTCGAAAGGCACGGCGCCGAATCGGTCGACGAGCTGGTGGCCAGCGGGGAGTCCCCCGAGCGCGACGATGTGAGCGATCGCGCCGTGAGCAGTCTGTTCGAGGGCGCACTCGCTCGGCCAGAACGCCAGTCGGTGTCCCCAGGCGAGGGAAGCGGGACGCCGACGGCCGGAGAGCCATCGAGTGGGGTCGACGATGGAGCCGTCACCGAATCGACGACCACGCCGGCCGTTCTCGCCGACCTGAAGCGAGCCATCGACGAGACCGAGGCCGAGGCCCCCAGCGCGGTCGACGGCGAGGAGCTCGACGCGCTCGACGACGCGGAGGTCGCAGAGGCGCTGGCAATCGCCGAGGAACTGGAGACGGCAGACGCTGGAGAGGTCGACTGCCAGACGTCGATTCCAGCGGAGTGGCGAGAAGACTGATTTTCGGCGGCACAGCGCCTGCAGTGTGGTGCCTGACGAAAGGAGTATCAGTCGGTAGTACAACCAGCGGATACGATGAACGTCCTCGTCACCGGCGCCAGTCGCGGAATCGGGCGGTCCACCGCACTCGCACTCGCGGACGAACACGACGTCGCGATCGCCTACAACCAGTCGGCGGACGCGGCAGCGGAGGTCGCGGTCGCTGCCCGGGATCGTGGCGCGGAGGCCGTCACCGTTCAGGCCGACGTGACGGACTCGGATGCCGTCGAGGAGATGGTCGAGGCGGCCGCCGACGGGCTCGGTGGCCTCGACGCCGTCGTGAACAACGCGGGAGTCGTCGACCCGGACAGTTTGGACGACCTCGACGACGACCAGTGGGATCGCGTCCTCCGAACGAACCTCACGGGCGCGTTCTACGTCACCCGCGCAGCCATCGACTACCTCCAGCCCGGCGGCGACGTGGTCTTCGTCTCCTCGATCGGTGGCACCGCCGGCACCGTCGACGCCAGCTACGCGGCAAGCAAGGCCGGACTACACGGGCTCACCCGTGCACTCGCCCGCGAGTACGGCGAGGACGGCGTCCAGGTCAACGCCGTCGCCCCCGGTCCCGTCGAGACCAGTATGAACGACGACATCCTGGAATTCCTCGAGGAGATCGAGTTCCGCGGCCACGACAACCTCGACACGCACCTCCCGGAGTACGCCTGCGACCCGGCGGACGTCGCGGACACGATCGAGTACCTGCTCGGCAACGAGTACGTGCAGGGCGAGATCGTGAACGTCAACGGCGGGATGCAGTTCCAGTAACCGGCCGTCTCCACCGTTCAGGGCCCGGCGAGTGGCCGTTCGATTGACCGCAGCGACGCGTAACGCTTTTGCGTCGGCGTTTCGAGGGGTTCGAGTATGCCGTCGAACCCTGCGGACAGGCGTTCAGTACGCCCAGCGACTGCCGCCACGGGGTTCGTCTTTTTCGGGCCGGCCTGACTGGCGGCGGACTCCGGCGTGGGCCCCATCGGCCCGACCGGACGAAACCGACCGCGATCCGGCCGGCACCGACTCCGAGCGATCCACCTGCGATCCAACCGACCACACACATCAATGGAACTTCCAGCAGCACAGGTCGCGGTTCTGAACGCCGCGAGCGCGAACGACGCACAGACCACTGACCAGCTCGCCGACGACACCGATCTCGCTCCCGAGACGGTGACGGGCGCGGCGTTCGCGCTCGAGGAGGCCGACCTCGTCACAGTCGAGGCCGTCGAGCACGAGCGCGTCGCCACGACCGCCGAGGGCGAGACGTATCTCGAGGACGGCCTGCCCGAGGTGGCGCTCTACCGCGCCGCCATCGACGCCGGGGCGGCGTCGGACCCCGTCTCACTCGGCGAGGTCATCGGCGCCGCGGAACTCGATGGAAACGCCGTCGACATCGCGCTCGCGAACTTCGCACGGAAAGGCTACGGGTCGATCGACGACGGTGCAGTCAGCGCCGATCCCGACGCAGATCCCGACGCCGACGGGGAGGCACTCGCACTCTCCGCGGTCGCAGACGCCCTCGACGCGACCGAGGGCGAGGAGGACGATACCACCGTCGCTCCCGACGACCTCGACGTCGGCGCCGACACGCTCGACGACCTCGAACGCCGCGGGCTGATCGAGCGCTCCGAGACGACCGACCGCACCGTGCTCCTCACCGACGACGGCGTCGACGCGCTCATGATGGGTGTCGAGGAGGCCCAGACGGTCGGGCAGGTCACGCCAGAGCTCCTCACGAGTGGCGACTGGGAGTCGGCGGAGTTCGCGGAGTACAGCGTCGAGGCGGACGCCGAGACGCCCGCCGCAGGGAGGACCCACGTCCTCCGACAGACCGTCGAGCGGGTCAAGGACGTGCTCGTCGGGATGGGCTTCTCCGAGATGGAGGGGCCCCACGTCGACGCGGACTTCTGGATCAACGACGCGCTGTTCATGCCCCAGGACCACCCGGCGCGGACGCACTGGGACCGCTTCGCGATGGAGACGCCCAGTGAGATCGACTCCCTCCCCGACGAGCTCGTCGAGCGGGTCGAACGCGCCCACCGCGAGGGCGTCGGCCAGGACGGCGACGGCTACCACTCGCCCTGGGACGAGGAGTTCGCGGAGGCGCTCGCGCTGCGCGGGCACACCACGTCGCTCACCGCTCGCCACCTCGCCGGCGAAGCCATGGGCGATCTCGAACCGCCCCAGCGGTTCTTCAGCGTCGAGAAGGGCTACCGCAACGACACGCTCGACGCGACGCACCTGCTGGAGTTCTTCCAGATCGAGGGCTGGGTGATGGCCGAGGAGCTCTCCGCCCGCGACCTCATGGGCACGTTCGAGGAGTTCTACGCCCAGTTCGGGATCACGGACGTGCAGTTCAAACCCCACTACAACCCCTACACGGAGCCCAGCTTCGAGCTGTTCGGGGAGCACCCCGAGACCGGCGAGCTGATCGAGATCGGCAACTCCGGGATCTTCCGCGAGGAGATGCTCGAGCCGCTCGGCGTCGACTGTGACGTGATGGCCTGGGGGCTGGCAGGGGAACGACTCGCGATGCTCGTGACCGGCGCAGAGGACATTCGCGACATCCACGGGACGCTGACCGATCTGGACTTCCTGCGGAACGCGGAGGTCATCTACTGAAATCGAGCGTTGCCGGCACAATTAACAAATTCACATTGTCTCGAACGTTGTCCTGAGGAATTGGATCGACTATTCTAGTCGCCGACGAATCCAAGCACTCTCCGAGCAACAGGGAACCGAACTAGTTGTCCACTGTGGTTGCGCAAATATATTCCGCTGTTATAAATTCCCGATTTAATAAATCAATCAGCCATTTTACTTGAAAACGCAGCACACAGGTGCGATGTACGAAGGAGGAAAACATAATAAATAGTATGTATACACGATTCTAGAATATAGTATTTAATTTAGCCGTTTGAAGCCAGGACGATGGTAGACGCTGATAGCACCAGTCGTCGGAAAGTGCTCGAATCAATCGGCTCGATTGCTGTTGGTCTCGGTGGAGCTACGATTGGGAGCGGTAGCGGAGCAGCGAGGCGTTCTGGTAGAGATTCATTCAGGACACTTCGGGCGCACTCGGGAACGATTCCCTTCGAGCAGATTCGACGGACGCGTCGAGAGGAAATTCGACAGAAACCAGGTACGTTTCAGAATGGAGGTCAAAGTGACTCGACACTATTCGTCCGGCCCAGTCTCATCAGGACAGTATCGTAGCATACAATTTTGGCTTCGCAGACGGTCATCCAGTCGAGTACTTTGGATACTCGCCGCAAGAAATGAGTATTCAACAAAACGAGGATCAAACCAGAGAGCGTATTCACGCCAGCGCGGACGAACACGTCGAAAGACACCAGGGATTCTCGACGATGTCGTCTGGTGGGTTCAGTCACTGGGAACGGCATTATGAAGCCACAGAAGAGCTGAAGCAGGACGACGGGAACGTACGCCTCAACAGCGAGGTCCATCGATTTCAGGAAGACACGAGCACTGACGCTTACGCCATCGTGTCTTGGGGTGAGATGGGCGGCGGATACCTGAGTGGAGTGAATCCTGGAGTTAGGAATTCCGAGCTTACTCTAGAACACGACTGGGAATCGAACGCCGACATGGAATTCGACAGTCGCTATCCGACTTCAAACGTGACCGGGACTCAGACTGAGAGTTGGAGTGCGTCAATCAGTTTACCATTTGGTGTCACAGCGACAGGTGGAGAGTCGTATTCCCAACCGAACGTCCAGACGTACGATGAAAGTAACCCCTGGAACAATCTTGGGAAGTGGCGAGTCGACATCGATAGCACTCATACCAAACGGTACACGGCACAGGTAAATCCCGGATCTACCGCTCAGGTTGATCGTGATGATTGCATTGATCCGCCAATGTATGGACCGACGCAACCAGTAGCAACCGTTCGAGTCGATGCTGAATTTAAAGACACGATGGCGCCTTCATATACACCTAGATACACGAAAAGTCTCTACTCTGTATTGAACGACGTCCCGTTCGAGTGCTAACAACGCTTGACGAATGACAATGAAACGCCGTACCCTGCTCGCCACCGGTTGCGCGCTCGCGATTCCCGGCTGCAGTCTGCGCGACGATTCGGAACGTCCCCCGTCAGTCGACGACCCGGAACCGTCGGCGTGGTCGACCTACCGGGGAAACGTCGCCCAGAGCGGCCGCGCCGCGACTGCACTCGAACCGCCATACGAGATCGAGCGGCTTCGGCAGTTCGGAACTGGCCTGTCCGTGGAGCTGCCGTCGATGCCTGCGCCGACAGCGGGGCTCGCCGTCACCCAGGACACGGTCTACGCGACCGCCGCTGACGAGTACTTTGCGCCAATTGCCATCAGCCGCACCGGACATGACCTCCATTGGCGCTTCGACGACGTCATCGAGGAAACGCGTGAGCAGGCGTTCTTCCGAACGCCGGTTCCAGTCGCTATCGGCGACGACGTCTTCGTACAGACGCACTGGGACCTCGCCAGAATCGATGGACCGGATGGCACACTCATCTGGTCCGAAGACGGAACGACGACCACGAATGGCCCGATGATCGGCGATCGGACTCGGCTGTACTATCCCGATACCGTCGGTAGCGTGGAGACGCGTTCGGGTGAGTATCTGGGATCGCATCGGTTCCGAGACCGCGGCGTCTTCGAAGGCGTCTCCGTGGGGTACGGGAACGCGGTCGCAGTCGCGCGGACGAACGGCGGGCACGACGGCGTGATCGCTGGCTACGACACCGACGACTGGTCGGTTCAGTGGCAGGACGACACCGTCCAGCCGTGCTTCGAAGCCCCGGCGATCCACGACGGAACGGCGATCGCGCTGACGGACGCGAGTCGGGAGGGTATCCACGGTGGCGGGGGCAAGACGATCGCTTACGACCTCGCTACCGGGGCCGTCAGGTGGCGCATCGAGACGCCAGATGCCAGGGTCGGCGTCGCACTCGACGGGGAGGGGACGGCCTACGTTCCCCACGAGCGGTCCGGGGTGCTCGCGTTGGACACGGAGGCCGGCACCAGAAAGTGGCACGCCAGCCGGTCGCTCTCGTCCCTCGTCGGGGACCCCGACGACTGCTATCCCCCGATCGTCGCCGACGACGCCGTCGTTATCAGCGGGCGGGGCGGTCTCGCTATCCTCGACCGCACCGACGGGGCGGTGCGTCACCACCTCGATCGGCCGCTCTTCGGGATGCCAGCAGTTGCATACGGGGACGTGTACGCGATCACGGACCAGGCAATCCTCGCGATCCGCGGCAGTAGCTGACGCCGCTCCGTTCCATTTCGACCGCCAGTCGCCGACGGACGAACGGAACGGCTAACTGTCCGCCGGACGCCATGCAAAACAATGACCCCCCGAGACGTGCAGGTCGCTGCGGTCGCGACCGCCGACGCTTCCGACGCAGGACCGGCCGGGGATCGGCTCTCCGACCCCGAGGTGATCTATTAGATGCCCGTCGTCGAGATCGATCCCGACGAACTGCGGACCCTCGCCAGCCAACCAGAGAAACCCGAGGACGAACTGATCGACGACCTGTTCGCCCTCGGCCTCGAACTCGAAGGGAAGACCGAGGACGGCGAGCTCGAACTCGAGTTCGCGCCGGATCGGCTCGACCGTCTCTCCGTCGAGGGGATCGCTCGCTCGCTTCGCTACCAGCTCGGCGACGACCGCGGCGCCCACGTTCCGTCCGTCAACGATCCCGACTGGACCATCGAGGTCGACGCCGACGTGCCCGAGGAACGCCCCTACGTCACGGGCGCCGTCCTGCGGGACGTCAACCTCGATCGGGACGCGCTGGACTCGCTGATCCAGCTCCAGGAGAAGCTCCACGCGACGATGGGACGGGGCCGCGCGAAGGGTGCCATCGGCGTCCACGACCTGACGATGCTCAAGGGCGGCGCAGCGGCGACCGACGACACCTCCGAGCCCACCAAGACCGTCCAGTACACCGGAATCGACCGCGATGGCGACACGTTCGTGCCACTGGAAGGTGACGCGGAGATGACCCCCGGCGAAGCGCTTTCCTCCCACCACATGGCCAGCGAGTACGCCGACCTCGTCGCGGAGTATGAACGTATGCCGGCGATCTACGACGACCTGGGCCTCTTCTCCTTCCCACCAGTGATCAACGGCCGGCGGACGGAGGTGACCGCGAACTCCCGGAACCTCTTCGTCGAGATGACCGGCACCGACCAGTGGACGATCGACCGCATGCTGGCGATCCTCTGTTACGCGATGGACGCTCGCGGCGCGACGATCGAGGCCGTCGACGTCGAGTACGCGGAGGATGCGGGCGGCGACTACGCCGGCTCGACGATCCAGCGGCCCGATCTCGCGCTCGATACGAAAACCGTCGCCCACGACCGGGTCGAGTCCGTCATCGGCGTCGACTTCGATCCACGGGAGGTGCTCGATCTGCTGGAGCGGTCGGGACTCGACGCGCGGCAGGTCGAGATCGAGGGCGGCGACGTCGGCGAGGACGGCGACGTCGCGGTCGGTTACGAGGTCGGCGTTCCGGCCTACCGCGTCGACGTACTGCACCCGCAGGACCTCATCGACGACGTCGGACGCGCGTTCGGATTCAACGAACTCGAGCCCAGCTACCCCGACGTCTCGACGCTCGGGGGGCGTCACGAGCGCTCCCGGCACGAGCGAGCGGTGCGGGACACGCTCGTCGGCATCGGCTTCGAGGACATGCTGAACTTCCACATGACGAACGAGGCCGAGACGTTCGAGCGGATGGGGCTACCCATCCCCGAGGCCGACTCCGTCGACGGCGTCGATCTCGAGGCCGGCGGCTCGGTCGAGATCGAGGCGCGGAGCGGCGAGCACGCAAATCGCGACGTGCCCGACGACGCGGTCGGGTTCGCGCCCGCGCCGACGATCGCGACAGCCTACAGCGAGGACTACACCATTCTGCGGACGTGGGCGCTTCCATCCCTGCTGCAGGTGCTCGAGGGGAACACCCACCGGGAGTACCCCCAGAACCTCGCGGAGGTCGGTTTCGTTGCGGAGGTCGATCCCAGCGAGCCGACCAGCGTCGCGGAGTCCCGCTCGGTCGCAGCCGTCGTCGCGAACCACGACGCCTCCTACGAGGACGCACGCGGCCGGCTCCAGGCGCTGGCGTCGGTGTTCGACGTCGATCTGGAGACGCCGGCAACGGACCATCCCAGCTTCCTCGACGGTCGTGTGGCCGACGTAGTGATCGACGGAGACGTTGCGGGCGTCGTCGGCGAGATCGACCCTGCGGTCCTCGTCGAGCACGACCTCGAGGTGCCGGTCGCCGCGTTCGAGCTCCGACGGGACGCACTGGAGTAGCACGGCCGCCTGCAGCCAATCCGATCGACCGAAGCGCTCGTTTTCCTCGGCGACAGTGTGTCCATCACCGCCAACTGGAACCGATCCGTGCGGTGATTCGGCCAGGGCGATCGCCCGTTCTGGAACGCACAATCCACACCAGAACCGGCTGTTTCCGCGTGACTGAACGCTTATTAGGGCCGCGTTCGCAGTTGGTGGTACGCAGTAACGCTGAACATTCGTTCAGTCATAGCCCCGTACCCATGGACGGCGACCACCCCTCCGCGCGACTCGGCGGCCGCGTCCGCGACGAGCTCCGGCAGCGATCGGCCGTGCCGGATCGGCTGTCGAGCGTCGTGACAGATTCGGTGCCCTCGACCGCGCCCGGCGAGATGCTGCTGTGTTTCGCGCGGGCGGATCCCGACGAGCGGGGAGCGGCAGAGCGAGGGGCCGACGGCGCGATGGAGGCCGCCGTGGCCGTCGAGTTCGCGGCGCTCCACCAGTACCTCCATGCGATTCCAGTCGCCAGCGCCCCGCTCGCGGACCCCGCGCGGGACTCGCCGTACGCTGACGACGAGGTGGCGGCGATCATCGACGGCGACTGGCTCCAGGCGGCTGCGTTCGCCCGCGTCGCCGGAAGTACGTCGTCAGCTGGGGCCGCCCGACGATGCCACGCCGCGCTCTCCGGTGGCTCCACCCGCTGCTACGAGCTGTGGGAGCGGTCGAACGAGGCCGCGGATCCGGCGCCGATCGCACCGCTGATCGGGGCCGCTGGTCGCATCGGCGCGATCGTCGCCGGTCTGGATCGATCGGCCGGGGCGACGGTCGCCGACGTCGCCAGATCGATCGGTGCGGCGGTTCCGATCCGGACGCCCGCGGGCACCGGGGCCGGTACAGCCACGACGCCGCCGTCGCGATCTTCGCTGGTCGAGGACCTGTCCGGCGTCGTCGGGGACCCGGAGAGAGTCGTCGACGAACTGGAGCGGCTGGCGAGTGGAGATTCCGCACTGGAGGTCGTCGATAGCTGACTGGGACGTGGCGTCGCATCGTCTGAATCGATCCTGAGGAGGAACGGCACCGTGGCAAGACCGTAGCAGCGACCGGGTACGGAGGAACCGAGATATCGACTGCAGAACAGGGGGAGCAGGTCGGCGAAGAACGCGTGGGACAGCGGGCCCGAACGGCCTCGAGCGACCCCTACAGTCCGACGGCGACGAGGACCGCGATCCACATTACCACGCTGAGCCCTCCGACACCGGCGATACCCACGCCTGCCACGGTGCGATCGTATCTGGTCCAGAGTCCGAGACCACAGTAGACGCTGACGAGCCCTGCGAGGGGAAGAAACAGCCACGCTGCCAGCGCCGTGACGATACCGACGACGAAGAACAGCCGCCCGTCCTCGTTCCAGTCGGAGAGCGAACCTCCCGTCGATGCGGACGCCTCGCTCATCGTAACTCACCAGTGTGTCGGATCTGATCGCCGAGCATGGCTGACTAAACGTTCAGTAAATATTTAAATGATGCGGACCCAGTCCCTCGCGTGGCCGCCGGCTGCAGTCGCCGTCCTATCGACCCGCCGACGGATACCCCTGCCCGGACGCGGTGTACCGAACCGCGACGGCGACAGCACGCCGGACGAGCCACGCGACGCACGCCGCCAGGGAGAAGTACCCCCAGTGCAACGATTGATTTCAGGAGCGTACACGCGATGACTGACGATGTCAGCCCGACGAAACGGGCAATCATGGAGGCGACGTACGACGCCTTGCACGAGCAGGGGTACGGCGATCTGACGATTCAGGCGATCGCCGACGAGTTCGAGAAGAGCAAGTCGCTGCTGTACTACCATTACGAGGACAAGGAAGCATTGCTCGCCGATTTCCTCGAGTACGCCCTCGAGGAGTTCATGGCTGAAATCGATCTTCAGGATCACGAGCCACTCGAACAGCTCGAGATGCTGATCGACGCCACCGTCCCCGAAACGATCGACGAGGAGCGCTACCGCGTCCAGATCGCACTCCTCGAGCTGCGCGGACAGGTCCCCCACACGGACGTCTATCGCGAACGCTACACCGAGATCGACCGAATGCTCACGGATCGCGTCGCCTCGATCATCGAACGGGGCGTCGAGAGCGGCGCAATCCGCGACGTCGACGTGGAACTCGAGGCAGAGCTCCTCGTTTCGACGATTCTGGGGGTACAGACCCGCAGACTCACGACCTACGCGGAGTTCCCCATCGAGCGAAGCAGAGCCGCACTCTTCGAGCACGTACAACAACGGCTCGTGGCGGCGGAGTCCTGACCGGCATAGACGGCGACGCCGGCACCAGAGTAGACCCTCAGTCGCTCACTTCGACGCCGCCGAACAGTGCGACGCCAGTGAGGACGAGGTCGGATTTCTCGCTTCGGCGAGCAGTGCCGTCGTCCGCGGGCCGCGACCGCTCGTCGCTGGCGCCCCCGAACAGCGGCAAGACGTCGAGGTCGACGGACCACTCCTCGGGCACCCGGATCTCGGCACCGCCGAAGAGGACCACTGCCTCGATCGTCGCCGGCGGCTGATCGATCTCGGCGTCGCGGAGATCGATCTCCGCGCCACCGAACGCGACGATCACCTCGCCGCCGACGAACCGGTCGGTCGTGAGTCGCCGGTCCGCACCGCCGAAGAGCGCGATCGCGTTCAACTCGTCGTTCGCGTCGGTCGCCGTGCGGCCGTGTCCTCTGCGCTGACGCCCGATCAGCAGGAGGACGCCGAACAGCACGACGAACAGCGGCCACCACGTCCCGATCGCCTCGTCGCCGATGACGCCGACGTTCCGCGCGAGGTAGGTTCCGGCGATCGCGATCACCATCACCGGGCCGGTGAGGTTCCGGAAGCCACTGGAGAGCAACGCCCAGAGACCGAGCACCACGAAGATCGCCGGGACCCAGTCCCAGATCGAGTCGGCGGGGAGTGCGTCGGTCGTCGCAAGCAAGAGCAACACGCCGACGAGCACGATCAGCCCGCCCGTCGCGATCCGTCCCGTCAGATTCCGAGCCATAGCAGGGTTCTCGGCGCGGATTCGCATAAGCGTGGGGCACCCCACCACACGCTCAAGTGCCCGCGGCCCGTTCCCTGGCCACGATGACAGGGCAGGGCGGGGACCCCATCCCGGTGACGGTGCTCTCCGGACCGCTGGGCGCCGGCAAGACGACCGTGTTGAACCACCTTCTGACCCATGCCGGCGATCGCCGGATCGCCGTGCTCGTCAACGACATGGGCGACGTCAACGTCGACGCGGACCTGCTCGCGGCGGGCTCGGATCTCGCCGCCGACGGCGGGGTCGCGGAGCTCTCCAACGGCTGCATCTGCTGTGAGCTCCAGGACGATCTCGAAACCGAGGTCGCGCGACTGGCCGAGGAGCGGGCGTTCGACGTGCTCGTCGTCGAGGCTTCGGGCATCTCGGAGCCCGGCCCCGTCGGCCGGCTGTTCGTCACGGACTCCCGCGCCGCCGCGATCTACGACCTCGACGCGCTGGTGACCGTCGTCGACGCGCCCCGATTCTGGGAGACCTTCGGCGGCGACGTCGAGGGCGAAGGCGGACTCGAGGGGCGCGTCCAGCGCGAGACCGCGCCAGGCTCGACCGACCGGCCGCTCTCGGACCTCGTGATCGAGCAGATCGAGACGGCGAACGTCCTCCTCCTGAACAAATGCGATCGTCTGAGCGACGAGCAGGTGGGAGCGGCCGAGGCGCTGCTGGGCGCGCTCAACGCTGACGCTCCAGTCCATCGGACGGTCCACGGAGACGTGGCTCTCGATCAGATCCTCGAGACCGGACTCTACGCCGAGCAGGAGGCCGCTACGGTGGGTGGGCACTCCGACGCGAGGGCCGGCCTGGAGCAAAGCGGTCACCGGCACGGAGACCGCGATCGCGGCGATCACAACCACCGCGCCGACCACGGTGATCACGGCCCTACTAACCACGATCATAACGACCACGATCACAGCGACCACGGCCACAGCGACCACGGTCACGCACATCCGGAAGCAGTCTACGGCGTCGACTCCGTCTCGTTCCGACGCCGCCGACCATTCCACCCGGGCCGACTTCTCGACGTGCTCTCGGAGCTGCCACCGGCGGTCGTGCGCTCGAAAGGGCTCTTCTGGGCCGCCGGACGGGACGATCTCGCCCTACTCTACAGTCAGGCCGGGCCGACGGCGAGCGTCGAGGGGGTCGGCCCCTGGATCGCGAGCCTGCCCGATATCGAGGCCGACCTCTACCGGTCGAACAATCCCGAGCTACGGTGGGAGGAGCCCCACGGCGACCGGCGCAGCGAGCTGGTGTTCATCGGTCGGGACGTGCCAGAAGAGTCCATCTTCGCGGCGTTGGAGGACGCGCTCGTCACCGACGAGGAGTGGGATCCAGAGGACGGGTGGCTCGGCGACGACGATCCCGCCGAGTCGGCCGGGCTCCCCGCCAGCGAGGCTGACGACGAGCGCATCGAGTTCTCGCCCCGGGACGCCGAGGGGTTCGATCCAGCGCGGTGAGGGCAGGCAGTTCCACGGGACCGATCAACGTCTCGCGGCGTGGGCTCACCACGTACGACAGTGCAATCTCTACACGTAGAGCAGCGCGAGCAACGCCATGAGCACGAGCACCCCGGCGGCGATCGCGTAGAGCAGCGTCCGGAACCGATCGCCGACCGGCACCTCCTCGCGACGATCGGGATTCTCCGTCCAGACGAACCGGTGGAACGCGACCCCGACCGTTCCGAGCGCGACAACGCCCGAGACCCCGATCGCGAGCGGCTCGCCGAGTCCGTGGCTCAGTAGGTAGAGCGGCCCCCACGCCATCGCGACGCAGATTCCCAGCAGCGCGACGACCAGGAACGGCACCGGATCGATCGGGCTGCCGTCGCTGTTCCGGAGCTCCATCCCCGGTACGTTCGGTGTGCAGAAAGTTAACAGTGAACGACGAGCGGCGATCCAGCGGGTCGAACGACGGAGTCGATCCAGCGCCGGGACTTAAGATGCACCGCCGCGCAGAGCCGGCCATGCAGAGTCGTGGCGACCCCAGAGTTCACTTCGTGATGAACCTCCTGCTCTCGGCGGCGTTCGTCTACATGCTACTCCGCGGGCTGGAGTTCCTCGACGTGGTCGCCTTCTCGCTCGTTCGCTTCGCCATCGGCACGCTCCTGTTGATGGCGATTACGCACGTCGTCACGCAGTAAGTGCGATCGAAAACTGTAGCTCCGGCGGCGGACTCAACAGGCACAGCCCGCGCCGTCGGTCGAGCGCTCGAACGACATCGCCTCGCCACAGCCGGGGCAGTCCGGGGCGCCCTCCCCCGCCACGTCGACGTCGCGGATTCGCTCCTGGCAGTCGTGACACCAGTACGCGCCCTTGGAGCCGTCGGTCGTTGTCGTCTGGTTCGAGGCCTGGAAGACCTCCGCGACCGTGCCAAGAATACCCATGGTCCGGTTTTGGCGTCCAGCCCGATAAGCGACGCCCCGGCTGTGCGCTCGCGGGACAGAACCGCTCGCCGGAACGTAGCGTTCGGGTGCCACGGCGGCGTTCGCCGCAGGAATCACCCGACGGCGTCCGAAACCGAGCTCAGAGCGCGCCGGAGTTCGCCGCGGCGCTTCCAGCCCGCGATCCGGTCGGTGATCGTCCGCGGACGGACGCCCATGCTGACCGTCGAGGTCGCGTCGATGCGGGTGCCTTCGTTTTCGGATCGCCAGGAAAGATCGGTCTCCATCGTCTCGAGGGGCGCTCCCTCGTCCTCGATCTGCTCGTAGAAGATGCCGTTCTCACGGAGTTCGAACCGAAAGGAGAGTTCGAGTCCCGCGCCCCCGGCGACGACGTGGACGTCGCCGTCGCGCTCCTCCACGTGACGAACCTCGAAGCTCCCCTCGTGTTCGACGATCGACGCCGGATCCAGCGCCCGCTCGACCACCCCCGGCGGCGCCTGGACGAACTGCGAGACCTCGACCGTGCGCATACGCCGGCCTTCGGCGGGTAGCACCTAAGCGTTCGGGCGAAGTGGGGTCGTGTTTAGTTAAAACTGTGAGTAATACGAGCGATAGCCGGCCTCGGAACCGCCAATCTGGTGGCCTGCGGAAATCGGAGATTTCCGGGCGGCCAAAAGACGCGTCTTCTGGCAAACTGAAAGGGCGAGGTCGCTGGCCGAACCCCGACGACGCAAGCACTGCAGGCCGCGAAGCGGCCGAAGCGCGCAGCGTCTTCGCGAACGTGAGTGAGCGAATGGCTCGAGAGACGCAGCCCGGGAACGAGCGGAGCGAGTGACCGGGAACGTCTCTCGGCGAGTCGCGGGAGGCCAGCGGCTGAGGGCCTTCTACCGCTATGTCGTCCGGATGCGTCCCAGTTTGAACGCTCACTAAACACGACCAGTGGGGTGGCACTGTTCAGATAAGCAGCTTTCAGCGCGACAGTTGCCTCGAAAGCCCTCGGCCGTCTCGACTTCCGCCGGAGCAAGCTCCGGCGTCGTCACGCTCGCTGGCACTCGCGTGACTCCCGCGGCTCGCTGCGCGCTTCGCTCATTCGCTGCGCTCACTCGCTACAGTGCTTGCGTCGCCGGGGTTCGTCGAGACGACCTCGCCCTTTCAGTCCGCCAGGGAGTGATCAGTGAGACTTGCTGATGCGACGCGGCTGGACCCTTATCTGAACAGTGCCGAGTAGGATGGAAGCGATCGGTGCGAAGCAAGGAGGAAGCGTCCGGTGCGGACGAAAACGTACTCGAACGGTCTCGGGGCCGCCAGCTACTCGATCGTTGCCCGGCCGCTGGTCGTGCTCCGCAGGCGGTCCCGGAGTGCCTCGGCCTCGACGCTCGGCACCGAGACCACGAACTGCACCCGCTCCTCGTAGGCGGCGTCGAAGGAGCCAGGGCCGCCTTCGAGCACCGATCGAACCGATCCCGAATCGTCGTACTCGACGGTGACCGTGAACTGCTCGTGGGGCTCACGCTCGACGACGCCCGCGGCCTCGATCGCGTCCGCTGTCGACCGGCCGTAGGCAGATACCAGCCCGCCGACACCGAGGTTCGTCCCACCGTAGTACCGGACGATCGCGACGGCGACGTTCTCGAGCTCCTGCCCCTGGAGCACGTTGAGCGCCGGCTTCCCGGCAGAGCCGGAGGGCTCGCCGTCGTCGTTGCTATACTCCCGCAGGTAGCCGTCTTCTGTCCGAACGCGATAGGCCGGTACGACGTGGGTCGCGTCGTCGTACTCCGCGGCGATCTCGTCGGTGAACGCCTCCGCCGCAGTTTCGCTCTCCACTGGAGCGACGTAGCCGATGAACTCCGACCCTTGCACCTCGAAGGCGGCGCTGGCTCGCTCGGCGACTGTGCTGTAGGGGTCGGTGGCCGTCACGGCTGGTCGTTCCCGGCGCCGTCGGACGGTGAGTCCGGATCGTCGCTCGGCGCAGAGTTGGGGTCGCCGGTCTCGGACGGATCGGGGTCGGCGGTCGGCGCAGAGTCGGGATCGGTACCCGACGCAGAGTTGGGGTCGGCACTCGGCGATGCGGAACTGTCGTCGGCCGTGCGTCCGCGCTCGCCCAGCCAGAGCCACGCGAGCACGATCGCCAGCGCAGCCTCGACGATCTTGGAGACGAGCGCGAGATCGTCCTCTCCGAGGTGCTGGAACAGCGTCTCCACGGGACCCCACTCCGGATGCGGATGCGGCTGGTTCTCGACCCACGGCAACGCGGGGAGATGCCCCATCAGGTGCCAGCCCCAGTAGCCGAAGATGTAGACCAGCATGAGCACGATCCCGAGCACGTAGACGGGTGTGCGCCGGCCGCCGAGGGCGACGTAGGCCACCCCAGCGATGATCGCTGCCGACGAAACCACGAACAGCAGCGGCCGGGGATCGACGTAGACCCCGTAGCGCAGCTGCTCCGTGAAGCGATCGAGACCCCAGTAGACGTGCGTTGCGACGACTAACCCCGCGAGCTGGAGGGCGAGGAGCTCGACCCAGGAGCGGGTCTCCTCGTTCATTGGTCGGGCTTGGGCGAGGGGTCCCATTAGTCGTGCGTTCTGGAGTGGATGCTGGGGAGTGGGTGGTTGGAGGAAAGAGCTGCTTCCAAGCGGTTCGTTTCGATTGTCGCCATTCCCTCTGATCCCAGGAGTCCCGTTCCTACTCAGCGCCCACGTTCTGGCCGCCCTCGAAGGAGTCGGGACCTGGTTCGATGTCGGCGTACTGAACGGCCCGCCTGCCGAGCACGAGCGTCCGCTCGTCGAGACTGTCATCGAGAATGTCCCCGTCTTCGATCGCGTTGCGCGCTCGCGGGATCGCGACCTGGTGGGGAATCACCCAGGCGTTGAGCGCGCGACAGACAGAGCGGAGGTGTTCCAGTGCCGGCGTCGGGAAGCCGCCACCGGAGACCGCGAGCAGCCCGACGGTCTCGTCCTCGAACTCGTCGAACCCGCAGTAGTCGAGCGCGGTCTTCAGCGGCGAGGCGAAGGAGCCGTGGTACATCGGCGTGCCGAGGAGGACGGCGTCGGCGGCGCGGACGCGATCCGCGAGATCGATCGCGTCGCCGGCCTCGTCGTGGTCGGCGTCGAAGATCGGCAGGTCGTACTCCCGGAGGTCGATCAGTTCGGTGGTGCCACCGGCGCGCTCGACGCCGTCGAGTGCGCGGCGAGTCGCGACGCGCGTGTAGCTCCCCTCACGAAGGCTGCCCGGAATCGCAACGACGTGTGGACCATCCATACGGATGCACTCATGTCAGCCGATAATGAGTGCGGCGATCACCACCAGGTCGCTACGTGATTGCCTATGACTACCACCGGAATTGTTAACTATAATCCCCTAAAATCGGGGGCTATGTCCACACAGCGTGGGGGAGGCCTGATGGATCGTGTTCCGATCGTGCAGAGCGTCGTAGTTGGTATCGTCTCATACGTGGTGAGCTTCGCTCTCGTTGCGATGGTCGTCGCGGGGATGGAAGACGGCGACGACCTCGTTGGAGCAGCGGGGAACATCCTCTACGGCGCTCACTTCGTCGACGCGAAGTATACCGTGTCGGCGGGAGGGCAAAGCCAATCGGAGACGCACAACTTCATCAGTGAGAGCTCGCTGGAGGCACCGGAGTTCCTCTATCAGATCATCCCGATCGTCGTGTTGCTCGTCGCGGGTATCGCACTCGTGCGCTACCTCGAGATCCCGGACGAAACCGACGCTGCCATCGCTGGCGCAGCGCTGGCGATCGGCTACGTCGTGCTGACGATCGTCGGAACGTTCGTCTTCGAACTGTCCGACACCCAGATGGGCATTACCGCCGAAGTCGTTCCCAAACTCGGCCTCATGACAGTGCTCCTGATGGGCATCGTCTACCCAGTCGTCATCGGCGGGATCGGTGGCTACGTCGGCTCCCGGCTGTAGGACGGTCCGCAGAGCCCGCCACCCAGGGAGATCGAACAATAGAGTACGCCGGCGGTCAGTGATGACCGCCGGGGCCCATTCTCGCAGACGAGTCGTATCAGACACCTCCGGTATCGGACCGATCGCACAAGGTATCGTCGCGGGACCGCTCGCGTGGATCGTTACCCTCGCGTGATCTCTGACTGGTCGCCGCGATAGAGGACGTCGACGGTCGCGAAGATGGGGATCCTCTACTCCGTCCTTTTCGGTAGGCTATGTGCAGCGATCGGTTCCCGGCTGTCGCTCGCTCTGCCCATCGACGTACGGACGGTCTCTCGTCCTTTTCGCACGTTAGCTGCGCAGTTCGACGACGTCGCCCTCGCGAGCGACCAGCCCGTCGTCGGCCAGATCCTCGACGAGATCGCGGAGCCACTCCCGGCTCCCGTCGCCGTCGCTCTCGGGCGCGTAGTCGACCCGGACGCGGGGGCCCAGCTCGTCCAGCTCCTGGGCGCCGTGCTCGGAGAGCGCGGAGAGCACGCGAGCGCGTTTCTGTCGCCGGCTGCCCTCGAAGGGCGGCTGCGTTGGTACGTCCGGCGCGGTGAAGTCGCCGCTGTGGTACGCCGAGCACCACTGCCGCCAGGGGCAGCCGGCCTCGTCACAGCTCGGCGTCTTCTCACAGGCCACCCCGCCCAGTTCCATGATCGCGTTGTTCCAGTCCCGTGACTCGCCAGCGGCCATGAGCGCATTCGCAGCAGCCTCGAAGGCAGCGTCGTCGTCCGGAACGTCGAACGCCCGGTAGCAGACGCGCTTGACGTTCGTGTCGACGACGGCGTCGCCCTCGTTGAACGCGAAGGAGGCGACGGCGTTGGCGGTGTAGGGGCCGACGCCGTGGAGATCTTGCAGGCCCTCGGGATCCGTCGGGAACTCGCCGGGGGCCAGGTCGTCGCCGCCGACCTCGCCCTCGGTCACCTGCCGGGCTGCCTCGTGGAGGTATTTCGCCCGGTTGTTGTAGCCGAGACTGTGGTCGGTCCAGAAGGAGACCACGTCGGCGCGATCTGCCGCGGCGAGCGCAGCAGCGTCTGGCCAGCGATCGAGAAACGCTGCCCAGGCCGTTTCGACGCGAGAGAGCTGGGTCTGCTGGCTCATCACCTCCGAGACGAGGATCGCGTAGGGATCGGTGGTCTCTCGCCAGGGGAAGGAGCGGTGGTCCTCGCGATACCAGGAGAGGAGCGCGTCCTGCACGGCGTCGAGGTCCTCGGGGAGCGAGACGCCATCGGGGAGATCGCGGTCGGTGGGGGTCGACTCGCCGTCGCCCTCCTCGGTACTCATTGGCAGCGGCTTGCCGACGGGGGCGCTTTACTCGTGCGGTCCGGGAAGGACGCGAGTCGATCGAACACGTATCGCCCGGGCTACCGGACGCCCATCGCCGCGAGCGCGAGGATCGCGAGCACGGCGACGCCGGCGAGGACGGTCGAGCCGTAGACTGTTTGCAACGCCGCGAACGCGCCGGCCAGGGCGACCGCTGCGGCTGCGAGACGACGAACGCGCGTCGAGAGTGGGGGTGGGTGGTCGGACATGGCTGTGGCTCGGCAGGGCCGCGAGTGCAGTCGGGCGGCACTACTGCGGCGCCAGCGAGTGATCGGTCGTTACCGACGGTAACGGGTAAGTGAGCGCCGGAAGCTCGGTGGAAGTGGAAATTGGTGGCAATCGGGTGGAGTTGCGTGGATGGAGGTCCAGAATTCGGGCCGCCAGCGGTGTTGCCGGACCGCACGATCGCCGGCTGCGTCACCGAGCCGCGGGGTTCATCCGGCCTCGCGGCCGAGACCCCGCCATGAGCGAGACGCCACCTGGCTGGGCCGACGACCTCGAAACCGGCCGCGCCGAGAAGGACGAGTTCTTCGACACGCACCGACAGTCGCCGATCCCGCCGGAGGAGCGCGACGCGTTCGACGGGCTCGACTACTTCGACCCGGACCCCAAATTCCGCGTCGAAGCGGAGGTCACGATCCACGACGAGCCCGAACAGCTCGAACTCGACACCAGCGACGGCCGGTCGATCCGCTACGATCGCGTTGCGACGTTCGCGTTCGAACTGGACGGCACGGAGATCGAACTCCACGGCTACCAGCAGCCCGACGAGACGCTGGCCGACGCGGCGATCTTCCTCCCCTTCCGCGACAAGACCACCGGGCCCGTGACCTACGACGGCGGGCGGTACATGGACCTGGAGACCGAGCGGGCGCTGGAGACCGGCGACGTGATCCCACTGGATTTCAACGTCGCGTACTCTCCCTTCTGTGCCTACAGCGAGACGTTCTCCTGTCCGCTGCCACCCGAGGAGAACTGGCTGGAGATCCCGATCGAGGCCGGGGAGAAAGACTGGGAGTAGGAGCGGGGTCTGGCTACGTCATCGCTACGACAAACCGTTCGGAAGCCCCCTTCCAGTCCCGGAAGAGCAAGCTCTTCCGACTTCCGCAGGATCGAAGATCCTTCTCAGTCCCACCCGATGGTAGCTTGGGGAACCATGCGAACCCCCTGTGGACCTCGAGGGTGCTGTAGCAGTGGCACTGGTAGCTGCTCAAAAGCCGTGAAAAATCTGTCTGCGACCGTCGCCGGCCGGTCAGGCGTCGACGACGGCCTGCAGGATCTCCGGAGCGTCGGCGAGCGCGTCGTCGAGCTGGTCGGCGTCGGGACCGCCGCCCTGTGCGAAGTCCGGCGGGCCGCCGCCACCACCGCCGACTCGACTGGCGAGTTGGCTGACGACCTCGCCGGCGTTCACCGCGCAGCCCTCGGGGACGCCGACGACGAACTGAGCGCCGTTGGTTCCGTCAGACGAGTCTGACGACGTCCCGCTCACATCGCTCGCGGGACCCCCGCTACCGAGTACGGCGATCTGGCCGTCCTCGACGAGCGCGTTCGCGGTCGCACGGAGTTCGTCCATCTCGGCGTCGATGCGCCGGACGACGGCAGTGGTCTCGCCGACCTCGACTTCCGTCGCGTCGTCGTCACCGCCCGCAGCGCGGGCTTCGGCCAGCTCCTCCTGTAATTCCTCGATGCGCTTGCCTCGCTCCTTCCACTCATCGAAGAAGCGCGTGGCAGTATCGGGGACGTCCCAGACGTCGACGTCGAGCGCTGCGGCGGTGTCGTAGAGAGCGTCCTCGGTACGCTGGGTCGTCTCGATCGCCGCGGTGCCCGCCGAGAATGTCAGTCGCTCGACGCCGTCCTGCACGCGCTCGGTCGAGCGGACTTTGATCGCGCCAATGTCGCCCGTTCGCGCGACGTGCGTACCACCGCAGGCCTGGACGTCGGCGTCGACCTGGATGATCCGAATCTGCTCGCCCGGCGGCACGCCGCCCTGGTAGAGGTCGAACCCGTACTCGGCTTCCGCGTCGTTGCGGTGGAGCCACTCCTGGCTGACGGAGACGTTCGCCATCACGATTTCGTTGGCGAGTCGCTCGATCTGCCTGACCTGCTCGCGGTCGATCCGGTCGTAGTGCGCCACGTCGATGCGAGAGGAGTCGACGCCCTTCTGCGCGCCTGCCTGCCGGACGTGGTCGCCCAGAATCCGTCGGGCCGCGTGGATCACGACGTGCGTCGCGGTGTGGTTGCGCATGAGCTGCCGGCGACGATCGACGTCGAGCTTCCCGCGAACCATCGAGCCCTTGTCGAGTTCCTCGTCGGTGCGGTGGCGAATCACGCCGTCCTCGATCTGGACGTCGGTGACCTCGACGGTCGCGTCGTCGCTCGTGAGCGTGCCGTGGTCCGGCGGCTGGCCACCGCCTTCGGGGTAGAACATCGTCTGGTCGAGCACGACGTCGTAGCCGTCCTCGCGTTCGAACACGTCGAGGACGACCGCCTCGAACTCCGTGCCCTGCTGGTCGTCGTAGTACAGCTGCTCGGTCGCGGGGAGGTCGGCGAACCGCTCGTCGGCGTCGGCGGCCGTGATCCCTCCGGCGTCCTCGTCGTGTCGGGAGGCGACCTGCCCGTAGAAGTCCTCGGGGACGTCGACGTCGGCGCCGTGTTCGGCGGCGATATCCTCGACCATGTCCGGCTGGATGCCGTGGGAGTCGTAGAGTTCGACGAGCTCCGGCGTCGGGATCGGCTCGCCAGCGTCGGCGTGTTCGGCGGCCATGTCCTCGACGCGGCGCCGGCCACGCTCCAGCGTCTCGCGATACTTCTCGACCTCCGTGCGGACGACGTCGCGGACGTGATCGCGGTTCTCGTAACCCAGGCGCTCGGCCTGCATGTCGACCAGCTCGTCCAGCGGAGCGTCGACGCCGACCTCGTCGACGAGTCGCTTGGTCCGGCGAAGCACCATTCGCGCGAGGTAGCCGGTGCCGACGTTGCTCGGGACGATTTCGTCGCCGAGCATGTACGCAAGCGTGCGGCAGTGGTCCGCGATGGCGTAGATGCTCTCGAGGGGCTCGACGAGCGCCTCGAGATCCGCGACGTCGACGCCGATCTCGGCGGCGATCTCGTCGCGGGCAGCCTCGAGATCCTCGGCCTCGTCGATGTCCATGTTGCCGGCGAGCGCGGCGGCGTCGTGGACGATCCGCTGTTCGTCCTCGGTCAGCTCGATCCCGGCGTTGTCCTTCAGGAAGGCGATCTGGTCGGGGTAGATCGCCTCGTAGACGGTCGGCGTCCCCTGGCTCACCCACGTCCAGCGTTCGAGCCCGTAGCCGGTGTCGACGACGTAGGTGTCCATCTTCGAGTAGCGGTTCCCGTCCTTGAGCTCGTACTCGCCCTCGGGGTCTTGCTCCATCGACATGAAGACGAGCGTCGCCAGCTCCGCGCCCTCGTAGATGACCTCGATGGCGGGCCCGGCGTTGCCGCCGCCGACCCACGGATCTTCGATGTAGGTGATCCCCTCGACGTCCGCGCCCAGCGACTCGAAAAAGCCCTCGCAGAGCTCGACCGTCCGGTCCTTCCAGTAGATCTCACCCTCGTAGGCGTACTGCTCGGCGTCCTCGATGTCCTCGCGGGCGTTGAACGCGTGGTGGGCCATCATCTCGAAGGCCATCGTGTGCCGGCCAGTGGTGCCCACGTTGTCGATGTCCTGCATCCGGATGCAGGGCTGGCTGATCGTCAGCGGATTCGCGGGTGGCGGCGTTTCGCCCGACGTCACGAGCGGCTGGAAGTCGTAGATCGACGCCTGCGTGAGCAGAACGTCGTCGCGCCAGCGGTTCGCCGCGACGGGGTAGGGCTCGATGCGCTCGTGGTCGTGCTCCTCGAAGTACGACAGGAAGGCCTCCCGCATCTCCTCCAGCGTGTACTCCTCGGCGAAACCGGGGTCGTCGATGAAGGTGTACGTCTCACACGGCGGCTCGCCGCACGTCTCGCGGTCCTCGTCGCGGGTCCAGAAGTGGGCGCCGCACTCGACGCACTCGCGTCGGACGAACCCCTCCTGGTCGAAGAATTCGAGACGGTACTCCTCCTCGAGGTCGCTCATTGAGAGCTATCTGCCGGTCGCCGTGCAAAAGGGTTCCGGGACGCCGATAGAGCGTCGCAGTCGTGCGGTTCGGTGGTAGCGAATCCGCGGTCGAACGGCCCACATCGGGCACCGGTCACTCGTCCGTCGATCGCGTCCGTTCAGTTGTTTGCAGTCCACCGGCCGACGCCGAATCCGTCGACAGGGGCGTAATCCGCACGTGATCGAAGACGGCCGTCGATCGACTGCTCGCGTTGTGGCTACAGACGGCGAGACCAGCCACGACCGATCCGTCGAGGTCGAGCACGTGCTGGTCCACCGGAGCCCAGTCCTCGCCGTCGGTCGAGAGGTAGCAGGTCACGCGCGGGCCGACGCGGTCGAGTCTGAGCCAGATCGGGACGGCCGATCGATCGGAGTGGTTCCGGATGGAGAGCACGTCGTCGGCAGTCTGGCGGTGAATCGACTCGCAGCCGTGGGCGCCGACCGTTCCGAGGAAGGAGAGCGGATGCCCCTCCGCGGGCCAGTCGCCGACGAGCAGGCCGGCCTTCGAGTACTCGCTGACGCGCTCGACGTCGACGGCGCGGGCGACGATCCGGACGTCGGCCTGGACGTTGGCGTAGCCGAGGTGGTACTCCTCGATGTCGCGCCAGAGATTCTTCCCGCCACCGTCGACGCGCCAGGCCGCCGGACCGGCTGGCTCGTCGACTCCGTCGACCACGCTGCCCGGCTCCAACCGCTGGATGGCACCAGCCGTCGCCACCGGGCCGACGTCGACCGACTCCTCGAGATCGACGGGGTCGCACTCGGTAGCACGGCGATGGGCGTCGGTGCGGAGGATGCACCGTTCGAGCGCGAAACAGGCGCCGTCGTAGCCCCGTGATCCAGGTGGTCCATCAGGCGTCCCGGGCACGGCCACCGCGTCGTCGATCGGCTCGCCGACCGACGGCTCCCAGCGGTGGTACTCGGCGACCTCATCGACGATCGCCAGCCCGAGACCGGTGCCACCGTTCGTGTAGCCGTAGTCGAAGACGCGGGCGGGATCCTCGGCGTCGATGCCGGGGCCGTCGTCGGCGACGTAGAACCCAGTCGCGGTGAGACCGACTTCGATCGCGACGGTGGGGCCGACGTGCTGGACCGAGTTCTTCAGCAGGTTCTCCAAAAGCTGCGTGAACAGCCCGTCCGCGGCCAGCACCGCAACGCCCTCGGGCACCGCGACGGAGAGCGACGCCCGCGGCGCGTCGATTCGCTCCCACGCGTGTTCGATCGCGTCCCGAAGATTCAGCCACGCCATCGTTTCGTCGGTGTCCTCGGGCTGGACGAGCGCGAGCACGTCGTCGATGAGCGTCGCCATGCGCTGAAGCGACTCCTCGACGTTCTCGAGCGCGGTGGGATCCCCGGTCTCCCTGGCGAGCCCCAGGTAGCCACTCGCGATGCTCACGGGGTTCCGGAGATCGTGGGACGCGAAGCTCGCGAACGCTTCGAGCCGGTGGCGCTCCCGCTCGAGCTCCGTCTCGCGAGCCTTCGCCTCGTCGATGGTCTCGGTGATGCCGATCAGGCCACGGCGCTCGTCGTCGGGTCCGAACCAGGGCACCTTCGTCGTACGTAACCAGTTGACCTCGCCGTGACGGGCCTCGTGGCGCTCCTCCTTCTCGACGATCCGTTCCCCGTCTCTCGCGACCGCGAGATCGTCGCGGTAGCCGGACCGGGCCTGCTCCCCGATATCGTCCTCGTAGAGGTCGAGATCGGTCTTGCCGAGCACGGATTCGGTCTGCGCGCTGGCGATCCTGGCGGACGCAGCGACGTGCCGGCCGTCCCGGTCCTTGAAGAAGATCGCCAGCTGGAGGTCGTCGAGTATCACGCGCAGTAGCTGGCCACAGAGTCGGTCGTTTCGGACCGCGTCGTGGCGATCGGCGACGTCGCGGACGGCCTCCAGCAGCTCGGTCGTGGCGTCCGGGTCATCGCCGCCGGTCGCGTCGGTGGCTGCCCCGGGCTGTCGAAGATACCGGGACGCCCCCGCTGCCGTGACGTCGGCGGCCTCGTCGACCGAGCCGGTTTCGGGGTGGACGATCACGGGAACGTCGGGATCTGCCTCGTGAACGGCGGCGACGAACGCCGCGGTCTCCCACTCGCCAGGATCGCTCGGGCAGAGCACGCAGTCGACGCGCTCGGGATCGGGATCCATCCGGACGCAGGTGGCCTCGAGCCGCTCCAGCACGCGCTCGGGAGTGACCCGCTCGAGAGCGACGTCCGGTGCGTCGCCCAGCGCCGCATCGAGGTGGGCCATCGCGCCGGCGTCGGCGGTGTCGGGATCGGTGGCACCTGCACCACTGTCGACGACCGCCGCCACGCGGATCGGGCGCCACTCCGGCGGTGCGAACTCCACTACTCGCTCACCTCCAACTGCACGACCCGGACGTCGTCGAACGTCGCCGTCGCCAGGCGCTCCGTCGAGTGACTACAGACGAGGAGACCGGCGGCGACGCGCTCGGGCCCGTGGAACCGCCGATGATCGACGACGGTCCAGTCCTCGCCGTCGCGAGAGGCCGAGCAGATCGTCCGGTCGCCGACGCGGTCGATCCGGTAGTACAGCCCCGTCCCCTCCCAGCCCGGGATCGGGGAGAGGGTGATCGGCTCGCCATCCCCCGGCCGGCCGGTCGACTCGGTTTCCACGGTTCCCGTCAGCCCGATAGAGGAGAGTACGCCGCCATCTGCGGGATCGAACAGCACGACGCCGGCCTTGCACCGCTCGTGGACGGGTTCGAGATCCGTCACCTGGGCCTCGACGCGAACGTCGCCCGCCACGTCCGTCCAGACGCCGTGGAACTCGCGGACGTCCTGCCAGACGTTGCGACCACCGCCCCTGAGAGTCCACTGTCCGTCCTCGCGAGTCGCCTCACCAGGCGGCGCCGCGTCGCCGACGTCGGCAGCCTGGCCGATATCCATCGGGGCGCCCTCGGTGGCGCTGGCGAGTGCGACCGGGCGGAACAGACAGTCGTCGACGACGAATCGGAGGCAGTCGTCGGGTTCCCGCGTGGCCTCGATCGACCAGCCGTGGGCCTCCGCGATGTCGCGGGCGATCGCCATCCGGTGGCCGGCACCCTGGTACTCGAACTCGTTGGGATCGGTGTCGGGCGCCGGATCCAGATCGAGCGGCGGGCCGTCGTACTCGACGAAAAAACCCGTCTCGGAGAGGCCGAGGTGGACGCTGTCGGCGGCAGCCGACTCGCGGTCCAGTACGGCCCGGAACAGATGCTCGAGGAGCCGGTGAAGCTGGTCGGGATCGGCCTGAATCTCGATCGCCTCGTCGACGTCACACTCGAGCGAGGCGGCGGCGCCCTCGATCGCGCCCCAGCTCTGCTCGCCGGCCACCTCGAGGTCGATCCAGCCGAGTTCGGCCGGCTCGGACTGCGGCCGAGCCATGGTGAGCAGCGTTTCGATCAGCGACTGCATGCGATCGAGCGCGTCGTCGATCTCAGCCAGCGAGGCGTCGGCGTCCGTCACGAGCGATCCGTCCGCAGCTCGTGCCCGGTCCAGCGCGTCGAGTGCGGTGGTGACCGGCTCGCGCAGCTCCGTCGAGGTGAACTCCGCGAACTGCTCGAGCCGCCAGCGCTGGCGTTCGAGCTCTCGCTCGCGTTCCTTCATCGCGGTGACCGGCCTGGTGACGCCGACGAGCCCCTGAATCTCGCCGTCGGGTGTCCGCCAGGGCTGTTTCGTCGTGCTGTACCAGCCTTTCTCGCCGACGGCGGACTCACCGCGTGCCACCTTCTCGAGGATCGGCTCGCCGGTCTCGATCACCGACCGATCGTCGCGGTAGCTCTCGAACGCTTTCGCGTCGCCATCGCCGTAGAGATCGACGTCGGTGGTGCCAAGCGGCGACTGCTCGTGACCGGTGGCTACGTAGGACGAAACGGCGACGTGGCGCGCCTCGGCGTCCTTGGCGTACAGCGGGAGCGGAGCGCTCTCCATGAGCGCCGCGAACATCTCCCGCTCGCGCGTGAGCTGCCGGCGACGGTCGTACGACTCGACGACGTCGTCGAGGCGCTCCGCGAGCTCACCGGACGCCGCTCGTTCTCGTGGCAGGTAGACTGTCGCACCCGCCGCAGTGGCCGCCTCCGCGTCTTCGACGCTCCCGGACGCCGGTACGTAGATCACTGGGAGATCGTCGTCGCGCTCCCGGACCGCCGCTGCGAGCTCGATTCCGGTGCCGTCGCTCAGTTCGTCGGTAGTGACGACGCAGTCGACTGGCCCGTCGGGCCGCTCGGTCCGCCTGCCGCTGTCGTCGATCATCGCGAGCGCGTCCTCGACCCCGTCGACGCAGCACAGCTCGACGCCGTCGCCGGTCATCGTCGTGGCGCTTCGCCGGTCGGCGTCGCTCGCCGCGAAGACGACGACCGGCTCGACCGTGTCGTACGCCACGACGTCCATTGCAATATCTAACTCGCGCGGGAGGAAAAACGATGACGGCCCGATCGCTCGGCCGTCTGACGGATCCTGGGCAGAAATCTGGTTACCGCATCTCGGGTCGGTCCCCGGAGACGACCGAGGCGAGTCCCGCGCCGAAGGCGTACGCGATGGCGGCCGTCCCGCCCTGGAGCCGCTGCGGGAAGGAACGCTGGGGTTCGAACCGCTCGACGCTGACCTCGGGTCGGTCCAGTTCCTCGGCGAGGGTCAGCTCGACGGCGTCGCGATCACCCAACTCGTCGACGAAGCCGAGCTCCGCCGCGTCGGTGCCGAGATAGACCTTCGCCTCGGTGTCCCGAACCGTCTCGGCGTCGAGACCGGTCGCGTCGGCGACGCGGTCGACGAACTGCTCGTACCACGCGTCGGAGAGCCCCTGGAGGTACTCGCGTTCCGCGTCCTCGAGGGGTTTGAACGGCGCCCCGGAGGCGTCCTTGAACTCGCCGGAGACGATCCCCTCGTAGCTGATGCCGTGCTCCTCGGCGAACTCGTCGAAGCGCGTCTGAGAGAACCGGACGCCGACGGAGCCCACCATCGAGCCCTCGCGTGCCCAGAGCTCGTCGCAGCCGCTGGCGATCCACATCCCGCCGCTGGCACAGAGGTCGCTCGTGTACGCGATCGTCGGCCCGTCGAACTCCTCGGCCGCCGCCCGGACGTCTTCGCTCGGGACGACCTCGCCCCCGGGCGTGTTCAGGTGCAAGAGGAGTGCATCGACCGCACCGTCCTCGTCGGCGCGCTCGATCTGCTCGACGATCTCGTCCGCCGGCGCCGAGGACGGTGCCGAGGGGAGCGGCGAACCGCCGTCCTCGCGCACGATCGGCCCCTCGACCCCAACCTCCGCGACGTCGTAGGAGCTGAGGGCGTTGCTGGCGATCGAGCGACCCACGCGGAGCCCGAGAATCGTCGCGCCGATCGCGAGCAACACCCCGAGCAGTTCCGTGGTCGATCCCGGGAGATACCAGAAGAGGATCACGCCGACCGCCGCCGTCATCGCTGCGACGACCATCGTGATCGCAAGTGCGAGGAGGTTCGTGAGCGAGTCGTTCATCGGGGATCACCGGTGGCTTGGGGCGATATCGTGGGGCGCTGTGCCATGACGTGCGAAGCGACGACGCCCGGCGAGAAAAAACGTGCGTGGAAACTGAGGGGTGGAGCGCAGGAATCGACTCGACAACAGGCAGCCACGGAAGCCCCCTCCCGCTCGACGATTCTAACTCGCTGCGCGCTTCGCTCGGCCTACGGCCTCGCTGCAGTGCTTCCTTCGTTAGAACACGACGAGCGGTCGGTCCCCTTCCGAAGTCCCACCCTCAAAAATAGTCAGTCGGGTGTGCCCCGGTGGTGAGCGGTGGCGCACGTTTCGCGGCTGTGAGCCGAGCGAAGCGAGGCGAACGCCGTCGGAGCTTGCTCCGACGGAAGCGTCAGCAGCCGCGTAGCGTGCGAGGGACGAGCAGCGCATCGGTGAGCGAAGCGAACCCGAGCAGCGCAGGAGGTTGGGGAGGATCGAGGTGCGGTGGGAGGACATCGAAAGGGGCAGGGCGGTCGGCTGTCCCCGGGCGAAGTAAGCACCGCAAGGAGCCTTGGCGACTGAGGAGCGCATCGAGTCCCGGAAGTCACGCGAGCGAGGCGAGTGTGACCTCGACGGAGCTTGCTCCGACGGCGCATCGAGCGGTCTGGGGCTTTCGAGCGGAGCAGTAGCAGTACTGGCCGCAGTCGGAGCAATACAACCATTAACCCTCCAATCGATCGGAAAGCGTTTCACCGACCCCCACGCACGATTTCGCATGAGCGAGCCCACGAAGATCGTGCTCTCGACGGTCGTCATCGCGGCGGTCCTGACGCTGGCGCTGGTCGGCACGTACCTGGTCTGATGTTCAGCGAGCGGGCGCTGTCGCCGGCAGTCGAGGCCGTCCGCGAGGCCCACGCCCCGGAGGCGCTGGTCCTCGACGTCGAGACGGATTTCGAGACGCTGGATCCGGCGGTTGCGGAGGATCTCGGCCTGCTCGTCGACCGGCTCCAGCCCCACAGCTACCCATCGAGCTGGCTGCCAGCCGATTCGCCGGCGCTGCTGTCCCAGTACGCCGGCAGCGAGTTCACGATCGGCGCGCCGGGCGATGGTAGCATCGCTTGGACGCGGCAGACCGAGCCCCCGGTGGTGCTGGTCAAGCCCCGAATCGAGGGGTCGCCCGACTCATTCGTCGACTTCCTGCTCGCCGACGCGCTTGTGAGCCTCGGGCTGGACGTGAGTGTCCCTGGCGCAGAGGGGGAGAGCGTCGAGACGGGTGGCCCCGGATTACCGCCCGCGACGAGCCAGCCACCCGAGCACTTTCTGGGATTCTTCCGCGGCCACTACCCCGAGCTGGCCGACGCGACGCCGCTCGGTCCCGCCGGCACCTACCAGCTCGCAGCGGCACTGTACGACGCCTGGCTGGGGCTGCACACGCGGGACGTGTTCGGGGAGTGGGTCGATGGGAGCGGATCGGAGCGCGCGGCGCTCGGCGACGCCTGGCAGGACGCCGGGGATCGCCTGGAGGGCCGACTCGACGGCCTCGCTGGCGAGGTCGCTCGTGGCGAGACCGAGTTCCCCGACGCCGCGGAGCTGGCCTGCGCGGCAGTCAAGCACGCGCTGGAGCTGCCCGCACCCTATGCCGCGCTCGACACCGAAGCCTACCGAAATCGCGGAGCTCCGTTTGCGGTGAAGTGGGCGGAGAAGACTTTCGACGCCCTGGAGTAGCGGCTAGGATACTGTGGTCGTGGAGGATTTGGACGTCGACGATTCTTCTTCTTCTTCTTCTTCTTCTTCGGGTAGACAGCGACCGTGTCCGGAAGCCCCCTCCCGCTCGACTCGGGCGACTCGCTGCGCGCTTCCCTCGCTCACTTCGTTCGCTCGGTCCAGTGCTTGCGTCGTCGTCCTTCGTCGACCGGTCGGCCCCTTCTGAAGTCCCGCCCATCTTGGTTCCCCAGGAGCGTAGCTCGGTGGACCGGTCCACAGAGAGGAGCACCTGGATCCCCGTCGAGTTCAGCCGATCGGGGATCCATCGTGCTCAGAACCGACCCAACGGAATCGGGAGGGATGGAAGGGGCCGACCGGTCGGCGGTATAGGCGAAGCAAGCACTGGAGCGACCGGAGGGAGCGAAGCGCACAGCGAGCGTACACCGCCGAGCGGTCGGGGGCTTCCAAGCGGTCTGCTGCAGTCGGGCAGTTTGTCGCAGTGGCAGTTCTCCGCCGAGCCGTTCGAAAATTCTAGTATGTCGGGTTCTCCTCTTCCACGCCTTGCCGCTGATTCACGAGCCGGGCCATCACGAACAGCAGATCGGAGAGCCGGTTCAGGTAGACCATCGCGGCCTCGTTGGCGCCCTCCTGCGAGGCGAAATCCACCGCCCGCCGCTCGGCCCGGCGACTCACTGCCCTCGCCTGATGCAGTTTCGCGCCCTCGTCGCTGCCACCGGGCAGAATGAACGATTCGAGCGGCTCAAGTTCGTCCTGAAACTCGTCGATCCACGCCTCTAGCTCGTCCGCGTGCTCCTCTCGCACGACCGGATCGCCCTCCTCGGGATCGGGGTTCGCGAAGTCGGCCTGCACGACGTGGAGGTGGTTCTGGATCGCCGCCAGCGCCTCCTCGACGTCCTCGAACGCAGAGGGACGGACGGTCCCGACGACGGCGTTGAGTTCGTCGACCGTACCGTAGGCCTCGATCCGCGGGCTCGTCTTCGAGACGCGGGACATGTCTCGGAGGTCGGTCATTCCCTCGTCGCCACGGCCGGTGTAGATCTTCATGGCCGGGAGGAGGTGGGGCACTCACTTGGGTGTCCCGCCGAATCGCATCGGCCCACGGAGAGCGACGAGAGTGCATCCGGCAACAGATTCATTGTGGTTGTCAACGACGTTTACAGCATGGGGTCGAAGCAGATTCGTCTCGACGACGACGTGTACGCCGAAATCGCGGACGGAAAGCGCGACGACGAGACGTTTAGCGACGCGATCGACCGGATGGTGTCCGACTGGCGGCTCTCGGAGTGGGGAACCGGGCGATCGCAGTCTGAAATCGAGGCCCACCGGGAGCAACTGGACGAAATGGATCGCATCGACGCCGAGGAGACGGCGGAGCTCCGCGAACGGCTCGGAATCGACGACGGATGATCCTCGATACGTCGTTTCTCATCGCCCTGGACGAGGGTGACGACGACGCGATCGCGCTCGCCCGAGAACAGGAGGCAGCAGGTATTCCCCAGCGACTTCCCGCGACGACGCTCACGGAACTGTACGTATCTGTGGGCGCCGGAAAGCGTCCGAATCGGAACGCCCGGAAGTACGAGGAGCTGATCGGCAACCTCCCCGTCGTCGACGTCGACGCGAACGTCGCACGACGAGCCGGGACGGTGTTCAGAGTCCATCTCGAACACGACGAGAAACCGGACATCGGGTTTCGGGACGCGACGATCGCGGCAACCGGGCTCGTCTACAACGAGCCCGTGGTTACTGCCGACACGGACGATTTCGAGGCAGTCGATGGACTCCAGGTCGTGACCTGGTAGCCAGCGACGACTGCACGACCCAGTACTCGGCCGCGATTGAACCACGTTCGACGACCTCGTACAGTTCGTACTACGTCTACGTCGTCGACTGCCTCACACCCTACTGACTCTACTGCTACTACCCTTCTACTGGCTCTACTGCTACACCATCTCCTGCTCCGACATCTTCTGCATCCTCGACTGCGTCTACTCTCCCGGCTCCACCCGCGAGAGCCGCATCGCGTTCCCGGTCACGCCGATCGTCATCCCGGCGTCGCCCGCCAGGACGGCCAGCCAGATCGGCACCAGTCCAAAGGGGACCGCGACCGCGAGCCCGGCCTTCACGGCGAGGCTGGCGACGATATTCTGTCGAATCACGCCGTTGGCGTCCCCGGCGAGTTCGTAGAGATAGGGCAGCCGTGAGAGGTCGTCGCCCATCAGCGCGACGTCGGCAGTCTCCAACGCGGTGTCGGTGCCCGCCGCGCCCATCGCCACGCCGACGGTCGCCGTTGCGAGCGCAGGCGCGTCGTTGATCCCGTCGCCGACCATCGCCACCCCACCGTCCGTTTCCGCGTCGAGCTCCTCGACGGCCGCGACCTTCTCTTCGGGCAGCAGCTCCGCGCGGAACTCGTCGACGCCGACCCGCTCGGCGATCGCGTTGGCGGTCCGCTCGTTGTCGCCGGTGAGCATGACGGTCCGCTCGACGCCCAGCTCCCGGAGCGCACTGATCGCGCGTTTGGCTTCTGGGCGGATCTCGTCGGCGACCGCGATGACGCCCTCCAGCTCGTCCTCGGTCCCGACCAGCACGACGGTCTTGCCCTCTGACTGGAGCTGGGGGACCACCCCGTCGAGGAGATCGAGACAGTTGTTCCGCTCACAGAGCTGCTGGGCCGTTCGGGTCACGACCCCGCCGTCCGTCGTCGCGTGGACGTGTGAGAGGTCGAAACCGAGCTCGTCGAAGAGGCCGGGTTTGCCCGCGAAGTGGGGCTCACCGTCCAGCTCCGCGCGGACGCCCTTGCCGGTGATGCTCTCGAAGGCCTCGACCTCGCGCTCGCCGTCCGCGAGACCCGCACCGGAGGCCTCCGCGACGATGGCCTCGCCGATGGGGTGCTCCGAGCGAGCCTCCAGGCCCTGCGCACAGCGCAGAACGTCGTCCTCGTCGTTGCCGTTCAGTGGAACGACGTCGGTGACGGTCAGTTCGCCCTTCGTCAGCGTCCCGGTCTTGTCGAAAGCCACAGCGTCGACGGCACCCAGCGCCTCGAGGTGGTTGCCGCCCTTGATCAGCACGCCGTGTTTCGCGGCACTGGTGATGCCCGAAACCACCGAGACCGGCGTGGAGATGACGAACGCACACGGGCAGGCGAGCACCAGCAGCGTCAGGCCGTAGACGACCGCCGTTGGCCAGGTGACGCCCATCACGAACGGTGTCCCGAGCGTGACGAGGATCGCGAACGCGACGACTGCGGGCGTGTAGTAGCTCGCGAACCGCTCGACGAACTGCTCGCGCTCTGTCTTGTTCGCCTGAGCGTCCTCGACGAGTTCGACGATCCGGGAGAGCGTCGACTCGCCAGCGGCCGAGGTGACCTGGATCTCCAGATACCCTTCCTCGTTGATCGTCCCGGCGTACACTTCGTCACCGACGGTCTTGTCGACTGGAACGGATTCGCCGGTGATCGGCGCCTGGTTCACCGCGCTCTCGCCGTCGACGACCGCGCCGTCCGCCGGGATCTTCTCGCCGGGACGGACGATCACGACGTCGCCCACCACCAGCTCGTCGACCGGAACGGTCACTTCGGTAACGTCGCGGCTCGCGGGTCGCTCGCGCTCCCCGCTCGCTCGTTCGGAGCCCATACTCCCGTCGGTCGTCGCGGGGTCCCGCCGGACTGTCGCCTCGTCGGGCGAAAGTTCGATCAGCTCCTCGAATGAGCTGCGCGCCCGCTGCATCGACGCGGTCTCCAGCAGCTCCGCGATCGAGAAGAGCACGGCGAGCGTCGCGGCCTCGAAGTAGAGCGCCTCGCCGAACCCGACGCTCGCGACGATCGCGCCGACGATCGCGGTCGACATCAGGAAGTCGATGTCGAGGCTCAGCTGTCTGGCGGAGACGTAGCCGCCCCGGAAGATCTCCTGGCCGCCGGTCGCGACCGCAGCGAGGAACAGTGCGTCCGCGAGATGCAACTCGCTGCCCAGCAGATCCGCGACGTGGGGGTTCGAGCCCGAGAGCGGGAACTCGAGTGCGAGCCCGAAGGCGAGGAGGACGCCCGCGCCGAGGGTTTTCAACGCCCGCGGGCTCGTCCAGAGGCTGCCACCGGAGCCAATACCATCTGCGTGCCCGCTGGCGGTGCCGTCCCCATTCGCACGATCGCCAGCGGCGGTCCCCGCGTCGCCGCTTCCCGCTCCAGTCGGCGGATCGACGACCTCGTAGCCAGCGGACTCGATCCCCTCGACGATCGTCGCTGCGGAAACCGCCGTCTCGTCGTAGGTGATCGTCACGGTACCGGTCGCCGGGAGCGTCTGATACTCGAGGATTCCGTCGATTTCGTCGAGTGCGTTCCCGACGGTGGTCGCACACGAAGCGCAGTCCATCGTGGGGACCGAGAGGCGAACGTCGACCGTGGCGGTCGACCCAGCGTCGCTCGCCGGATCGGCTGCCGCGGGATCGACGGGCACGGAGTCGTCAACCACAGGATCGCCAGCAGCGGGATCGGCGGCCGGGGAGTCGGCTCCCGCTGCGTCGTCCGGGGCGTCGTCAGTCATTGATTCGACCTACTCGCTTCCACGTTATTAACCTAGCTGCGAAAAACGGCCATCTCAGTGGCTAACCTTGGCAAGTGATCGTGTTCGAGTTGTTAATTCTGCGGAGCGACCGGTCCGTCTGCCGAGGGTTGGTCGGCCTACGAGTCGTCGTTCGACGGTTCCTGCGTCGACGGCTGGTCGCCAGCTGCCACGCCGATCGTCGTGACCGGCACGCTCGCACCGTTGATCACGCGCTCGGCGACGCTGCCGAGGAGCCGACGCTTGAGTGCGCTGTGGCCGTGCGTCCCGAGCACGACGAGGTCCACGTCGGCCTCCTCGGCGTACGCCAGGACCTCCGCCTCGGGAGCGCCCTCGCGGACGGCGGTCGCCAACTGTACGTCGGCCTCGGTCGCGAAGCGCTCGACCTGCTGGAGCGCCTCCCGGCTGGCTCCTTCGCCGATCTCGCGGATCGAGTCTTTCACGTCGGCCTTCGAGACCGTCAGCCACCCGGTGTCGGTGTCGACCACGAACAGCGCGTGGACGGTCGCGCCCGTCGCGGCAGCGAGGTCGACGGCGTGCTGGGCCGCGGCGGTCGCAGGCTCGCTCCCGTCGGTCGCGATGAGTATGCTGTCGTACATTCAGGCCACCCCGAACCCGAAGCTCGCGAACGGCCAGAGGTAGTACACCGCGACGCCGGTGAGCAGGGCCGGGATCGTCGTGTAGATCGTCGCGATAATCGCGGCCTTCATGTCGATCGCCAGCAGCGGGAACAGCGCGTCCCCGTCCTGGCTGATCGCGTTCGCGGTTAGGGCCGAGAAGGGGATCTCCCCCTCGGCGTAGAGCGTCGCGAAGACGATCTGGGGGGCACAGCCCGGCACGAGTCCGAGCATAGCGCCGGCGATCGGCGCGAACACGCCGGCGGCCGCGGCCAGGGCACCGATGTCCAGGGCGAAGATCGCCATGCCATACTCGTAGGCGAGGTAGCCGCCGATGACCCAGACCGTAACCATCGCCGTCTCCATTGCCGCGTGCTGGAACGTCTCGTACGTGCTCGCGAAGGACTCGCGGATCCGACCTGCCTCCCCTTCGCCGATGTACCGCCGGCCGACGAAGTGGAGGTAAAATGACGTCGTCGTACCGAGCAGTCCCGCGATCGTGAACAGCCCGAAGAACGTCGGCCCGAACTCCATGGCGACCTCCGGGGCACCGCGACGCAGGTACTCGACGCCGGCGATCAGGCCCGCGATTGCGACGACCCACCAGAGGACGTGAACGCCGTGGCTGACGGTCGTCATCGGGCCAGACAGCCAGGGCTCGCCAGCCGATCCGTACTCGGAACCCTGGGTGTGGTGATGCCCGTGTGCGTGGGCGTGGTCGTCCGAGTGCGCGCCGTCATCCGTGGAGGCAGCGGCGTCCCCGGGAGGTTGTGCTCCTGTGGACCCGTAATCGCCCGGATCGTAATCGGGGATGCTGGGGCCGCCTTCGGCGACGCTCGTCGTCGCGAAGCCGCCGTCGGTCATAGGCCGGCTGAACCGCTGGACGGCGCTGTCGACGCGACCGACGCCGAGCCCCCAGAGGTCGATCGCGTAGCCGAAGAGGATAGCCGAGAGGAAGGCCAGCCCGTAGGCGTACGCTGCTGCCTCGGGTGCGAGGGCGAGAATGACGAACGCGGAGTCACCCGCCGTCGCGGCGAGTGTCGCCACGACGGTACCGAAGCTGATGGTCCCGCGGACGTACAACGGCATCGCGACGATCGCACCGCCACAGCCGGGAGTCAGGCCGAGCAGTGCGCCCGCGAGAGGCTGGAGTCGCTCGTTGTTTTCGAGCCACGTGACGATGCGGCCGCCCGTGCGGTACTGGACGTAGCTGAACACGAGGACGGTGATCGCGACGAAAGCGCTCACCTGGACGAACCCGTCCCTGACCGAGAAGGCGAAGATGTCGATCGCTTCCTGCCTGCCGATCATTGGACGGTCACCAGTGCTGGCGGTCTGCGATGTAGTCGTTCGCGATCCGGGCGTCGACCAGAGGAGACGGCCGACGCGGAGTCAGATTGCATCATGGACGAGAAGTAGTTGTCGGCACGAACTATAAAGTAGTTTCCCTCTAACAGAATCATTAGATGCGTCTAATCATTGTGCGCAGGGCAGACGATTGACGACCCCGATTGGCCGATAGCGTTGGCGAGATACCGCAGCGAATCCGGAGAGGGAACCGGGAACAGGACAGTACGCTTGGTCGGACCCTCACGTTCAGGGGTCGACGCGGTTTGTCGTAGTGGACGCCGCCAATTCGTCGTTAAATGGGGAATAGAAGCCCTCAATCCACTCATCTATCGGTTCGGAGGAAGTCAACACCACGGAGAATTGGGACCAAATTTGGTATCGCGTTATCCGATATACTATTTAAAGAATGGGCGGCGAACTGGGCCACGAGCTGTCCGACGGGAACGGCGATCGGCCCGATCGGCGAGATCTCACAGAAATCAGTACGTTCAAACCTCGCGGCCCCCACGATCGAGCAATGAGCGACGCTGCCGAGAAATACTGTCCAGACTGCGACGAGGAGCAAACGTTCTGGCTGACGGCACGCACCGAGCTCCACCTCGGCCGAAAGCGAAAGTTCCGCTGCGAAGAGTGCAACTACGGCTTCGTCACTATCGACGGGACAGTCGACACTTCGGCCACGGCCTGAGGAAAACACGCATCTCGCAGGGCGCGACCTAAGGGAGTGGGCCAGTGGAAATCGCCCACTCGAGACCAAACCCCCGGGTTCGCCCGCATCCGAGACGGCTCGTGGTCTTGCTGATTGTACGCCCGTAGCGACGGCACCAGTCCACTCGAGCAAACCCGACGCAGGGCCCGCCCCGGGCGGTCGCCAGACCGGAGTGCACCCCGGCCGAGGCAGAGCCGAACGAGCTAAATCGTTCGACTATTTCGTGTTGTGGGCCCGGAACTTGCTGCGGCAATGATCTGACCCCACCGCGGTCAAGGTGGGTGTTCGGCCTTACTCGAATCCGCAGCGATGGGGCCCGAACCGCACGCACTGGAGGGGGACTCGTGCGTCGGACAGGGACATTCGGCTGCGAAGCGGCGAGCATCCTTCAGTCCGATCCACGAATATTCAACCTCCCAGAGCGGGGTTTCCGCATCACGAGCTGTTGCTCGCCGTCCTGCCAGTTGCCCCAGTGAGACGAACGTGAGCACGGCAGCTGACCGAAGACGCCCAAGATCGTCCGCCCTGAAGATGGCAGCTGCTGTGGACACTCTGGCGGCCTCCATCCCAAGACGTCGAACGACGAAATCCGCCCCAGTGGGAACGCCTGCCTCATCAGTATGCAGCGTTTGAACAGTAGCAAACTGGCCACCAATATATCGTATTTCGCAATATAGAATTTCGATCCAGCTGCGCATCTGAACGACGAGGGAACTCACGAGAAGGGTGACGCCCTCCGGTGATTGTCCGTGAATTGCAACGATCGAAAAACAGACTCCAGCGGTCCCAGATGTCGGGAGATACAGGCACTACCTATCGAAACGGCTCGGTGAGGTGGCCCCTCACTCCCAGATGAGCCATTCGCCATCGCGCTTCCGCAGCACGTGCTCATTCGTCAGTTCTTCGTCGTTGACGACGAGGTCGTACTCGACGGTGGCCTCACCGTCCGACTCCTCGAGGAGCGACGTGGACTCGATGGAGATGGTCGCACCACCGAACCCCGAGACGGACGGGTTCTCCGCAAGTGGGCCGTCGGGGTGAATCATCGAGCGGGCCGCATCGGCGTCGCCGTCGTCGATCGCCGCGTAGAAGTCCACGACCCGCTTCTCGGGGTCGCTGCGGCCACCGCCGTCGCCACCGAGCAGCCCGGAACAACCGGCCAGCGTCGCGATTGAAACGCTCGTCGCCGTCGTCAGGAATCGTCGTCGGTGCATCCACTGGCATCGTCCATTTAGGACCAGAAAGGCGTGATGGTCGGCACAATTTGTTCAGATTCGAGCCCAAACGGAGGCGAATCCATTCGATCCTGAATATGAAACGTCAAGTGGACGGCTACTCGATCTCGGCGACGAGTTCCCCGAGGTCGGCCACCTCGTACTCCGGCTCGAGCGGAAGCTCGACGTGGTCGTTGTGGGCCCGACGGACGTAGGCAGCGTCGACGCCGACCTTGCGGGCGACCTTCAGATCGTTCACCTTGTCACCGACGTAGACGGCGTCGTCGCCGGAACCGAGATCCTCGAGGGCCCGCTGGAGGTAGTGCGGATCGGGCTTCTTGCGCCCGATGTCGGTGAGCGTGGGCTGGCGGCCGTAGACCACCTCGAAGAGTTCGGCGAGTCCGTAGTGCTCGACGATCGTCTCGACGGTCGCGTGCTGATTGTTCGAGACGATCCCCATCGGCGCGGCGACGCCATGGAGCGCCTCGACGTCCGGAAACAGCCCCTTCCCACCGTTGCGGATCAGCTCGGACTGGTGGTTCGAGCCGGCGGTGTCCCTGGCGTGCCAGAGCTCCTCGGGGTCGAGCCCGTACTCGTCGGCGACTTCCTCGACGTCGTCGACGGTGACGCCGATCAGCCGCTCGACGTGCTCCGCCGCAGGGTCGGTCACCCCGACCTCGTTGAACGCCTCGCGGATCGCCGACCGGAGGACGTTCACGTCAGTCGGTTCCACGAGGACCCCGTCGTTGTCGAAAACGACCGCGTCGTACCCCATTCACGCTCCCGTTGGGGCCGGGACTGCTTGAGACGTTTGGGATCGGATCGCGAGGCGAACGTGCCGAGGGCGTTCGAGACGACGGTCACCACCGATCCGTCAGCGAGCAGCTACGCCGCTCGCCCATCGACGTATCCGGAACCCTAAACCGGAGCACGCGCCAACCTCCTCGCAGATGGACGTCGAGTCGATCCCCGAACTGCCAACCGGCGCCGTCGAGCATCTGCGCTCGGAGGGAGTCGACTCACTCTACCCGCCGCAGGCCGAGGCCGTCGAGGCGGGCGTTACGAAGGGGGAGAATCTCGTTGCGAGCGTGCCGACCGCCAGCGGCAAGACGCTGATCGCACAGCTCGCGATGATCTCGGCGATCGACCGCGGCGGAACCGCCCTCTACATCGTCCCGCTTCGGGCGCTCGCCAGCGAGAAGGCGGCCGAGTTCGAGGCCCTGGAATCGCTTGGGATCGACGTCGGCGTCTCCACCGGGAACTACGAGGCCAGCGGCGAGTGGCTCTCGAGCAAGGATCTCGTGGTCGCAACCTCGGAGAAGGTGGACTCTCTCGTGCGGAACGGCGCCTCCTGGGTCGAGAACCTCGGCTGTGTGGTCTCCGACGAGGTCCACCTCATCGACGACCCCGAGCGCGGGCCGACGCTGGAAGTCACGCTCGCGAAGCTCCGCCAGCTGAATCCCGGCGCACAGCTCGTCGCCCTCTCCGCGACGATCGACAACGCCGACGAGATCGCGGCGTGGCTCGACGCAGAACTCGTCGACACAGACTGGCGCCCGATCGAGCTCCGGATGGGCGTCCACTTCGGCGACGCCGCCCACTTCGACGACGGCGAGGACGAGGCCACGAGGGAGGAGCTCCCCGTCGGCGCCAGCGAATCAGCGACGGGCGCGATCGTCCGGGACACCCTCGAGGACGACGGCTCGACGCTCGTGTTCGTCAACTCCCGCCGGAACGCCGAGGCAGCCGCGGGCAGGCTGGGAAGCGTCGTCGAGCCCAATCTCGACCCCGAAGAACGGGCCAAGCTCGGCAGTCTCGCCGAGGAGATCAGAAGCGTCAGCGACACCGAGACCAGCGACGACCTCGCCGACGCGGTGGCGCAGGGCGCCGCCTTCCACCACGCCGGCCTCGCCAGCGAACATCGCACGCTCATCGAGGACGCGTTCCGCGATCGGCTGGTGAAGGTCGTGTCCGCGACGCCGACGCTCGCAGCGGGCGTGAATACGCCGAGTCGCCGAGTCGTCGTCAGGGACTGGCGGCGGTTCGATGGCAGCTCGGGCGGGATGAAACCGCTACCAGTCCTCGAGGTGCACCAGATGATGGGCCGGGCTGGTCGCCCCGGGATGGACCCATATGGCGAGGCGCTCCTGCTCGCGAAAGGGCACGACGAACTCGACGAGCTGTTCGAGCGATACGTCGAGGCCGATCCAGAGCCCGTGCAGTCCAAGCTCGCGGCCGAGCCCGCCCTCCGGACGCACGTGCTCGCCACCGTCGCGTCCGGGTTCGCCCGCTCGCGAGAGGAGTTGCTCGCCTTCCTCGACGAGACGCTCTACGCGAGCCAGACGGAGGAGGCGGGCCGCATCGAGCGCGTCGTCGAGGACGTGCTCGTCTACCTCCAGCGCAACGGCTTCCTGGAACGTGATGGAGACACGCTTACTGCCACGAACCTCGGGCACACCGTGTCACGGCTCTATCTCGATCCGATGAGTGCCGCGACGATCGTCGACGGCATCGAGGACGCGCTCGTCGTCGAGGAGAACGCGGTAACCGGATCCAGCGGTGCCGAGGCAGCGATGGGGGGCGATACCGAGACACCGAATCCCGACGATGCCAAGCTGAACGAGGAGAGCGCCGGCGGCGGATTCACACCCGCCAACGAACTCGTCGACGATGAGGGAGACGCGACTCCCCTGGCCGACGATAGGGGAGCAGAGGAGGACGACGGGGAAGACGACAGAACTGGCGATGGCCCGGAGTACGACGAGTCCGTCTCGCTGACGCCGCTCGCGCTCTACCACCTCGTCTCGCGCACGCCGGACATGTACGAGCTCTACCTCAAATCCGGCGACCGCGAGAAATACTCGGAGCTGTACTACGAGCACGAGACCGAGCTGCTCGGCGCCGCGCCGAGCGAGTACGAGGACGACCGGTTCGAACACTGGCTCTCGGCGCTCAAGACCGCGAAGTTGCTCGAAGACTGGGCGGAGGAGCTCGACGAGGACCGGATTACGAACCGCTACGGCGTCGGCCCCGGAGACATCCGCTCGAAGGTCGACACCGCGGAGTGGCTGCTCGGCGCGACCGAGGAAATCGTCTCCGAACTCGACGCGCCCGTCGTGGACGACGTCCGCGAGGCCAGGATGCGCGTCCAGCACGGGGTCAAGGACGAACTCCTCGACCTCGTCGGCGTCCGGAGCGTCGGCCGCAAACGCGCCCGGCGGCTCTACCGCGCCGGGATCGAAGACCGCGAGGCGCTCCGGACGGCTGACAAGAGCGTCATTCTCGGCGCACTCCGGGGACGTGAGGCGACGGCCGAAACTATCCTCGAGAACGCCGGCCGAGAGGACGCCTCGATGGAGTCGATCGACGCCGACGAAACGGCCGAAAATGAGGCGACGCTGGCCGCGACCGGCGGTGCTGCCGACGGTAGTGGAGCCGACGGCGCCCGCGACGACGGTGACGACAGCGACCAGTCGAACCTGGGTGACTTTTCGTGACCGGGGCCGCCGCCGCTCGGCCGTGCCCTGCAGGCACAGACGGAGGTGCGTCGGCGTGGAGCTGATCGAGGGGTACGCCCAGGTCGACGATCTCGACGCCTTCCTCGACGCACTCACCGACGTCGGCGAGGAGCACGGCTGCGTCGTGCAGGCGTTCGACGCACGGGCGATCGCCGGGAGGGCTCATCTCGAACACGCCCTCCGGACCGCTCGCCGGGCGATCGAGCGCGGTGAGTCTATCGCCCGCGATCCCGCGGTCGAGGTGCTCTGCTACGCCGCGGGAACCCGCCAGATCGACGAGGCGCTATCGCTGGGCGTCGGCGAGGGGCGAACGCCCGTCGTCGTGCTCGTCGCAGGAGGGTTCGAAGACGACGCTAAGCCGGCGACCGGGAGCGGCGAGGATGCTGCCGAACGGGCGGCTGCAACGGCCGTCCGTGAACTCGTCGAGCCTGCCGAACTAGAGCGGGGAGCTACGTACGCGAATCCGGATCGCCTCCGATCCGTCTTCGAGATCGGCGATGCGGAGATCGCCGCCACCGACGTCGCTCTCGACGGGGAGAGCGACCTCGAGACCCTCGTTCGCGAACGGATCGCACTGCTTGCCGTCGAGCGGTGAGCAGTCGCCGAGCCACGGCGCAACGGCTGGCTCGCAGCGTTGCTACGATATCGAACAGTCACGGCGAGGACGTGGCTCCACGTCGAAATCACTCGTCCGTGGTGACGAGTGAATCGAGGACGACGTCGGGGGGCGCGACGCGCTCGATCGCAAACTGAGCCGCTCGCTCGACGTCGGTCGGACCGTCGTAGCGGCCGACGAAGAGCTTCATCAACTCGACGGCGAGCTCCCCGACGCGCTCCTCGCTCGCGACCGATCGGACCTCCCGCGTCGTCGCGAGCTCCGTGCCCGGAAACAGCGTCAGGGTGAGTCTGTGGGCGTTGCGTCCGAGATCGGCGTTGGGAGGCGTAATTCGGACTCGCACGTCGCCAGAGGCGTGCCTGAAGGCGACGAACGACGGCCGACGCTCCGCATCCACGCCGCCGGGGAGCCGTTCGCGATCCCAGTCGGCGGGCAACTCCTCGTCGATCACAGAGATCGGTTCGATCGGACGCCGTACGTACGTAGAGGTTGGTACAATTATCGCCATCGTTCGACCCGATATTCGTCACTTGTGGAGCAAAGGCGGAATAGATCGGCTTAATAACTGGCCATTCGTCGATTAAAGAGTGCGCCGGTGTGCGAACGTCGATTCCCGTCCTCTCGCGGTGTACTTTCATCGTGCCCGATCGTGAGTCGCACAGCAACTCTGATCGGTAGCCAGGGTGGCAGGTCGGATCGCTGTCCAGGATTCCCCTGTAGAATCGGGCCATCCGGGGCAGCGCCAGTCACTCCTCCTCGGGTCGCGCAATGCAGGTCGCCGTCGACGACCAGTCGCCAGGCCAGTCGCCGTCGTCAGCAGTGCCAGCGTTCGACGGTGGGATCGCGGCGTCGCCGTTCGTGCGGGCCGACGTTCCGGACACCTGACCTTGCTTCGACGAAGGGGAGCTGGGAGACGACCTCGTTTTCGACGCGGGCGACCGCGGCGGTGGGGACTCAGGGAGCCAACCACCGGTGACGTCGTCGGGGTCGACGTCGGTTCGGAACCGATCGAGTGCGTCACGGAGCGACTGGGCTTCCATCGAGAGCTGCTCTGTGCCGCTCGAGACCTCCGTGAGCGCGCTGGTCTGCTGTTCGGCAGCTGCGGCGACCGTGCCAGCCTCGGCGTCGACCTCACGGCTGAGTTCTGCTGCGTGATCGACCATCGCGACGACGTCGTCGGTGGCTTCGGCCTGCTCGTCCGTCGCCTCGGAAATCTCGAGGACGCCGCGGTGGGTGTCCTCGGCGTAGCCGGCGATCTCTTCGAGGGCGTCGATCGCCGTGGAAACGGTGTCTCGGCCCTCGGTGACCGCCTCGCGCGTCGACTGGACCTCCGCAGCGGAGAGCTCCGTCTGGACCTTGACCTCGCCGACGAGGGTCTCGATGCGCTGGGCGGAGAACTTCGTCTCGGCGGCGAGATCCTTGACCTCCTTCGCCACGACGGCGAACCCTTCGTTGTCGCCGGCCTCCGACCGGGAGGCCTCGATGTTGGCGTTGAGTGCGAGGACGTTCACCTCCTCTGCGAGCTCGGAAATGAACTCGGCGACCTCGTCGATCTCGTCGACGAGCCGCTCGAGCTCGGCCATCTCCTCGGTCGCGCATTTGGAGCTGGCGTCGATCGACTCCATCGCCATGGCAGCGTCCCGGGCGGACTCCCGGCCTCGCTCGCCCGACTCGGCGGTGCGTTTCGCGATCTGGGATACGGACTCCGCGCGTCCAGCGATCGCCTGCGTAGTCGCGGCGAGCTCGTCGATGCGATCCGCGACGCGGTCGAAGGTGTTGGACTGGGTCTCCGTCGTCTCGGAAATCTCCTGAACGGAGACCGAGACCTGCTCGCTCGCGTGTTGGACCTCCTCGGCGCTCGCGGTGACCTCCTCGCCATGCGTGGCCACGTCGTTGGCGAACCGTTTGAGCCGATCCGTCGTCTCCTCGATGTCGGAGAGCATCGCGTCGAACTCCCGCGCGAGCGACGCGAACCGGTCGTCCTCGGCCTCGGCTTCGATGCGAGCCGTGAGATCGCCGCCCGCTGCCCGTTCCATGGCGGCGTCGAACGCCTCGGCATGTGCCGAGAGCGCATCTGAGAGTGCAGCGAGTTCGGCGGCGCGCTGGTCGGCCAGTCGACGCTGGGTTGCCGCTCGTCGCTCGGCGTCGTCGAGACGCCCGACGACGGTCTCAAGTGAGGACGCGATCTCACCCACCTCGTCTCCGCGGTCGGTCGGCAGGTCGACGGCCCGTGATCCGTCCGCCAGATCGCTCGTGACAGCGTCGAGTTCGTCGAGCCGGGGGTCAGCGGCGGTGACGGCACCGCCGACGCCCGCGCCGACGATCGCGACCTGACCGCCGGCAAGCACTGCGAGATAGGTCGGCGATGGCGTTACACTCGAGAGTGCAATCGTTCCGGCCCAGATCCCGAGGTACGCCACGGTGACGACGCCGAGGAGCACGAGAAGTGGCGCCGTGAGCACGCGACGGGTCGAAGTCATGTGGTCTGCTACCAAGACAAACTTGTTAAAACGTATTGGTGATTCACTCGAAATTCTTCCTAGGTACAACGTTCTGGGACTGTATTATTTCGTCCGGTGACATATTTTTACGGCGAGGTGCTGTGAGTTTCGGATCGCTGCAGGTAATCGGACCGGTGTGATCATACCCCTGGGTTCTCGGTGCGGGACGGCCCTATGCTGCCGTCGAACCCGATCGCCGATACCCCTCGCAGGGCTGCACAGCAGTTTCACAGAACGGCCTGCGATGGGGCATTCGAGTTTGTATGCGTTCAAAAGTCGGTGTGTTGGGGGGCGTGGTGAGAACCCCGGCGAGTGAGACGAAAGCGATAGGCACCCACGCCGCCCGGTCTGATCCATGGCCACGGATCCGTTCACCGTCGTCCCGGCGGTGGACCTCCGCGACGGAGAGGTCGTCCAGCTCGTGCAGGGTGAACGCGGGACGGACCGACGCTACGGCGATCCGGTCGACGCAGCGAACCGATGGCTGGATCAGGGTGCGACGACGCTCCACCTCGTCGATCTCGACGGCGCATTCGAGGGGAAACGGGTGAACGCGAGCGCGGTCAAAGCGATCGTCGAGACCGTCCCCGAGGACGTCGACGTCCAGCTCGGTGGCGGAATTCGCACCGTCGAGGACGCGATCGAGCTCCTCGACCTCGGGATCGACCGCGTCATTCTCGGCACCGCCGCCGTCGAAGAGCCCGAGATCGTCGCGGCGATCAGCGAGCGTCGTCCCGAGAGCGTCGTCGTGAGTCTCGACGCAAAAGACGGTGAAGTCGTCGTCGAGGGGTGGACGGAAGGGACCGGCCTCGATCCAGCGACCGCCGCCGAACGGTACGCCGAGCTCGGTGCTGCAGGCATCCTCTTCACGAACGTCGACGTCGAGGGGAAACTCGAGGGCGTACAGACCGAGCCCGTCGAGCGACTCGTCGACGCGGTTTCGATCCCCGTGATCGCGAGCGGTGGCGTCGCGTCGGTCGACGACGTACTCGCGCTCCGCGAGACTGGTGCCGCGGCTGTCGTCGTGGGCAGCGCACTCTACGAAGGAGCGTTCACCCTAGACGACGCGCTGGCGGCGCTCGAATAGCCGGATTTATCGTCGAATTGTCCCGGTGGTTTCGGCCGAGTAAAACGCTGTTTCTACCGAGACATTCTCCTGTCGCACTACGTGTTTTGCAAGTATGGCAAAAAGCAGGAGATTTCTCGGTAGTTCCTACCGAGATTCGTCTGCCCGCCGGAGCGTCACCGATGACGCAGCGAACGGCTCGTGATACGCGCCGAATCCCTCCGAGATGCCGCCAACAGAGACCGTCCCTGCGTCGGTCTCGAGCTGGAGTGCGCTCTCGATCGGGAACGCAGCGTTCGTCGGTTCCACGAGACTCTGCCGGACGTCCGTTACACGCGCACCGGATACTGGCCGCTCGTCGCCGGTCTCGGCGTCGACAAGCGTCACGTCAGCCAGCAACTCGGTGCCGGCCTCCACGTGTATCGCTGACGTGGTCACGCCCGACCGGAAGAGGTCGAACCGAGCGGGGAGCTCGGGCGGATCGGCCACGGCGCTCTCGACGCCCATCGGCCAGACGTTGCCGAGCGAAGAGCCGTAGAACGCGCCGGCGACCTCCGGTTGACCGAACGCGACGGCGTGTTGCAGCCCGTCGGAGCCAGGAGTGAGGAGACCGTGCGCTCCCATGACGCCGGCAGTTCCGTCGCGGAGGACGAGCACCGGCGGCGTCCCCTCCCAGGTTCGAACGACGGTCGCCCAGTCGGCTGCCGGCTGGTGGTCGGCGAGTGCCGTCTCGGGCTCGGGATCGGTGAGCATGCAGTAGGTCGTAACGCCGCGTTCTCGCGCCGCGACGAGCGGCTCGTGGAGGTCGGCGAGCTCGCTGGCCGGGACGACGAGGTAGAGTTCGGTGTTCGCACGTTCGAGCTGGTGCTGGATCCGGCGACGGACCGTCCTTGCCGAGCGGATCGTCTCGAAGCCGGCGTCTTCGCGGCTGGATTCGGCGTATCGTTCACTCGCGGCTCGCTCGAACGCCGAGAGCCGCGTCGAGAGCGCTTCGACCGCCTCCGCCGGTGCGCGCGCTCGCAGCACCGTCGGGGTGACGCTCTCGTCGACGGTGACGAGGCCGCGATCGGCGAGCTCACCCGCGATCTCGTAGACGTAGCTCTGGGAGACGTCCGCGCGCTCGGAGACCGTACGCATCGTCGCCTCGCCACCCTCCAAGACGACGAGGTACGCGTCGATCTCCGTGCGAGAGAGGCCGAGGTCGGCGAGTGCGTCGCGTAGCCGGTCCGACGACATGTGAGCCATCTTCTTTTACTATTAGAAAAAGTTTTCTCGATCGCTCTCCTCGGTCGACTCGAATGAGCGAACGCCGAGCCGATGGCAGCACGATCGGGTGGGAGGCGGGTGAGACGTGAGCGGCGAGAAATCAACGGACAGCGGAGGTAGCTCGGAGAGTTCGGGCGAGTCGCACGCCGAGCGAAACCGATCGAACCGTCTGCGGTGGACGGCGGTTATCTTCGCAGCGCTGGCGATCGGTGGCGGTGCGATGATGGCCCGCGGACCAGTCCTCCCGGAACTCGGGGCGACCTTCGAGGCGCCCGAGTGGCAACTCGGTCTCATCGCACCGGCGGGAACCGTCGGCTACCTGCTCTCGGTGACGTTCGTGGGCTTCAAAGCGGGCCATCTCCGGCCGCGGCTGATCGTCGCAGGAGCACTGCTCGCCAACGCCGTTGCCCTCCTGGCCATCGGCGCGGCCCCGATCATGCTCGTCGTGCTCGCAGGTGCAGTCTTCCAGGGTGCCGCGATCGGGGTCGTTCGGGGGTTGAACCGGCCGCTGTTGAGCCACTTCTACCCCACTCGGCGCGGGCGGATCTACGGCTACTACGACATGACGTGGGCGATCGGAGCGGCGCTTGCTCCCCTGCTCGTCGTCGCCTGCGTCGCATTTCTCTCCTGGCGGTACGCGTTCTGGATCTTCGCGGTGTTGCTGGCCGGGCTCGGCGTCGTCGTCTGGTCGCTCGACGAGCCCGCCGTCGAGACCGAGGAAGAGCCCCTCGCACGGGAGGACGTCCGGGCGCTCCTCCGGCGGCCCGAGATTCTCGGGATGGCGCTCGTCATGTTCTTCTCGACCGGCGTGGAGGGCGGCCTCTTCCTCTGGCTGCCGACCTACGCCGAGAGCGAGCTTCCGGGCTGGATCGCCGGAGGTACCCTCTCGATCATGATCGCGGGCTACGTTCCGGGCCGGTTCGCCTACGGCCGGCTCTCCGAGCGAATCGGCTACGTCCGGCTCATCGTCGCCGTGCTGGCGTTGATGGTGCCGACGTTCGTCGCGACGTTCGTCTTCGCCGACGGACTCTGGGTGCTCCCGGGGATCCTCACGATCGGCCTGCTGATGTCTGGCTGCTTCCCGCTCCTGGTCTCCTACGCTACCGACGCCGCGCCGGAGTACAGCGGACCGGTCACGGCCGTCGCAGCCATCTCCTCCTCGCTCGGCGTGGGCGTCACACCGGCGGTCATGGGGTTCGTTCTGAGCGACGTCGATCCGGCGACGGGGATGCAGCTGCTCGTGATCCCGCTCCTGATCGCACTCGGCCTGATCGTGCTCGTTCGCGTCGCGGAGATCCGCCGAGCGCCGGCAGAGAAAACCTGTCCCAGCGCCGACTGACGGCAAGCGATATTTCGATGACACAGCTCGATTGCACGTTCCACCGAGCTACAGCAGCCGCACCGACCGCCGGACATCGATTCCTCACCAACGACCGCCCCTGGAGGAATGAAAGGGCGAGGCGCGGTGGCGTTCGCTCGGCCGGCACTATCCGAGCGCCAGCGAGGATATCCGGGCCGAGCGTGCGCGAGCGCGCCGAGGGCTTTCGAGGCCACGCTATCTGCGAATCCTCACACGATAGCGCGCCCTGCCATCCCCTTCCACGCGAGCGCCACCGATTAATAGGCCCCCTGCGTATCGCCGGCCATGAGCGACCGAGCGGCGGCGGTCAGCCGCGAGACGGCGGAAACCGAGATCGACCTCACCCTCGAGATCGACGGGTCCGGCGAGTCCGACGTAGACACGGGCATCGGATTTTTCGATCACATGCTCGAGGCACTCGCCACGCACGGCCTGTTCGACCTCACCGTCCAGTGCGACGGCGATCTCGAGGTCGACGACCACCACACCGTCGAGGACGTCGGCATCGCGCTCGGCGAGGCATACGACGAGGCGCTGGGCGAGCGCGAGCGGATCGTCCGCTACGCCGACCGCCGGGTGCCCCTCGACGAAGCCGTCGCGTCGGTCGTCGTCGACGTCTCCGGCCGGCCGCGATTCTACTTCGACGGCGCGTTCTCCCAGGCCGCCGTCGGCGAGCTGGCCAGCGACATGGCGCGGCACTTCTTCGAGTCCCTCGCGCTGAATGCCGGGCTGACGCTGCACGCCGATATCGATGGACGAAACGCCCACCACGAGATCGAGGCGCTGTTCAAAGGGTTCGCACGGGCGATGGACGACGCCACGCGAATCGACGAGCGGCGCTCCGGGACGCCCAGTACGAAAGGCGAGCTGTGACATCGCGGGTCAGTCGAGGAGTTCCTTCTGTGCAGTAACGATCGAAGAAACTTCGAAGACTGGCACACTGGCGACCGATTCCACTCCAACCCACATTATTTATAGCCGTATTCATCCCCCACCTTCAAACCACCCCGGGGCGAACGACCGAGCATGTTCGACGAGATTCTAGAGAAGTTCGAGGGCAGTCCGAGTCAGCAGGCGGTGATTCGCCTACTTCTGGAGCGGGGATTCTCCGTCAACGACGAGGGGCGCGTGGTCTCCGGTGGGATCGAGATTCCGAACACGGGGATCGCCCGCGAGATCGACGTCGATCGGCGGGTCGTGGACTCGACGACGGACGCGATCCTCGACGACCCCGAGCTCCGGCGCATCTTCCAGAACATCTCCCAGGTGCCGAGTCTGATGGACCTCGCGCCGGTGCTCGATCTCACCGTGCTGACGGTGGAGGTCGCCGAGGCCGAAGAACACGGCATCGTCGCGGAGGTCAGCCAGCTGCTCGCCGAGCGAGAGCTGTCGATCCGCCAGATCATCACGGAGGATCCGGAGTTCACGGACGAGGCGCGCTGTTACGTCATCATCGACGGCGAGACGCCGGGCGACCTGCTGACCCAGCTGAGCGGCCTGGAGTTCGTTCGGTCGGTGGAGATCAAGTGACCGTGACCGACGGCCGGTAGCGTTCGCAGCGGGACCATCGAGTCCCAAGGAACTGAACGACGGCGAGACCGCGATCGGTCACACGTCGATCGTGACCGACAGCTCCGATTCGAGGACGTCGAGACCGTTCAGATCGTACAGCTGGGCGTCGTTGAACTCTGCGTCGCCCGAGTCGATGTCGCTCTGTGCGGCAGCCTGGTCCCCGTTTATGTAGTGATACATCGCGGTCTGGTAGTCGGCCACCGCGTCTCGCATCCCACCACACCGTGACGTGGCGTCCTGACAGTAGGTTTCGACGGTCGATTCACCGAGCGCCTCGGCGCGGTTCGTCGCGCCGCGGAAATTGTTCTCCGCAGAGTGATAGTACCCGCCGGAGAGATTGAACTCCGCCCTCGCCGCGCGGTAGTTGCTACTCTCCAGGAAGGAGTAGGCGTCGTTGTACGCGTTCGAGGCGTTGTTCTGGTGGGTGATGCCCCAGGAGTACAGATAGAGGATCTGTTTGGCCCGTGAGTTTGCCAGATCCTCTTCGACCTCGCCGAGTTGCTCTTCGAGGTCCGCGTTGGACTCCTCGAGCGAATCGAGCTCGTCGTCAGTTTCGTCGAGTTCCGCTTCGAGCGAGTCGATGCGGTCTCGTCGATCCGCGACGTTGGATTCCTCGTTGACGGTGTATCCGAAACAGCCGGCAGTCACCGCGACAACCCCTGCTCCTGCCATCCCCAGAATGTCTCGCCGTCGCATGCGGCAACAATTGCCCCCATTCCCAAAGTAGCTGCTGGCCGTGGCGGAAGCGCTCCACTGATCACCGGGCGGCCGACCGGCAGGAATCGTGGAACGGTACCGAGCGGTGAGAGACGGACCCCCACTCCGTCAGTACTGAGGGATGCCGGAGGCAGAAAGAGCGCCCAGATACACACCCAGATTACGGAACGACGCCGACGGTGAACAGCGTGCCGTACTCCCGACAGCTTTCACGCTGCTCGTCGGGCGTCTCGTACCACTGTTTGGGGAACTCCGAGGCGGGCGGGATCTCCGTTTCCGTGTCTGGGATTCGGGTCTGCCCGGCGAGGTGGAACCCCGCGTCGCGGAACGCCTCGCGGTACTCGGCCTCGTTCCAGCGAGTCATCGGTACGTCGATCTCGTCGGCCCAGCCGGCGCTGTACTCGTGCTCTGTCCAGAAGTTGACCCCGCAGTAGAAGGTGCCACCGGAGCGGAGGACGCGCCGGAGTTCGGCCAGTGCGGCGTGGGGATCCGCGGCGTAGTAGAACGCCTCCATCGACCACGCGTGATCGACCGAATCGTCGGGGAGCGGCAGGTGATGGAAGTCGCCGGCGACGAACTCCACGGGCTCGTCCGCATCGGTGTACTCGCGGGCATTTCCCACCATCTCCGGTGCCCCGTCGATCCCGATGGCGCGGCCAGCGCCGGCAGCCTCCCGGAGCGCTCGGGCTGCGTAGCCGCTGCCCGATCCAAAGTCGAGGACGGTGTCCCCGGCCTCGACGGGCATCGACGAGAGCGCGTGTTTCGCCGTCCGCCAGTGGCGTTCCTCCATTCCCCGATCGCGGCCGTCCGCCGCCCAGTCGTCGAACTCCTCGCGAACGCTCATGGGTGAGGCCACTCGCGCCCCTGGCAAGGGTATTTCGACCGGCGAAGACGGTCTGCTCGTCGAGCGGTGGCCCGTCCGGTTCGCCGCCGTCGCCGACCGAGGCCTGTCACGGTCTGTCGAACAGGAATTAAGGTGACTCCGTGCCCAGGCGGTAGGTATGGACTACGAGCTCGCGGTCGACGGGGGTCCAGCGTCGATCCCCGGGGGGACGAGCGTACTGCTGGTACATCCGAGCACGGCAGCAACCGACCGCGTAGACACCGACTTTCTGAAAAAAGACACAGACCATTTCCTCGTGATCTCGACGCGAACGACGGCCCGTGAGGTCACCCAGAAGCTCGACTACTACGACGTCGACGAGGACAGCGCCGTCATCCTCGACACCCTCTCCGTCGAGCGGGGCTACTCTCGGCGGACCCGCGACGACGTCCACTACGTCTCCTCGCCGGACGACACCGACGGCATCGTCGAACAGACCGAGCAGTTCCTCGAGAACCACGACGGCAAGGTCCGCGTCAGCTTCGACTCCGTGACGGAGCTCGCCTACTACGCTGGCGAGGACGACGCTCGCGATGCGGTCGATCGCATTCTCGACCTCCTGGTCGAACACGACGCAGTCGGACTCTTTCACCTCTCGACGGAGGTTCACGACGAGGACGTCCTGGAGTCGTATCGCGACCGTTTCGACGTCGTGGTCGACCTCGACGAAGACGACTCGATCGACGTCCAGGAGTAGCCGGCTTCGGGATTCTCACGGCCGTTTTTCGCGACGGTGCGAGCGGGCGATTGCAAGGCCCCACCGGCGCCAACGGAGTGTAGACGTCGATTCGAGAATACCCACACTGAGCGAGGGGCACCGATCCCTTCATCGACGAGCCGCTGGTCCGCCATGTAGAACCAGGGGTAACCCGGCCACAATCGGCCGTGTCAGCGGTTGGCAGCCGTTACAGACTTCGACGGGCTTAACGCCCAGGGGCACCAACCACGCTGGGAATGAGTACACCGGAGCTGGACGTCGTCGAATTTCTCCTGACGACGGAGCTATACGGCGACGACCGGGACCTCGACGAGAACGACCTGCCGCCGCGCTACCGGAGCGTTTTCTGGGAGGACGGAACGATCGAGCGACCGCTCGCAACGACGAACGAGACGGCCCGTGCCGCGACCGGGCACGAGCGGCCCTGGGACGCCGTTTCTGGCCTGATGTTCACCGATCGGGACGACTTCTCGGGCACCATCTCCTTCACGAAACGAGAGCTCGCGGAGTCGTGGTTCCTCGAGCGCGTTGATCTCGATCGCCTGCAGACCAACCCCACGCTGGCGTCGTACTTCGAAGATCACGAGGACGCGCCCGAGGAACTCGACTACGAGACCGCCCGCGAGGCCAACCGACCGATCCAGGCAGACCGGGTCTGGATCGACTCGCTGCTCGAGGAGTACTTCGGTGCCGACGACGAGGACGACCAGGAGATGCTCGATCTCGTGGACGTTCGAGCGCCCGAGGAAATCGAGATCACGCTCGACGATCTCGTGTTGACCGCCGATCAGGAAGGCGAGATCGACAAGATCGTCACCGCGATCGAACACCGCGACTACCTCGCGCGGATCGGCCTCCGCGAGATCGGGAAGCTGCTGTTCGTCGGCCCGCCGGGGACCGGCAAGACCTCGACCGCCCGCGGGCTCGCCCACGAGCTCGACCTGCCCTTCGTCGAGGTCAAGCTCTCGATGATCACCAGCCAGTATCTCGGCGAGACCGCGAAGAACGTCGAGAAGGTGTTCGAGGTCGCCAAGCGGCTCTCCCCCTGCATCCTCTTCATCGACGAGTTCGACTTCGTCGCGAAGACCCGCTCCTCCGACGAGCACGCCGCGATCAAGCGCGCGGTCAACACGCTGCTGAAGTCCATCGACGAGATCAGCCTCGTTCGCGACGACGTGCTCCTCATCGGCGCGACCAACCATCCCGACGACCTCGACGCCGCGGCGTGGCGACGGTTCGACGAGATCGTCAACTTCCCCAAACCGGACTCCGGGATGCGGGCGGACATCTTCGAGATCATCACCCAGGAGATGGTCATCGACGAGTTCGATCCGGCGTCGCTGGGCGACAAGACGGAGGGACTCACCGGGAGCGACCTCCGACTCGTCATGCGCGAGGCGGTCCTCTCCGCGCTCACGGAGGGCCGGACCGAGCTGAATCAGGAGGACCTGCTCGCCGCCATCCAGGACTTCGAGGAGCGGGACAACCTCAAGAACATGGACATGATCGACGGCGACGCCGACGCGCTCGTCGCCGGCGGCGACATCAGCGGCGACGACGGTGACGATGGGACGGCAGCGGACGGCGGTCACGATCACGACCACGATCACGCCGACCACGACCACTCCGACGACTGACCGGCGCAACACTACGTCCGGAGCTCGATCGGGATTCTCGATTCTCCACAATCAGGAGCCACACGCTCGCTATTTGATCGAGGAGCGCCTTTCGTACGTATGGTCTGGACTCCACTCCTCAGTATTCGCCCCAGCGCGTTCATCGCACCCTGGGCGTCTGGCTCCTGCTGGCCGTCCTCGCAATCGGAAACGGCGTGTTTCGCGAGACGGTGCTCGTGCCACGCATGGACGAGCACCGCGCCCACGTTCTGAGTACGGCGATTCTCGCCGGCGTCATTCTGCTCGTGAGCTACGGCTTCTTCGCGTGGTCGAACAGATCGTTCACCGACGCCGAACTCGTCGGAATCGGACTCGTCTGGACCGTGCTCACGGTCGGATTCGAGTTCCTCGTCGGCTACGCCGAGGGAACGCCCATCTCGATCACGATCGGGCAGTACGACGTGACCGCCGGCCAGGTCTGGATCGTCGTTCCGATCACGCTGTTGCTCGCGCCCTATCTCTGGGGATCGGTACTGCGGGTGTAACCGGTCAGTGCGGTCGAATCAACCGCCCTCACCAAAAACTCACACCCCACCGCCGCCGAACGCTCCGTGACACAGTCCACAGGGGTTTCGGCGATTCCACCCTCCACCGTGTTTTCGCGAGCCCTGACCAGCCACCATCGGGTGGGACTGGAAGGGGCCGACCGCTCGACCTGCCCCGACGAAGCAAGCACTACAGCGAGGGAGTGGAGCGACCGAGTGAAGCGCGCAGCGAGTCGCGGCCGGTTTCGCGAGCGTAAGCGAGCGAAACCTCGTCGGAGCTTGCTCCGACGGTGGTCGATCGGGAGGGGGCTTCCAAGCTGTTTGCTGTCGTCGGTTATCAGGAACTGAGCACGCATCCACCATTTATCCGAAACCGAACCGCGAACGGTATGACGCCAGCAACCCCTACTCCGACACACGAATGGAGGTCACGCTGCTCGGCACGGGCGATACGATCGGTACACCCGCTCCTGGCTGTGACTGCGAGACCTGCGAGCGAGCCAAAGAGCTCGGCGTCGAGCGTACGCGCTTTTCGGTCCACGTGCGGAACGAATTCACCGGCGAGTCCCTCCTGATCGACTTCAGCCCCGACTTCCGCCAGCAGTTTCTCGACTCAGGCGTCGCCCTCCCCGACGCGGGGATCGTCACGCACGTCCATTTCGACCACCTCGACGGGCTCGGCAACGCCTACCGGCTCGTGCGCGATCTCCCGGTCCACGCAGCGAGCGAGACCGATCCCGTGACGGGGAAATCGGTCGCCGAAACCGCCCGCGAGCGGTACGACTACCTCGACACGGTCACGGTTCACGACGCCGATCCCCTCGAGCAAATCGAGACCTGCGGGTTCGAGGCGACGCTGGTGCCCGTCGACCACCCGCCGCTGGTCTGCTACGGCCTGCGGCTCGAGGATCCCGAGACCGGTGCAACCCTGGCGCTCACCGGCGACACCAGCTTCGGAATCCCGGAGCGCTCTCGCGACGTCCTCCGCGGCGCCGACCTCCTCCTGGCCGACGCGATCGTGCCCGCAAGCTACTGCCAGTACCACCCGAAGGGCGGCGACCACCACGACGCAGAGGGCGTTCCCAGAACGTTCGGCACCAAGCACATGACCCGGACCGGCGCGCTGTCGATGGCCGAGGCGCTCGACGCCGAGACGGTTCGGCTCGTCCACTGCTCGCACAACTTCGAGCCCGACGAGGCATTCGAGGACCCGCTGGCGGTCGACGGCGAGCGCTTCGAGCTGTGACTGTCGACGGTCCTGCCGATCGAGCGCCGCTCGCCCCGCTCGGCCGCCGGGGCGCCTATCAGATTTGCCGGGAGGAAGGTCAGTCGCAGATTCGGGTGTAGCTGCCACCGGAACGGTCGTAGATGCGGACGTTCCGGAAGGCCGAGTGAGCGGCGGCGGCCGCGTCGTCGTCGGTCGCGAACGCGAGGGTGTCGAAGCTGCCGGTGTAGTGCTCGCCGACGGGGATTTCGTAGGCCGTCCAGTTGGCGCCGTCGACGTAGGTGTCGTACCCAGCGATCCCCCAGGACTGGGTGCCGTAGAGTTTGAACACCCTGCGCTGGTCGACGGTGCTGCCGTCGTCGAAGCCGATGCCGTGAATCTCGCCCTCCGCGTCGCTGCGGAACTCGAAGGTCAGGACGGTGTCCGACCCGACGGTGCAGGTCGTCGGCAGCGTCGCCTGCTTCCAGGTGTTGTTCGTCAGTTCGAGGGTGGAGCTGTCGATCACCGTCGCGCCGCCGGCCGTGTCCTGGGACGACGAGTAGGGCGTGATCGTGCTCGCCGAGAAGTCCAGCGGCGCGGGCGCAGGATCGACCGAAACCGTCGTCGTCTCGGTGACGGCGTTCCCCACGGCGTCGGTAGCCGTAACCGAGACGTCGTAGGTCCCGCCAGAGAGGAAAGTGTGATTGAGCGTGGGGCCGGAGTGGGAGCCGATCGAGTCGCCGCTCCACTCGTAGCTGAGCGTGCTGCCGTTGGGTTCGTAGAGCCGGACGTTCCGGAACTCGGAGACGCCGGTGTCGCTGTCGCCGTCCATCGCGAGCGCGAGGTACGCCATCTGCCCGGTGTAGTACTCACCGACCGGAATCTCGTAGCTCTGCCAGCCATCGCCGGTGGTGTAGTTGCCGTCGAACGCTTGGATGCCCCAGTTCTGGCTCCCGTGGAGTTTGAACAGCCGGTTCGCGTCGATTCTGCTGCGCTGGCTGTCCAGCCCGATGGCGTGAATCTCGCCCGCGTCGTCGGTCCGGAACTCGAATCGCAAGACGGTGTCCGCCGTGACCGTATGCTGGAGGTCGACCGCCCGCCAGGAGTCGCCGTAGACGCCGACGCCGTTCCCACCCTCGATCACCAGCGAACTTCCGTCGGCGTCCTGTGAGCCCCCGTAGCTCTGGATCGTGCGCCCGTCGAAATCGATCGACGTCGGTCGGGCCTCACCCCCGGTCGCGTCGGCTTCGAAAGAGACGGGAAGGGGCGCCGTGCCCGCAGTCTGGGTCGCCGAGAGAGACAGATCGATCGTCAGGTCCACGTTCAGCGTCGTATCGAGTAGCGCGCGGGTGCCGTCGTGGACGACCAGCACGTCGACGCGCTCGCCGCTGGGCGCGTAGGAGTGGCTGCGCCGCTCGCTGGCCTCGAGCGTGCCGTCTCCGTCACCGCTATCGAGCCCGAACGCCGACAGCGGCACACGCTCCAGATCGCCGCCCGCGGAGAGGACCACCGTCGTGGCGTTCTCGTCGAGCCCCGAACCGCCGTGGTGTTCGATCGTCAGCGTGCCGTCGGCGTGTTCGACGGTCAGCGAGGCAGTTGTCGAGGCCTCCTCGGAGTTATAGAGGCCGTCGGCGAAGGAGAACGCCCACAGCCCGAGCACACTCGCTGCCAGAATCACCACGGCCACCATGAGGACCGTGGCGATGGCGCTGGACTGTGCTCGATCGGTGGACATGTTGGTGTTCGTTTGCAACACTGGTACTGAAACGTTGTGGCAGTTCCCGACTGCTTCGGGTCCGGACGGGCCGCAATCGACGGCGACGCTGTTGTCGGGAATATCGAGGTGGGGAGCGTGGTCAGCCTGCTGGAGGCCGCCGTCAGCCAGCCGTGGACCGCGACGATGACCTCCGATGGCGAGCTACCGTCGTTCCAGCCCGGTATCGAACCGACGGTGTCGTAGTCGGTTCCGGTGTGGCCGTCGGTCAGCTGGTCGCCGTACCATCAGTGAATGTCGAAGTGGCCGCGAGTCGTGACGCGAGGGTAGTCGTCGGTGCCGGTGGCGTCCCCGTCGTCGTCGCTGAACGCAGCGGCACTCCCGGCCAGACCTTCGACGCCTGTGAGAGCGACGGCAGCACTGCCAGCCCGCCGGAGGCCGCCACGACGACCGATCGATTCGGTGAGAGTGGGATGGCCGCCAGTATTCCCTATGGTCGATCGTGATGAACCCGTGTGAAAGAGATTGTGCCGAGTGGCCCGCCGCTGCGGACGCCTGGGACCGGGCGGATCTATCCCGGCTAGTCAGTCACTGAGCCGCCCGCCGATCCCCGCGTTGACCACGTACGTCCCGTCGTAGGTCGCGCCCTCCACTACCGTCCGAAGGTCCACCGCGATCGCGACGACGTGCGTGTCACCGCCGCGCTCCTGGACGACGACGCCGTCGATCGCCTCGCACGGGCCGAACTCCCGGCCGGGGCCGTCCGGACAGCTGGCGCTCGCCCACGCTGCCGCGGCTGAGCCGTTTCGCTCGATCTCGTGGACGGTGCCGCGCTCGACGCTCCCGGTCTCGATCGAAGCGACGCGGGCGTCGAATCGGGCCGCAGCGTCGCTCGCCACCGCCGCCCGGGCACTCCACGGCCGCGAACCCTGGAGATCGGTGCTCGCGGAGAACGCCGCCCGTTCGACCGCCCATCGCGCGTCGTCAGTAGGCGTCGTCGCGCTCGGCGTGCTCGCGGCCATGCCGGCGTAGCCGAGCTGCGTGTAGGCGATGACGACCGGTAGCAGGCCCATCGCGATCACGCCGGCAGCGACGAGGACGAGCTGGCCTCGCCGCGATCCGAGTCGGCCCGCAGCGGCCGGATCGCCACCAGCTCCCGCACTCGAATCGTCGGCGCTCACGGGTGCCACACCTCGATTCGAACCTCGCCGTGCTGGGTCGTCACCGTCGACGCACCGGCCACCGCGCCGGTTGGCCGTTCGAACCCGACTGCGCCGTGGGGAGTCTCGATCCGATAGAGGAGGTTCGCCGGAAGGAGCGACTCCACGCGCTGTTCGAGCGCGGGAGCCTCCCGATCGAAGCTCGTCTGCGAGCGGGTCAGTTCGTCGAGACGGGTCGTGCCGCCGTGGCGCGGCGGCTCCTCTGCCAGCACCATTCCGACGTCCTCGGCGTACACGTCGAGCTGGGGATCGTCGGCCGGGGGCGCCGGCGTACCGATCGCGACGAGCGCAGCCAGCGAGAGGATCATCACGACGCCGATTCCTGCCTCGACGACCGGCATCGAGAGCTGTGCGCGATCGGTCGCTGCCCTACCGATACGTCGGGGCGAGCCGCCAGTCACACCGACGCACCTCCGCCGGACGCTCGTTCCGTGTCGTCGACCGTGACTGCGAGGATCACCCGGTCGCTATCCGTCGACTGGTAGGCGATCTCGACGTCGCCGGTGTCGAGTGGGCCGGTGGTCTCGAACTCGAGAGACAGCGTTCGGTACGGCGAAGTCAGGACGTCGTAGGTGCCCTCGAGCCCGCCGCCGTCGGCGAGCACGACGCGATCGCCGGAACGAACTTCGGTCACCGTCGTGCTCGAGGGCGGATCGATCGTCAGCTCGACGGCGTCGGTCCGGACGGGGAGGGTGACGCCGGGATCGGTACCGACCAGCACCGGCGTCCGTTCGACGCGCTCGCTCGACTGGACGAGTGCGATCCTGCGAACGACGTGGCCGCCACCTGGATCGCCGACGGCGGCGATACGATCACCGTCGACGGCGACTGCCATTTCGAATCTGTCGGTGGCGCCGACCTGCCGCAGATCCGCGGCGGAGAGCGAATCGAGTTCGTCGGCCGCGAGGACGTTCTGTGAGACCGCGATCGGCCCACCGGCCGCGACGAGTCGGTCGCTGGCCTGGATCGCGGTCACGCGTTCGGCGTCGCCACGGCGCGTGTCCCGGAACGCGTCCTCGACGATCACCATCGTCCCGGCGAGCGTGATCGTGACGACGGTGATCGCCGCGACGAGCGAGAGGAGCGTCGACAGTCCCCGATCGTCGCCGGCAAGCGTCGATATCGGTTCGTTCGGTTCGAACCCGCGGCTCACGCCGATCCCGCCTCCAACCTGACGACGCGGCCGCTGGACGTCTGCTCGACGGTGACCACGGCCGGCGCACTGCTTCGCCACTCGCCCTCGACGCGCTGGACGTCCGACGGCAGTCGGAGCGGGATCGTCGTACTGATCGCGGCGGTGTCGTGGACAAGTCGAAGCGAGTCGTTCGACGCGACGATTCTGTAGGGCTCGTCGTCGATCGTTCGCGGAAGTTGGTGACGGGTGGTCCCGGTCGCTTCCGGATCGGCCGGCACTGCGGTCTGGACCTCGAGCACGCTCTCTGCCAGCACACGCTCGCCGAGTTCCTCGCCCGTCGTCGCCTGGTACTCCGGAACGACGCCACCGTAGAGGACGCCGACCATCGTCGAGATGTAGAGGACGACGATCCCCGCCTCCAGCGACTTGCCGACGACTGCCGACACTGCCCTATCGCGGTCCCACCCGCATCCGCCTCGCTTCGGTCCGCGAGTCACGGCAGCACCTCCAGATCCGTCTGGTGAACGACGAGATACGTCCGTCGCTGGCCGGAGAACTCCGCGACGACGCTCGACTCGGCGTCGGCGCCGTCCTCTGTGAACGTCCGGGATCGGTTCACGACCGTCGCTCCCTTTCGCTCGAAGAATTCGGCCCACGCACGGGGATAGGCCGTCTGAACGGCGAGCCGAACGGTGCGCTCGCCGAGATCCAGCCGCTGGTGGGACACCGCCGCCCGGAGAGTCACGCGCGCCTGCCCGTTCGTCCCGAACGAGACGTTCTCTGCGTCGATCTCCGGCGCACCGAGCAACAGAACGCCGGAGCTCCCGCGATCGGCGACGACCGACGGCCGCTCGACCATCGTCGCGCCGCTGCCGGCGCTGCGAAGGACGGCTCCGTTCCCGCCGACGACGGTGTAGTCGTCGACGGTGTAGACCAGCACGTCCGAGTCGACGCGTTCGATCACGCTGCCGTCGCTCGCGTCGATGACGCGGATCGTGCGACGCTCCGTGGTCAACGATCCGTCGCCGAAGCGTAGCTCTGCCTCGGCCGTCCCGATCACGTCACCCGGCTCGGCGACGATCGTCATCGCCTCGGCGACGCGATTTGCCTCCGCGTCGCTGGCGCCCGAATCGACGACAGTTCCGATCGCGACGGTGAGCCCACCCAGAGCCAGCACCGTCAGCCCGATCATGAGACTGACGCCGACGATATGGGACTGCGCGCGGTTCCAGGCGCGAGAGCGATCCGATCCTGCGTCGGCGGCGCGTCGATCGGTGCAGCGACCGCCATCGCGACGCCGGCTCACGCCATTCCCACCCCGCGGAAGATCAGATAGCCCAGCAAAACGAGCAGGCCGGAGTGCAACAGCCCCTCGTACCGCCCGCGGTTCGCGACGCCGGCGAACCACCCACAGGCGACCAGCGTGCACTGGGTGACGACGTAGAAACGAAACCGCATCGCGTCGAGATCGACCGCGCCGGCGTCGAACCCGATCGAACCGTCGACCTCCGAAACCGCCGAGAGCTGCGTGAATCCGTCGATGACGTAGCTGTTGACTGCGATCGTGATCCCGACGATCAGGAGCGCCGTCGTCCAGCCGACCGCGACGTAGACCTGCATCGAGGATCTCAGCGCCTGTTTCTCGTGGTGGAGGCGACCGACCTCGGTCTGGAGTGCGTCGAACACGTCTTCGACGTCTCCGCCGGAGTCCAGCGCACCGGTGACGAGACCGATCGTCTGCTCGGCCAGCGGCGTCCCGACGCGCTCGACGAACCGATCGAGCGCCTCGCTGCGGAGGTCACCGTCGTGGGTCGTGAGCCGAGAGTTGAAGGCGAGATCCGCGACGTCGGGATCCAGTGGGCCGAGATCGACCTCCCGCGCGACGATGCCGACCGCCTCCGAGAACGGTCTGCCGAGCGCGACGTGTCCGGAGACGGCGTGAACGAAGTCCTTGATCTCCCGGTCTTTCGCGTCGTCGATCCGCGATCTGCGGATGGAGATGACGCCGACCGGGATCACACCCGCTGCGTAACTCAACAGCAGGACGTTCAGCGGATCGAACCCGGCAGCGACGAGGACAATCGCGATCCCGGCTGCGATCGGGAGCGCGAACACGATCGCGCAGGCCGGATTGGTCGTCGCACGAGCGAGCGTCTCTGCCATCGTCGCCGGTCGCTCGTAGACGCGAGTCTGTCCCGGTGGCCGGAGGCTCTCGACGGCCATCGACGCCGCCAACCCGACGATGAGCACCAGCACCGCACTCGAGTAGATCACGAGGGCTCGGAGCGTGATCGAGCCAAAGGGCGTCGAAAGGGTGCCGGAGAGACCGGTCGAAAGCACGCTCAGGACGGAGATCACGATCACCAGCAGCGCCGGCAACACGAGCATGACGATGAACAGCTCGGCGAGCAGTTCGAGGAAGTCCTGTCGACGCTGTCGTGCCCGCGACTGCCGATGGGAGAGCATCCGCGCCTCCATTCGCAGGTAGGAGGTCAGCTCCTCCTGGCCCTGGCTGGCGTGTTCGCGGAACTTCAAGAGGAAGGGAGCGAGCGTATCCCGGGAGGGCGTGTCCCGGGCGACTATCCGCAACCCTTCGCCGAGACTCCCCGTCAGCGTCGCTTTGTTGAGTGCGGTTCGGAACGCGACGGAGGTGTGGCCGTACGCCTCGCGGTTGTTCGCTACCTTCCGAAACATTCCGCGTAGATCGTCGCTGCCCGTCGATAGCACCCGAAGGTAGCGGACGGCACCCGGAAGCGTGCGCTCGATGTTCGACGCGCGAGCCGCGGCACGTAGCTTCAGATAGCGTCCGCCTGCGCGAATGGAGCCCCGCTTGAGCAGAGCCGCCGCCGGCAACGCAAGGACGATCGCGGCGACGCCCCGGCTGCCGGTCGGCAGTGCTGCTTGCGTCGCGGCGATCTGTTCGGGCAACAGCGCCGCTACGACGACCGTCGCGAACGCGACACCGAGGAGGAAGACGATCCAGGAGAGGCCGTAGAGCCGGGCGACGAAGACGCCGAAGCTGGTCGAGACGTCGGTGCCGCGGTAGGTGGCCCGGTCGCCAGCGTGGCGACCGCTGTCGGCGTGGCGAGAGAACAGGGCGTAGAGCGCACGATCGAGGAGCGAGAGGCCGACGCCGCTCCCGGCGTCGCGCCCGTCGCTCTCGGCGGCAGCCGCAGCGTGAGCCGCGTTGACCGCGTCCGTCGGCTGGCCGCCGTCGCTTCGGGCTGGCGGGTCGTCGGTTGGGTCGGCGGTCACGACTCACCCCGGCGCCGCAGTCGTTCGACGGTGGCGGCCTCGTTGGTCTCCAGGTCTGCGACGAACGCGAACAGCTCGTCGAAGTCGTCGAGCCCCTCCCGCTGGAAGTAGCGAACGTACCGAAGCTTGCGGTGAAACTCCGCTTCGACGGCCTGTACGGGCCGGTCGGTTCGGTCCGCGATGCGGTGGAAGACCCGAACGTCGCAGCTCGGCGCTGCTTCGTCAGCGTCGTCCGTTGGCGTAGGGGTACCGGTATCGGTCGCGTCTCCGGGAGAACCGCTCGGCGGGGCGTCGGCGCTGTGGGCTCGCTCCTCGGGAGGGTCGAAAGCCGACCGTTCGAGTCGCTCACCGATCGCGACGTCGCCACCGCGGCGGTCGTCGGTCGGAAGTTCCGGGTGGTCGTAGTTGAGGTGGAACGAGCCGGTCGGATCGCGTTCGGCGACCCGGTTCCAGTAGACCGTCGAGTTCCCCTTCTCGATCGCGCCGCGGACGCCGCCGACGGTCTCGTAGGCGTCGTCGCCGAGGAACTCGATCACCTCGCCGACGTACCGCTCGCCGTCGACGTGTTTCGGGAAGACGACGAGATCGATCTCCCGGAGGAGATACGGCGGGAGCCCCTGTTCGACGACGCGATTGACCAGCTTCTCGACGTCCTCGGCGTGCGTCGTACCGACGAGCCCGTGGCCGGTGTTGAGCGTCTCGCCGAACGTCTCGAAGGAGGCCGGCGTGTTGATTTCCGCGATGACCTCGATATCCGGATTGAGGTAGTTACACTCCGTCATGAGGTCCGCCATCGTGACGCGCTTGTAGTCGTCCTCGTGGTCGCGCGTCGTGAGCGAGACGCCAGTCTCGTGTGGAAGCCGGACCTCCCGGGAGCCCTCGTCGATGGAGATCGGGCGATCTTCGAACCTGACGAACGGCATATGCGCGTTCATCAACGTCGTTTTTCCCGCGCCAGTCGGCCCCGAAAACAGGACGACACAGCGGTGTTCGTAGAGCTGCCACAGCAGTGCGACCAGCTCCGGCGAGATCGACCCGGCCTCGAGCAGGTCGACGGGCGTCATCGCTTCGGGCGCCTGCTTGCGAATCGAGACGTGCGGGCCGTCCTCGCTGATGACCGGCAGCGCGACCGCACAGCGAATCGTCACGTCGTCGTCCACGCCCTCCGGCGCGAGATTGACCTTCGCGCTGGGGTTTGCGGCGTTGAGTTCGACGCCGTCGGCGGCGGCGAGCTGACGGACGACGTTGACGAACTCCGTCTCGTCCTCGAAGGTGAGGTTTGTCGGCATCCGGCGGTCGTGTGAGACGGCGGATCTGGGGACGACCTTCACCCGCTCGCCGACCCGGTTCGCCTCGATGTCCTCGAGATTGACGTCCCGGATCGGGACCGTCAGCTTCCCCTCGCCGACGTAGTCCCGGAGGACGTAGTAGACGAGATCCTCGAGGCGATCCTCGGCGAATCGGTCGTCGATCGGCGGAACGGCGAGGTCGTACGTCGAGAGCGCGGAGCGGACGCGGTAGCGGGTCGCGTCGAACCACGCTCGGGTGTTTCGGGCAGTGAGGAGCCGAGAGAGGACCAGCCGGGCGCGCTCGCGAACGAACGCCCCGCGGTCCTCGACCACGCCGTCGACGTTCGTCTCCCAGACGCGGGTCTTGCACTCCTCGACGAGCTGCTCGTCGCCGGGCAGCAGATCCGGCTCCCTGACGGCGTACTTCGTCGTGAACGCGTCGGAACCGATGAGGTGTTCGTGGTAGACGACGACTGGCACCTCGAACTCGCGAAAGGCGACGGTGTAGGTGTTCAGTCGCTCGCTGACGAAGCGATCGAGGAACTCGGGATCGCCGGGGAGCTCGGTGACTGCCGGCGCGTAATGCTCGGTGTGAACGATCAGCGCGTCTTCGGCGGCGTCGGCGACCTCGATCGACTCGTCGAGTGCCAGCGGCGTCAGTTCACCGAGACACCGGAGGTCACGGAGGGCGTAGTAGCGCAGTCGCCGGAGGCTCTCCTCGGTCGCGTCGACGAGCCGTCCGATCGCACGGCGGTATTTCGCCTCGAACCCTGCCGCGATCTGCTCGCGGGTGCCCTCGCGCGTAAGTGGCCGCGAGAGCGTCGCGCCCTCGAAGTGGTCCATGATTTTCGCGAGACGCTCCTCGTCGCCGGGGGAGAGCACCGGCTCGCGAATGCGGTAGGCGAACCCGTCGTCGGTCGCGGAAATCGTTGCGACGACGCCCGGACAGAGTTCGGTCTGCTCGCGGACGTCCGGGGCGTACCACGCGTCGGGATCGTCCGGCGGGACCGGCGCTGGAACGGCAGGTGCGGGATTCGTAGACTGTGTTGCCGCTGTCCCCGTGGTAGCCATGGTAATGACTGGTGGTGACGTTATTTAATTTAAACCTTCGGAACGCGTACCGAATATCTCGCAGATTCGATTACCAACGGCGGAGCTAGAATCAGCCGTTTTGGCGAGAGATATTCTTAGATGTCTAACCGATATTTCGTCAAACGTTACGTTTATTCGGATGACGGCGGGATCGCCGGCATGGATCTCGATTGGCAATCACTGCCGAAATCCGGCAAGGCGACCGTGGTCAGCGGCGCCCTCGTAGCGCTCGGCACCGTACTTCCCTGGATGTCGTACTCGGGTGGATCGGCGTCGCTGCTGCAGGACGGGAAGATGGAGGTTCTCCTCTCGAACGGCCTCTCCTCGCCAGAATCGGCGACGGTCGCGACCTCGCAGACGCTGCTGGTCGCGTTACTCCTCGCGGGCGTCGCTATCGGGCTCCCGCTGGCCCGCGGGTGGGACTGGAAGTCGGCCTTGCCCGCGGCAGTTCTCGGCGTGATCGCGACCCTCCTGTTCGCGTTCAGTGCCTTCCTGCTCCACGGCGGCGGACAGGAGGCCGTCCTGGTGGGTGGCGAGCAAGTCGCAGAGACCGCGACGCCCGGCACCGGTCTCTACGTGGGGAGCGCAGGCGCAGGTCTGGTCACGCTCGTGACCCTCGGTCATCTCGTGTCGGCTGGCCTCGGACAGCTGCGAAGCTGATCCACCGGGCTCGCCGATACCTCTTTGAACTTGCCGATGGTCGTACAGTTCATGGAGAAAGTCACGATCGACGATGTCGAAATCGAGGTGAATCCGCTGCAGGTCCACGACGTACGCCGCCCGGTCACGAAGGCGCTCGACGCCGACCACGTCGCGATGAACTACTTCGAACTCGCACCAGGCGACTCCTTCTCCGGCGGGCTCCACACCCACCACGATCAGGAAGAGCTGTTCTACGTCGAGTCGGGCACCGCCGAGTTCGAGGTCGGGCGCGAGCGCGACATCGAGATCGTCGACGCCGGCGAGGTGATCCGCTTCGAACCCGGCGAGTTCCAGAAGGGGTACAATCCCGAAGACGCCGAGGAGGACGTCGTCGGCTGGGCGATCGGCGCACCCGGCTACCAGCACGACTGGGAGGACCTGGAGTCGGTCATCTACTGCGGCGAGTGCGAAGCAGAGCGAGCCCACGGCACGCGGATGACCGAGGAGGGCCGCTTCGAGTTCACCTGCACGGAGTGTGGAGAACAGTTCCAGATGTGAGATCGCGTTCGACGAATCCTGAGAGTGGGACTCAATCGATCCGATACTCTTCGAGTTTCTCCTCGTCCACCTCGACGCCCAGCCCCGGCCCGTCCGGCACCGCGATCTCCGCGTCCTCCACCTCGAAGGGCTCCGTGATCACGTCGTCTTCCCAGGCGTAGTAGATCGTATCCGGTGGTAGATTGATAGCGGGCGTGCTCGCGGTCAGGTGCAACACGGCCGCGGTCTTGATCCCGAGGTCGAACGCGTTGTGGTGGGCCAGGGAGATGCCCGCGTCGTCGGCGACGCCGGCGAGCCGCTTCGCCGCGCGGAACCCGCCCGCTGGCACGACGTCGATCACGGCGCAGTCGACGGCGCCGGCGGCGCCGTGCTCGAAGAGATTCCTGTCGAAGTAGGTGTCCTCGTTGATTGCAACCGGCGTGCGGAGGCGGTGGCGTAGCGACTCGTACGTCCCGACGCTATCGATGCGAACGGGCTGTTCGAGATACTGGCAGTAGACGCCCGCGTCCTCCAGTGCGGCGCCGACGCGGACGGCCTCCTCGGGCGTCCAGCCCTGGTTCGGGTCGAGACGGAACGCGAGCTCGCCGTCGGCCTCGTCGTCCATCGCGAGGATGCGGTTGACGTCCTCCCGCCAGTCGCGGCCGGCCTTCGTCTTGAGCACGGAGAATCCGCCCTCGAGGGCGCGGCGTGCGTGCTCGCGAGAGTCCTCTGGGGAGAGGATACCGACGCAGTACGCGAACTCGACCGTCTCTCGGGTCGTCCCGCCGAGCAGCTCGTGGACGGGCACGCCGCGGATCTTCCCGAGCGCGTCGTGCATCGCCATCTCCACGCCGCCGACGAACGGGCCGACGTCCAGATACTCATAGAAGAAGTCGTCCGTGAACGCCTCGACGTCGGCGACCGAGCGGCCGATCAGTTCGGCGGCGACGTCGTGTTCGATCACGCTCGCGGTCGTCTCCAATGCGAGCGAGGAGCGCATCTCGCCCCATCCGGTGACGCCGCTGTCGGTGTCGACGCGGATCAGCATTCGTTCCATCGTCTCGACCTGCCCGTGGTTGGTGACGTACGGTGCGAGTCCGTCTGGCTCCGACTCGGGGCGGACGTCCATCGCGACGGGGATCGCCGAGACGTCGGTAACGTTCATAGCGTACACTGGTTCGTGGACCCTGTTACGTCTTTCCAGAGTGGCAACCGCGAAGGAACGATACTGACTCTGTGGCGAGTGAATACTGCCGGTTCGCGTCGGTAGATACCACACCAGCGACGGACCACCTGAACACCCTGCCCTCAATTGCACCGAAGAGCACTGCGCCGTGGAGCAATGCTCGCCACAGAGCAGCGAGCGAAAATCCAGCCGCAGACCGGCGCTGTGGGCCACTTTCACTTTCACTTCGGTACAGGCACGGGTTAACGTGTGGCCGGTCTGTCGGTTGGGATATGCTCGAACACCTTGCCAGCGTGTGTTCGGCCCCCGACTGCGAGCGAACGCTCTCGGAGGACCGACGGATGCTCACGATGGAGACGCCCGACGGGACCCGCCGCGCATACGAGTGTGAGTGCGGGGCCGTCACGGTCACGGTCCTGAGCGACGAGCAGACGCGAACGCAGCAGTAGCGTACGGGACCGGTCGCTCCTTGCGTAGTCGCGGACCCCACGCAGTCGTCGATGCCCCACGTAGTCGGTCGGTCGAATCGCGACACTCTTCGGTATCCGGCAGTCACTGCCGCTCGATGAGCGACGACGCCAGCTCGACGGTGTCGGACGAGGAGTCGGACGGCGAACGCCACGAGGAGCGGCTGCGCGCCGAGGGCCACGAACACGTCGCAGGCGACCACGCGTCGACGTTCGAGGTGACGACTGACGACTACCTGACGCCGGCGGGCGACTGCATCGTCGGGATCGAGGCCGACCGGACGCCCGCCGAGTTCGACGACGAGTTCGTCGCCGCCTGCCAGCACGCGGACGCGCGGATCGTCACGACGCTCTCGGTCGTCGCCGACGCTGGCGCAGAGCTCGAATCGCCCGAGGAAATTCCGGACCAGCGGATCGTCGCCCGTGGCGATCCCAAACTCACATTCGAGAACGATCGGAGCGCCGTCTGGCGGACCAGCGACTACGTCGACGATCGGACGGTGGCCGTGGGTGCCGATCACGCCGCCGCGGATCTCGACCGGTCCTTCGTCGAGGCGCTCGCCGACGGCGCGGCGCTGACGGTTCGGATCGAGGTCGAAGCGCCGGCGTAGAGCCGGTCGGCACCGTCAGCTGGCTTCTTGCCAGAGTGCTCCCTGGCGCCGTCGTACCCCCACGCGATGGCAACAACTATCGGGCCAGCTTCTGGCGATTGGCTGCCACAACTGTCCCACATCTTTAATAACATGCTTGTGGTTTGTTGACGTGAGGCGATTCATCATGGCCAACGACGGCGTCTTCGGCGGCTGGTACCGCACACATCTCGGGGAGCCCCTCGAACCCGACCACGTGAACGGCTACTGGGCGTTCCTCTTTGGCGCCCTGCTGGCCATGGTCGGGCTCGTACTGTTCCTCGTGGCCTCGACGTTCGATCGGGGCACTGACGACTTCTGGCTGTTCCGCCGCGTGGCGTTCACGCTGGCGCTCATCGCCGGACCGATCGTGGTCCTCTCGATCGTCTACCTGTTGCCGTTACAGGCGAGAGCGGTCTGGCTGGCGGTGCTCGGGCTGCTTGTCTGCGTCGGCGCTGCCGTCGCCTTCAACCTCTTCTACCCGAACGACTGGAACTGGGGATCGGGCGACATGAGCGCCGTCATCATGGGCGGCTACGGCATCGGCATCGCACTCCAGATTCTGACCGTATTTTTCTATCCGCTGGCGTCCTCGAGCACTGCACAACCCGACGTCGCGCCAGCCAGTGAACCAGCGGGTGGCGATGACGCCGACGGCGTCGCTGCAGCTGACACCAGCAAGGCGACGTTCCAGCTGTACGAGGATCGCGCTGGCGAAGACCGCTGGCGACTCGTCCACGACAACGGCAACGTCATCGCTGACTCCGGCGAAGGGTACGCCTCCCGGCAGAAGGCCCGACAGGGCATGGACAGCGTGAAGAAGAACGCCCCAGGAGCCGAGGAAGAGATCCTCGAATCGGTGCCCGACGACGCACCGACAGCAGCGACCGGCGGCGCAGCCGAGGCGGCAGTCGACGATGACGACGGAGCCAGTGGCGACGGCGAGGCTGCCACTGACGACGACGGCGAGGACGCGGGTGCCTTCGAGTTCGGTACCACGGACGACGATGAGGAAGAGCAGGCGGAGACTGCCGACGCCGAGAGCAACGCCACTTTCGAGGTCTACGAAGACAACGCCGGCGAGTACCGATGGCGGCTCGTTCACGACAACGGGAACGTGATCGCGGATCCCGGCGAAGGGTACAGCCGACGAAGCGGCGTCACGGAGGCCGTCGAGCGGATTCAGCAGGTCGCTGGCGAGGCGGACACGCTGGAGTACGAGCCCGCCGCCTTCGAGCTCTACGCCGACGCCGCCGACGAGTGGCGCTGGCGACTCCGCCACCGCAACGGCCGGATCCTCGCCGACTCCGGTGAGGGGTACGCCTCCCGTCGCAACGCCAAGGACGGCATCGAGAGCGTCCGAAACCACGTCGGCGACGCCGAAAACTTCGAGGTATACGAGGACAGGGGCGGCGACTACCGCTGGCGACTCGTCGCGAGCAACGGCGAGCTAATCGCGGACAGCGGCCAGGGCTACAGCCGGAAAAACCGCGCGCAGGACGCGGTCGACCGCGTCGCCGACTACGCACCCGAGGCCGACACGCTCGACTACGAGCCCGCCGCCTACGAGGTCTTCCAGGACAACGCCGAGGAGTGGCGCTGGCGACTCCGCCACCGCAACGGCCAGATCCTCGCCGACTCCGGCGAGGGGTACGCCTCCAAGCAGAAGGCACGCCAGGGGATGCAAAGCGTGATGTCCAACGCTCCCGGCGCCGACGTCGAAGAGTTAGAAGACTGAGCGAAGCGGCCACTCCGAATCGCCCCGAGCACCGGCCGGCGCTAGTTCGTCGCGGTGACGGCCGTCGAGCGGTTTCGCCCGACGAGAGACGCGATGTTCTGCCGTGAAGACGGCCACTGCTACCGGTTCGTGGCCACGAAGTCGGAGTGATCGCTCGTGATCGCGTCCGCGCCGAGCAGCTCCACGAGCCGTGCCGTCGCCCGATCGTTTACCGTCCAGACGCCGACGTGGAGGCCGAGCGCCTGCGCCGCCCGGCGGACCGATGGAAGCGCGAGGAGGCGAGGACGGACGTTCACGCCCGCACAGCCGAGCTCGAGCGCGGTCGCGACCGGGCAGTCGCGGAGACTGCCGGCGAGAACGGCTCTCGGTACCGTTGGATCCGCAGCGCCGACGGCTCGAAGGACGTCACGGTCGAAGGCGATGATCGTGACTCGTCCCTCGTGATCGTCGAGCGCGTCGAGGACCTCGGTCGCCAGTCCGGACTCCTTCAGCTCGACGTAGAGCGGTGTGTCGGCAGGGAGCGCGGCGGCGACTGCGGCGAGCGTCGGGATGCCCGCACCCGATTCGAGGACGTCCATCGCCGCGAGTTCGTCGGCGGTGAACGCGGAAACCGGCCCGGCGGAGTCGGTCACGCGGTCCACTGTCTCGTCGTGAACCACGACCGGCTCCCCGGAGCCACAGCGACGAACGTCGAACTCGACGGCGTCGGCGATGCCGGCGGCGCGTTCCAGCGCCGGAATCGTGTTTTCGGCTCGCTCCGCGGCGAACCCGCGGTGGGCGATCAGCGCCACGAATTTCGCGTCGCGTCCCGAATAGAAAGTAATTCTGCCGGCTGGTCGGCGAGATCAGCTCCCGGGCCGGACGAGCTCCAGAGCCCCGTCCTGACACACGGTGATCCGGTACTCCTCGTAGCTGAACTCGATCATCAGTTGGGCGTCCGCCGACGGCGGATCGGAGAAGAATTCGTCGAGAACGCCGTCGACGCAGTCGTACATCGTCGACATTTCGGTCATCTCTCGGTCGTCGATCTCCGCGATTACTTCCGCGATCTGTATGCCGGGACTACCATCCTCGGGGGCGAGTTGCCGCCGAACGATCGATCGTTCTTGGTCGTCCTGCATCAGGTATCCATACCGCGGAGGCCCGACTTATTGCTGACCATTATGACACGCAGATATCACGAGTCTGGCGGTCACCCATCTGCAGTCGGAGAGAACTGGAACGTAGTCGGCGTTCATCGGTCCGGAACGGGTAGCCGGTCAGATTCGCAGGCACCGGCCGGGCCCACCTTTTTCTCCGATCGAGCCGACTAACGACCTATGTCCGTCAGCTTCGATTTCGATGGAACCGTTGCGGTCGTCACGGGTGCCAGCGGCGCGCTCGGCAGCGCCGTCGTCGAGCAGTTCCGCGCGGCAGGCGCCGAGGTCGCCGCGATCGACGTCGTCGCGCCGGATGCCGACGATTCGCTGCTCGATCCGGACGGCGGAACGACGTTCTACGAGACGGATCTCACCGACGAGGACGCCGTCGCAGGGACGATCGACGACGTCGTCGACGATCACGGTCGCATCGACCAGCTCGCGAACGTCGCAGGGACCTGGCGTGGTGGCGATCCGATCGAGTCGACGGACGTGGAGACGTTCGATCTCGTGTTCGACGTGAACCTGAAGACGATGTTTCTGGCGTCGAAACACGCGTTACCCCACCTCGAGGAGAACGACGGCGCGATCGTCTCCGTCAGCGCGCGCTCCTCACTGGAGGGCGGCGAGGGCGACGGCCCCTACCGCGCCTCGAAGGCGGGCGTGCGGCTGCTGACCGAGACGATCGCCGAGGAACACCGCGGAACTGTCAGAGCCAACGCCATTTTGCCGAGCGTGCTGGACACCCCGATGAATCGGGAGATGATGGAGCCCAGCGACGACTGGGTCGATCCGGCGGACGTGGCGACGACGATCGCGGCGCTGTGTTCGGACGCGGCGCCGGTGACCAGCGGCGCGGCGGTGCCGGTGTACGGCGAGGCGTAGTGCAGCCCGGCGATCGTCCGCTCGGAGTAGCATCCACAATCCGCGTCGACGCCGTACCCACACACCGGCCAAGCGAAGCCGCACTGGCGTCGTATTCAGAACCACGCCGTGGCCATGGGGGTGCGTTCCCCGTGGCATTCTAGGACAAACCGATAAAATCCACGGTGATTTTATATAAGTCGAGCGGTATCTATTGGTTATGGCGCGACGAATCGACCGGCGGACGGTGCTAAAAGGAACTGGAGCAGGACTGACCGCGGCTTTCGCGGGCTGTATCGCCGACAACGACGGCGGCGACGGAGACGACGATAGCGACGGGGACGGAAACGAGAGCGACGGGGGGAGCATCCCCGGGAGCGAAGCAGGACGGACCGTCAGCGTGGGCGTCCTCCAGCCCGTCAGCGGTGACCTGGGCGATCTGGGCGGCCCGATCCGCGACGCCGCGATCCTGCCCGGGAGCCAGCTCGAGGGCGAGACGGAGTTCGAGATCGACATTCAGGACGAGGACACCGAGTCCGACCCCGAAGCGGGGATCAGTGCCGCCCAGTCGCTCGCCAACGCCGGCTATCCCGCCGTCACGGGGGCGGCCTCCTCTGCAGTCACTCAGAACGTCGCCCAGGGCGTGTTCATCCCCGAAGGAATCGTCGGCTGCTCGCCGGCGTCGACCTCGCCAGCGATCACGGATCTGGACGACGACGACTTCATCTACCGGACCTGCCCGAGCGACGCACTCCAGGGCGAGGTGATGGCACAGGTCGCCTACGAGGATCGCGACCTTTCCTCGGCAGCCACCTTCCACCTAAACAACGAGTACGGCGAGTTGCTCTCAGAATCGTTCGTCTCCGCCTTCGAGGACCTCGGCGGCACGGTTCAGAGCGAGGTCGCCTTCGAGGCCGAACAGCCGTCCTACACCTCGGCGCTCAACAGCGCACTGGGCGGGGATCCCGAACTGCTCGTCGTTATCGGCTACCCGGCCAGCGGGACGCAGATCTTCCGGGACTACTACGCCGAGTTCGATACCGACCAGACACTGATGCTCACCGACGGTCTCCAGTCCGCTGACCTCCCCGGCAACGTCGACAACCCGATGGACAACGCCATCGGCACGGCTCCGCTGGCCAGCGGACCGAACGTCGACGCGTTCACGTCGCTCTACGAGGACGAGTACGATCGTGCGCCCGGCGTGTTCAACGCGCAGGCCTACGACGCGACCGCCGTCCTCCTGCTCGCCAACGTCGCGGCCGGCGAGAACGACGGCACCGCGATCCGCGATCAGATGGAGACGGTCGCCAACCCTGAAGGGACGAACGTCGGTCCGGACAACCTCGCGGAAGGGATCTCGATGGTGGCCAACGGAGAGGACGTCAACTACCAGGGCGCCTCCAGTGCGGTCGACTTCGACGAGAACGGCGACATGCAGGCAGTGAGCTACTCCATCTGGGAGTTCGGAGAGGGCGGCAGCATCGAGCAGATCGAGACGATCGACTACGGACAGTAACCGGATCGATCTGCGGTCGGTCGAACGCCGTCGGTGGCAGTTCGGCGATCGCTCGGTACTGTTCGACAATCAGTCAGCACCAGTCCGCCCGTCGGTTCGACGTAGTTCTGCGGAGGTCCGTTTCGAGGCCCCGAGTTCGTCGACGATCCGTTCCTCCGCGCTATCGCTCTCTCTCTCTCTCTGGACGAGTCGAGAACGCTCGGCGTTACCCGCCCAGGAAATCCTCTCGCACCTGCTGGTCGGCCAGCAGTGCGTCGCCGTCGTCCTCGTGGCGGTTCTGCCCCTGGACCAGCACGTAGCCGCGGTCACAGCGTCTGAGCGCCTCCTTGGCGTTTTGCTCGACCATGAGGATCGCCGTCCCGCCGTCGTTGATCGCATCGACTCGATCGAAGAGGTCCTCGACCAGATCGGGCGCGAGCCCCGCGCTGGGCTCGTCGAGCAGGAGGAGGTCGGGATCGAGCATCAGCGCACGGCCCATCGCGACCATCTGCTGTTGCCCACCGCTCATCGAACCGGCGGTCTGCCCGGAGCGCTCCTCGAGGACGGGGAACCGGTCGTACACCATGTCGATCCGCTCTTCGGGGATGGAGTCGAGGATGTACGCGCCCATCTCGAGGTTCTCACGAACCGTCAGCGACGGGAAGACGTTGTCCGACTGCGGGACGTAACCGACGCCCTTCCGGATGATCTGGTCGGGGCGCAGCCTGCTGATCTCCTCGTCGTCGAACTCTATCGACCCGTCCATGTAGGTGGTGAGTCCGAAGACGGTCTTCATCACCGTCGACTTGCCCGCGCCGTTGGGGCCGACGATGGTGACGTACTCGCCGTCCTCGACGGCCAGATCGACGCCGTCGAGAATCTGGAGGTCACCGTAGCCTGCATCGAGGTCGGCGACCGTCAGGAGAGAGTTCTCGGCCATATCAGACGTTCCCCCCGAGGTAGGCCTCGATAACGCGCTCGTTGTCACGGATCTCCTCGGGCTCGCCCTCGGCGAGCACCGCTCCCTGGTGCATTACGACCACTCTGTCGCAGTGTTCCATGATCAGGTCCATATCGTGTTCGACGAGCAGGAAGGTGTAGCCCTCCGCCCGGAGGTCGTGAATTCGATCGAGAAGTTTCTCCTCGAGGGTCGGGTTGACGCCCGCCATGGGCTCGTCGAGGAGCAGCAACTCCGGTTCGGTCAGAAACGCCCGCGCGAGCTCCAGCAGCTTCCGCTGGCCACCAGAGAGCGACCGAGCGTACTCCTCGGCCAGGTGGTCGATTTCGAACAGATCGAGCGTCTCCCAGACGGTGTCCACGAGTTCGCGCTCCTGCTCGATCACGCCCCGGCGCGTGCCCGGCAGGACCGACCGGGCGAGGGACTCGCCGCGCTGTTCGGGGGGCGCGGTCATCAGATTCTCGAGGACGGTCATGTCGGGGAACTCGCGCGTGATCTGGAACGTGCGAACGAGCCCGGCTTGCGCGATCTGGTGGGGTCGCAAGCCGGTGACGTCGCGACCATCGAAGCGCACCGAGCCGGCGTCGGCCCGCGTGAACCCCGTCACGAGATCGAACGTCGTCGACTTGCCGGCGCCGTTCGGACCGATGAGGCCGGTGATCGACCCCTGCTCGACGTCGAAGCTGACGCCGTCGACGGCGGTGATCCCGCCGAACTGTTTCTGGAGGCCGTCGATTTCGAGGACTGCGGTGCCGTCACCCCAGCCCGCCGGCGAGGGGTCGGAGCTCGACGCGCCCGATTCGGGATCGGTGCTGGCGTCCGTGACCCCGTCCGCGGGTGACTCAGTCATCGGTCTCACCCTCCGGTCGCGAGAGGTCGGTCGCCGCGGCGACCTCTTTGCGGTGCCCGAGTAACCCGTCCGGGCGATAGAGCATGAGGAGGATCAACACCACTCCGACGAACAGCCGCTGGAGGAGATCGATGTTGGCGATCGAGTAGCCGATAAGTGGCATGATATCCGCGCCACCCAGCGCCGTCACGGCCTCGTAGATCGTGTTCGTCCCCTCGGGGACGCTCTCCCACTGTTCGTTGATGACGCGGGGGAGCATCCGTGGTCCCTGAAGGAGGAGTCCGACGAATGCGATGCCGCCGACGATGCTTCCGGCGTTGGATCCGGAGCCGCCGACGATGAGCGCGACGAAGATGTAGAAGGTCACGATCGGCATGAACGCGTCCGCGGCGACCGTGAAGCGACTCGCCTGCCAGAGCATGCCACCGAGCCCCATCAGCGCACAGCCCAGCACGAAGCTGTAGATCTTGATCCGGCTGGTCGGCTTGCCGAGTGCCTGTGCAGCGCCCTCGTCCTCGCGGATCGCCTTCAACACGCGGCCGAAGGGGGAGTAGGCGATGCGGGAGAGTAACACGTAGGCCAGGAGGACGGCGACGACCAGTAACAGCGCGTAGCCCGCGGACATCACCGTGGGGCGATCGATACCGAACCAGCTACCGAGCTCGAAGAGCTGGGCGCCGACGAACGTGGGATCTGCCCGCGACGTCCCGTCTTCGGTGAACAGTTTTAACACGTACTCCTGGGCGCTGGGAACCTGGATCGAGGAGCCTGCTCCGAGTCCGACCTCGCGGCCGAGGACCCGGTGGTCGTCCACCCAGTCCGATTTGACGGTGAACCGAACGATCTCGGCGATGCCGAGCGTGACGATCGCGAAGTAGTCCGCACGCAGTCTGAGCGCCGGCAACGCGGCCAGGAGCCCCAGTGCCGCTGCCGCGACCATGCCCGCGATCATCCCTACCCAGATCGGGTAGCCGAGACCGACGCCCTGGCCGCCGGAGACGAAGGCGAGCGTGAACACGGCGACGGACATGAACCCCGCGACGCCGATGTTGAACAGTCCTGCGTACCCCCAGTGGAGGTTGAGCGCAAGCACGAGCAGCCCGTAGGCTGCCATCAGGAAGGTGAGCCTGACGAGCGTGTTGACGATCCCGTTCATGTCCAGGCCCTGGCCGTAGGCGAGGAGAGTGATCAGCGCGTAGACGAGAACGAGGGCGGAGAGGACGACGAGGGCGTCCGCCTTCCACCGGGAACGCTCGCCCATCCACTCGGTGATGCGGTCGGTGTACTCGCGAACGGTCGTGCGCATATCCGAGAGGGGACCCCGGGAGTCCTGCTCACGCGGGCCAGCACCGTCCTCACCGACGTCGTCGGATTCGTCAGTCATGCCGTCTCCACCCCGCCGAGGAGACCTTGGGGCCGGAAGATCAGGATGAAGATCATCAGCAAGAATGCGGCGGCCATCGTCATCTCGTTGGGCAGCCAGATGATGGCGACCTCGTCGACGATCCCGATGATCAGCCCGCCGAGGATCGCGCCGTAGACCGAGCCGATCCCGCCGAGGATCACGCCCGCGAAGACGGGGAGGAGGAGCGTCCAGCCGCGCGTATAGGTGATCGTCCCGGTGTTGAGAACGATGAGGTAGCCCGCGATGCCGGCCAGCGCCGCGCCGATGACCCACGTCGCGAGGACGACTCGCTCAGTCGGGATGCCGGTGATCTTCGCCAGATCGCGGTTGTCGGCCATCGCACGCATCGACGTGCCCAGCTTCGTGTGCTGGAGCATGAGGTGAACGCCGACCATCAGCACGATCGCGCTCACCACGAGCGTCATCTCGTGAAGATTGACCGTCGTGCTGGCGATCCCGATATCCAGCGTCGTCTCCGGCGCGCTCGCTGGCACGGCCCGGTTCGACCGCGTGAAGACGAAGGCGATCAGATACCGCAGGACGAAGGCGACTCCGACGCTGGCGATCAGCAGGGCGATCGAGGACTGCTTGCGAAGCCGGCGGTAGACGAGGCGGTCGGCAGCCAGCGCGATGGCGACGGTGAACAGGGCTGCGACGACGATACCGCCGAGAATCGCCACGGGCTGGCTGTCGATCGCCATGCCGACCGCACCGGGCGTCGGATCGTTGTTTGGCCGTACCAGGAGCAGATTTCCGAGGTTGTAGGCGCCGAACCCGGCGATGACGTAGGCCGCGCTCCAGCCCGAGAACATGCCCGTCGTCAGCAGATCACCGTGCGAAAAGTTCGCGAACCGGAGGATGCTGTAGGTCATCGAGAGCCCGATCCCAGCGAGCCCGTAGATGAGGCCAACGACGATACCCCGCCAGAGATACTGCTGGAGCGTCGAGGTCGAGAGCGTCCCGGTGACGAGCTGTCGCAGCAGATCCACGACGAGGTACAACAACAGGACCGCCACGATCGCCCCGAGAACCTGTTCGACCCGGAGGCGCGACAGCGTCCGCCGGACGTCGCTCGCTTCCATGTGCCAATCAGTGACACCGCGCCGTAAAATACTTCACGCTACTGCCGATCGGCGCGCATCACCCTTTTCTTCCCACCGACCGAACCGCAACCTATGACGAGAGACGGCCCGGACACCGTCAGCGGCCCCGATTCGGACCGCCAGGTCACCGGGTTCCAGACGCACACGCCACTTTCCGAGGCCCGCGATCGCCTTCAGGCGCGCGTGACGCCGGTCGATCGCACCGAGAATCTCGGCATCGAACGAGCCGACTGCCGGGTACTCGCCGAACCGATCGCCGCTGACCGCGACGTGCCACAGTTCCGCCGCGCGGCGATGGACGGCTACGCAGTTCGGAGCGACGATGCAGCCGGTGCCTCCGATCGGGCGCCAGCCGTGCTCACCGTCGTCGACCTCGGACCGGAGGGACCCCACGACGCGACGATGGCGCCCGAGAGCGCCGTTCGCGTCCACACCGGCAGCGCGCTGCCGAACGAGGCCGACGCCGTCGTGCCGATCGAGCGCGTGACCGAGATCGACGCGTCGAGCTCTGCCACCGACGACAGCGAGGCGACCGACGGACCCACCCACGCCGAGAACCGCGAGATCGAACTCACCGACCCGGTCGTCCCTGGCGAGAACGTCGCGCCGATCGGCGAGGACGTCGCCGCCGGGCAGGCGCTGTACGAGCCGGGTCACCGACTCCGCCCCTCTGATCTCGGCCTGTTGAAAGCCGCCGGAGTCGAGGAGGTGGCGGTCCGCCAGCAGCCCACGGTCGGCGTCGTGCCGACCGGCGAGGAGCTGGTCCAGCGCGATCCCGGACCCGGGCAGGCCGTCGAAACGAACGGGCTCACGGTGTCCAGACTGGTCGGGCGCTGGGGCGCCAGGGCGGAGTACCGCAACGTCGTCACGGACGATCCTGACGCGCTGCGGGCGGCGATTCAGCGCGATCTGACGAGGGACGTGATCGTGACGACAGGCGGCACCTCCGTCGGGCAGCGCGACCTGTTGCCGGAGGTGCTCGCCGAACTCGGCGAGGTGCTCGTCCACGGCGTGGCGCTCCAGCCGGGCCATCCGGTCTGCCTCGGTGTCGTCGAGGAGACGCCGGTCCTCTGCCTCCCGGGCTACCCAGTCTCCTGTATCGTCACCGCGGTCCAGCTGCTCCGGCCGGTGCTCCACTGGCTGGAGGGAGTCGAGTTCGAGGAGCCACCGACCCGGCCCGCCACGCTCGCCCGGAAGATCGAGAGCGAACCCGGCACCCGGACGTTCGCCCGCGTCGAACTCGGCGTCGAGGACGGTCACACGGTCGCCAGGCCGACCCGGACGAAAGGCGCCGGCGTGCTCTCCTCGGTCGCGCTCGCCGACGGCTGGATCGAGATCGAGCCCGGCGTCGAGGGGCTGCCCGAGGGCGAACTCGTCGCCGTCCAGGACTGGGAGTGGCAGCCGTGACCGACCGCGTAGAGTTCCGAGAGCTCGCCGATCCCGACGCGGTCGCTGCCGCGATCGCCGACCTGCCGATCGCCCCGGACCCGCAGGTCGAATCTGTGCCCCTCGACGACGCTGCAGGCCGGACACTCGCCGAGCGGGTCGATGCCGGGATCGACGTGCCCGGCTTCGACCGCGCGGGTCTCGACGGCTACGCGCTGCGAGCGGCCGACACCGCGGGTGCCGAGGAGACCGAGCCAGTCCGACTCTCCGTCGTCGGTGCGGTCCACGCCGGCCAGACGCCAACCGCAGCGGTCGACGACGGCGAGGCCGTCTCGATCTCGACGGGCGCGATGATGCCTCCCGGCGCCGACGCGATGGTGCCCATCGAGCAGATCGACGAGATCGAGGGCGACGGCGCCGATAGCGACGCGATTGCGATCGACGTTCGCACGGCCGTCGCACCCGGAGGGAACGTTACGCCCGCGGGCGCCGACCTCGCTGCTGGCCAGCGTGCGCTCGGGCCCGGAACGCGACTCACGCCCCGAGAGGTCGGCCTGCTTGCGGCGCTCGGCGTCGGGTCGGTACCGGTTCGCGCCCGGCCGACCGTCGGGATTCTCTCGACTGGCGAGGAGCTCGTCCCGCCCGGCGACCCTCTCGACCACGAACAGGGACAGATCCACGACGTCAACGCGGCGTCGATCGCCGCCGCGGCACGGGAAGCCGGCGCGGACGTCCGACGGTATCCGAAGGCGGGCGACGATCCGGCGGCACTCGCCGCGTCGCTCCAGAGGGCAGCAGCGGACTGCGATCTCCTGCTCACCTCGGGGTCGACCTCCGCCGGCGCCGCCGACGCGCTCCACGCCGTGCTCGAGGACGAGGGCGAACTACTGGTCCACGGCGTCGCGCTCAAGCCGGGGAAGCCGACGCTCGTCGGCCGGCTCGGCGATTGTGGCTACGCCGGCCTACCAGGCTTTCCAGTCTCCGCGATGATGGTGTTCCGGACGCTCGTCGCGCCCGCGATCCGCGAGGCCGCGGGAGTACCCGATCCCGAGCGGGCGAGCCTGGACGCCGAACTGCTCGAGGAGGCCCGCTTCGAGCCCGGGCGGCGCCGACTGCTTCCCGTAGGGCTGATCGACGCGGGGCGCGGTACCGGCGCAGGCCGAGATCGCGACGATCGTGCAGCCGACGCGGACGTCGATCCGGGCGCCCACTCCCTCGCATACCCGGTCGATCGCGGCTCCGGCGCGACCACGAGCCTCTCGCGTGCGGACGGCCTCGTGACGGTGCCCGCCGACACGTCCTACGTGGCGCCCGGCGAGACCGTGGAGGTCGAGCTGTTCTCCGCGGACGTCCGCCCGCCCACGCTGCTCGCGATCGGGGAGGACGACCCGGGTGCTGCGGCGCTGATGGACGAACTCGACGCGCCACGCTACCTGCCCGATGGCACCGCGGCCGGCGTCCGTCGGCTTCGCGACGGCGTGCCCGACGTCGCGGTCGTCGCGGGCGAGCCTCGCCGCGAGCCCCCGGGCGAGGAACTCGCCGCGTGGGCCCGGGAGTGGGGGCTCGTGGTCCCCACCGGGAACCCGGAAGGGATCGAGGGAGCGTCGGATCTCGCAGGTGAGTCGGCCCACTCGTTCGCAAATCTCGCGAGCGGGTCGGGACTCCGCTCGGCGCTCGACGACCGACTGGAGAGCGCGGAGCCGGCGGTCACGCCGGACGCCATCGACGGCTACGGCGTCGGCCTCCGCGGCCACGAGAGCCCGGCCCGCCGAGTGCTGGCCGGCGAGGCGGACGCTGGCCTCGGGCTTCGCGCGACGGCCGACCGGCTCGGTCTGGACTTCGTCTCGCTTGGCTCCCAGCTGGTCCGGCTGATCGGCAACGCAAAGCGAGCCGGGGCTGCGGGACTCACGGCGCTGACGGACGCGCTCGACGCGCTGTCGACGGTTCTCGCGGCGCTGTCGGGGTACGAGGCGGCGGACTGAAACAGAGACGCCACGGGCGGAGAAGAGGGAGCGGTACAGGTTCTGAACGACGGGGATCAGCGGCCGGTGAGCGACGCGAGCGGCCCGCACTCGTCGATCGCGGCGACCCGGTAGTCCGCGAGCACGCAGTGCTCCCGGCGATCGTGGTCGAACCGTTCGACGTGGGCGGCGTCGAGGCCGGCGTTCCAGGCCGCGCCGACGTCGCCGGCGGTGTCGCCGACGTACAGCGCGCGAGCGGACCCCTCCGCTCGCGTGCCAGGCACGCCACCGGATTGGTGCCCGTCGCCGCCGTCGGGCTGCCGCCCGTCGCCGGACGCCGTCCGCTGGTCCCCGGGTGCCGTCCCGCCGTCGGCAGCCACGGAATCGCCGGCGGCGCCGTTCGCGAGGTGGGCGAGCCCCAGCTCCGCGAGCGCGTGTTCGATCGGCCCGGGATCGGGTTTCCAGCCGAGGTCGTCCGAGCAGCAGACCACGGCGTCGAACCACTCGCCGATGCCGTGGTAATCGAGGACCGCTGCGGTGGGTTCGGGCGGGCAGTGCGTGACGAGCGCGGTCGGGACCTGGAGCTCCGCGGCGAGGGACGCGTCGTCGAAAACTCGCATCGCGTCGGCGCGTCGCTGGGGGTCCTCCGTCGCGTCGAAGACGCGCCAGAACGCGGTCGGATCGACGCCCAGCGCGCGAAGCTGGTCGTTGCGAGGGCCGCCCAGGCCGTGCCAGAGCCGGCGGGCCTCGTCGTCGGAAAAGCCGTGGCCGAGCTGGTCGCCGACCCGGTCGAACACCGATCGGACGTGCTCGAAGCGTGGCGCGACGAGCGTGCCGTCGAGATCGAAGAGCACGGCGTCGTAGGACTGCCCGACCATCTGGTGACCTTCAGTATGGGACCCCGGCGTATAGGGATTGTGGGCCAGTTCGGGTCGGTGGAGTCGGGCGATTACGTCGCATTTTCCGTCGGTTCATGGTGACGAAGCACGGGCAGTAGCGCCCTGTGGAGCAGCGCTCCGCAGCAGCTACCCCAGCGCCGGCCAGACGTCCGTAGCGCCGTCGATCACACGACGGGCGGCGTCGGTTGGCTCGCCCTCGGGTGCAGGTGGCGTTCCGGTTTCGATCGCGTCGGCCGCGGCGGCGACGGTCTCCGCGAGGAGGCCGGGCTGGTAGCCGCCCTCGAGCACGGTGGCGACCGGAGCGTCGTAGGTCGCGGCGAGATCACGGGTCCAGCCGGCCAGCCAGCCGAAATCCGGCGTCGTCAGTTCGAGGTCCGAGATCGGGTCGTGTTCGTGTGCGTCGAAGCCAGCGCTCAGGACGACGAGATCCGGGGCCATCGCCGCAAAGAGCGGTTCGAGGAGCGTCTCGGTTGCATAGCGGAACGCCGGACCGCCGGCGCCCTCTGGGAGCGGGAGGTTGGCAGTCGCACCGAGGGCGTCGCCGACGCCCGCGGCGTCGACGGAGCCGGTGCCGGGGTAGAGCCCGTCCTGGTGGACCGAGACGTAGTGGACGTCCGAGCGATCGACGAACAGCGACTCCGTGCCGTTGCCGTGGTGGACGTCCCAGTCGAGGATCGCGACGGTGTCGATCCCGGGCTGCTCGAGCGCGTGTTCGGCGGCGTATGCGGCGTTGTTGAGAAAGCAAAACCCCATGGCGTAGTTCTCGAGCGCGTGGTGGCCGGGCGGGCGCGTGAGCGCGAAGGCGACGGCGGGATCCTCGGTTTCGGCAGGGGCTTTTGAGTCCGGATCGGCGGTCGTATCCTCTATTGCACGTTCGACCGCCCAGCGCGCACCGCCAGCGCCGGCGAGGACGGCGTCCCAGGTCCCCGAGGACGTGACGGTGTCGTGGTCGACGCGGCGCTCGTCGGCGCAGGTCTCCCGGAGCCAGCGGAGGTAGCCCGGCGTGTGGACGGCGCTTGCCCCCTCGAAATCGATCGGCTCCGGCGTCTCGATCGTGGTGTCTCGCTCTTGGAGCGCCGCGACGACGGATTCGAGGCGTTTGGGCCGATCCGTGTGGGTCGGTCCCGGATCGTGCTCCATACTGGCGGGCGAATGACCGACGGCGAACGGCGAACCCATAGCTACCAGTTGGCCGCCCACTGGCTTCAACGACCGGTCCAGTTCCCGGAGACTGATGCTCTTCGAACCGATCGACTCGGCGGCGAACCGCCATCACCTCCGCGAAAAGCGTGCTCCCGGGCGTCAGGCGTCGGTCTCGGACTCGATGATCTCCGCCATGTCGAGGTCCTCCTGCGTGACGCCACCGGCCTCGTGGGACGTCAGCGTGATGTCGACCGCCTCGTAGCGGATGACGATCTCGGGGTGGTGGAACTGTGCCTCGGCGATCTCGCCGACGAGCTGGGCGAAGGCGACGCCGCGCAGATACTCGTCGAACTCGTAGGTCCGACTGATCTCGTCGTCCCCGTACTCCCAGCCCTCGGGGAGCCCTGCCTCGATTTCGTCCTCGGATAGCACGTCTGCCATACCCTTCTCGTCGCTCCCGTTCGTGTTGAAGGTTGGGGCCAGGGGCGGATTCGACGGGTGGGTTCGGGGTGAGCGAGTGGGGCTCAGAATCCGCTCACGGACGCCCCACGACCCGAGCCAACGCCACGCACACCGTCGCTCGCGGTCAGTGCCGAACGCTTAACCGCAACCACGTTCTACCGCCGAATATATGCAGCACGTGAAGATTCCGCAGGACCGCATCGGCGTGCTGATCGGCGATGGTGGCGAGACGCTGCGCGAGATCGAGTCGAAAGCCGACGTTCGACTCGACGTCGACTCCGAGAACGGCGCCGTCAAGATCGATCAGCAGGGCGACGCCGATCCCGTTCGGGCGCTCAAGGGCCCGGACATCGTGAAGGCGATCGGCCGCGGGTTCCACCCCGAGGACGCCCTCACGCTGCTCGACGACGAGATGATGATGTTCGATCTGCTGGACATCGACGCGGCGACGCGCAACCGAAACGACCTCACGCGAAAGAAGGGTCGCCTGATCGGCGAGGACGGCCGGACCCGCGAGCTGATGGAAGAGCTCACCGGCGCATCTGTCGTGATCTACGGCTCCACGCTGGGCGCGATCGGGACGCCCCAGCAGGTCGACGCGGTGCGACAGGCCGCGGAGATGATCATCGACGGCGCACCCCACGGCACGGTCTACGCCTTCCTCGAGGACAAACACGAGGAGATCAAGCGCGAAGGGATGGAGTACCACCGCTTCCCCGGCAGTAGCTGAAGGTAGTTCTCGATCGTCGATCCGTCTCTCAGTTCGCTCACGCCCAGCAGCGGATAGCTGACAGAAAGCGACGACACTGGCCGCTCGCGGCGGTGAGCTACGGCGCTTCGACGGCGCCGTCGGCGTCGTCGAGCGCTGCAGCTTCGACGTCGCTGTGTTTGTAGGACTCGCCAGTTGCGCGATCGAAGAGGTGAAGCCGCGATTCGTCGACAGCGAGTGTCACCTCGTCACCGGGATTGACGGCCGCGTGGCCCTCCACTGAGACAGTCACCGAGCTGGTCCCGACGTCGACGTAGACGTTGCTCGCGTCGCCCATCGGCTCGACGACGGTGACCGTCGCAGGGATGGCGCCGTCGCCCGCATCGTCGGCAGTCGAGAGGATCACGTCCTCGGGACGGATGCCGAGTACGAGCTCGGAAGAGCCCATGCTGTCGGCGAGGGCGCTGCTGATGGGCAGGACGAACTCGTCGTGGACGAGCGCGTCGTCGGAGAGGCCGACCTCGAGGAAGTTCATCGTCGGTTCGCCGAGGAAGCCCGCGACGAACTGGTTCGCTGGCTGGTGGTAACACTCCAGTGGCGTGCCGACCTGCTGGAGTTCGCCGTGGTTCAGGATCGCGATCCGGTCGCCCATCGTCATCGCCTCGGTCTGGTCGTGCGTGACGTAGACCGTCGTCACGCCGAGATCCTGCTGAAGTTCCTGAAGCTCCGTACGCATCTGAGCACGAAGCTTGGCGTCGAGATTCGAGAGCGGCTCGTCCATCAGGAACACGGCAGGATCACGGACGATCGCCCGGCCGAGCGCGACGCGTTGTTGTTGCCCCCCTGAGAGCGCCTTCGGTTTGTCGGGGAGCAGTTCCTCGATGCCCATGGTGGAGGCGGCGTCGTCGACGCGGTCGGCGCGCTCCTCTTTGGAGAGATCCGTGGACATCTTCAGCCCAAACTCCATGTTCTGCCGGGCAGTCATGTGGGGATAGAGCGCGTAGTTCTGGAACACCATCGCGATGTCCCGATCCTTCGGCCTGTCGTCGGTGACCTCCGTGTCACCGAAGCGGATCGCGCCCTCCGTGACTTCCTCCAGCCCGGCGATACAGCGCAGGGTCGTCGATTTTCCACAGCCCGACGGACCGACGAGTACGAGGAACTCCCCGTCCTCGACGGTGAGGTCGAGGTCGTCGACGGCCGTGACGGATTCGTCGGACGACTGGTACACTTTGGTCAGCTGATCGAGTTCGACGTCGCTCATTGTAGTGACTCCATGACAGCAGTTGTCGGTTCGGTGGCAGTTCGGTGGCAGCGGACACGCCCGGTAGCGGTGAGCGCACGAGCGGTGCTGCCGACGCGGGTGGCGGGGGAATGCGTCGCCGTCATGGCTACTGCTTCACCCCGCCTTCGGTCAGTCCCTCGACGATCGGCCGCTGGAAGAGCGCGAACAGGATGATGATTGGGATCGTCGCGACCGACGACGCCGCCATCATCTGTCCCCAGTAGGTGGTCTGCTGGGTCTGGAATCGGCTGATGCCGATCGAGAACGGGGTCACCTCCCCACCGGCGAGAATGCCAGCAAAGAGCACCTCGTTGAACGCCGTGAGGAACACGAACATCCCCGTAGCGGCGATACCCGGCGCCGCCATCGGTAGGGCGACCCGGTACAGCGCCTGGAATCTCGTGCAGCCATCGACCCTCGCGGCCTCTTCCATCGAGGCCGGAATCGAATCGAAGAACCCGCGAAGCATCCAGATCGCGACGGGCACGGTGAACGTCATGTAGACGAAGATGATGCCGTGGTAGGTGTCGACCACCTTGAACGGCGTCTCCGTCTGGATCCAGATGAACAACAGGAACATCGGCAACAGGATGAGGACGCCCGGGATCATCTGCGTGGCCAGCAACGCCCCGCCGATGTAGCGCTTGCCGGGGAAGCTATGTCGTGAGAAGGCGTAGCCGCCGAGAATCGCGACGGCGAGCGCCAGCACGGTCGTCACTCCGGCGATAATCAGACTGTTGACGTAGAACTCGAGCAGCGGGATCTGATCCCACATATCCACGTAGTTCGCGAAGTCGACTTCCGACGCGAGCAAATCGAGATCGCCCTCGAAGACGACAGTGCGCAGTTCGTCGAGGGACAACACGAAATAGCTCGGATCGGAGGTGCCAATTTCCTCGGGATTTCGCAGACTGATCATCACCATCCAGTAGATCGGGAACAGCGCGAGGACGATGAACAGACCAAGGACGCCTCTCGACAGGAGATCGAACAGGAAATCCGCTCGATCCTGCGTGAGTCGCCACTCCTCGGGGATCATGCTCCCGCCCCCGTGGTCTCATCGTCGAACAGATAGCGGTAGTACACCATCGCCATCACCATCGCAATGAGGAACAATACGACGCTCATCGCGGCACCGCGGCCGAACTGGCTGTTACCGAACGCGTAGTTCTCGATGTAGAGGATGGCAACGTTGGCCTGCTTGGGTGGCGCTCCTCCGAGCAGGACGAACGGCGCGGTGTAGTTGATCATCGTCCAAAGCAGCATGAGGAGGACGATGACTGCCGAGACTGGTTTGAGCTGGGGCATCGTCACGTATCGGAACTTCCCCCACCGTCCCGCTCCGTCGATCGCAGCGGCTTCGTAGAGCTGCTTGGGGATCGACTGGAGCCCCGCGTACAGGAATATCATGACGAGTGGAAACTGCGTCCAGGAGTGAGCGAAGATGAGCGCCCACATCGAATTGTCACCGATGAGGAAAAACATCGGCTCGTCGATGAGTCCGATCGTGAGCAGCGTCTGGTTGATGATTCCCTGCTGGGTGAACATCATGCGCCAGACGTACAACGAGACGACGACGGGCGCGACCCAGGGCAAGAGCAACAGCGTTCGTGCGACGAACCGGCCCTTGAACTTCTGGTTCAACACCAGCGCCGCTGTGAGCCCGAGGACGTACGTGACGACGAGCGTGCCGACCGAGAAGATCACCGAGTTCTTCAGGGCGTTTCGGTACCGCTCGCCGACCACCGTGTCGGACACGAGAACGTCGTCGAAGTTCTCGATACCGAGCACGTACCGGAAGTGGTCGAGTCCGACGAACGGGGCGTCGTACCAGTGGCTTGCATAGGTCAGGTCCACGCCCATGGTGCTGATCGTCAGCCCCCAGAGGATCGGAATGAAGTGAACGATCGTCATCGCCGCGAGCGCGGGCAGAAGGAGCCTGTACGCGAACCGCTGCCCCCCGGAGAGCCGGCGATAGAAGGGGAGTCGGTCCCCGATGCCGAGGCTCGGCACGTGTTTTCGAACGGCAGGAACACGATCCGTGACAGCGGATATTCGTTGACGAATATCGAAATTGGAACCGGCCATATGATAGTGTGAGTCGGTAGTGACCGTGGCGATTAGTTGTTGAGCGCCTCCTCTGCGACGCTCGCAGCGTCGTCGAGGGCCGACTTCGTGTCACCCTCCGACCAGTTGCCGGTGACGGCACTGTTGAGGATATCGGTGGCCGTTTGGTAGATTTCCGTCTCGATTTCGCCCCAGCCCCGAACCTGCGGATAGGTCTTCGCTGCCGGGAAGACCTCTTCGTCGAACGTCTCGTAGAACGGATCACTGTAGAGTTCAGTGTTCATCCCGCCGCTGGTCGGCGGGAGGAACCCGGCGATGTCGGCGAGTTCGGCGTTGACTTCGGGCTGAGCGAGATAGTCGATCCACTGTGCGGCCTCCTCGACCTTGTTGGACCACGAAGCGATCCCCAGCAGCTCCATTCCGAAGAAGGTGCCACTGTCACCGTCGGGGCCCTTCGGTGGCGCGGAGACGCGGAGTTCATCGCGGCTGTTGCCGTCTGCGTCGGCGTAGGCGTTCGTCATCGAGAGTGCCCCCCAGGTGCTCGCGACCTCGCCGCCAGCGAATGCAGACTGGAGACCGCTGGACTCCCAGTCGAGGGACGCCTCGGGGATGATCTCGTGCTCGACGATGAGGTCCTTGTAGAAGTTCATCGCCTCGACGCCCGCCTCGGAGTTGAACGCCGGTGCCGAGTTGTCCTCGTTGAGCAACGAACCGCCGTTCTGCCAGAGGAACATCGCGAAGTTACGACCTGGCTCGATACCACCGGACATCGCACCGAAGTAGTCGCCGTCGCTGGTGGCTTCGTTGTAGGCTGTCCCCTGTGAGACGAGTTCGTCCCAGTTCTCCGGGCTGCCCTCGATGCCAGCCTCGTCCATCTTCGGTCCGCTCTCTTGCCACGCACGAGGCCCCCAGAACCACGGGATGCCGACGAGCATGTCGTCGAACTGACCGACTTCCAGTGCACCCGACGGATAGTTGCTCGTGTCGGGGAGGTGCTGGGCCGCAGCCTCGTCGCGGAGGTCCATCCAGCCCCCGGCCTCGACCTGTGCGGGAATCCACGTCGAAGCGATTTCGTGGACGTCGGGACCGGACTTTGCGGTCATGTTCGACTGCATCGTCGACTTGGCGTCGCCCCAGCCAACGAAGTCGTACTCGACCTCGATCCCAGTCTCTTCCTCGAACTTCGAGGTGTGCTTGCTGAAGAAGTCCTCGTAGCCGGGCGTGTCCATGTACTGCGTCTGGAGGGCGCCACTGCCCCCATCTTGTAGGCAGCCAGCGAGACCGAATGCCGTCGCGGCACCGGAAACTTTCAGAAACTTTCTACGCGTTTTCGAAACCATAGTTGTGATACCCAATCATGGGATAGAGTAACGCAGTATTTATAATTACGTATCTGGCAAAATATGCAGACAATATCTGGCCAAATAATTACTATGGCCATAGTTTCAATATAGATCAAAGCTAGAAAACTTTCTTCGGTTTATAGTTGTTATTTTTGGTTCGTGGCGTTTGGAGTGCTCGTGGCGGCGCGTCGGATCCCATCGAGACCGCAGAGACGTCGTCTACCCCGAGATTTCGCCAATCCAATCCAGAAGTGGCGCGACTCCGTCGACGGCGGGACTCACGCACGACCCGGGCGCCTCCGCCTCTGGCCTGACGTCTCCGTAGCCACGGATATCCGCGAAGACGGACAGATCGAACGGAGAAATCGGCAGTCTGTAGACGCCGGCATTCTCGAATTGCACGATCCTGGCGGGCCTCGACCGTCGACGGTCGTGCACTTCTGACGCCGAATCACCTGCCGCCGCGGCAGCGGAATTGACCCCGTTCCGGAACCGAATTGTTTTCACTGGCGTCCGCCGAGAGGGGCCACATGGACGCCGACACGATCTACGAGGAGCTTGGCGCGCCGTCGGTCATCAACGCGACGGGGACGAAGACCCGCATCGGCGGCAGCCGGATCCGGCCGGCGGCCGTCGAGGCGATGAGTGAGGCCTCACAGTCGTTCGTCCGGCTCTCCGATCTCCAGGCCGCGGCGAGCGATCGCATCGCGGAGCTGACGGGCGCAGATAAGGGCTACGTCACGAGCGGTGCGGCGGCCGGGATGTATCTCGGTGCTGCCGCCGCGATCGCCGGCGACGACGTCGCCGCGATGGCCAAACTGCCCGACACCGACGGGCTCGCCGACGAGATCGTCATGCCGCGCACGCACCGCACGGGCTACGATCACGCGCTCCGATCGGCCGGCGCGACGATCGTCGACGTCGGAAGCAACGACCGCCACCTCGGCACCGGCTCCCGGAACGTCGAGCCCTGGGAGATCGAGCGCGCGATCGGCGAGGACACCGCCGCGGTTGGCTACGTCCAGAAGGAGTACACCGAGCCGGAGCTCTCCGTCGTCACGGAGATCGCTCACGAACACGACGTGCCGGTGATCGTCGACGCCGCCGCGGAGCTGCCACCGACAACGAACTTCGAGCGCTTTATCGACGCTGGCGCGGATCTCGTCGTCTTCAGCGGCGGGAAGGCGATCCGCGGCCCCCAGACCACCGGCATCGTCGCGGGCAGTGGCGATCTGATCGAGTCCATCGCCGCGCAACATCTCGACATGCACGCCGCCGAGGCGGTCTACGAGCCCGCGCCGGAGCTCGTCGACGTGGAAGCACTCGGTGGGGTGCCCCGGCAGGGCATCGGCCGACAGTGCAAGGTCGGCAAGGAGGAACTCGCCGGCCTGCTCGTCGCACTCGATGAGTTCCTCGAGGAGGATCAGGACGAGAAGGCGGCCGAGTGGACCGACATCTCGACGCGAATCGCCGACGCCCTCGCGGAGATCGACGGCATCGACACCGAGGTTCCGACCGGCAGCGCCGTCTCCGTGGCGCCGGAGGTCATTGTGACGGTCGATCCCGAGGTCGCCGCCGGCTCCGCGACCGACGTCGTTCGGGGGCTGCGACGCGAGGAGCCCCGAATCTTCGTCGGCGCGGACAGCCTCGACGACGGTGCGTTCACGATCAATCCGATGTGTCTCGCCGAGGAGGAGATCGAGTACGTCGTCGAGCGGATCCGGGCACACGCGACCTGATCGGCAACACGTCCTCCCGAGCGGTCCCGTGGAGACACGCCCGCTGTGCGAATCGTTACTCGCCGGCGAGTAATCGTTCGGTAGCGGCGCTCTCACCGCCGTTCTCGGCGGCTCATCGAAACGTACTTCCTCGCGCCGTGGGGAGCTACGAGTCGCTATGGAAGAAGTCTCTACCGACGAGGCACCGCCGAGTATCGGCCCGTTCTCACAGGGCGTTATCGACGACGGCCAGGTCTTCGTCTCCGGCCAGGGCCCGATCGATCCCGACTCCGGCGAGATCGTCGGCGAGGACATCCGCGAGGAGACCCACCAGACGATGCAGAACATCGGCGCCGTCCTCGAGGCGGCAGGCAGCTCGCTCGACGACGTCGTGAAGGCGCAGGTGTTCGTTCGCGACATGGACAACTACGACGAGATCAACGACGTGTACGCCGAGTACCTCAGCGAGCCCTACCCCGCACGCTCGGCGATGCAGGTCGAGCGGCTGCCCGTCGAGATCGGCGTCGAGATCGAGGTCATCGGCCGCGTCACCGAGTAGCGCCGCAAGCGACGACGCCATTTTCGCGCCAGGGCACCCTCGCGAGTGCCCCGCCGCTCTGCGAAACACTAACCGGGATGCCGGCGGAGTTCTAGCTATGACCACTTTCGAGGCGGACGGGATCACCCTGGAGCAGGTCGAGGAGTACGTCTGGGAGATCCCGAAGGAGGGCGACATGCGCGTGCCGGCACGGGTCTACGCCAGCGAAACCCTCCTCGAGGAAATTTCCGACGACAAGACCCTCCAGCAGCTGAAGAACACGACGGAGCTACCGGGGATCACCAGCCACGCGATCTGCATGCCCGACGGCCACCAGGGCTACGGCTTCCCCGTCGGCGGCGTGGGGGCGATGGACGCCGAGAACGGCTGTATTTCGCCGGGAGCAGTCGGTTACGACATCAACTGCGGCGTCCGGATGATGCGGACGAACCTCACCTACGACGACGTCCAGGGGCGCGAACAGGAGCTCGTCGAGAGCCTGTTCGCGAACGTCCCCTGCGGACTCGGTGGCGGCGGCATCGTCGAGACAGATATCGACACGATCGAGGCGATTCTCGAACGGGGCGTCGAGTGGGCCGTCGAGAACGATTTCGGCGTCGAGGACGATCTGCTGCACTGCGAGGACGAGGGGCGCCGCCCCGACGCCGATCCGAGCGCGATCACCCAGAAGGCCAAGGATCGCGGGAAGAACCAGGTCGGGAGCCTCGGCAGCGGCAACCACTTCCTCGAGGTCCAGCGCGTGACGGACGTCTACCGCGAGGACGTCGCTGAGAGCTTCGGTCTCGAGCCGAACCAGATCGTCGTCCTGATCCACTGTGGCTCGCGCGGACTGGGCCACCAGACCTGCAACGACTACCTCCGCGAGATCGAGCAGACGCACAAGGGGCTCCTCGATTCGCTGCCGGACAAGGAACTCGCCGCCGCGCCAGCTGGCTCCCAGCTCGCCGAGGAGTACTACGGCGCGATGTGTGCCGCGATCAACTTCGCGTGGGTAAATCGTCAGCTCATCATGCACCGCACGCGGCGCGTCTTCGAGCAGGTGTTCGATCGGTCCTGGGAGGCCATGGAGATGGACCTGCTCTACGACGTCGCCCACAACATCGCGAAAAAAGAAGTCCACGAGGTCGGCGTCGACGAGGACGGCACCGCCGTCCCGCGGGATCGCGCGACGGCCACCGAGGAGCGAGAGCTCTACGTCCACCGGAAGGGCGCGACGCGGGCGTTCCCGGCAGGTCGCGAGGAGGTGCCAGCAGCGTACCGCGATGTCGGCCAGCCGATCATCATTCCCGGAAGCATGGGCGCGGGCTCCTACGTCCTCCGCGGCGGCGAGGCGTCGATGGAGCGAACGTTCGGCTCGACGGCCCACGGTGCCGGGCGGCTGATGAGCCGCACGCAGGCGAAAAACGACTACTGGGGCGGCGACGTGCAGACGGATCTCCGCGAGCAAGAGCACGTCTACGTCAAGGCAGACAGCGGCGCGACGATCGCCGAGGAGGCCCCCGGCGTCTACAAGGACGTCGACGAGGTCGTTCGGGTCTCCGACGCCCTGGGGATCGGCGACCGGGTCGCGCGAACGTTCCCGGTCTGCAATATCAAGGGGTAGAGACGGGTCGAAGAACGATCGGCGCTCAGAAAGGGCCAGATCGCAGGGCCACAGCACCGGAAGCCTCGCTTTGATGCCGCTGGCGGCCGCAGTGGTCGTGTGCCCATTCACTGGCATCGACGGGATCTCCGGCCGGCGGACAACGTCGGGCTCGCGAACGCTGCGGCTGCTGCCGTGGCCGCCGGTGACGAACCGGGCGGGGCCGACGCCGAGACCGAGCCGGTGACCACCGCCAGCGACGACGAACTGCTCCCGCTGTTCGTCCTCGACGACGCGCTGTTGGCTCACGCCGGTCCGCCGCGGATCGCATTCCTGCGCGACGCGCTGGACTCGCTGAGCGAGTGGTACCGCGACTGCGGGAGCGACCTGCTGATCGTCCGCGGCGATCCACGCACAGTGGTCCCAGAAATCGCCACAGAGTACGGTGCCGACTTCGTCACCTGGAACCGGGACTACTCCCGCGTGGCGCGCGACCGGGACGCCGCCGTGCGCCGTGAGCTCGCCGACCGTGGCATCGACCGCGCCTCCTACGACGACGCCGTCTGCCACGCTCCGGGCTCGATTCTCACCAACAAGGGCGAGCACTACTCCGTGTTCAGCTACTACTGGCGCAAGTGGGCGGAGCGCGATTCGGGCGAGATACCGGCGCCACCTGACGCCGACCCGCTCGCAGACGTGGCGGAGGTGGACGTGGCGACCGACACCGTTGCCGATCTCGGCGCCCTCGACCTCTCCGGGACGACCGCAGACCTCGACGTCGCCGAACCGGACGCCGACGTCCAGCCAGGTACCCGCGCCGACGGTCTGAACCGGCTCCAGCAGTTCTGTGACGGCCCGATCTACGAGTACGACGATCTGCGCGACGAGCCAGCGACGGCAGCGACTTCTCGACTCTCGCCGCACCTCTCCTTTGGAACGCTGGGGCCCCGAGAGGTGCTGGACGCGGTCGAGACGGCGAAAGCCGACGCACCGGACGACGACGCTCGCCAGAACGCCGAAGAGTATCGCCGACAGCTCTGCTGGCGAGAGTTCTACGCGCAGGTGCTCGCGGACAACCCCGAAATGCCGAACGAGCCGCTGAAGACGTTCGAAAATCCTATCGAGTGGCGCGACGATCCGGAGGGTCTGGAGGCCTGGAAGGACGGCGAGACCGGCTACCCGATCGTCGACGCGGGAATGCGCCAGCTCCGCGCCGAGGCGTTCATGCACAACCGGCTGCGGATGATCGTCGCCTCGTTCCTGACGAAGGACCTCCTGATCGACTGGCGGGCCGGGCTCGCGTGGTTCCGCGAGATGCTGGTCGATCACGACGTCGCCAACGACGCCGGGGGCTGGCAGTGGGCGGCCTCCGTCGGCGTCGACGCACAGCCGTATTTCCGGGTGTTCAACCCCATGACGCAGGGCGAACGCCACGATCCCGACGCCGAGTACATCAGGCGCTACGTCCCGGAGCTCCGCGGCGTCGAGCCCGAGGTGATCCACGACTGGACGGAGCTCTCCCCGACACAGCGCCAGCAGACGGCGCCGGAGTATCCGGCACCGATCGTCGATCACGCCGAGCGTCGCGAGGAAGCGATCGCGACGTTCGAGCGGGCCCGCGGCGACGACTAGCAGTCACGCCGAGCAGATGTCCCTGCCCGGGCGCTACTCCGCGACAGCAACCAGCAGGAACGTCTCCGACCGTTCGGCGACGTGCTCGATTCCGAAGCCGTGGTCACGGATGGCGGCCGTCGCTTCCGCCGCACTGAATCGCTCGTCGACGGGTGGCCCCGCTTCGCCCGTTCCCGTAGCCGTCCAGTCGACGATCGCGAGACGGCCGCCGTCCGCGATCACTCGTCGAAGGTCGGCGAGCGCCGCCTCGCTCGCGAACTCGTGGTAGGTCATAGTCGAGAAGGCGCCGTCGAGTGCGTCGTCCTCGAACGGCAGGTCGGCGACGCCGCTGGTCACCAGTTCGACGCTCTCCGGGACGCCCTTCGCCTGGTAGTACTCCTGCATCGCCGGCTGGACGTCGACCGCGAAACAGGTGGCGACGTGCGGCGCGACGACGTCTGTGTAAAATCCCGTCCCGCTGCCGAGATCCGCGACCGTGGCGTCGCGGGGCGCGTCGAGCGCCCAGCGCAACTCCTCGGCGGAGCAGAACCGGAATCGCCGTTCCGCGCGTTCGAGCCGGTCGGCCCGTGACGCGTCGAACGTGTGGTAGCCCATGGATCGTCGATTCGTCGCCCCGGCGTGAGTGTCCTCCGGTCGCGGCGATCAGGCGCGATCCGCGGGGCAGGTGCTCATCCCCAGCACCGCGTACAGCCCGCAGAACTGCGTGGCGGCGGTGACGATCAAGACGACTCCGGCGATGCCGGCGACGGCCGCAATGGCGGTGCTTCCGCTCGAGAACGTGAGCGCTGCCGCGACGAGCAAAACTGTGCCGAGGACGCCCCGTGCGAGCCGATCCGTCCTGCCGACGTTCGATGTCAGTGCCATACAGCATATAGGGCGCCGAGAGACGAAAACGTTCGGCCGAATCTCGCGTTCGGGGACCGACGAAACGCCGCCATCGCCGCGAATCCCGCGGAAACGGACCGACGGCGTCCACACCGCCGTTCACACGTCGGTGGCGGTGATCTCCTCCATCCGCTCGGCGTGTTTCTCCATCGCGTACCCGACGAGGTCGACGTCGACGTCGGCCGACGGATCCTCCGCGTCCTGGTCCATGCTGTCCGCGAGTGAGCCCTGGACGAGCATTGCGAGCTCCCCCACGGTGTCGGAAAGCAGGTCGGGGTCGACGCCCTCCTCGTGAACGAGGTCGCGGAGCTTCGAGACCCCGAACCCGACGTGGCGCCCCTCGTCCCCCTGAATCAGCCGGATCCCCTCGACGAGCCCGGGTAGCGTGGGCGTCCCGTCGATCTCGTCCCCGTACACCGTCTGGAGTCCGTGATACCCCGTCCGGGCGAAAATGCCCTCGACGACGAGGTGATAGACGCTGAAGGCGCGCGCACGAGCGCGAGGCGAGTCGTCGGTCAGCAGCGCGTCGAGGTAGGTCTCCTGGCGCTCGAACAGTTCGTCGTAGTCGGGATCGAACCACTGCTCGTCGGTCGGCGAGGTGAGCTCGAGCCCCCGCTCACGCTCGACTGGCGTGATCACGTCCCGCCAGTACCGATCGAAGAAGTCGGCGTGTTTGGCCTCCTCGTACAGCTGCGTCGCGATGAAGGACTGGTCCTCGATCGTATCGAGCACGACCGCCAGCGGCGCGAGATCCGCGGTGACGGACTGTTCGCCAGCGCCGAACTTCGCGAGCGCACCGCGCAGCCCGTCGAGTGCCGGCTCCGGCGCGTCGAGCAGCGCCTCGACGTCCGCGCTCAGATCCACGTCGGCTGGATCCCAGTGGCGATCGACCTCCGTCCGGTAGTACTGGTAGCTCCGGTGGTCGCGGTCGATTCCCGTCGATGGGCTGGAGGCTGGGTCCATGTCGAAGAGAAGCACCGCGAGCCACATTAATTGTCACGCGGCAAACGCGACGAGGCGATCCCCTTCCCGGTGGAGATCCGTTCACCTACCAGCGAATCGGGCTACCCGTCCGTTTCGAGCCGTTCGCGTCGTTCCTCGAACTCCCCCTCAGAGAGTTCACCGCGGGCGTAGGCAACCCGAAGTTCTTCGATCGCTGGATCCGACGCATCGGTGGTCGTCCGACGGACCGCTCCGAACAGCACGTAGCCGATCCCGCCGACGAGAGCGAGCATCACGACCCACATCCCGAGCCCAGCCCAGCCCGCGTCGGATCCCTGCCAACCGCCATCGGCCATCATGTGGCCGCCGCCCATACCTCTCATCATCGGCACGGTGACCAGCATCAACAGGACGGGAACGAGCAGCACCGCTGTGACTACCACGACGACGATCCGAAGAAGCGCGTCGTCAGAATCCATACTCGCCCTACGCGTTGCAGACGGATAACGAACGATTGTGTTCTCAGATGTGGAGAAGGCACACGACTCGGCACTGCCGCCTTGCGGCGACGGTGGATGGACCTGCAGCGAGCTCCTAGAGTAGTGTTTCGTGGGCAGGACCCCAGACAGTGACTTCCGGGGCCACTTCCCTCGCAGCTACTTCTCGTCGCCGTTGCTCCTCGCTATCGCTCGTCGCGTGAGGCCACGAGAAGTGGGTTGGAGCGGAATTGAACCACGCCGAGACGGTCGACCTCGCTCCGGTCGGTCGCTGCGTCTCCTCTGGTTCAATTCCTTCGTCTCCATTTTCGCGACGCAGCGGCTCGCTACGCTCGTCGGATTTGCGTCGCGACAATGGGTTGGGGCGGAATTGAACCGCCGATCTCCTCCATGTCAAGGAGGTGTCATAACCGGACTAGACCACCAACCCGCGTCGTATCTCCGGGTTCGCCACGGCTCCAATAAAGGGTTTCGATGTGGGGGAGGGCGGGAGAGTTCGCGCCGCGATCGCTCCGCAGTATGCAGGGACGGCTATCGGACGTCCGAAACCGTTGTATCGCTCGGGTGCCGAGAGTGCGGAAAGATGCCGGACTGCGAGTACTGCGAGCAGTCGTTCCCCGACGAGGGCTCGCTCCTCGAGCATATGGGTGAGGCTCACGAGGGCGAGCTGGGCCGGATCGACCAGCGCCGCGTCGAGGACCACTACGGCGGAGACGACACCGAGCTCTCGACGACCATCGGCTACGCCATCGTCGGGATCGTCTTCGTCGCGGTGATCGGCGGCGCGGTGTACGCTGCGGTCGGTGCGTTCAGCGAGCCGCCTGCCGAGCAGATCCACGAGCACGGGACGATTAACATGACGGTGAATGGCGAGCAGATCGCGTTCTCCAGCGCCCAGTACACCTCGCCGACTGATTTCCACTTTCACGGGAGTGGGCCCAACTGGCATATGCACCCGAGCCCCTCCGAACGGCTCACACTCGCCGAGGCAATGGGCCGGCTCGGCATCGATCTGACCGAGAGCTCGATCACCGTCGAGGGGGAGACGTACGAGGCAAGCGATCCGGGGACGAACCTCACCATCCAGGTGAACGGCGAGTCCGTCGATCCGACGAGCTACGAGCTCCACGGAAGCGGACCGAACCCGCAAGAGGGCGACCACGTCCGGATCGTCGTCGAGACGGAGAACTGACCGCAATCGATCGCCGAGGACGCCGCTGTTCGCTGCTCCAACTCAGGGTCGCTTCCGTTCAGTTCAATTGCTCGGGCGCCGGCGGCATCGCCCGCTTGTGTGCGCTTCGCTCGTGGAGCGTCTGCACCCGCTCGACGACCTCGCGATCGACGCCGAGCTCCCGAGCGGTTGCAGCGGGCGAGAGCGGGCCGTCGACGCAGAGCGCCAGGATCGGATCGAGCTCCTCGTAGGAGAGCCCCAGCTCGTCTTCGTCGGTCTGGCCGGCCCAGAGTCCCGCCGTCGGGGGCTTCTCGACGATCGCCTCGGGCACCCCAAGATCGCGAGCAAGCTGACGGACCTGCACCTTGTACAGGTTCCCGATCGGATGGCAGTCCACCGCGCCATCGCCGTACTTCGTGAAGTAGCCCACCAGCGCCTCCGAGCGGTTCCCGGTGCCCAGCACCAGCCGATCGTCGTGGTTCGCGACGAGATAGCCACACACCGCACGCATACGAGCGCGAGCGTTCCCGACAGCCACCCGATCGTCAGCAATTTCGGGGAACCCGTCGAGCACCGCGTCGACCATCCCGCCGATAGGCACGACGTCGTAGGCGATGCCGAGCTCCTCCGCGATCAGCTCGGCGTCGCTCATATTCTCGTCGCTGCTGACGGTGCCGGGGAGTACCAGCCCTCGCACGGCGTCTGCGCCGAGAGCGTCCACCGCGATGGAGGCCGTCGTCGCGCTGTCGATACCCCCAGAGAGCCCGATCACCGCGCCGTCGGCGCCGGCCGCGTCGACCTGGGACCGAACGAACTCGGCGACGTGTTCGCGACGCTCCGCGAGTTCTGCGTCCGAGAATCGGAGATCCACCATTGCCGAAACGTTCGGCTCCGGGGCTCAAATAGCCGTTCGTTGGCGCATATCACTGGACGGTCGTTGGATCGACACGGAGCGCTACGTTGAAGTGCGCGACTCCGGTACGCAGTGATGAACTCACTCGTTCCCCCACCGGCTCCTGTCGGTCGAAGTACGCAGGGTCGGACGTGGAGGATTCGAGCGCCGGTGTCCTGCCGAGCGTAGCGAGGCAGGGCTCGGCGCGCGAGCGAACGAAGTGAGCGATGCGCGCCGGTGACCCGCCGATCGAAGTGAGGCGAGGTACGGCGCGAGTGACCGCTGCAAACGAGCGCCGGTGGTCTAGTGGTAGGACATGAGCTTCCCAAGCTCATAGCCCGGGTTCAACTCCCGGTCGGCGCATCCTGCGACGAACGAACGTGAGGAGCCGATGCGCCGACCGGGAGTTGAATCCTATCAGTCGCAGCGCCCGAGCGAAGCGAGGGTGATCGTCTTCGCGTTGTTCACAATCCCACCGCGCCCGTTCACTTTTTGCTTCATCGAGATACCACCGTCCCGGACGGTGACGTTTATACGAGTCCCCCGAAGAAAGGCAGGTATGAACCGCCGGCGCTGGCTGAGTATCCGGGCGACGATCTGGCTGGTCACGGCCGTGGCCATCCTCTCGTTTGCAGTCGGAGTCATCAACATCGCCTCCCAGGACGTGATCTTCTTCGGGGCGTACATCCCGGAAGCGGCCCAGCGGCTGGCGGGCTTCACCGGCGCCATGACGGGCTTTCTGATGTTGATGAGCGCGCTCGGCCTCCGCAAGGGCCTGCGGGCGGCCTGGTACTCGACGATGTTGCTGTTGCCGGTGACGGCCCTGCAGGGTATCGTCCAGTCGGGCGCGATCACGCTGCCGATGGTCGGCGTCTCGCTGCCGGTGTCGCTGCCGTTGGTCGCACTGTCACTGGTGTCGATGCCGCTGGTCGCCATCAATCGGAAGCGGTTCGACGATCAGTGGGCCATCTCGACGACCCAGCTGGCTGCGCTGTCGGCACTGATCGGCGCACAGATCTACGGCACGGTCGGGACCTACGCCCTCCGCGAGGAGTTCCCGGCGGTGAACACTCTTCTAGACGCGTTTTACTTCACGCTCGTGACGGCCTCGACGGTCGGCTACGGCGACATCAGTGCGGCCACACAGATCGGTCGGCTGTTCAGCCTCTCGGTCCTCGTCATCGGCGTCGCGAGCTTCGGTGTGGCCGCCGGGACGCTGCTCGGGCCGGCGATCGAGGCCCGCTTTGCGGCCGCACTCGGCCAGATGACGGAGGCACAACTCAGCATGCTCGAAAACCACATCATCGTCATGGGCTATGGCGAACTGACCGAACCGATTCTCGACGAACTCGAAGACAGCAAGATCCCGTTCATCGTCATCACGCCGAACAGCGAAAAGGCGAGCGCGTTGCGCAATCGGGATGTCAACGTCCTGACTGCCGACCCCAGCGACGAGACGCCGTTACACGACGCCGGGATCGAACGCGCCATCGGTGTCA
>ENA-ORCR01000094-ORCR01000094.1-marine-metagenome-genome-assembly--contig:-NODE-94-length-106411-cov-7.245528_pt1 | contig 106411 bp, 117 predicted proteins | sample MGYA00237782_ERZ508514 | MGnify/ENA primary metagenome ERZ508514 (study PRJEB26185, sample SAMN06268960) | marine metagenome | isolation source: Eden Landing Ponds, San Francisco, CA, USA | place...
GGCGGGCCCGACAACCGCCAGTCGAGCGCAACCGTCGGGGCGACGATGCTCGACTCGGAGCAGGGGGCCGGACAGAACGTGTTCCCCCGGCCGTCGTCTGGGTCGAGCAGGGCACGACGGTCAGCTGGGAGGTGACGGCCGGCAGCCACTCGGCGACATCGTACCACCCCGATTACGGCAGGCCGTCGGGCGCACGCTTCTCGCCGCCGCTCACTTGGGCACGAAGTAGGGCTCGTGCTGCAGTGTGCCCGTGACCTCGTCGAACCGACTCTCGTCGCACTCGCAGCACGCTTCTGGCTCGTCGAGCCCCGCGAACACCGTCTCGCACGCCTCACAGGCGAAGAATCGAAGTCCGAGCAGGACTGTCCCTCGGGGCGGCGCACAGATATCGTGTTGGCCTGAACTGTCGGTTGATTACCGTCGCCGGCGGAGCTACCGCCTTCGAACGGGGCGTTTGGGCCGTGCGGCGTGGGGTTGTCGAGACGCGCTCCTGAACGGGGGGATGTCGACGGGGGCAGAGCCGGACTCGAAGAGTTCTCAGAGACAACTTATTAGAATTTAAGTACGAATGTAATGCAATTTATTTCTATGACCGACGATCCGACGCTCGAAGACCCCAACCACGAGGGCCGAGCGTCGACCGACCACGAGGGATGTGTCCCTTCGCCCATCCCGCCGGGGGACCCCGACGCCTGGTACGCACCCGACGTGCGGGACCACTACACCGTCCACGGCGACGTGGTCGCCACCGTCGCCGAGACGGACGAGGGGTTCACCTACGACGTGCGGGAGCCGTCGCTCACCACGGACGAGGAGGCGACCCTGACGGAGATTCGCGAGCACTTCTCGGCGGCGAACCTGCGTCGGCCGCGTACCCGCGACGGGACCGTCTCGCGGATGGAGACGGGGCTCCGGCCGAAGTATCGTGTGGCTCTGGAGCGGCTCCTCGAGGGGAGTCCGGAGTCGCGACGACGGCTCCGGTACTACGCGCGGCGGGACGTCGGCTGTCTCGGTGCGGTGACGCCGCTCGCACTCGACGAGCACGTCGAGGTCGTCGAGACGGTCCCGCCGGAAGCGTTCGACCCGCAGCCGCGGGTGACCAGCGCCGTCGTCCGGACGACGCCGCGGGCCCCGGACTACACCGTCCCCGACGACGACTTCTTCATGGACTTCCTGAAGGCCGTGTTCACGCAGCGCCGCAAGACGATGCGGAACGCGATCCGGAACACGGCGCACATCTCCGGGCTGGGCGACGCCGACGCAGTCGTCGACGCCGCCGACGAGGAGCTACTGAGCGCCCGCGCGGGCAACCTCGCGCCGCGCGACTTCGCGACGCTGGCGACGGTCGCGTACGAGGTCGGCGAGCCGGAGGCGTGAGATGAGCGACGGGCCGAAAGAGCGCGACGCGACCGAGGACGGCGACTCCGGCGACCGACCCGCCCTGGCCGACCAGCGCGACGTTGAGTCGGTGTACCAGCCGGCCGAGGACTCGGACCTGCTCGCCCGGACGGCCCGCGAGCGCGTCGCGGCGGGCGACCGGGTCCTCGACGTGGGGACCGGCTCTGGCTACGTGGCCGCCGTGCTCGCGGAGGCCGGCGCGGACGCGGTCGGCGTCGACGTGAGCCCGCTGGCCTGCCGGCAAGCCGCCGACATCGGCGTCCCCGTCGTCCGCGGTGACCTCGTCTCGCCCTTTCGCGACGAGGTCTTCGACCTGGTTGCGTTCAATCCACCCTATCTGCCGACGCCGCCGGAGCAGGAGTGGGACGACTGGATGGAACACGCGCTCTCGGGCGGCGAGGACGGCCGCCGATTGGTCGACCCGTTCCTCGATACCGTCGGTCGCGTCCTCGCCCCCGGGGGGGAGGCGCTCGTGCTGGTGAGCAGCCTCACCGACCCGGAGGCCGTCCGCGAGTACGCGAGCGAGAGAAACCTCGTCAGCGAGCGCCTCTCGGCAGAGAAACATCCGTACGAGGAACTCGTCGTCCTGCGGTTCGCCGCCGAGTGATTACTGAAGAGCATTAATCTGAATAGGAAATATTAAAGCCCGTCATTTCTTATCCTGGCGCAATGACACAGGTAGTCGCCACGACACCTGGCCTCTTTCCGCTCCCGGACTGGGCCAAGGACGAACTGTCAGACCTGAAAGGCCACCAGAAGACCGACCTCATCTCGGGCGACGAGTCCGGTGCCATCGTCGATGCCTACGACGAGGCGCGCGCGGAAGTCGTCGCGCGCCAGCAGGACGCCGGCCTCGACCGGATCGTCGAGGGGCAACTGCGCTGGGACGACATGCTCGCGCACCCGCTCGCCGTCCACGACAGCGTGGAGACGAAGGGCATCGTCCGCTACTACGACAACAACAACTTCTACCGAGAGCCGGTCGTGCAGGACGACCTCTCGGCCGACGGCGGCGACGTGGCCGCCGACCTCGGCGCGGCCGCCGACCTCGTCGACGAGGGTCTGCAGGCGGTCCTCCCCGGTCCGTACTCGCTCGCCGACCTCGCCACGGACGAGTACTACGGCGACGAGGCGGAGTTCCTCGACGCCGTCGCCGACTTCCTCGTCGAGGAAGTGAACTCGTTCCCAGAGGTGGAGACGCTGTTCCTGCTCGAACCGTCGCTGGTCGAGAACGCGCCCGCGGACGGCGAAGACGAGCGCGCCGCCGCGGCCATCGACGCCGTCGCCTCGGCCGCCGACGCCGAGGTCGTCACCCACACCTACTGGGGTGCCATCGAGGAGAAGACCTACGCGCACCTGATGGACGCCGACGTCGACGCCATCGGCTTCGACCTCGTCGCCGACCACGACCAGAACGTGTACAACGTCCAGGAGTACGGCACGAAAGACGACGTGGCGCTCGGCGTCGTCGACGGGCAGAACACGCTCGTCGAGTCCCCCGAGACCATCCGCGACCGCATCGACTGGTTCGAACAGCAGACCAACACCGCTTACGACACCGTCTACGCGACGGCCAACACGGAGCTGTTCTACCTGCCAGTGAACAAGTTCGAAGACAAGCTCGACGCGCTCGCGAACGCCGCCGACCTGGAGGCGGCGGAGGCATAAACCCATGACAGGACCACGAGACCAGTTCAAACCGGCGGACCACCCGAACGACCACTTCCTGCTGACGACCGTCGTCGGCTCCTACCCCAAGCCCAAGTGGCACGACCGGGCGCGGGAGCTGTTCGAGGACGAAGACGCGGACTTCGACGAGGAGCAGTGGGAGGAAGCCAAAGACGACGCCTCGCGGCTCATCACCCACGAGCACGAACGCTCGGGGCTGGACGTCATCTGCGACGGCGAGATGCGCCGCAACGAGATGGTCGAGTACTTCGCCCACCGCATCGACGGCTACGAGTTCAACGGCCGCGTGAAGGTCTGGGGCCACAACTACTTCGACAAGCCCTCGGTCGCCGACGAGGTCGAGTACGGCGAGCAGTGGCTCGTCGAGGAGTTCGAGTTCACCGACGAGGTGGCCGAGCGCCCGGTCAAGGTCCCGATCACCGGCCCGTACACGCTCGCCAACTGGTCGTTCAACGAGGTCTACGACAGCGAGGAGCAACTGGCCTACGAACTGGCCGAACTCGTCAACGAGGAGATCGAGGCCCTGGTCGAGGCCGGCGCGCGCTACATCCAGATCGACGAGCCCGCCCTCGCCACGACGCCGGACGACCACGCCATCGTCGGCGAGTGCCTGGAGCGCATCGTCGACGAGATTCCGGACGACGTGCGCCTCGGCCTGCACGTCTGTTACGGCGACTACTCGCGCATCTACCCCGAAATCCTGGACTACCCGGTCCACGAGTACGACCTCGAACTGGCCAACGGGGACTACGACCAGCTCGACGTGTTCAAGGAGCACGAGTTCACCAAGGACTTCGCGATGGGCGTCGTCGACGCCCACGTCGCCGAGGTCGAGTCCGTCGAGGAGATCAAGGAGAACATCAAGAAGGGCCTGGAGGTCGTCCCGCCGGAGCGACTCACCGTCTCGCCGGACTGCGGCGTGAAGCTGCTCCCGCGCGACGTGGCCTACGGGAAGATGGAGAACATGGTGCAGGCGGCCCGCGAGATCGAGGAGGAACTCGACGCCGGCGAAATCGACGTCGTCGCGAGCGGTGCGGAAGCGCGAGCAGACGACTGAGCGTCCCGCGTCGAAGGCCCGCGGTTTGTACCGACGCCGACTCCTGATTCGGCAACCATCGAAGTTTCTCGGGCGCGAAAGCGTCGTGACCGGTCCGTGAGCGCACAGGCACGGACAGAATCCCCGAACAGCGCCTGTAACCGAACCTGAACACTGTTGATGGACGAATCCTCGCAGTGGCGTTTCGGCCGGTTTCGACGGCCACCTGTGACGAACGGGGTGGGACACTATCCTTCGACAATATTCTCGGAATTCGAATATATCAGGGTAGGATGAGTATAAATAGTTGGGCTTCCAACCCATTAAAATTCGACAGCCAACGAAATATCCATCGACTGTAACAGAAATAACGTATAGCGTACCCAACATATAACGGTGTTCTCGAGAATCCGCGTACTGGACACAATTACACCAGATAGGTCTTCTATCATGAAATTCCTTCGAGGGATTCATGTTGTATGATAACATTTGTATTTTGGGAAAGAGTTTAGTTAGCTTCTGGAGAATAATCAACTGATTAACCCATGACAGGAGACACACACCTTCGGGCGGAACTGTATCTTCGGGGCGACACCTACGGGACGTTCGACGCGCAACAGCAGGTGCTGAACCGGGTCAAACGCCTCGAAGCGAACGGCGTGTTCAGCGAATCGATGGTCGCCGGCGAGTGGCAGCGCATCCGGACGATGGCCGAAGACAAGCGCTCCGGAGCCATCGCCACCTACGAGGAGTTCAAGGACTGGGCCGACCGCAACGGCCACTCGCTGGAGCCGGCCTTCGAGCGGCGGACTCGGAGCTACGTCGGGATGGACCGCGTGGACGAAGTCGTCGTGTTCCCGGTCGTCTCGCTGGCGCTGTACGACGGTTCGACGCTGGAGGCGGTCTTCCCCTGCACCGACGAGGAGCGGACCTACACCGTCGGCGACGCGCTGGAAGCCTTCGAACGCGGCGACGAGAACTGGCTGGCGCAGTTCGACTCCGTGACGGTCGGCCGCACGGAACCGTGGCTCGAACCCGGCGTCGAGACGACGATCTAACCCCGGAGCGCTTCGACGGGCTCCTCGCTCGCCGCTTTCCAGGCGGGATACAGGCCGCTGACGATGCTCGTCACCACGCCGAAGGAGAACGCCGCGCCGAGGTACCAGGCGTTCGCCATTCTGAAGACCGCGGTCGCGTCGCCGACCGTGTAGTGATTGATCGCCAGGCCGGCACCGAGACTCAGGACGACGCCGGCGACGCCGCCCAGGACGCCCAGTAGCGTCGCCTCCATCAGCATCACCTTGAGCACGTCGCGCTTCTGGTAGCCGACGGCCCGGAGGACGCCGATCTCCTCGCGGCGCTCGACGGTCGACATCAGCATCACGTTCAAGATGGAGATGCCGGCGACGAGCAGCGAGATGGAGGCGATGCCGACGAGGACGGTGTTGATGATCTGGAACTGCTGTTCGATGGTGTCGACGATGGAGCCGAGTTCCATCACGTTGACGCGCTCCTGGCGGTCGTTGAGCGAGTTCCGGATGGCCATCGCCGTCTCGTTGGCCCGCGAGCCCGAGGACTCGATGACGTACACCTGCGAGTACCCGCGCTCCTGGAAGGAACTCGCCGGCAGGAGGATCCGGTTGTCTGGGTTCAGCGACGAGAAGGCGTCGCCCTCCGCGAGGACCGCCCTGACGCGGACGGTGCTCTCGTTGACCGTGATCGTGCTCCCGGGGTGGAGGTCGTGCTCCTCGGCGATGTTGGCCCCGACGAGCGCGCCGGTCCGGAAGGGCTCGGTGATGCGGCCCTCGCGAGCCTCGTAGAGTTCCGCTGGATTCTCGACGCCGTAGACGAGCTGTCTCCCCGTCGTCCGTCTGTCGAAGGAGACCGGTTCCACGCGCTGTTTGACCGGTGCGACAGTCGCCGTCGGGCTTGCCACCCGACGGATGTCGCGCACGTCGCGCTCGGTGAGTTCCGTGACGTTCTCGGCGGCGTTGGGCGAGACGGTGATCTGGTTGCCGATGTCGCCGAGGTTCTGCGTGAACGAGTACTGGAGCGCGACGCCGAACATCCCGAGCGAGGCGATGGCGATGACGCCGATGACGATGCCGAGCGACGCCAGCAGCGAGCGCATCTTCGTCCGCGTGAGGTTCCGACGGGCCATCAGCGCCGCCGGGAAGTACCTACCCGCCACTCTTGCGCTCCCTCCCGATGGTGCCGTCGACGAGGTGGACCGTCCGGTCGACGTACTCGTTGACGAGTTCGTCGTGCGTGACGGCGACGATGGCCACGTCGTCCTCGTCTGCGATGCGCTGGAACTCGTCCAAGATCTTGCGACCGGTCTCGCTGTCGAGGTTGCCCGTCGGCTCGTCCGCGAGGACGATCTTCGGATCGTTGATCAGCGAGCGAGCGATGGCGACGCGCTGTTTCTGGCCGCCCGAGAGCTCGTCGGGGCGGTGGTCGAGTCGGTCGCCGAGCCCCATCCGTTCGAGCAGCGACCGCGCCCGCTTCGTGAGCCCCGGCGGCTGATCGAGCAGCAACGGGACTTCGACGTTCTCGACCGCCGTCAGCGTCGGCAACAGGTAGAAGTGCTGGAAGACGAACCCGATCGTCCGCTTTCTGATCGCGGTCCGCTTGCGGTCGCTGAGCCCGGTCACGTCCTGCCCGTCGAGACGGAGTCGACCCTCGGTCGGCGTCGCGAGCAGTCCGAGGATGTTCAACAGGGTCGTCTTCCCGCTACCGCTCGGACCCATGATCGAGACGAACTCGCCGGCGTCGAGGTCGAAGTCGACGCCCGCGAGCGCGTCGAGCGTCTGGTCGCCGGTGCGGTAGCGCTTGACGAGTCCGTCTGCGTCGACGACGTTCATACGTCGAGTTCGTCGTCACCGCGGCGGTATCGCCGCACGAGCACGCCCACGACGAGGAGGACGGCCAGACCGGCCACCGCGAGTATCGGCAGGAGGCCGCTCTGGCCGCCGCCACTGCTCTCGGGAGTATCGGGGGGCGCGGCCCCGCCGAACTGGTTCAGGTCGACCGTGAAGCGCTGGGTCTTCCGGTCCTCGTCGACGAGGTACGTCACTTCGAGCGGGATCGACGTGGCGTTGCCCTCGGTCCGCGCGTACACGTCGAACGAGACGAAGTCGCTCGCCGGGACGGTCCCGACGAAGTAGTCGCGGTTCGGCGTCGCCGGCGTGACCGACTCCGTGTCGACGACGCTGACGAGGACGCTGTCGGCCGCCGTCGACCCGACGTTGCTCGCGCTGCCGGAGATCTGATAGCGCGACCCCTGGCGCACGATGTCGAGGCCGGTGAGTTCGATCGAGCCCGGCACCGACCGGAGTTCGGTCTCGGTGACGGCGCGGCGGGTCTCCGTGCCGAGGTCGTAGGTCGCGGCGACCCGCACGTCGGCCCGCGGTTCGTTCATCGTCGCGTTCAGCCGCACCCGCTTCGAGGAGCTGGCCGAGACGTTCTCGATGAGGGCCCGCGGGAACGTCGCGTTCTCGGACCGGGCGGTGATCGCCACGTCCGAGATGGGGACGTTCGCCCCGTTCGAGACGGTGACCCGAAGCGCGCGTTCGTTACCGCTACCGACCGCTTCCGTGTCGACGGAGACGTTTTCCCGGAGCGGGTCGGTCTCGATCGTCGTCGTCCGCGAGACGTTCCGCCTGGTGTTGCCCTCGATGGTGTAGCGGACGGTGGCCGTGAGGTCGTGGTCGCCGGCCGACCGCGGGCGGAAGCGGAACGGAGCCGTCATGGAGCCGTTCTGGGGGACGGTCGCCTGGACGGTGCGGCGTTTCGTCATCTCGACGCCCTGCCCGCGGACGACGACCTCGACGTTCGAGAGCTGCGTGTCCAGCCCGTTGGCGACGGTGACGCGGCCGCCGGACTCGACGCCCGCGACGGAGTCGTTCGCCGTGACGTCGACCTGCGGGTGGTTCTCCTGGACCTGGAGCAAGACCGGGTAGCGGATGGTGACGCTCTCACCGGAGCCTCGGTCGCGGCCGTAGACGATGACGCGCAGGTCACGCGTTCCGGCCGACCCGAAGGAGGCGGTCAGCGGCACTTCGAGGGCGCTCCCGGGCGAAATCGAGCCGAGATCGGAGACGCGCACGTACTCGGTGATGCCGCGGCCGCCCGTCCGCCGGATGGCGATGTCGTTGATCTCGAGCGGCGAGTCGCTGCTCTCTAGGTTGCGGACGGTGGTGTCGAACGTGACCGTCTCGCCGGGGGCCGGCGAGGACGGCGTCACCTCCACGTCGGAGATGGTGACGTTGACGCTCGCACCGGCCACCGACAGGGGGAGCGAGCCGAGGACGACGAGACAGGCGAGGACGGCGGTGAGCCGTCGCATCAGCCGGCCACCTGCACTCGCCGCAGTCGCTCGACGTTCCAGTCGCTCGGTAGGAGGGAGAGATCGGGGACCGATTCCATGACGCCCTCTGCGGCCGGCCGATTGTTAAATATACTGACTGTGTTCCCGTCTCGAACCCGGGGGAACTGATATATCAGCGGCCGTCCCAGCGGGTGATATGCGCGTCATCTGTGCCGGGCACGTCAACTGGGACGTGACGCTCCACGTCGACCGGCTCCCGGAACCGGACAGCGAGAGCCGGATCACGGACCGGTCGCAGTCCGGCGGTGGAAGCGCGACGAACGCGGCCGTCGCGCTGGCCGGGCTGGGAGCGGACCCGCTGGTGTTCGGCAGCGTCGGCCGCGACGACCACGGGGAGAACGCCCGGCGCGAACTGGCCGAGGCCGGCGTCGAGACGCACCTGATCGAGTCCAGCGACCCGACCACGGTGAAGTACCTCATCGTCGACGAACACGGGGACGTGGCCGTGCTGGGCAACGACGGCGCGAACGAGGCGTTCCGGGCGACGGACTTGCCGGCGGACGCGCTCGCCGGCGCGGACCACCTCCATCTGACGGGCCAGGACCCCGATACCGCGGCTCGGCTCGCACGCGACGCGGCGGCCGCCGACATCCCGGTCAGCTTCGACCCCGGGCGGCGGCTGCCGTATCGCGATTACACGGACGTGCTGGCACACGCGTCAGTGCTGTTTTGCAACGACCGCGAGGCCGACCACGCGCGGGAGCACGGGCTCTTCGAGTCGGTCGCGACGGTCGTCGTCAAACACGGGGACTGCGGCGCGACGGCCCACGCCGGCGACCGGACCGTCACGACGGCGGGATGTCCCGTCGAGGCGGTCGACACGGCCGGGGCCGGCGACGCCTTCGCGGCGGGCTTCATCGTCGCCACCCACCGGGGGGACGACCTCGACCGGGCGCTCGCCGTCGCCAACGCGTGTGGCGCGCTCGCGGCGGAGACGGACGGACCGCGCGCCGCGCTAGATTGGGACGCCGTCGACGGCCTGCTCGGGACGGACCGCTCGACGCGGCCCGAGCGCTAGGCCGACTCGACCTCATCGACGAGGCGCTCGAACTGCTGTCGGTACTGGGCCTCGGCACGGGCCTGCGCCAGGCCGGACTCGTCGGCGAACGCGGCGTCGAAGCCGGCCATCCGCCACAGGAGCGTCGAGAGCTGGTACAGCGGCCGCCGCCGCTCGTAGCCCGCACCGAACTCCATCGAGCGGTGTTCGCGGTAGCCCTCGCGGAACGCCTCCCGGAGCGCCGCGCGGATGTCGGGGTCCCGGAACGACGAGTCGATGAACAGGAACTCCGTCTGTGCGAGGTTGTACTCCGGCAGCGCCGCGAGCACGTCCTGCCAGTCGAGGACGGCCGTGATCGGCTCGTCTTCGGCGGGGTCGAACAGGAGGTTTGCCGGCCGGAAGTCGTCGTGGACCAGCCGCGGGACGCCGGACTCGGGGACCCCAGACAGGGCGGGCTCGATGGTCTCTCGCGCCCGCGTCCGCACGTCGTCGAAGGGCGTCCCGTCGAGGTTCGAGAGGTGCGACCGGGTGAGCGTCTCGAAGTACTCGCGCCAGCTTCCCATCCAGTCCCGGACGATGAGCCGGCCGTCGTGGAGGGTGAGCCGGCCGAACGCCTCGAACCCGATCTCCGAGTGCAGGTCGCCGAGGTTCCGGCCCGCCTGGGAGAGGACGCGGCGGCGGTCGTCGGTCGTGAGGCCGGCGAACTCCTCGGCGAGGTTCTCCCCGTGGACGCGCTCGGTGACGAAGTACGGCGGCACGTCGGCGTCAGGCGCTTCCTCGTAGACGAGGATGCGCGGGACCGGGACCGCGGTCCGTTCCGCGACGTACTCGTGGAGGAACGGCTCGACGGCGAAGGGCACGTCGCCCTCCGGCTTGAACTTCACCACCACCTCGTACGCCTCGCCGGCGTGGTGTAGCGTCACCATGTAGACGTCGCTCTGGTGGCCGCCGCCGGGGATCTCGAACTCGAAGCCCTCGTAGTCCGGTCCCGACTCGGCGAGAACCGCCTCGATGTCCTGTTCCGGAGTCGACACTGGCTTCGTATTGCGGCGGCGTGTAAATAAATCTGTCAATCCGCTCAGCGAGCGGGTCGGCCAGCGAGCGACTCGGCCAGCGAGCGACTCGGCCAGCGAGCGACTCGGCCACGACTGAGCCGAACCGCTCCGGGACACTGCCGATGTCGGGGGGTCTTTGTATCCGCAGTCCGCAGGGAGCGGTATGCGCACGGTCGACATCGACGGCCTCCCGGTGGGCGATGGCCACCCCACCAGGATTATGAGCGTCCTGAACATGAGCTCGAACTCCGGGTACAAGCCGAGCGTGTACCTGGACCCCGAAGAAGCCGCCGAGGCCATCGAGGAGACCCTCGTCCCCGCCGGCGCGGACATCGTCGACGTGGGCCTCCAGTCGGCCAACCCGAAGTACGAGTCCAAGCCGGTCGAGATGGAGAAAGACCGGCTCGAAGAGGTCGCGCCGCTCGTCGACGAACTCGACGCCGACGTGCCCCTCTCGCTGGAGACCCGCTACGCCGAGGTGGCCGAGGAGGCCATCGGCCACGGCTTCGACCTCATCAACGACGTCTGTGGCTTCGCCGACCCGGACATGAAGGGCGTCGTCGAGGACCACGACGTGCCCGTCGTGAAGATGGCGAGCCCGCCTGACCTCGCCCGTCCGGGCGCGCTGAAGACCATCGACGACCTCTTCGAGGCGATCCAGCGCGACGGCTTCACGGACAAGACCATCATCGACCCGGCCTTCGGCGGCTGGTACGACGGCAAGGAGTTCGAGGACAACTGGGAGCTGTTCCGCCGCCTGCGCGAGTTCCGCGCCTTCGGCCGGCCGATGCTCACCGCGACGAACCGCGAGGACTTCCTCGGCGACCTGGCCGACCAGCCCGAGACCGAGAACCAGCTTGCGGTGTCGCTCGCCGCCGCGACGATGGAGGTCGAACGCGGCTCGCACATCATCCGGACCCACGACACGCGAGAGACCCACGACGTGGTTCGGGTGGCCGACGCGCTCGGCGACGAGCGGACGACCCGCGCCGAGACCGACCCCGGCCCGACCGTCGCGGAACTGACCGACGTGGCTCTGCGGGAGGTCGCGCGCCACCAGTCGCTCGGCGAGACGGTCGCGGGCGGCACGGACGACGGCGCGACGCTCACGTTCCTGCTCGGCGACCTGACCGACGACGCCCGCGCCAGCCTCAGGGCCGTCGCGAGCGTCACCGACGTGGTGCTGGTCGAGAAGGACGACGGCGGGCAGTACGTCGGCGGCTCGGCCACCGCCATGAAAGTAGTCGCCGACAGCCTCGCGGAGGACGGCCACCGCGAACTGGCCGGCGAACTGCGCGCGTCGCTGTCGCGGCGCGTCTAACCGACCGACAGCAGGCTTATTAGCCCGGCACAGGTCGCTCCCGACATGGACCGGACAGCGGCGTGGGGCTTGCGCCTCCGGATGGTCGCGATTCTCTTCGCCCTCGCAGTCGCCGTGCTCGCCCTCCCGATTCTCGCGGTCGCTGGCGGCCTCTTGCTGACCGTGCAGGCGCTGACGCTGCTCGCTGCGGCGGTCGGCGCGGTGGTGTCGCTGTCGGCGATTCCCACCGAACTGACGGTGGCCGCGGTCGTTCTGGGAACCGTCGTGGGGGCCGTCCTCATCCTCCGCGACGTGTGGAATCTGTCGGCGAGCGGCGGCCGAGAGCTTCTCGACGACATCGAGACGGAGCCAGCGGACCCGGAACTGGTCCGGACCGTCGAACGCCTCGCCCAGCAGGTCGACTGTCTCCCGCCGACCGTCCGGGTGACCGACGACGCGGTCGGCGGCGCGAGGACCGTCGGAACGCGCCCGTCGTCGTCGACGCTCGTGGTGTCGACCGCCGCGGCGGACGCGCTCTCCGACCGGGAACTGCGGGCGGTCCTCGCCCACGAACTCGCGCACCTCGCGAACCGCGACGCGGCCGTGTTGACGCTTGCATCGAAACCGCTCGTCGTCGAGCGCGGCGAGGACGACGACGTGGCCTCGGGGTCGTCGTGGGCACGGGCGGTCAGCGCGGTTCTGGTCGCGTGGCTCTCGCGGACGCGAGAACTCGCGGCCGACCGGGGAGCCGTCGCGACCACCGGCGACCCCGCCGCGCTGGCGAGCGCGCTGGAGACGCTCTCCGACGGTCCGGCGACGCCGAGCGACGACCTGCGGACGACCTCGCACGCGGCGTTCGGCATCGTGCCGCCGAGCGACGAGCGGGAGGTGGGCTACGACCCGTCGTGGCCCCGCGAGCCGCTGTTCTGGTCGGTTCGCGAGCCGATTCGGCGGGTCCGGGCCGCACTCACGGCGACCCATCCCCGGACCGCTGACCGGGTCGAGCGCCTCCAGCGGTTGTCGGGGTCGATGGAGCGGTAGCTCCCGCGCTCACTCCACCAGTTCGTCCCGGAGGTCGTGGAACGACGCGATGGTGAGGTCCGGTTCGCCGGCGAAGGAGTCCCACGGCCCGCCGTCGCGGTTGACCCACACGGCCTGCATCCCGGCGTGCATCGCGCCGTACACGTCGAAGTAGCCGGCGGTGACGTGGGCGAGTTCCTCGACGTCGGTCCCGATTCGGTCGGCGGCGTGGTGGTACAGTTCGGCCGCCGGCTTGAACGCCTGCACCTCGTCGGCGCTGACGGTGTCTGCGACGAGACCGCCGATGCCGGCGTGCTCGACCATCGACTCCAGCATCTCAGGGTTCCCGTTCGAGACCACGTAGAGGTCGTAGCCGGCGTCGTACAGCCGGTTCATCCCCTCGCGCACGTCGTCGAACACGTCGAGTTCGTGGTAGACCGCGAGGATTTCGTCGCGCTCCTCCGTCGAGACGTCGACGCCGTGGGCGTCCAGCGCGAACTGGAGCGCGTCGCGGTTCAGCTCGTAGAACGGCTTGTACGCGTCGATCTGGTTGGCGAGAAAGGTGTAGGCGAGCGACCGGGAGCGCCAGAGCCGCGACACCGGCTCCGGGTCGGAGACCCGGTCGGCGAGGGCCGTCTCGGCCGCCTCGACGTCGACGATGGTGCTGTACGAGTCGAACGTGAGCGTCGTGACGCGGTCCGGGTCGAACGGCATGGCCACCCATTGGACCGGGACGCACATATAGCTCCGTCGTCACGGGGCTCGGACCCGTTCGGACCCGCCGTCCCGGGCGATGAGAATAAACGCCGTTCAACGGGCCGCCGTCCCCCTCTCACCCGGCTTTATCCCGCCCGCACTCGCACGGTGGCCAATGCGAACGAGACGCACGCTTCGGACGGACTCGGAGACGGCGAATCCGACGGCGACGGCCGCCCGGGCTCGGACGTTGGAGGGCAAGCGATGACCGTCAGGGACGTGTTCCTCCCGGTCGCGGCACAGCCCTCGGTCGACGCGTTGGTCGAGATGAGTCGGCGGGCCGAGAAACGGAACTACGAGCGGGTCTGGCTCCCGGAGACGTGGGGCCGGGACGCCGTGACGACGCTCACCAGCATCGCCGAGCGAACGGACGCGGTCGGAATCGGGACCTCACTGCTGAACGTCTACTCCCGGTCGCCGGCGCTGCTGGGCCAGACGGCGGCGACGCTACAGGAGGTCTCCGACGGGCGTTTTCGCGCGGGCATCGGTCCCTCCGGCCCCATCGTCGTCGAGGGCTGGCACGGCGTCGAGTTCGACCGGCCGCTGCGGCGGACCCGGGAGGCAGTCGAAATCGTGAAGCTCGTCCTCTCCGGCGAGGCGGTCGAGTACGACGGCGACGTGTTCTCGCTGTCGGGCTTTCGCCTCCGCTGTGACCCGCCCGAGCCGGCGCCCGGCGTGGACGCGGGGGGACTGGGACCGAAGTCGGTCGAACTCGCCGGGCGCTTCGCGGACGGCTGGCACGCGCTGTTGCTCACGCCGGACGGCCTCAGGGACCGACTCGACGACTTCGCGCGGGGCTGTTCGCTCGGGGACAGCGACCCAGACGACAAGCGCGTGACGCTGTCGCTGCCCTGCTGTGCGCTGGCCGACCGCGAGCGGGCCCGGAAACTGGCCCGCCAGCACCTCGCGTTCTACGTCGGCGGCATGGGGACGTTCTACCGCGACGCGCTGGCCCGTCAGGGGTACGAGGAGACGGCCGAGGAGGTGTCGGCGCGGTGGGCCTCGGGGGAGAAGGAGGCTGCCGTCGACGCCGTCGGCGACGACCTGCTCGACAGCCTCGCCGCGGCCGGGACGCCAGAGGAGTGTCGCGAGCGCATCGAGGCGTTCGAGGCCATCGACGGCGTCGACGCGGTCAGCGTCTCGTTCCCGCGAGCGGCGGACCGCGAGGTCATCGACGCGACGATGGACGCGCTCGCGCCCTGAGCGGCGCGGCGGCAGTCAGTCGGTTACGGCTCCCCGACCGGGTCGATGTCCGCTCGTCGCCCGTCGAGCACGTCGAATCGCTCGTCGCGTCGCCGTTCGAGCCAGTGGAGCAGTCGCTCGGCCCAGCGGAGCTTTCGGCGCTTCTCGGGGCCGACAGCGGGGTCGTCGAAGTCCCAGCCGGGGAAGGCGAGCGACGACGCGCCGAAGTGGTCGGCGAGGAAGGCGGCGCGGTCCCCGTCGGTGAAGCCCCCGAAGTTGTGGACGGCGGCGGTCGGGGCGGCCTGCGTCGTCGGCACGACGAACGCGGCGTCGTAGGCGGGGACGTGGCTGTTCAGCGCCGGGACGTTGTCCCCGTGGGCGTGGACGACGACGGGCGTGCCCTCGGCCGTCAGCGCCCGCCCGGTCGCGGCGTTCTTGTCGAGGTCGGTGACCATGCAGTCGACGGCGACGCCGGCGTCTTCGAGCCGGTCGGCCGCCGTCGAGGCGGCGAGGACCACGTCCGCGTCTGCCGCTCGGTCGGTCTCCGCTTCGAGCGACGGACCGGCACCGGCGACGGCGACCGTCGCACCGTCGAGTCCGAGGGCCGCGGGGTCGTACGTCTCGTCGCCGTCGAGCAGCGTTTCGAGTCGGTCGCGGGCCCGCTCGTCGCCGTCCCGTGGATAGCCGAAATCGGCGAGCACGGCCTCGTAGACGGGTTCCCACGTGTGAAAGTCCATAGCTGTCGCTGCCAACGTAGGTTCCAGATAAACCGAGTTGAGCCGAAATGGCACGTCCGTGTACCCCTACCCGGGTGCCCTTTCGGCTTTCACGCCTGTGTTTTGGGTCCTCCGGTATAAGCTTTCTCTTACTACCAGCCCGCTGTGGTGTTCGCCTCGAACGGTTCCGTGGCGGGACAGAGGGCGGTCGAGCGGACGCCTCACGACAGTCTCAAGGAGAGTCGGACCGTACCGCCGGGGGATGGGAGAGGACCTGTCAGGAGGGCGGACGGTCGGGGACCTACCGGCGTCGCTGGTGGTCGTCTCGAACCGCGAGCCGTACAGCCACGAGCGAACCGCGGACGGCGAGACGCAGGTCCAGTTCGCCACGGGCGGGCTGACGAGCGCCCTCGACCCGGTGATGCGCGAGCGCGGCGGGACGTGGGTCGCGTGGGCCAGCGGCGACGCGGACATGGCCGTCGCCGACGACGGCGTCGTCTCGGTACCGCCGTCCGACCCGGCCTACCGCCTGAAGCGGGTCCCGCTCTCCGACGAGGCCGTCGAGGGCTACTACTACGGCTACGCCAATCAAGTGCTGTGGCCCCTCTGCCACGAGGACACGGGGCGGATGTGGGTCGAACCGACCTTCTGGGAGCAGTACCGCGCCGTCAACGACCAGTTCGCGGCGGCCGTGAGCGAGGTCGCCGACGACGGCGAGCCGGTCTGGTTTCAGGACTACCACCTCGCGCTCGCCCCCCGGCGGGTGCGGGAGCACCGCCCCGACGCCGCCCTGCATCACTTCTGGCACATCCCCTGGCCCGCGCCGTCGGTCTTCCGGCACTGTCCCCACGGCGCGGCCCTGCTGGACGGGCTTCTGGCCTGTGACGTGGTCGGCTTTCACACGTCGGCCTACGCCGAGCGGTTTCTGGCCTGCGTCGACGACGTGCTCGCCGACGCGTCCGTCGAGACGGGCGACGGAACCGTCAGATACGCCGACGGCGAGACGCGCGTCGTCGCGAATCCGCTCGGCATCGACGCCGACGCCGTCCGGGCGCGGGCGCGCGCCGCCGACACGACCGCGGTGCGCCGCTCGGTGCTGGGCGACAGCCGCTCGGACCCGTCGGTCAGCGTCGCCCTCGGCGTCGAGCGGTTGGACTACTCGAAGGGAATCCCGGAGCGAATCGAGGCGCTGGCGCACCTCTGGGAGCGCCGCCCCGACCTCCGGGGGCAGTTCACCTACGTCCAGAAGGCGAGTCGGACGCGAGAGGGCATCGCGGCCTACCGGCGATACCGCCGGGACGTGCTCGACGCCGTCGAGCGGGTGAACGACCGCTTCGGCACGGCCGACTGGCAGCCCGTCGTCTACACTGAGGCGAACCTGAGCGGCGAGACCCTCGCCGGCCTGTATCGCGCCGCCGACGTGGCGATCGTGACGCCGCATCGCGACGGCATGAACCTCGTGGCCCACGAGTACCCGGCGGCCTGCGCCGACGGCGACGGCGCGCTGGTCCTGAGCGAGCTGGCGGGCGCCGCGGCCCACCTGGACGGCGCGCTGACGGTCAACCCCCACGACATCGGCGGCATCGCGGACGCGGTCGAACGGGCGCTGGAACTCGACGCGACCGAGCGCCGCGAGCGGTTGCGGTCGCTCGACGAGAGCGTCGAGCGCCTCGACAGCGGCCGGTGGGTCGCCAGGCAGTTCGGCGTCGAGACGTAGCGGCCGACGCCGCGTGCGCTCACGTCGCCTTCGACAGCCAGTCCGGTTCGCCGACCGTCGTCTCGCCGACCTCGGAGACGGACAGCGTCAGCGTTACCGTGATGGGACGGCCGTCCCGCTCGGTGGACAGCGAGTATCGGAGCGAGCGGACGACGCCCCGCTCGTCGACCAGCACGGCGGCGCTGACCGAATCGACCGACTCGCTCTCGGTGACGTTCGCGGGCACGGCCTCGTCGGCCGCGAACCCGGTGACGTTGCTCCCGGTCGCCTCGAAGCGGGAGACGCGGTCGCCGTCGACGGTCTCGGTCCCGGCGAACGTCCAGTTGACGTCCGTCCCGAGCGACTGGACCAGCGAGCGGTCGAGGACGCTGCTCGCGTTGACGGGACGGACCGCGCCGTCGTACGGCGGCGTGGCCGACCGGTAGTCGGTGGCCGTCCGGTTCTGCGTCGAGAGGACCCGTCGCTCGGCCGTGGACCCGTCCGCGGTGTAGGTCGTCGTCTCCAGCGACGCGCCGCTCGGTCGGACCAGCGCGCCCGCGGCGAGCGCGCGGTCGTTCGACCGGTCGACCGCCACGGTCCGGTTGACGAACACGGAGCGGTTCTCGCCGTCGCGCACCGTCGAGAGCCGGAAGGACAGCGACGCGGTGAACGACTCGTTCGACAGCGTCTCGAAGTGGCCGGTCTCGACGGCCGCCGCGTCGAACCCGCTGGTCCCCGGCGCGGGGCCGTTGCCGTCCGTCGGCGTCGACGGCGACGCACCCGTGCCGCCGTCAGCGCCGCCGAAGATACCGCTACAGCCCGCCGTCAGAGTCAGGAGAACGACCAGGGCGAGCGAGACGTGCGTTCGTTGGAGAGGCATACCTGAGCCACTTTATACACACAGTAGTGCGTTGTGGCCGATTCGTTGTCACGTTCGGGCGCGACACACCGCGCTCTTTTAGTCGGAGAACCCCCGACGCAGAGACATGAGCAAGGTCAACATCGGGCTTCGGGGCTGGCGCTTCGACGAGGACGTGCTGGACCCGGACGGGCGGGTCAGACCGCTCAAGACGATGGAGCCCGACACCCGACAGCGGCTCCTGGTGCTCGCGAACCGGGTCGTCGACCCCTGTGACGCCTGCTGGCTGATTCACGGCGACGAGGACGTCTCTCAGTGCAACGTGGCGGAGGTCATCTACGGCGAGCCGATGGGCGAGGTCGTCCTCTGCTCGGCCCACGAGCCGGACTTCCTCTACTGGTTCCGCGAGGCCGGCGGCGACGCCTACGCCGGCGAGGCCGAACTCCAGTCCGCGTTCCACGAGTGGTTCGCGGAGGGCAACCGCGCGCCGGAGGGGTACGAGGGGCTCGACCACGTCGAGGAGGACCCGACCGCGCTGCCCGACGCCCCGGACTCGGACGAGGCGATTCCGGGCCTCGAAGAGGAGGTCGAGGCGATGGACCAGGACGAAATCGACGCGCTGGACCTCGACCTGAGCGACCTCGACGTATGATCTCGGTGGCCGTCGTCGGCGCGGAGACGCCCGGCAACGTCGGCACCATCGCCCGTTCGATGAAGAACTTCGGCCTCTCCGAGCTGCTGCTGGTCGACCCGCCGGAACTCGACCCCGACGGCGAGGCCTACGGCTTCGCCGGCCAGGCCCGCGAGGACGTCCTCCCGAACGCGGAGACGGTGACGTTCGACCACCTCGCCGAGAACTACCACACCGTCGCCTGCACGGCGACGACCAACGAGGACCCGACGAACCACGTCCGCTACCCGGCGACGACGCCGGCCGACCTGGCCGACTCGCTCCGCGGCGTCGACGGCGATATCTGCGTCGTCTTCGGCCGCGAGCGGGTCGGGCTGACGAACGACGAGCTCTCGCGGCTCGACGTGATCTGCTCGATTCCCGCCAGCGAGTCCTATCCCGTTCTGAACCTCGGGCAGGCGGCGACCATCGTCCTCTACGAGCTTCGGGACCTGACCGTCGCGTCCGACCAGCACCCCGAGGACCTCCACGCGCTCGCCGAGAAGCCGGCAGTCGAGGGCCTCCACGAGGAGTTCGGACGGTTCCTGACGGCCATCGGACACCCGGAGGAGAAGCGGCCGAAGGCCCGGCGGCTGTTCCGCCGACTGCTGGGCCGCGCCCAGCCGACCGGCCGGGAGACGAAGACGCTCCGGGGGCTGTTCCGGCGGGCCAGACAGCGCATCGAGCACCGCGACGACTGACGGAGGCGGCGGCGTGTGGTGGTCCCGCCGCGATGCGGGCCGTCAGTCTCCCTCGTCGCGCTCGAACAGCGAGGCCATCACGGTGTCGTGCGCTTTCCGGAGCCGGTAGTGGAGCGTCGGAGCCGAGATACCGAGGGTCTCCGCCAGTTCCTCGGCCGAACTCTCGCGGGGCCAGTCGTAGTACCCCCGGGCGTAGGCGGTCTGGAGCGCCGTGGCCTGCTTCGGCGTCAGCCGGTCGCGCACCTGCGTCTGGAAGTCGCTGATGGTCGTCACCGGCTGGTCGAGGTACTGCTTGCTCCGCAACTCCAGCGTGGGTTCGATCTCCCGAATCGCCTCGACGACGGCGCGCACGTCGGTCTCGGGAGCGAGCTCCGCCGAGAACAGCAGGTCGCCGCGCTCCGCAATCGCCCGCGTGACCGCCCCGCCGTAGTCGCTGAGCACGTCGAGCGGCGACGCCTCGACGGCGGCGAACGCGACTTCGAGCAGCGCCGACCGGTCGGCGGTCGCCTCCTGAACCACGGAACAGGCCTCGACCCCGCTCGCCGCCGCCAGCGCCCGGCACACCGCCACCGGGTCCGCGTCGTGGACCCGAACGTAGTTGAGTCGGGTCCCGTCGCTGGTCGGGACCCGTCGCTCCAGCGCGAGGACGCAGTCGAACTGCGCCGAAACGTCGGCGTAGACCGACGTCGAGTCGGTAATGCGGAACTCGAGTTCGATGGCCGTCGCGGACAGCAGCGAGCGCTGGCTGTTGACCCGCTGTATCGCGAGTGCAATTACTTGCCCGAGGTCTGCGAGGATGGCCGCCTCGCGCTCGCCGATAACGTCGCCGACGGGGGCGTAGACCAGCAGCACGCCGAAGGTGGTCTCCCCCGTGGTCAGCGGGACGGCGGCCACCGACGAGTGGTCCCGGACGGGCGGCGCGTCCGTCTCGACCGACGACCGCCGCGCGACGGCGGTGAGGTCGTCGACGACCACCACCTCGTCGGTCGCCAGCGCGTCCGTCGCGAGTCGGTGCTCGTGCGTCGAGACGGTCTCGAGCGAGTCGTCGGGGACGCCGGCGGCCGCGACCGGTTCGACCGTCGACTCGCTCTCGCGGGTCCCGACCCACACGGCCCGGTAGAGGTCCGACTGGGTGAGGTGGTCGCAGACCGCGGCCTCGATGGCCTCGCGCGTGGTCGTCCCCTGCAGGGCCTTCATGATCTCGCGGCCGAGCGCGTTGAGCCGCTGGAGCTGTTCGAGTTCGTCGCGCTGGCGTTCGAGGGCCGCCTGTCGCTCCTTGTAGTCCGTGATGTCCCGGGCGACGACGATGGCAGTGTCCGGGTCGTACTTGCCGCTTTCCAGCGGCGCGACGCGAGCCTCGAACCACAACTCGCCGACCGGGGCGTCGAGTCGGTACTCGACGGACTGGAAGGAGTCGGTCGTGATCGCCTCGCGGACGGTCGAGAGCAGCGAGTCGGCGGTCGCGTCCGGGAGCACGTCGTGGAGCGTCTTGCCGAGCAGCGAACCGGCGTCGTCGACGATACGGTCCAGTTCCTCTGGGACGGTCAGGCAGTCGAGGTACCGCCCCTCGGCGTCGACGACGAAACTGGGGTCCGGGAACGCGGTGTTCAGCGCGTCGAGCTGTTCGGCGTGGCGCCGGCGTTCGAGTTCGTAGCTCACCCAGTCGGCGAGGATTCGGACGAACGTGAGGTCCCACTGGGCGTACTCGCGCGCCGCCGGCTCTTGCCCGTAGAAACAGAACGTGCCGTACACGTCCCCGGCGACGACGACCGGCGCGCCGACGTAGCTCTCGATTCCCCATTCCGGGTCTTCGAGCGCCGGTGCCTGGGCCGCCACGTCGCTGAGTGCGAGCGGCTCCCGGTGGTCGACGACGTGTTTACACACCGGAAGCGAGTCCGTGAGCGTGGTCTCGCCGGGTGCCAGGTCGACCTCGGGTGGTGCCGTGACCGCCTCGAACACGTACTCGTCGCCGTGGACGTGCGACAGCGTCCCGAACGGCGTCCCCAAGACCTCACAGCCGAGTTCCAGCAGCGCGTCGACCTGTTCCGAGAACGTCCGGGACGGGTCGGTACAGACGTCGTGTGCCCGTCGGAGCGCCGCCTCGCGCGCTTTGCGTTCGGTGATGTCGACGTGGGCGACGGCGACGAACCGCGAGCCGTCGGCGGTGAACGGGGCCGCACGCAGGAGGTACCAGCGGTCGCTCGACGCGGAGTGTCGGGGGTAGGCGAGTTCGAACCGCGAGCGCTCGCCGTCGAGTACGGCCCGGAGACCCTCGGAGAGCCGCCCGGCGTGGTCGTCGTCCGCGGCGGCCGCGACCTCGCGGTACGCCGCGCCCAGCGCGTCCGAGTCGGCTTCCCCGGCGTCCGAGTCCGCGAACGCTCGCCACGCTCGGTTGGCCGCGAGAACCGTCTCCTCGCGGTCGAGAACCGCGAACGGAATCGGGAGCGCCTCGATGGCCGGACCCAGGAGTGACCACTCGTCGTGGCCGTCGGCCACGCTCGGAGCCATGACCTTGCTGTGACGCCGAGTCACTTAACCCCGGCAGTTTCGTTAGATTACCGACAGTATCGCAAGCCGTGACCACCCGACCGCGCCGCTCGTCCGAGTTCCGGGCGTCACGGATTCGACCGACACATTCGCCCTGAAATGGCAAGGTCGCCTCGGATGGGCAACGACGGTTCTAGGGACCTAGAGAGAGTGCTTACGCGGATGACAGTTGAACGCTGGAATAGGTGCCACACCGTTTCGAGCCATGCCACCAGACACATATCATCCACGCGTCGAACTGTTCGTGCGGTCGCTCTCGCCGGCGGGCGTCTCTCAGCAGCAGGACCACGTCATCGGCCAGTTACAGGCCCTCGAGAACGACGGACGCATCGCCGATCTATCGATATACGTCTGGGGCGACCGCCTCGCGCCGGACACCGCCCACCTGACCGAACACGGGGAGTTCCTGCTCGACAGGCTCACCGCCTTCGAGCGCTGGGAACGGGCGACTGGCGCGTCGCTCGACGCGTTCGGCTGGCGGGACAGTTCGACGACCATGGCGACCGAGCAGTCCATCGACGTGATTTCGCTCCCGCTGCTGGGCCTGGCCGAGTTCGTCGACGGCGAACTGCGCCACGTCGCGCCGTGTGCGCGCGACGGAGCGGTCCATAGCGTCCGCGACCGCGTCGCCGCCCTTGCCGCCTCGAGTCCGCCGAACGACCGCGAGGCGGGGAGCGAGCGCGCCCCGGTAGCCCCGGGGGACCGATGACCGAGCGAACGACGCTGTCCGCGCGAACGCGACTGGACGAGGCCGAGACACACCTCCGTCGGGCCGCTCTCGAAGCGGGAGGCGACCCGAGGCGGCCCGACCGTCCGAACGGACTCACGCAATGACTGTGAGAAACCCACGAGAAGCGACCGAATCTGAGGCGCTCAGCGTCGACAGACAGCTCTCGCTCCTCTCGTCTCGCTTCCGCCGCTACCTCCTCTATACGCTCTCGATGTATCCGACGCCGGTCTCGCTCCCGGAAATCGCCGACGCGGTCACGGCGCTGGAACACGGCACGCCGCCAGAGGAGCACCTGGACGAACGTCTCGAGATATACACCTCGCTGTATCACAACCACGTGCCCCGACTGGCCGACGCCGGCGTCGTCCGCTACGACCAGTCCGACGACACGGTCGACCTGGGCCCGAACGCGGCCGATATGGTGCCACTGCTCGAACGGACGATCACGCACGACCGCCCGGCCGAAAACGGGGCCGAACTGCCCCAACCGGACCTCGACGCGCTGACCTGATCAGGCCCGCTTCTGGATCTCCGAGCGCAGCACGTCGCTGACCACGTCGCCGTCGGCCTTCCCGCGGAGCGCGCCCATGCACTCGCCCATCAGGGCCGAGAACGCGCCCATGCCCTCCTCGGCGACCTGGTCCTCGTGTCGCTCGACGACCTCCGCGACGGCGTCCCTGACCTCCGACTCGTCGACGCCGCCGAGGTCTTCTTGCTCGACCGCCGCCTCGGCCGAGAGCGACGGGTCCTCGGCGAGCGCGGTCAGCAGGTCCTCGATTCCCTCTCGGGGCACGTCCCCGCCGTCGACCAGCAGAATCGCCGCCCGCAGGTGGTCGTCGGTGAGGTTCTCGACGGGCACGTCGTCGCGGCGGAGTTCGGTCAGCGTCGACTCCAGCGTCCCGGCCGCCAGCGTCGGGTCGACGCCCTCGTCGTCGACCAGCGTCTCGAACAGCGGCCAGCGCTGGCCGTAGGCGACCTGGTCGGCGAGGCCGGCCCCGAGGCCGAACTCGGACTGGTAGCGCTCCACCTTCTCGGTGAGCAGTTCCGGCGTCTCCACCTCGGTCACGTCGGGTTCGACCGGCGGCACGTCCGTCTCGGGGTACATCCGCGCCGCGCCCGGCAGGGGCCGGAGGTACCGCGAGGTGGCGTCCTCGTTGGCGTCGCGGGTCTCCTCCGGGACGCCGTCGAGAGCCGTCTCCGCGCGCTCGACGACCGCGTCGATGGCGAGTTCGGCGGTCTCGGGGTCGTCGGCCACCAGCGCGACGGCGTCCTCGGACCCGGCGCCGACCGCGTCCCGCAGGGCTTCGACCTCGGCCTCGGTGACGCCGTAGGCGGGCAGTTCGTCGGTGTGGAAGATGCCGCCCGCGCCGTGGCGCTTGGCGTGGTCGGAAAGCTCCGTCCCCAGACGGCGGTTCGGCTGAATCTCGCGGCCGACGAGGCCGTCGAAGCCTTCCAGCAAGACCGCCTGCACTCGCCCGCCGCTGTCGAGCGCGCCGCCGATGACGCCGGAGTCCGTACCCTCGAACACGTCGGTCACGTCTTGTGGGTCGCCGACGTTGGCCCCTCGCTCGCCGAGTTCGTCGGCGATGTCCAGCAGTTCGACCTGCCGGCGGACCTCGTTGCGGACCAGGTCGTCGATGTCGTCGAGGCTCTGGACCCCCTTCAGTTCGATGCGCGCGCCCTCGGCGATGGAGACGTTCACGTCCTGGCGGATGGTCCCGAGGCCGCGCTTGACCTTCCCCGTCGAGCGCAGCAGCATCCCGATGCGCTCTGCGGCTTCGCGGGCCTGCTCGGGCGAACTGATGTCGGGCTTGGTCCCGATTTCGACCAGCGGGATGCCCAGTCGGTCGAGCGAGAAGCGCACGCCGTCGTCGGTCTCCTCGACGCGCTGGCAGGACTCCTCTTCCAGGAGCATGTCTTCGACGCCGACCGGACCGTCACTCGTCTGAATCTCGCCGTCGTTGGCGACCAGCATCGACCGCTGGAACCCCGTCGTGTTCGAGCCGTCGACGACGATCTTGCGCATGACGTTGACCTGGTCGACCACGTTCATGTCGAGCAGCTGGGCGATTTCCAGGGTCGTCTCCGTCGCCTCGCGGTCGACGCGGTGGGGCGGCTCGTCGTCCTCTTCGACGAGGCACGTCGTGTCGTACGAGAGATACTCGAACTCCCGGTCGACCATGCTCTCCTCCAGGGCGGCCTCGTCGATCTCGCCCAGTTCGCTCTTGGTCGGGTGGAGGTAGCGGGTGAACGACCGCCCGGATTCCTCGGGCTCGCGAAGCTGCGTCGGGCAGTCACAGAACAGCTTCGTGTCGGTGTCGAGCTGCTGGTGGATCTCCAGGCCGGCCACCAGTCCCAGATCCTCGTAGTCGAAGTCGGCGGCAGTCATTGTCGGATGGTCCGGGACCGGGGGCCAAAAAACGCTCCCTTCCGCCGCCTCGGCGCTGTCCTTTTGGGTCTCTGCTCCCCAGAACGGGTATGCGCTGGCTGTCGGCGGCGCTGCTCGCCTGCCTCCTGACGACGGCCGGCTGCAGCGCGCTCGTCGGGACCGACGAGGCGGGCCAGACGACCGTCACGCCGGCTCCGGTCCCGACTGCGCAACCGAGCGTCACGGGTCCGGCGTATCCGCCGGGCGTCACGCGCGACGGGCTCCACAGCGTGTCGCGCCTGTCGGTCGCTCACCGGGAGGCCCTCGAAAACACGTCGTACACGCTCAGAGAAGAGTATCGGGCGTTCAACGCCGCCAACGGCTCGGAGTCCGTTCGCCGGGCGGCCACCATCGCCGTCGCCTCGCCCACCCGCTACCGCGACGAGATGGTCCGGATGCGCACCGGCGCGAACGGGACTGTCACCCGCTTCGAGCAATCGGCGTACGCGGACGGGTCGCGATGGTACGAGCGCCGCGACGACGGCACCGTCGAGTACCGGCACGGGCGACTGGAGTTCACCCGGGACAAGTTCGCCGCCCGGACGGCGTTCTACCTGGGGCGATACGGCGTCGTCGACCGGAGCGAGACGACGGTCGTCGTCAGGAACGGGACGCGGCGCTACCGGATTCGCGGCACCGGCGGCGAAGTCCCCGCGACGGAGCGACTGGATGAGTACCGCATCGAGCTACTGGTCGGTCCCGACGGACTCGTCCGTCGCTTCGAGGTCCGCTACCGGACCGACAGGACCGCCGTGCGCTATCGGTTCCGGTACGAGAAGGTCGGCGAGACGACCGTTCCCCGACCGGCGTGGCTCGACAGCGCGACGAACGAGTCGGGGTCACCGGTCGGCGAGACGCCGGCGGGGCGGCCGACCGGCGGCGCGTGATGGCGGTCGTTACAACATGTCCACGTCGGTGCGAACGGCCTTCGTGCCCGACGTGCTCCCGGCCCGGTCGTCGTAGTACTTCCGGCCGATAAAGGGGTCGCCGAGGTTGCCGACCAGCGACGTGTAGAGTTCCTCCGGCGACCGATACGTGGTCTCGTCGGTCAGCGCCAGTATCTCGCGGACCGTGACCGAATCGCCCGTCTGCGAGGTCAGTTCCACGTCCCCGAGCCGTCGGACCACCGTCTCGTGGTCGGCGGGGAAGTCACACGCCTGCTCGAACAACTGATGAGTCGCGGAGTAACGCATCGGTGTCCGTGACGAGAAGTTCGTAATTAAAGAATGTTATGAATTTTGGTCTACTAGTCTCGCGACGGCCAGCGAACCGCTGTCGACGCGCCGCCGACGAGGCCCCGTCAGGAGAGTCGGGTGACCAGTTCCGTGACGCGACCGCCGGGGTACTCCACCTCGTCGACCTCCTGTTCGACCACGTCGCCGGCGACGCCCGCGACGTTCCCGAGCGGAATCACGCGCTCGCCCCCGTCGCCGTCGGACACCGCCCAGACGACGTTTCCCATGATCTTCGCCGTCTCGCACTCGATTCTGGACTCGTCGCCCATCGGACTGTCGAGGAACACTGTCGCTCCCATTGTATGTGACAATTTGGCACAGGTGGATATAATCGGTTTGGGGGGTTCGGGAAAATCGCTCTCGTTCGACTCGTCACCTCCGACCGCTCCCCCGGTCGGTCCTCCTCGGCTCACGGCTTCGCCGTTCGCTCAGCCGAGGGCCGCTCCCTTCGGTCGCGCCTCCGCGGCTCACGGCTTCGCCGTTCGCTCAATCGAGGGCCGCTCCCTTCGGTCGCGCCCCTCGCTACTCTCCCAGAATCCCCCGCTCCGTCATCTTCGCGGGGTCCAGCACCTCGTCGACCTCGTCCTCGTCCAGATAGCCCTCTTCGAGGACGACCTCGCGGATGGTCTTGTCCTCGGCCAGGGCCTTCTTGGCGACCTTGCTGGCCTTGTCGTAGCCGATGGCGGGGTTGAGCGCCGTCGCGAGCGCCATGCTCTGCTGGACGCGCTCGGCGCAGTGCTCCGCGTCGGCCTCGAGTTTGGCGACGAACTTCTCGCCGAACACCTCGCTCCCGTTGGCGATGAGGCGCGCGGACTGCAGGAAGTTCGAGGCGAGCACGGGCTTGTAGAGGTTCAGGTCGATCTGGCCCTCAGCCGCGCCGGCCGAGACGGCGGCGTCGTTGCCGACGACCTGCTTGTGGACCTGATTGACCGCTTCGGCGACGACGGGGTTTATCTTCCCCGGCATGATGGAGGACCCGGGCTGGTTCTCCGGCTGGTCGATCTCGCCGAGGCCGTTGCGCGGGCCGGAGGCGAGCAGGCGGAGGTCGTTCGCGATCTTGTTCAGCGAGCCGGCGACCGTCCGGAGCGCGCCGTGGGCCTCGGACATCGCGTCGTGGGCGGCCTGGGCCTCGAAGTGGTTGTCGGCCTCGCGGAACTCGATGTCCGTCTCCTCGCTGATGTACTCCGCGGCCTTCGCCGGGAACTCGGGGTGGGTGTTCAGACCGGTCCCGACGGCGGTACCGCCCAGCGCGAGTTCGGCCAGGCGGCCGTGGGTGTCCTGCACGCGGGAGATGCCCTTCTCGACCTGCGTGCGGTAGCCAGAGAACTCCTGGCCGAGGGTCACCGGCGTCGCGTCCTGGAGGTGCGTGCGGCCGGTCTTGACCACGTCGTCGAACTCGTCTTCCTTGGCTTCGAGTTCGTCGCGCAACGTCTTCAGGCCTGGAATGACGTCCTTCTCGACCGCTTCGAGGGAGGCGACGTGCATCGCCGTCGGAATCACGTCGTTGCTCGACTGGCCGAAGTTGACGTGGTCGTTCGGGTGAATCTCGCGGGTCCCGATCTCGCCGCCGTACAGTTCCGTCGCGCGGTTCGAGATGACCTCGTTCGCGTTCATGTTCGAGGACGTGCCCGACCCGGTCTGGAACACGTCGACGGGGAACTGGTCGTCGTGCTCGCCGGCGATGACCTCGTCGGCGGCCTCGACGATGCAGTCGGCCTTGTCCTCGGGAATCGTCCCGAGGTCGCGGTTGGCCTGTGCGGCGGCCTTCTTCACCACCCCGAGCGCGCGCACGAAGCGCCGCCCGAACGTCACGTCGCTGATGGGGAAGTTCTCGACGGCGCGCTGGGTCTGGGCTCCCCAGTACGCGTCGGCTGGCACCTGCATCTCACCGAGGCTGTCGCGTTCGGTCCGGTACTCGTCGGTCATACGTGCGGGGGGTCGACCCCACGGTCGTAAAACCCATCGGTACGGACTGGCACGGTTCGGTCGACCGACGCCAGCCGACCGCGCCGAACCGGGATAATCGCCGCCCGTGACTCCCGTTACCTCAATAAACGTGTGTTATCATTCGGAAATGTTAAGTAGAATCTCTCTCCACTTAGCATGAGTTCGACGCCACAACGACGTTGGTGACTGACGGCCCCGCGCGGTCCGCTGGCTGCGCTACACCGAACCCGGACGGGCGGGGCAGACCGGACGTCGACGGACGGCACTCGCGAACGCAGGCTCCGCGACCGTACACGTCGCCGCGTTGCAGTCGCTCGCTGTCGCGACGCACTCGACGGAATGGCACACCCGTCGACGACGCGACCGCCGCGGTCCGTACGTCTGTCTCGGTGAGACAGGCCGGCGAGGCCGGGTGATCGCACCCGTCCCGCAGCGAGCCACGTGACGACGACGCGTCCGTCGACCGAAGGACGGCGAACTCACGTCGGCGAACGACTGACACAACCATGCGCGAGATACTCAGCAGACTCCGCGCCGCCGGAGGCGGGCTCCGGTCGGCGATATCGAGAGACGAATCGAACGGAGACCAACTGGCGACAGACGGTGGAACGACGGTGACGACGGCCGGAGACGACACGCTCAGGAAGTCGCTCCCGGTCGAGTGGGAACTCGTCGAGTCGGCCCCGTTCTGGCTCCCGCCGGTCCTGCTCGCGGGCTTTTTCGTCTACGGGGCCATCGCCTGGAACTTCCTCCTGTCGCTGACGGACTACAACGGGCTTGGCGGGGCGACGTACGCGAACTTCGATTTCAGCATGTACGCCCGCATGCTGAACGACGGGGCGTTCTGGCACGCGGCCCAGAACACGGTCGTGTTACTGGTCGTGTTCACCGTCCTCTGTCTGGCGCTCGGATTGCTGGTGGCGATTCTCATCGACCAGAACATCCGCTTCGAGAACTCCTTCCGCACGATATACCTGCTCCCGATGAGCCTCTCGTTCGTCGTCACCGCGACGATGTGGGCCTGGGTGTACAACGCCCGAAGCGGGGTGTTCAATCAGCTCATCCGACTGTTCAACCTCGAAGGACTGCTGGTCGGACTCCTCCGTCCGGCCGGGGTCAACGCCGAGGTTATCCAGTGGCTCTCCTGGAACACCACCGCGCTCGCCGCGGTCATCTTCGCGCTCATCTGGCAGTTCAGCGGCTACGCGATGGTCGTGTTCCTCGCGGGACTGCGCGCGATTCCGCAGGCCCACTACGAGGCCGCGCGCGTCGACGGGGCCACGACCGTCCGGATGTACATGCGCGTCATCATCCCCCAGCTCCGGGCCTCCGCCGTGTCGGCGTCCGTGGTGCTGATGGTGTTCGCGCTGAAGGCGTTCGACTTCATCTACGCGCTTCGGGGCTCCCAGCCGGGGGCGAACATGGACATCCTGGCGACGATGATGTACCGGGTGGCCTTCGACAGCCTGCAGTGGGCGTACGGCTCGGCCATCGCCATCGTGCTGTTCGTCCTCGCGCTGCTGGTGATCGGACCGTACCTCTACAGCGAGTACCGGCGGGGTGAACTATGAGCACCGGAACCCGCGACTACGTCGAGGAACTTCGCGACATGGACAACAGCCGCATCGGGCTGTACGCCGTGTTGCTGTTCGGCATCGTCTTCTACCTCTTCCCGGTCGAGACGGCCGTGATGACGATGTTCAAGACGCAGGGGGAGTTCGCGCGGACGCTCCCGTTCGCGCCGCCGAGCGGCGACGGCTTCACGCTGTCGGCGCTCGCCACCGCCTGGAACACGCTCAGGCCCGGCCTGCTGAACTCGCTGCTGATGGCGATTCCGGCGACGATCATGTCGGCGCTACTCGGCAGCCTGACCGCGTACGGGCTGACGACCATCAGCTGGCGCGGCCAGGTCGGCGTCGTCGTCCTCATCATCGCCGGCATCTTCATTCCCTATCAGGCCGTGCTGGTCCCGCTGGCGCAGTTCTGGTACCAGATTCTGCCGGGACTGCTCAACGGCTTCGTCAACACCGTCTTCGGCTTCGTCACGGGCGGCAACTGGACCTACCCGAGCCGCAACGGCTACGTCCAGCTCATGCAGCTGTCGATCACCCACGCCGCGTACGGGATTCCGATCTGTACGCTGCTGTTCCGGTCGTACTACCAGGCCATCTCCGACGAGATGATCGAGGCGGCTCGCCTCGACGGCGCGAGCGCGTTCAGCATCTACCGCAACATCATCCTGCCGCTGTCCCTGCCGATGTTCGCGGTGACGCTCATCTATCAGTTCACGCAGGTGTACAACGACCTGCTGTTCGCGCTGGTGCTGGTCAACGAACCGGCGGCGCAGGTCGCGACCCAGCGACTCGCCGCCCTGACCGGCGGGGTCGTCCAGTCGTTCAACACCACGATGGCCGGGGCCATCGTCGCAGCGTTCCCAACGCTGCTCGTCTACATCGTGTTCGGCGAACAGTTCGCGAAAGGCGTCGCAGGCGAAAACTAAGGAGATTCACAATGGCACAACTCACTCTCGACAACGTAACGAAGACGTTCCAGGACGACGACGGCGAAATCGTCGCCGTCGACAACGTATCGGTCGACATCGAAGACGGCGAGTTCCTCTGCGTCGTCGGGCCGTCCGGCTGTGGCAAGTCGACGACGCTGCGGATGATCGCCGGGCTCGAAGACATCACCAGCGGCGAGATCCGACTCGCCGGCCAGATCATCAACGACCAGCCGCCGGCCCGCCGGAACGTGGCGATGGTGTTCCAGTCCTACGCGCTGTACCCGCACATGACCGTGCGCGAGAACATGGCGTTCGGGCTGGAGGAGTCCACGGACATGCCGGACTCGGAGATCGACGAGCGGGTCGAGGAGGCGACGAAGATGCTCGGCATCTTCGACCTCATCGACCGCAAGCCCGGCGAACTCTCGGGCGGCCAGCAACAGCGCGTGGCGCTCGGTCGGGCCATCGTCCGGGACCCCGAAGTGTTCCTGATGGACGAGCCGCTCGCGAACCTCGACGCCAAACTCAAGGCCGAGATGCGGACGGAACTCCAGCACCTCCAGGAGGACCTCGACGTGACGACGGTGTACGTCACCCACGACCAGACCGAGGCGATGACGATGTCCGACCGCATCGCCATCCTCAACGACGGCATCCTCCAGCAGTGCGCGACGCCGCTCGAGTGCTACCACAAACCGAACAACCTCTTCGTCGCGGGCTTCATCGGCGAGCCCTCGATGAACTTCTTCCCGACGACCCGGGAGGGGGCGACGCTGCGCGCGGACCGGTTCGAGTACGAACTCGGTGACGAGACGGTCGCCGCCGTCAGCGAGACCACGAACGTCACGCTCGGCATCCGCCCGGAGGACATCGAACTCGCGGACTCGACCGCCGCGCCGAACACGTTCGAAGCGGTGGTCGACGTGGTCGAACCGCGCGGGAACGAAAACACCGCCCATCTGCAGTTCGACGCGGACGCCGACGAGCAGTTCACCATGACCGTCGACGGCATGACGAACCTCACGGCCGGTCAGCGAATCTCCGTCGCGTTCCCCGAGGAGGCGATTCACCTCTTCGACACCGAGAGCGGCGAGGCGATCCGAAACCGAACGCTCGACGACATCGAAACCGTCGAGTCGGTCGTCTGACGACCCGCTTCACATCGTTTCCCTAGTTTTTCGAGGCCACGGCACGTCGACGTTTCGAGCACCGGCTGAGACCGTTCTGACCCGGGACCAGCATTTATTATCGCCCTGGATGACACTAGCACACATGGACGACGACAACCCGTTCAAACCGGCGTTCGAACTACAACGCCAGACGATCGAGGGCGGCCGGCAGGCGATATCGACCGGACTCGCCTTCCAGTTGCGCCTCAACCGCGCAATGATACAGGGGATGGAGCGGGGCGCGAACCTGAACGAACAGGGCGCGGAGACGACGCGGGAGACGATGCACCGGACGCTCGACGCCATCGAGTCGGCCGTCCCCGGCGCGTCGACGGGCCTCGATCAGGTGCGCCAGGCCATCGACGACCAGTTCGACGCGGCGACGGAGGCCAGCCAGCAGGCGGTCGAAGCGGCCGGTCAGGGCGCGGAGGAGTTCGAGAACGCGTCCGAGGCGTACCTCGAGACCGTCGAGGAACAGACGGAACTGCTGTTGTCCGCCCACGAGGACTTCGAGTCCCAGGCCACGTCGTTCGTCGAGGAGACGGAACAGCAACTCGAGGAGCTACAGGCGCAGAGCGAGGGCCAGCTCGACGAGCAGATCGAGCGGCTACAGGCCCAGATGCAACGGCTGCGCGACCAAATGAAACACGAGTCCGAGTGACCGTCCCGGTCGGGAACGCGAGCGGTCGCGGGCTCAGGCCCAGCGGTCGAGGCCCGTCTGGACGACGGACTCCTCGATGCGCTCGAACCCGCGGGCCACCTCGTCGGCGTCGACCTCCCACTGCTCGGTGACGAACGCGCGAGCGGCGTCGACGTCCGGCTGGATGTCGTCGGGAATCTCGTAGTCGTCGGTGACCGCCGGGTCGAGGAACAGGTCGCGGATGCGGTCGGCGTGGTCGATGTGCTCGCCGCGGGCTTCGAGCACCGCGTAGAGGTCGCCGTGCTCGCGGATCTCCTTGACAGCGGTCTTCGGGCCGACGCCGGAGATGCCCTCGTTGAAGTCGGTCCCCATGAGGATGGCGGCGTCGACGAGCTGTTCCCAGGTGAGGTCGTGGCGTTCGAGCGTCGCCTCGAAGTCCATCAGTTCGGGGTCGCCCTTCGACGTGAGCTGTCGGAGGGTCAGCGGCGCGCCGAACAGCAGGGCATCGTAGTCCTCCGTGCCCACGTAGTCGACGTCGCCGCGGCGGGCCATCACCGACGCCTGCCCCTCGCCCTCGGCCGGCGCGTCGACGACCGGCACGTCGAGCAGGGAGAGCAGTTCGCGGGTCGTGTCGACGATGGTGTCGGTCAGGCGCTGGGTCCGCGAGTCCAGTTTCGCGACGCGGGCGGCGTCGCCGGCCTCGCGCGCGTCTTCGAGTTCAGACTCGTACTTCTCGCGCTGGGCGCGGCGTTTCTCGACCTCGTCGTCCTTGAGGTCCGTCACCGCGCCGTCGAAGACGAACACCGGCGTCAGGTCGTGCTCGAAGAACTTCGGCAGGCCCTGGACGACGCCGATGAGGTTCGCGACTTCCTCGCCGTCGTCGGTGGTGTACTTCGCGTCGCTGGTGAACTTCACCGTCGTCGTGAGATAGCGATAGAGCCAGTTGTGGGCGTCGACGGCGACGACGCTCCCGTCGAGGTCGCCGAACGACACGTCTTCGAGCGCCGCGAGCGAGCGGAGGTCTGCGTTTCCCATTGGCAGTCGTTGGGGGGACAGCGGTTTGAATCTCCCGGAGCAGGCCGGCTCACTCGACCGAGGATGTCGGTCGCTCGTCCCACGTGTCGAGGACCGGCGGCGGGTCGGCGTCGGCTTTCGCCGCCAGGAACGACTCCTCCTCGGGGGAGAGGTCGCGCTCGCGGAACAGGTCGAGGCCGGCCTGATACCGCGCCGCGCTCCGGACGCCGGGCCAGACGAGGTCGAGTTCGGCCAGCCCGGACTCCGCGCCGCTGAAACAGAAGCCGGCCCGGTAGGCGGCCTGATACGAGAACGGGTTGTTGACGCCGATAGAGACGCGGTCGAAGCCCCTCTCGGCCGCCCGCTCGCGGACGAACCGTAGCAACCGTGGGCCGAGACCCTCGCCCTGCCGGTCCCGGCGGACGGTGACGTAGCGGACGCAGAGCGTGTCAGAGTCCGTCCGGTCGGCGTCGAAGGCCGCGGCCGCCACGACGCCGTCGTCGCCGGCGACGGCCTTGCCGGTCGAGGTCATCACGAACTTGCCCGCGTAGGCGAACCGCTCGTGGTCGAGCCGGAGTCGGTGCCCGTCCTCGGGCCAGCCCAGCAGCGAGAACTCCATGTCCCGGTCTGGGCTTCCCGGCCTCTAAGCCGTGGTGGTCCCGGCCACCCAGCTATATCCCCGCTCGCTCCGATGGTCGGGGCATGAGCGGCGACGTGAGCGCCTTCGACCGCTTCGCGACGGCCTACGACCTCGTAATGCCGCCCGCACGGGCCGGAAAGCTCCGGGCCGGACTCGCCGTCGCCGAACGGGACGTGGTTCGTATCGTCGACGTCGGAGGCGGGTCGGGACGGGGAATCAGACGGCTGGACGTGCCGGAGCGACTCGTCGTCGACGCGGCCCCCGGCATGCTCCGGCGGGCACGCGACCACGGGCTGGATGCCGTAGCCGGCGACGCGGCGCGGCTCCCGCTGTGTCCGAACTCGGTCGACGCGGCCATCATCGTCGACGCCTTGCACCACATGCACGACGTGGACGCGGTGTTTCGGGCGGCGTCCTCGGTCGTCCGCCCCGGCGGCGTCCTGGTGGTCCGGGAGTTCGATCCCACGACGCTCCTCGGGCGGTTCCTGGTGGCGTCGGAACACCTCGTCGGCTTCGAGTCCGAATTTTACACGCCGGGCGAACTGGTCGCTCGCCTCGCGGACGCGGGGCTCGCCGGGACCGTCGTCGAGCGCGGTTTCGGCTACACGGTCGCGGGAGTCGTCGATTCCGAGGGAGCAAAGTACCCCGACGGCCAAGAACGGGTATGAGCGTCTCGACGGTCGGGAACGGTCGCGTCGAACTGTCCGGTCGGACCGCGCTGTTGGCCGTCGGTGACCTGCTGGCCATCGGCGCGTTCGTCGCCGCCGGCGAGTTCACCCACGGCATCAATCCGTTTCTGAACCCCGGTCGGTTCGCCGGCACGCTGGCCCCGTTCCTCCTCGGCTGGGTCCTCGTGGCGGCGATCGGTGGCCTGTACACCAACGACGGAATCGGAACGCTCCGTGCGGCCGTCTCCCGAACCGCCGTCGGCTGGGTTCTCGCGGTCGGCATCGCACAGGCGCTTCGCGCGACCGAGCTGTTTCCCGGAAACGCCGCCCTCACGTTCGCGATGGTCTCGATTCTCGTCGGGGGGACGTTGCTCGTCTGCTGGCGCGGCGTCGCGGCGACGCTACTGCACCGATAAGTCGACAGGAAAGAGAAGTCGGTTGCGGTAGCGGCCTACCCGTCCGCTCCGCGGACGAAGGCTTACCGAAGCTCCGCTACTTCGATCGAGACTGTCGACTGAATCCACGCCTGATGGTTCTCTCGATCGTAGATGACGAATTCCTCGTCCCCGATGTTGAGTTCGGCGTACTGTCGTGCTTGCTCGTCCGTCGTGTTGTCCGTAGCGTTCGTGCTCATAGTCTCGGATGGAGTTCGGCTGTGCCTTCTGTCTCCGATTACGGGTATCGGACCACACGTAATAAGCACACGGACCCAGTTATCACGATAGAGAACAAACGGGGTAGAAACGCCCTATACCCCATAGCCTAGTTCTCATATTTTGTAAATTGGGTATAGCAGGTCCTTACCGACTGTTTTCCTTCGGGACAGACGGAAGTCCTTGATTGTCGGTAACAAGGAGCACATAATTGCTCTCACGATAATTTTCAGATATTCACGATCTGCATTTCGTGACGATCAGTGTACGAACCACTCGACAACCGGATATCTTGTGAGTACACCGCAAGAATTTTTGTATATATACTTTGGGGCAATATCCAACTCATAAGTTATGGCTTGGATTTGCTGGGGGTTCAGAGCAAATTTGAAAAGGCCATTCAATGTATTATCCGAGAAATCGGGGAAAGGTTAATAACGGATTGTCCCGTAGTATTATCCATACTTATGACGGGTTACTACGACGTTGTTCTCGGGCTCATCCCGCTCGCGATGGCAGGAATCACCGGCTCGCTGTTCGCAGCGGGCTTCGAACTGACGACCGCGATTCCGATGGCCTCCGTCGTGGCCGTCGGGCTCATCGGACACGCGATGTTCGTCCGCGCCCCCGTCGACCCGACGCCGGGCGACGCGGGGACCCAGCGGAACGCGCAGTCTGAACCGATTCAGACCGCCGACTAGACACCGTCCACACCCGTCTTTCCCGGCTGACGTTCCAATCACCGGCAAGCGGCGGCGCCGTCACCGCTGTTAAGGGCGCGTCGGGCAAAGGGAGGGGTATGACATCCGACGCGAAAGCGCTGTTTCTCCGGAGCGACGAAGTCTCCGACCTCGCCGAGGCCGCCGACTACGTCGACGCGGTTCGCGAGGGCTATCGCGAACGGGGCGAGGGCGCGCCCGCGACCCCCAGGACGACGCTGTTCTCCGACGATCCCGCGGGGATGCTGACGGGCTATCTGGCGATCCTCCCTGAGACGGGTGCGATGGGAGGCTACACCTACGCGGCGGGCTTCGGCGGGCGCGACGCCCACTTCTCGCTGCCGATTTTCGACGCAGAGAGCGGTGAACCGCTGGCCGTCCTCGACGGCGCGAGCATGAACCCGCACAAGACCGGCGCGGCCGGGGCCGTCGGCGTCGACGCGCTCGCCCGCCGCGACGCGAGCGACCTCGCCGTCATCGGCAGCGGCGCGCAGGCCCGCGGACAGGTCCGGGCGACGGCGACCGTGCGCTCGTTCGACCGCGTCGAGGTCTACTCGCCGACCGCGGAGCACCGCGAGGCCTTCGCCGCGGAGATGAACGACGCGCTCGACGCCACCGTCGCGGCCGTCGCCTCCTCGGCGGCGGCCGTCGAAGGGGCCGACGTGGTCATCACCGCGACCGACGCGAGCGAACCCGTGTTCGACGGCGACCTGCTCGAAGAGGGGACCCACGTGACGGCGATGGGCCAGTACCACCCAGAGAAACACGAACTCGACGCGACCACCATCGAGCGCGCGAAGTACGTTCCGGACCTCCGCGAGCGCGTCACGAAAGACGCGGGGTCGTTCATCAACGCGCTCGACGAGGGCGTCGTCGACGAGGACCACGTCCACGCCGAACTGGGCGACGTCGTCGCTGGGACCGCCCCGGGACGGGAGTCCCCCGAGGAGATCACGGTCTTCGACTCCGGCGGCACGGCCATCGAGACGGTCGCCGCCGGCTACATGCTGTACGAGCGCGCGAACGACGAGGGACGTGGCGAGGAAATCCAGTTCGCGCCGGCGAGCGAGGCCCTGACCGGCCGCTAGAGGTACGGCGCGAGGCCGAGCGCGTCGACGAGACCGATTCCGGCGACGAGCGCCCCGAGCACGTAGCCCGCGATGGTCCCGCCGTTGAGCAGTGGGAGCCCCGCGTGTGCGCGCCCTTTCAGTACCATCCAGAGGAGGACCGCCAGCCCGAGGTAGGTCCCGACCATCGCGGTGACGGCCGGCAGCGGCACGCCGAGGACGCTCTGGACGCCCGACGGCGCGAAAAAGGCCGCGCTGGCGACCAGCACCGAGGGGATGATGGCGTCGCCGAGGCCGATGAACAGCGCGTCGCGGTCGAGGGGGTCGGCGTGGCCGTCCGCGCCGGGCTCGTCTTCCTCACCGCCCTCAGTAGCCGTCTCACTATCGTCGGCGGCCGCGGTCTCGCCGTCACTGGCTGTGGTCTCGTCCCCTTCGCCGGACTCTCCCTCGTCTGTGTCGTCGGTCGGGTCGGGCATCGTCGCGTCGAGGTACGAGTACGACAGGGACAGCGGTATGACGAGCACGACGGGGACCTTGAGGTCCATCACGCCCGAGGCGAGCGTCAGCATGTGCTCGGTGCCATAGACGCTGATGGCGTCGTAGACGGCGAGGACGGTCAGCAAGACGAGCGCGGGCAAGATGCCGAAGCTGATGCCGAACAGCCCGGCGGCGGCGGCTCCCATCACGGCCCCGGAGGCGTCGATGACGTACCACTCAGGGTAGAGGAGCAGCGCCCCGCCGAGGGCCAGCGCGAGCGCGACGGCGACGACGTTGAGTCCCGCGTACGTCAGGACCGGCGGGACGAGCACCTGGAACACGTACAGCGAGAGCCAGGCCGCCGAGAACACGATGAGGCCGCGGATGAGCTGGTCCACGTCGTAGCGGAAGGCCACCAGCATGACGGCCGTGGCGACGAGGATCGCGCCGACGTACATGAGGCTGTTCGTCGGGTCCGAGGGGTCCTCGACCGCCTGGTAGCCTGCCGATTCGAACGGCTGGACGAGCGCCAGCGCGCCGAGTTGGACGAACAGGAAGATGCCAGCGATGAGTCCACAGCCACCGACGAGCCGCCACCGTCTCTCCATGCACACACGTCCGACAGGGACCGGTTTGAGGGTTACGGAGCCGCCCGAACCGAGGGCGAAATGGCAACACGGCGACGGTGTCGCCGCCGGGACGCCCGAACCCGGAAGCCGCCAGCGGCCTCACCGCGCGTACAGCACCGCGCCCACCAGTCCCGGCAGGTGGACGTCGTCGTCGGGCGAGACGGCGAGGTACGGCCTGTCCACCGGCCCGAACACGTCGACGACGGAGCCGACCGTCGCGAGGGTCTCGTCGACGACCGTCGTTCCCACGTCGGCGTACTCCTCGCCGGGTGCCCGGACGATGGCGAGCCCCTGTGCGACCCGCGAGACGGTCCCGATGCGCTTCATTCCCTGAGCGCCTGCACGTAGGCCGCGACGGCCCCGAGCAGGTCACTCTTCGTGGCGTCGTCCGCGTTCCTGACGAGGACGCGCCCGCGGGCCTCGTACTCGCGCGGATACGTCTTCTCGCGTTCGATGACCGCGTCGTAGCCGACCTGCTGGACGGCCTTCGCGATCTCGTCCACGGTCGGGTCCTCGACGGCGAGGTCACGGGAGACGCGCCGCCCGTCGCTGCGCGAACGGCCGGCGTCGAGCGCGACCGGCCAGATTACGTTCTCGACCATACCGGACGTGGTCACCGGCGGCATATATGGGTTACCGTCACCGGACGGGGAACCGATCTGTCGCTATGTGTCGTACTCAAGCAAGTAACTTACATACATCTATGCTCTAAAAAAGATAGAGATGGCAAAGAAAGCACTACTCGGGGTCGCAGCAGTCGCCCTGCTCGTGGTCCTCGGAACGGGTATCCTCATCGGGACTCAGTTCGCAGGCGGACCGGCAGAGACACCGTCGCAGACGGGCTCAAACCAGGGAGACGGAAGCGGCGGCGGCGGTGACGCGGAACCGACGTCGACGCCGGCGGCGAACAACAGCACGACGCCGACGCCCACGCCGACGGCAGCGACTACCCCGACCCCGACCACCACGCCGGAAGAGCGGTCGGTCCCCGCCCGGGAGTTCAACGAGCAGAACATCTCGAAGTACGTCAAATTGTACCTCAACGAGGAACGGGAGGCCGCCGGCGTGCCGCCGTTCGAGTCGGGGCTGAAGACCGAGACTGACCTCGACGAGATGGCCAAGGGCCACAGCCAACAGATGGCAATCGAGGGCAAGGCCATCCACAAGATCGACGGGGTGTCGAGCAAGAAGCGCTACGAGAACAGCGACCTCTACGACCGCTGTACGTTCTCTTCCTCGCAGGGCGACTACATCGAGACGCCCGACAACACCCGCTTCGAGGCCGTCGAGAAGACGGTGGCCGGGCAGGTGTACGAGGAAGACGGCGAGGAGCAGTTCAACGCGAACGACAAGGAGGTCGCGCGGACCATCGTCGACGAGTGGATGGCCTGGCCGGACTACCGCGACCGCCTCACGCTCAGGAACGCGAACCTCGTCGGAATCGGCATCGAGGTCACCGACACCGGAAACGTGTACGCGACCGCGAACATCTGCGGCTAAGCGGCGTTCGCTCGTTTTGCAGTCTGTGTGAATTCACGGCCTTTGTCGAAACGTAACGGCCGACAGTACCGGCATCCGTGACGCAGACGGTGTCTGCGGTGACGCGTTCCAATCCGAACCAGTTACTGGACAGCCTCGAACCACGAGTCCCGACGCCACCGATCAGGTCTGCCAATCGATGAGCGTCTCGAACCCGTACGTGAACCCGAGAAAGACAGCGGCGAACACGAACCAGCGGTACACGTCGAACGTGCCTGTGAACGCGAGGACGTTGAAGATGTACGATAGCGAGGCCCCCACGAACGCGGCGACGTAGAGGTTTCGACGGCTCTCCATAGCGGGCGTTCCACCGAAATGCAGTTAGTTCTTGTTCAGCGGCCCTTCCCCTGGGCCTGTCCTATCGAGCACGACACGTGATACCCGTCGGCTCACTACTCGGGAGGCCGCGGGCTCTCACCGAACGCTATCGGAAGAACAGAGTCGGAAAAAGACCGAGCGCGTGGCCGCGACCGTCAGTTGCTGCTCGTGCTGTTGTTCTGTGCGCCGCCGCTCCCGCCGCTCGACTGCTGCTCGGAGAGCCACTGATCGTACTCGTCCTGGGGGACGACTTCGACAGTGCCGAGCATGTTAGAGTGGCCGGAGCCGCAGTACTCGGCGCAGTAGAGCTGGTACGTTCCGGGGTTGTTGACGTTCGTTCGAAGCCGGTTGTACTGGCCGGGGAAGGCGTCGGACTTCAGTCCGAGCCCGGGGACGTGGAACGCGTGGAGCCAGTCGACCGACGTGATTCGTAACACGATGTCCTGGTTCGCCGGCAACGTCAGGGTCCCGCGCGTCGTCGCGGCCGCCTCACCGTCCCAGCTCGACTCGTTGTAGTAGAACGTCCAGCCGTAGCGCTGTGCCTCGACGGTGACGAGTTCGGGGTTCTCGTCGGACAGTTGCGCCTGGTCCGCGGCCGACGCGGTGACGTACGGGCTTGCCATCACCTGGTAGGACGCGACGCCCACGAACAGGAGGATGATCGCCGTCGCGATGGTCCACGTGATCTCCAGTCGACGGTTCTCCTGGGTCGGAAGGGGGTCTTCCTGATTACGGAACCGCCAGACGGTGTAGATGAGGATACCCTCGACGAGCACCGTAATCGGGATGGCGACGTACAGCAGGTTCTGGTTGAGTCCCCAGATGAGTGTCTCAGTCGCCGAGTCCGTGGTCTGGGCAGCGGCCGGTTCGACAGCCAGCGCGAGCAGCGCAGCGCCGAAGAGAGCGACCAGACCGGCACGTTTCCGGGTCATAGAAGCGGCTTAGTATTTCGGGGATAAATAACTGCTGTCTTCGCCGCAGTCGCCTGATTTTGGTGGCCCGGACCCGTGAAATTGCGGGCGCGACGACGGCGGAATCGCGGGGTCTAAGTGCACAGCACCGAAGGCTAGGACAATGGCAGAGAGCCGGACGTTCACCGGGCTGCTCGCCGCGACGGCGGTCGGCGTCTACCTGCTGGTGCTCGCGGGCGCGACGACGACGCTCACGGACGCGGCGTCGGCCTGCACCACCTGGCCGCTGTGTGACGGTCCCGTCGCGATGACGAACACGGCGCTACTGGTCGCCTGGGGCCACCGCCTGACCGCGGCGGCGGTGGGCCTGCTGGCCGCGGCGACGGTGGTCGTCGGTCTTCGGTCCGACTGTCGGCGGCGCGTGAAGGCGGCCCTCCTCGCCGGCGCAGTGCTGTATCCGGTGCAGGTCGGCCTCGGCGCGTTCGTCGCGACGACGGCCGGTGCCGGTATCCTCCCCGGACTGCACCTCGCGATTGGCATGGGAATCTTCGGCTCGTTCGTCCTCGGACTCGCGTGGCACCTCGAAGCCGAGACCGGGAGCGACGACGAGGACCCGGTGAAGAACCCGACACTCGCGCCCGAACCGGCCGCCGACGAGAGCGAGCGGACGCCGGTCGACCTCTCGTTCGGTGAACGACTCACCGCCACCGCGGCGGCGTACTTCCGGCTGATGAAGCCCCGACTGATGTGGCTGCTGTGTCTGGTGGCCGCCGCGGGGATGGCGCTGGCCGTCGGCCCGGACCTCACCGTTCGGACGGTGCTCCTGACCCTCGGCGGCGGCGTCCTCTCCATCGGCGCGTCGGGGACGTTCAACCACGTGCTCGAACGCGACATCGACAAGCGGATGGACCGCACGTCCGACCGCCCCATCGCGACCCACCAGATTCCGGTCCGGAACGCGCTCGCGTTCGGCGGCCTCCTGTCGATCGCCTCGCTCGGACTGTTCTGGGCGGTCAACGCCCTCGTCGCGGTGCTCGGTCTGACGGCCATCCTGTTCTACAGCGTCGTCTACACGCTCCTGTTGAAGCCGAACACGGTCCAGAACACCGTCATCGGCGGGGCCGCCGGCGCGCTGCCGGCCCTCATCGGCTGGGCGGCGGCCGAGGGCACCATCGGCCTCCCCGGCGTGGTGCTCGCGGGCGTCATCTTCCTGTGGACGCCGGCGCACTTCTACAACCTCGCGCTCGCGTACAAGGACGACTACGAGGCGGGCGGCTTCCCGATGATGCCCGTCGTCCGCGGCGAGACCGAGACCCGAAAGCACATCGTCTACTACCTCGGCGCGACGCTCGTCTCGGCCGGCGTCCTCGGCGTGTTGACCGACCTCGGCTGGCTGTACGCGGCCACGTCGGTGGCGCTCGGCGCGGTGTTCCTCTGGACGGTCGTCAGGCTCCACCGCGAACAGACCGAGGCGGCGGCCTTCCGCGCCTTCCACGCGTCGAACGCGTACCTCGGGGCGGTACTGGTCGCCGTCGTCGTCGACGCACTCGTCCTATGAGCACGACGACGTTCGACCCCAGCGAGTACGTTCCCGACGCGCGGTCGCTCGTCGCGTGGGCGGCCGTCCTCAACGCCGAACTGGTGCTGATCCTCGGGTACGTCCTGCTGATCCCACAGCCGGCGACCGACCCGTTCCTCCTCGCGTTCCCGTTCGTCTGGCTCAACGTCGCGGCGCTCGTGGTGCTGCGGGTCCGCCCCGCACCGGCCGACCGACGGCGGACGGTCCTCGCCGCGGCTATCGCCGTCGGCTACGCGCTGCTACTGGGGTACGTCGGCGGGGTCTTCGGGACCGGCGGCCAGGGGACCGGCCTCCGACTGGTCACGCAGGCCCCGCCGGGCTTCGCGCCGACGGTGGTGTTCAGCGGCGCGACGCTCAGCGCCGTCCTCATCCCGTGGAAGGTCGCGGGCTACCTGGCGCTCACCTACCTGGTGTTCGTGACCGTCGTCGACGCGAGCGGCGGCGCGCTCGGCGGCGTCCTCGGGCTGTTCTCCTGCGTGAGCTGCGTGCTCCCGGTCGTGGCCTCGCTCCTCGGGGGGTTCGCCGGCGTCGGCGCGACGCTGTATCAGGCGGCCCTGTATCAGTCCTACGGCGTCTCGACCGCGGTGTTCCTCGTCTCCGTCGGCCTGCTGTACGCCGTCCACCGGTTCGACGTGACGGTCGTGGGCCGACTCCGGTCGTAGCGAGCGCAGGCCTTACCCGCCGGCGGACGTAGGGGGGATATGAGCACTGTCGAAATCGAGTACTGCGTGCCGTGTGGCTTCCGAGACAGAGCGCTGGACGTACAGCGGGCGATTCTCGGTGGACTGGAGGGGCAACTGGACCGCATCGCGCTGGTGACGGGCGACCACGGCGTGTTCCGCGTCAGCGTCGACGGCGAGACGGTGTTCGACAAGGACGACGACGAGTTCGACGTCGACGACATCGTCAGGGCGGTTCGGACGGAACTCCGAACGTGACAGCCGGTCACCTCCCGTCGGCGGGGCTATCCCACCCTCGGAAGCGGCCCAAACGTCGATAATTATCACCATAGACTGGACGAGCGATTCACGACAAACTATTTATCCTTCTGGCGTGACATTCGTGTCAAATGGCTACGAAGACCGAGTTCTGCGACAACTGCGACGACACCCAACCGGTAATGGAAGACAAGCCGTGGCTCCCCGTGGTCTGTCTCGAGTGCGGCCGGAACGTGTAGCCGCTGGCGCGGGAGGGTCGTTGCAGGTCGGTCGCCCGACTGCGAGACCGACCGACGGCACGACGAGAACGGAACTGCTTTCGGCGCGCCGACCGCACGATGGCGCATGGACGAGGTACTGGTCGCGTCGGACGTGCGGCGGAAGTACGGCGACACCGTCGCGCTCGACGGGGTCTCGCTTTCCGCGACCGCGGGGGAAGTGCTGGCGCTCGTCGGCCCGAACGGCGCGGGCAAGACGACGCTCGTACGGGCGCTGACCGGGACGACGGACGCGTCGGGGACGGTCGAACTGTTCGGTGTGCCGCCCGAAGCGGTCGACCGTGACAGAATCGGCCTGCTCCCCCAGTCGTTCGAGCCACACGAGCGCCTGACAGCGCGGGAACTCGTCGACTACTACGCCGGACTCTACGACGACACGCGCGACGTGGCGGCCGTTCTGGACGACGTGGGGCTCGCCGACACCGCCGAGACGACCTACGAGAACCTCTCCGGCGGGCAGCAGCGCCGGACCTGCGTCGCGACGGCGCTCGTCAACGACCCCGACTTGCTCGTGCTCGACGAGCCGACGACCGGCATCGACCCGGCCGGCCGGCGCGATCTCTGGGCGCTGCTCGAAGGGCTCGCCGACCGCGGCGTGACGATTCTCGTCACCACGCACTACATGGAGGAGGCCCAGCAGTTGGCGGACCGCGTCGGCCTGCTCGCCGACGGTCGGCTGGCGGCGCTCGACACGCCGGAGCGGCTAATCGGCGAGCATGGCGGCGACAGCCGGCTACTGGTCGACGGGACCTTCGACGAGTCGGCCGTCTCGGCCATCGACTACCCGGCCGAGATGCGGGTTCGGGACGGCCGGCTCGTCGTCTACGGCATCCGCCCGGAGTCCATCGGGAGCGTCGTCGAACAGCTCGAACGCGCGGGCCTCGACTACGACAGCCTCACGTGGAAGGAGCCGGACCTGGAGGACGTGTACCTCGAACTCACCGGCACTGCGGTCGGCCGGCCCGACGGCGAGCGCGCCGCGGCGACGGCGGGTGATGCGCAGTGAGCCGCCTCGGTCGCCTCCGGTCGGAGACGCGCGCGGCGTCGCTGTCCTTTCTCCGACGGCGGACCGCGGTCTTCTTCACGTTCTTCTTCCCGGTCATCATCGTCGTCATCTTCGGCGTGCTGGTCCAGACCCAGCCCGGCGGCGGCGGCCTGTTCACGGAGGAGCCGGCCTTCTACGCGCCGGGCTACCTCGCCGTGGTCGTCCTGTTCACGCCGCTGTCGCGGGTGGGCAGCGAGGTCGCGCGCCACCGCGACGGCAACCGCTTCGAGAAGTTGGCGACGACGCCGCTGACGCGGACGGAGTGGCTGCTGGCGCAGACGCTCGTCAACGTCGTCATCATCGGCATCGCCGGCCTGCTCATCCTCGGGCTGATGGTCTGGCTGACCGGGGCGGTGATCCAGCCCTCGGTCCTGCTGGTCCCGTTCGTCGTCCTCGGGGTGGCGCTGTTCTGCGCCGTCGGCGCGATGCTCGGCAGCCTCGCGGACTCCCAGGACGGCGTCATCGCGGCGAGCAACGGGCTCGCCCTGCCGCTGCTCTTCCTCTCGGAGACGTTCGTCCCGCAGTCGCTCCTCCCGGCGTGGCTCCCGACGTGGCTGTCGCCGCTGACGTACTTCTCGCGGGGCGTGCGGGCGGCGACGACGGGCGCAGGCGACGCCGTCACGCCGCTCGTGATTCTCGCCGCGTGCGCACTCGTCGGATTCGCCGTCGGGGCGCGCCTCCTACCGCGGACGGACTGAGAGCGGGAAGCGCGGTACCCGTTCAGCGCGGGACCCAGCCGTAGACGTGGTTCAGCATGACGTAGGTGACGAGGCCGAGAAAGAGGCTCAGGCTCCAGGCGGCGACGGCGATTCGGCCGACGCGGGCGTGAATCGTCTCCCTGAGTTCCGCGGGCGAGTGCGTCAGCCCGAGGACGACCGCGTGGACGACGACGGGGACCGACACCGCAGAGAGGAGGATGTGGATCGCGAGCATGACGATGTACGCTCCCCAGACGACTCCCTCGGCGACGATCTCCTTCTCGAAGCCGCCGCCGACCTTGAGGATGTACAGGGTCAGAAACGCCATGATGAGGCCGAAGGCGCTCAGCATCGCCGTTCGGTGCTTCTGGACGTCGCCGTTCCTGATGAAGTAGACGCCGACGAGGATCACGACGAGCGCGACGCTGTTGACGGCGGCGATGGCGTCACCGAGGAGGATGACTGTCTCTCGCGAGAGGTCGGGGAGAGGCAACACGCCGCCGAACGCGCCGAAGACGAGCGCGTAGCCGACGACCGAGACGGCGGCGGTGACGAGGCGCGGACGAGCGCGGGCGCGCGACTGGAGCGAATCTGCGACGGCCATACCCCGACTCGGGACCGGAGCGGTAACTGTGTTCTGAAAACGGCACAGTCGGTCGCGATGGCGAGCAAGCGAGAAAACGGGCGAGAATCCGCGAGCGTCAGGCGAAGGTACGAGAGATGTCGTCGTCTTCGGTCTCTTCCTGCTGTATCTTCTCCCAGGCGTTGCGGAAGTCGTCCATCGTGACCTCGGTCCGGTCGTCGCGGATGGCGAACATCCCCGCCTCGGTGCAGACGGCCTTCACGTCGGCCCCCGATGCGTCCTGAACCTCCTCGGCCAGCACCTCGAAGTCCACGTCGTCGGAGACGTTCATGTTCCGCGTGTGAATCTGGAATATCTGCTTGCGGCCCTCGAAGTCGGGGTTCGGGACCTCGATGAGGCGGTCGAAGCGGCCGGGGCGGAGGATGGCGCGGTCGAGCATGTCGAAGCGGTTGGTCGCCGCGATGATGCGAATCTCGCCGCGGTCGTCGAAGCCGTCCATCTCCGAGAGCAGTTGCATCATCGTCCGCTGGACCTCGGCGTCCCCGCTGGTCTTCGACTCGGTCCGCTTGGCCGCGATGGCGTCGATCTCGTCGATGAAGACGACGGCGGGTTCCTCCTGTCGAGCGAGTTCGAACAGGTCGCGAACGAGCTTCGCGCCCTCGCCGATGAACTTGTGGACCAGTTCGGAGCCGGCCATCTTGATGAACGTCGCGTCGGTCTCGTTGGCGACGGCCTTCGCCAGCATCGTCTTGCCCGTCCCCGGCGGGCCGTGCAGCAGGACGCCGCTCGGCGGGTCGATGCCCACGTCCTCGAACATCTCGGGGCTCTTGAGGGGCATCTCGACGGTCTCGCGGACCTCGTCCATCTGCTCTTCGATGCCGCCGATGTCGGCGAAGGTCACGTCCGGCGACTGGTCGACCTGCATCACGCGGGCGCGAACGTCGGTCTCGTCGTCGAGTTGCTTGACGATGGACAGGGAGTTGTTGACGGCGACGCGGTCGTCGGGTTCCAGGTCCGCGCGCATCTCGTCGGTGACCTCGGTCAGCGCCTCCTGGTTGTTGCCGTGTTGCTTGATGATGGCGCCGTCGTCGGACAGTTCCTGCACCGTGGCGACGAACAGCGGCGATTGCTTGAGCTTCTTGTTCTCGTGGGTGAGTCGTTCGAGCTTCTGCTGGTACTTGTTGTTCTCCGCGTTGGCGTCCAGCAGTTTGTCTCGCATCTCCTCGTTCTGGGCTTCGAGCACCTCGAGCCGTTCCTGCAGCGCCTCGATTTTCTTCTGCTGAGAGGCGTCGTCGTCGTACGGCAGGTCGACCTCGTCGACGGTGTCGGTCATTACGGAACGTGTAGTAGGTGTATCGTTATGAGGCTTCGGGTAGCGCCAGATACCGATATCGACCGACGTGAGCCTCGAGGGACCCGATACGTCGGGCGGGAATCCGGCGGATCCGAATCGGCATCCTTCTTGAGATGGGGCGGAAACGGCCGCCCATGGCAGACGAACCCGAAGACGTGCTGATCGTCGGCGGCGGCGTCGCCGGACTCTCGGCGGCGATCTTCACCGCCCGCGCAGACATGTCGACGCGGATCATCTCGACCGGGGAATCGATACTGAATCGCAACGCGCACATCGAGAACTTCCCCGGGTTCCCCGCGGGAGTCAATCCGCGGCTCCTGCTCGAACTCATGCGCGCGCAGGCCCGCCGCGCCGGCGTGTGGTTCATCGACGGGAAGGCGGAGTCCGTCGAACGGACGGACGACGGCTTCGACGTGACCTGCGACGACGGGGAGACCTACGACGCGACGTACCTCGTCGCGTCGTCCTGGTCCGACCCCTCGTATCTCGACGGACTGGACCTCCCGCTGATCGACCGCGGCTCGAAGCAGTTCATCGGGACCGACGACCGCGGCCGGACGGAGGTTCCGGGCCTGTACGCGGCGGGTCGCCTGGCCGAACAACATCACCAGGCCATCGTCGCCGCGGGCCACGGCGCACAGGTCGGGCTGACGCTCGTCGAGGACTCCGACGTGGACTTCTACCACGACTGGACCGCGCCGGAGGGGTACTTCACCGGGCGCGGTCGTGAGGTCCCGCCGGGCTGTGAGGAAATCGACGATGACGAGCGAAAACGCCGCGAGGAGGAGTCACTGGAGGTCATGCGGCGCTACTTCGAGCAGCCGATGCCGGGCGAGCCGACGATGCACCCGAGCGTGGCGGACGACGACTCAGACTGAGCCTGCCTCCATCTCGCGGGCTACGGCCCGAAGCCGTTCGACTCGTTCTTCCGTCGGCGGGTGCGAGCGCGTCTCCGTGACGACGCTCGACGTCCCGTCACCGAACCCGTAGGGGAGAAGGCACAGTCCCTGCACGCCCGCGTACGCGCGTCGCTTGTCGGCCGCCGGTCGGTCGTCTCCCGTCCCGTCGAGGGTTTCGAGGGCGGTGGCCAGCGCGGCCGGGTCGCCGGTCAGTCGCGCCGCGCTCCGGTCGGCGGCGAACTCCCGAGCGCGAGAGAGCGAGCGGCCGAGGACCACGACGGGGGCGGTGAACGCTCCGAGCGCGACGCCGCCGACGAGGACGGTGCAGGCGAACAGGAACAGGAACCCGAGGGTGAACGAGAGGCTCCCGAGCGGCGCGTCGAGCAGTCGCGCACTGGCCGCGTACGCCACGACCAGGGCCACCGCACCGACCGCATAGCGGCTCCCCCCGGGGAAGCGGTCGCCGAGCGGGTCGTACTCGCCGTCGGTCAGCGACGGCAGGAAGCTCGCGAGCGTCATCACGGTCGCGTCGCGGTTCGCGACGTGGGCGAGTTCGTGGGCGAGCACGGCGTTGAGTTCGTCGCCGTCGAGCGTCGAGAGCAATCCCTCGCTGACGACGACGGTCGCGCCGCCGAGCGTGCCGATGGCGAAGCTGTTCGGGACGGCGCTGTCGGCGACGGCGAGTCGCGGGGGCTCCACGTCGGCGAGCTGTGCGAGCCGTCGGACGCGCTCGTGGAGGTCCGGGTACGCCTCGGGGCCGACCTCGCGGGCGTCGACTTCGGCCATCGTCTGGGTGCGCGTGTACCGCAGTTGCGCCCAGACGAACGCGACCAGCGCCGGCAGGAGGACGGCGAGCCACCAGGCGATACGCGTCGACGCGGCCCCGAAGGGGAGCCTGGCGGCGACGGCGTCGCGCACCGGGGCGAGCCACGGCGTCAGGAGGAACGCCGCCGTGGCGACCACGGCGAGGTCGACAGCGAGGAGGAGGACGAGTGTACGGAGGATGCGGCGAGTGAGCGTCCGCATAGGGCGTGTCCAGCTATCCGTACAGCGGACGAAAGGTCTTCTGGTGGGGTGTGTCCCGCACTCGGACGGCGTCCCACGGGGAGGGAAAGTATTTACTCTGACAGCCGGAAACCGTGAAACAGTGTCAGCGAGCCCCGCTCGCGCCGCCCTCGCCCTCCTCTGTGCCGTCGCGGTCCTGTTCGGCACCGCGCTGTTCCCCGGCGCGCTCGGCGTCGGACTCGACGCCGGCGGTCCGCTCGACGGACGGAGCGGCGGCCCGGTCGGCCCCGACCGCACGCCTGAGGACGGCCAGCACCGCCAGCCCAGTTCGACCCCGGTCGACGCGTCGACGGCGGACCCGCCCGAGCAGACCGGGTCGACGCCGACGGCGACGCCGGACCCGACCGAAACCGAGACCGCAGGGGCGGACGTCGACACCGACGGACGGAACTCGCTCGTCGGAACCGCCGTCGGCCTGTTGCTGGTGTTCGGAATCGGACTCGTTTCCGTCGGCGTCTATCGGTCGGCGAGAGCCGGGCCCTCCGACGCCGGTGTGCTGGTCGGTCTCCTCCCGGATGCGGTCCAGCGGGCCGTCGAAACGGCGCAGTCGGCGCTCGCCAACGCGTCCGCGGGACGCGCGTTCTCGCGCATCCCCCAGTTGACCACCGCCGCCTTGCTCGCCGGGTCGTCGGCCATGGCGCGGGTGGCCGGCGGCGTCGAGACCGTGGCGAGCGGCGTGCTGGACGGACTGGCCGCCGGCGTCGTCCCGATAGCGAAACTGTCGGGTCGGAGCCTCGTGCAGTTCCCGCGCGCGCTCGGCGCGCTGACGGTCGCGCCGTTTCAGGCCCTCGGCGGCCTCGGCGGTGGCGACGGCCTCCTGTCGTCGCTGCGCGACGGGGTCGAGCGACCGTCGCTGTTCGGTTCGGCGACCGACGAGCGCGGACCGCCGACCGACCCTGCCGAGACGACCGAGGACGACGGCCTCGACGTTGACTCCCTGTCGGTTCGGGACGCCTGGGCGGCGATGACCGAGCGCGTCTCCGTGTCGAACCCGGCGGCGACGACGCCCGGCGAGTACGCCCGGGCCGCCATCGAGCGCGGGCTCCCGGCGGAGCCGGTCCGGCGGCTGACGGACCTGTTCCGCGACGTGGAGTACGGCGGCCTGCCCCAGAGCGAAGACCGAACGACGGCCGCTCGCGCCGCCGTCGAGCGTCTGCTCCGAGGGGGTGACGAGCGGTGACCGGGGACGAACCGAGCGACGAGACGCCCGACCGCGTCGGCCGTGCGACGGTCGACGCCGGCGTCGAGCGGCCCGAGCCGGGCCGGCGGTTCCTCGCGCTCACGTTCGCGGGCCTCGCCTCGCTCGCCGGCGCGGTGCTGGTCGTCACCGTCCCGTCGCTGGTCCCGGCGACGGGGTCCGTCGACCCGGAGGCGCTCAGAACGCTCGCCAGCGCCGGCGCGGTCGCGGCCGGGCTGGTCGGCCTCTACACGCTCTGCTTCGAGCCCGTCCCCGACGGGCGGGCACAGCGCGAGGCGGACGGCGAATCCCACGACGACCTGCTCCGCGACATCGAACCGACGGACCGAGAGACCGAGGGCGTGCCCGTTCTGGTCGGCGAAGACGTCGACCGCAAACTCGAGCGCATCGGCGGTCGCGTCGACCCCGACAGCGGGCTCGAAGCGAGCTACGCGGCCGACGTACGGGGCGACCTCCGGGCGGCGGCCAGACGGGCGCTCGTCAGGCGGACCGACCGGACCCGTGACGAGGCCGTCGAGGCCGTCGAAACGGGGACCTGGACGGACGACCGGCGGGCGGCCGCGCTCCTTGGGGGAGACGCCGCACCGGACCCGCCGATAGCCGTGCAGGTGCGCGACTGGGCCAGCGGCGAGGCGTTCGACCGTCGGGTGGAAGCGGCGACGGCCGAGATACACGCGCTGTACGAGGAGGGTGGCGAATGAGCACCCGCGAGACCTCGCGGCGGAACGTCGGCGTCTCGGCCGCGCTCGTCGCCGGCGGCGCGGGCGTCGTCACCGGGAACCCCGCGGTGTTCATGGTCTCGGTCCTCGGGCTGGTGTACGCGGCCTATCAGGCCGCCATGGGCGACCCGGAACCGGCGCTGACCGTCGAGCGCGAGGTCGAGACGACGGAACCGCTCCCGGGGGCGGAAGTGGAGGTGACCGTGACGCTCCGCAACGACGGCGACGCGACGCTGCCCGACGTGCGCGTCCGCGACGGGGTTCCAGAGCGCCTCGACGTGGTGGACGGCTCGCCGCGGTTCGGCACGCACCTCGAACCCGGCGGGAGCGACTCGTTCACCTACACCCTCCGGGCGCGCCGGGGCGAGCACGCCTTCGCGGAGACGACCGTCGTCTGTCGGAACCTCACCGGGACGGTCGAGTTCGCCGAGCGCGTCGGGGTCGAGACGCCGCTCCGGTGTCGCGCGCCGGTCGAGCAGTTCGAGCTGTCGGCACAGACGCTCGCCCAGACCGGGCGCGTCCCGACGGACGCCGGCGGCGACGGGGTCTCGTTCTACGCCATCCGCGAGCACCAGTCCGCCGACCCGATGAGCCGGGTCGACTGGAACCGGCTGGCGAAGACGAACGAGCTGGCGACCGTCGAGTTCCGCGAGTCGCGGGCGGCCAGCGTCGTCGTCCTGGTCGACTCGCGCCACCGGGCGGCGAGCGAGGCGGGCGCGCCCACGGCGGTGCAGTACTGCGCGTACGCCGCCGAACAGGTCGCCACGGCGCTGCTCGACGAGGACAACCGCGTCGGGGCCGCGGTGTACGACGACTGCTCGTACCTCCGGCCGTCGGCGAGTCGAGAGCAGGCCCGCCGACTCCGGTCGTTCCTCGCGGAGGTCGGCGGTGGGTCTCCGCCCTCGGAACGCCGGGGCACGGGGGCGCTCTCGGACGGGGCGCGGCGCTCGTTCTTCCAGTCCGTCGACGAGGTCGAACGGCGCTACGGCCTCGCGGACGGCGGCGACCCGGTCGCGACGCTCGACCGCACGATTCCGGGCGAGGCGCAGGTCGTCTTCTGCACGCCGCTGCTCGACGACCGGGCCGCGGACGCGGCGAAGCGGCTGTCGGCGTACGGCCACGGCGTCACCGTCGTCAGCCCGGACATGACCTCGACGGAGACGCCGGGAGCCACGCTGGAACGGGTCGAGCGGGGCGAGCGCGTCGGCGACCTCCGGGGGACGGTTCGCGTCGTCGACTGGCCGCGAACGGAGCCGCTGGCGAAGGCGCTCGTCCGCTCGACGGAGCGGTGGTCGCGATGAGCGACGAGGCGTCGGCGCTCGACAGGCGACCCGCCGAGTCGAGCGCGGCGCTGGCCGGCGCGGTGGCCACGGTGACCGCGCTCGGACTCGGGCTGGCCGTCGGAGAGCCGCTCCCGACGCTGGTCAGCCTGCTGGGCGGCCTGACGGTCGCGGCTGGCGTCTGGTCGCTCCGGCAGCCGTCTCACGCGCGCGTCGCGCTCGGGAGCGCGGGCGTGGTGCTCGGGATTACAGCACTCTCCGGGACCGGGTGGCTGACGGCGGACGCCTGGCTGCTGGCGACCTATCTGGGCCTCGCTCTCGGCGCGACGTTCGTCGTCGTGGACGCGACCGGCAGTCTGATTCCGGACGACGCGGACGCGGACCGCCTCCCGCGAATGCTCCGCACGACCTCCGGCGCGACGGCCGTCGGCGTCGGTGTGGCGGCCCTGCTGACCGTCGTCGCGTACGTCGACCTGCCAGCGCGAGCGCTCGGAGCCGTCGAGTCGGGACTCCACCCGCTCGTGGGCTTCGCGACGCTCCAGGCCGGCGTCGTCGGAGGTCTCCTGTTGCTCGACCGCGCCGTCCCGATACTCGAATCGTGGCTCCCGACACCGGCGGCGACCACCGACAGAGCGCTCGACGGGCTGGCCGCGGTCGGGACGGGCTGGTGGGACATCGACCGGTCGGTCCGCGTCGCCGTCGCCATCCAGCTCGTCGTCGCGTTCGCGCCAGTCGCACAGCGGCTCTTCGACCGGTTCCTCGCGAGCGTTCCGGTCGTCGGGCGCGTCCTCCGCGTCGCGCTCTCGGGCCCGCTCCACGTCCCGCTCGCGGCCGGTCTCCTGCTGTTGCTCGGCGTCGTCGCCGCTCGCGCCGTCCAGCGGTGGACGGTCCGCTCGCTGGGCGACGACCCCGCGACCACGCTTGCGCTCGCCGCCGGCGGCATCGCCGTCCCGTGTCTGGTGCTCCTCGGCGGGACCGTCCTCGCCGCCGTCGGCGTCACGGTGCCCGTCGGAGACTCGCTGACCGGGACCGGTAACTACGCCGCCGCTACCGCCGCGCTCCTCGGCGTGCTGGTGGCGCTGACCGCCTGCCGGGCGGTCGTCCACGTCCTCCACGCCGTCGGCCGCGAGGGGACGCTCCCGCGACGCACCGCCGGGTTCGCGACGGGGAGCGCGCTGCTGTTCGTGAGCACGCTGGTCGCGGCCGAACTCGGGCTCGCGCCGCTGCTCGTGCTCGTCGGCGCGGCCGCAGCGTTGCTGGTCTGGGACACGGGAGCCCACGCGAGCAGCGTCGGCGCGCAACTGGGCCGCGGCGCCGAGACGACCGACAGCGAGTTCATCCACGTCACGGGGACCGCGGCCGTCCTCGCCGGGGGCGTCGTCGCGGTCGTACTCGTCAGGTACGCCGTGTTCCCGTTCGTCGTGCCGACCGCGGCGACGGGCCTGTCGCTCGCGACGGTGGTCGCGCTGGGGCTCGTCCTGCTGTCGATCCTGCTCGTCGCCGTCGCGCTCATCTCGCACCGCGAGCGACCGCGGCAGGTGGAGCGGACCGGCCGCGAGGGGTGAGCAATGGCGACCGCCGCCGACGGGCGAGGGTCACCGTCGCCGAGAGTCGGGTGCTTTTACTCCCGCACCGCGAACCGGGGGGTATGCTGGACGGTGTCAACGTCGTGCTGGGGGTCTCGGGGTCCATCGCCGCGGTGAAGACGGTCGAACTGGCCCACGAACTCCGCCGCGAGGGGGCCTCGGTCCGGGCCGTGATGACCGACAGCGCCGCGGGCATCATCCACCCGTGGGCGCTGGAGTTCGCGACCGAGGGCGACGTGGTGACGGAACTGACCGGAAGCGTCGAGCACGTCGACCTCTGCGGGCGGAGCGGCTGGGGCGACGTGCTCCTGCTCGCGCCGGCGACGGCAAACACCGTCGGGAAGGTCGCCGCGGCCATCGACGACACGCCGGTGACGACGTGTGCCACCACCGCTCTCGGCGCGGACCTGCCCGTCGTCGTCGCGCCGGCGATGCACGAACCGATGTACGACCACCCCGGCGTGCTGGACGCCATCGACCGCGTCGAGTCGTGGGGCGTCGACTTCGTCGACCCGCGCATCGAGGAGGGGAAGGCGAAGATCGCGACCGAGGCGGCCATCGTGACCGCGACGGCCAGAGCGGCGGGCGAGACGCCCCTCTCCGGCGAGCACGTCGTTGTGACCGCGGGCGCGACGACGGAGTCGGTCGACCCCGTGCGGACGCTCTCGAACCGCGCCTCGGGGAAGACCGGGCGGGCGGTCGCGCGGGCCTGCTACGTCCGCGGCGCGGACGTGACGCTGGTCCACGACGGACCGGACGTCCCGTACGCGACCGTCGAGCGGGTCGAGTCCGCGGCGGAGATGACCGAGGCGGTGGCGGGCGTCGCCGGCGAGGCCGACGCGCTGGTCTCCGCCGCCGCCATCTCGGACTACACGGTCGAACGGGCCCCCGAGAAGATAAAGAGCGGACAAGAAGGACTGACGCTGTCGCTCGAACCGACGCCGAAGCTCATCGACACCGTCCGAGAGCGCCACCCTGACCTCCCCATCGTCGGCTTCAAGGTCGAGACCGAGGGCGACGACGATGCGCTCGTCTCTCGTGCGCGTGAACTCCGCGACCGCGCGGGTCTCGCCTTCGTCGTGGCCAACGACGCGAGCGTGATGGGCGCGGCCGAGACGCGCGCCCTGCTCGTGGACGGCGACGCGACGGAGTACGTCGGCGACAAGCAGGGGCTCGGCTTCGCCGTCGCCGACGAACTGGCTGCGCGATTGACGGATTGAAGCCACGCCGTGTCCGATTACGAAATAGTTTTGCGTGTCCCGTTGTTCGGGACGGATAACGACAGTAACGCACGTCAAACAGTTAATAACAGGATTTTCAAGGAACACCGTGACTGCAGCCCAACCCCGTCGTCTGCTGGTGCCACTCGACGACTCGGTGACGGTCCGGAACACCGTCGCCTACGCCGTAGAGCAGGCCCAGACGGCGGCGAACGACAGTCCGCAGCAGGTAGCGCTCCACCTCGTCGTGGTCGCGAGCACCCGCGCGGTCGACCCCGAGGCGCAGGCGGAGCTCGGAGAGGCCAAGTCGCTGCTCGACCGCGCCGAGGTCTGGGTGGACGAGGACCTGGGCCCGGACCCGCCGACGAACCTCGACGTGACGTTCGAGGTCATCGGCGCGGACCGCTATCTGTTCAGCCCGGGCGATTACGCAGACGCGATACTGGCTTACGCGGCCGACACCGACATCGAGCAGGTCGTCCTCGACCCCGAGTTCAACCCCGGAGGGACGACGCCGATGCTCCGGCCGCTGGAGGTCGAACTCGCCCGCGACGACGTGGCCGTCGAGACAGCGCCCGTCGAGCGGCCGGCGCGGTCGACCGCGCTCGCCCGCGCGGCGACGCTTCCCAAGTACGGCACCGTGTTCGGTGCCTCGTACCTGTTTTACCTCCTGTTGAGCACCTACAAGCCGCTCGATTTCCTGACCGGAGCGATCACCGCGACCATCGTCTCCGCACTGCTCGCACCGATTGCGTTCAGCCGGCAGCCGTCGCTGACGCGCATCCCGAAACAGCTCGGGCGGCTCGCGATATACGTCCCGTACCTGCTCAAGGAGATCGCGGTGGCGAACGTCCACATCGCCTACGTCGTCTTGCACCCCTCGCTGCCGATCGACCCGGAGATCGTCGAGTTCGAGGCGGCAGTCTGGGGCGACGCCCCGGTGACGACGCTCGCGAACTCCATCACGCTGACGCCCGGGACGCTCACGGTCAGCGTCTCCGAGCGGGCCTTCGACATCCACTCGCTCACCGGCGACGTGCGCGATGACCTCTTCGACGGCGGCCTGGAGCGGGCCGTCCGGTTCGTCTTCTACGGCCGCGAAGCGGCCGCCATCCCCTCGCCGCGCGAGCGAGGGCAGGGCGACGACGGGGACGCCACCGTCGAGAGCGAGTCGGAGGTGGAGGAATGACCGCCTTCGAGGCGGCGCTGCTCGCCATCGCGGGCGCGTTCGTCGTCTTCGCCCTCGTCTCGCTGTACCGCGTGTTCGCCGGTCCGACCGACCACGATCGGGTCATCGCGGTCAACGTGATGGGGACGAACACGGTCATCGCCATCGCGCTCGTCTCCAGCGCGCTCGACGCGCCGCTGTTCCTGGACATCGCGCTGGTGTACGCCCTGTTGAACTTCCTGCTCTCGATCGCGTTCTCGAAGTTCAACGTCGAGCACGGGGGTGTGCTATGACGCCGACCGAGTGGGCCATCGTCGGCCTCGCGCTCGTCGGCGCGTTCTTCTCGGGCGTCGCCGCCATCGGCATCGTCCGCCTACCGGACGTGTACACGCGCGCCCACGCCGCGTCGAAGAGCGACACCCTCGGTGCGATGCTCACCATCAGCGCGGCGGCGCTGGCGCTCCAGACCGACCTCTCGACGATCAAGGCCGTCTTCCTGTTGCTGTTCATGTTCCTGACCAACCCGACGGCCGCCCACGCCATCGCCCGGGCGGCACAGGACCAGGGAATCGAGCCGTGGACCGCCGGCGACGAGGAGGGAGAGCCGTGACGCTGACGCTCATCGAGGCGGCGCTGCTGGTGTTCGTCCTCGGCTGTGCGCTGGGCGCGGCGCTGCTCCAGGACGTGCTGGCGTCGGTGATGGCCTTCGCCGCCTACAGCCTCGGCGTCTCCATCATCTGGGTGATACTGGAAGCGCCCGACGTGGGTCTAACCGAGGCCGCCGTCGGGGCCGGCATCATGACCATCCTGTTCCTGCTGGCGCTCGCGAACACCGTCCGGCCGCAGGAAGACCGGATTCTGGAGCGAGTCCGGTTCCGAACGGTCGCGTTCGTCGGGGCGTTCGTCCTCGTGATGCTGGCGACGGTCCCCTCGCTCCCGGCCATCGGGGCCGAGGGGGCGGCGAACCCGGTCGTCAGCGGCGAGGTCACGCAGTACTACCTCGCGAACGCCTACGAGCAGACGGAGGTCCACAACGCCGTGACCGCCGTGCTCGCGGCCTACCGCGGGTTCGACACGCTGGGGGAGGCCGTCGTGGTCTTCTCGGCCGGCGTCGCCGCGCTGACCGTCCTCAGGCAGGAGGTGTTCGCATGAGCGGCGAGGACCGCACCGGGCTCTACGTCGAGAGCACGATCATCATGACGACGGTCCGGGTCGTCGCGCCGTTCGTCCTCACGTTCGCGCTGTTCGTCATGTTCCACGGCGCGAACTCGCCCGGCGGCGGCTTTCAGGGCGGCGTCATCGCCGGCTCCGTGATTATGATGCTCGCGTTCGCGTACGGCATCGACTCGGCCCGGGAGTGGGTCGACGTGCGCGTCGTGACGGCGCTCGCCTCGGGCGGCGTGCTCCTGTTTGCCGCCATCGGGCTGGGAACCATCCTCCTCGGAGGGAACTTCCTCGAGTACCACCTCTACGAGCGGTTCCTCTCGCACGCGACGGCGTACGGCATCGAACTGGTCGAACTGGGTATCGGCGGTATCGTCGCGAGCGTCGCCATCGGACTGTTCTTCCTGCTGGCGGCGGGCTACGGCCACGCGGTCGACACACCGGAGGCTGAAGAGTAATGTTGGAACTGCTCGACTCGCACTACAACTACGTCGCGGTCATGCTGTTGCTGGGTATCGGCCTGTACATGCTCATCGAGTCACGGAACCTCGTGAAGAAAGTCATCGGGATGAACGTCTTCCAGACGGGCATCTTCCTGTTTTTCATCACGCTCGCGTTCCGGGCCGGCGGCAGTCCGCCGATCATCGAGGACGGCGGGGGACCGTACGTCAGCCCGCTCCCGCACGTCCTCATCCTGACCGCCATCGTCGTCGGGGTGAGTCTGACCGCCGTCGCGCTGGCGCTGCTCATCCGCATCTACACCGAGTACGGCACGCTGGACGAAGACAAACTCAAACAGCTCTACTATGATTGATCACCTCCCCGTCCTGCTGGTCGTCCTGCCGATACTCGGCGGCGCGGTGCCGCTGGTGGTCAGCCTGCTCCACGAACGGGCCGGCTGGGCCGTCGCGACGCTGACCGTCGCCGGGCAGGTCGTCCTCGCTGGACTGCTGGCCTGGACCGTCGAAACGAGCGGCACAGTGAGCTACGAGGTCGGCGGCTTCGCCGCCCCGTACGGCATCGAACTCGTCGTCGACGGGCTCTCGGCGGCGGTCGCCCTGCTCGTCGCCGTCGTCGCGCTGGGCGTGCTGGCGTACGCGCGCCACGCCGGCCCGCGGTCGAACTCCTTCTACAGCCTGTACTTGCTGCTGGTCGCCGGGCTGACCGGGATGAGCGTCACCGGCGACGTGTTCAATCTGTACGTCTTCCTCGAAATCACCGGGCTCGCGGCCTACGGGCTGGTCGCGAGCGGCCGGGACGCGAAGTCCGCCGTCGCCGCGCTGAAGTACCTCGTCATCGGGACCGTGGGCGCGTCGCTGTACCTGCTCGGCGTCGGCTACCTGCTGGCGGCGACGGGGACGCTCAACATGGCCGACCTCGCCGGGAAACTCGGTTCGATGGCGGCCTACGACTCGACGCTGGTCCTGACCGCCTTCGGGCTGATGGTCGGCGGGCTGACGGTGAAGGTCGCGCTGTTCCCGCTTCACACCTGGCAGCCCGACGCCTACGCGAACGCGCCGGACACGGTGAGCGCGTTCATCTCCGCGCTCGTCTCGACGGTGTCCGCGTACGCGCTCGCGCGACTGCTGTTCTCGGTGTTCACCGCCGAGTTCCTGGCGGCCGTCCCCGTCGCGCGCTGGGCGCTGCTCGGACTGGCCTGCGTGAGCGTCGTGGCCGGGAGCGCGCTCGCCGTCTCCCAGAGCAGCGTCCAGCGGATGCTCGCGTACTCCTCGGTGTCGCAGTTCGGCCTCGTCGTCGCCGGCTTCACCATCGGGACGCCGATGGCCGTCGTCGGCGCGAGCGTCCACCTGCTCGGCCACGCGGTGATGAAAGGCGGGCTGTTCGCCGCGACGGGCGTCATCGAGCGCGAGACCGGGGCGACGACCCTGAACGGGTACGCCGGGATGGGCAGTCGCGTGCCGGTGACCGCCGGCGCGTTCTCCGTCCTCGCGCTCGCGATGGTCGGCGTCCCGCCGGCCATCGGCTTCGTGGGCAAGTGGTACATCGTCTTCGGCGCGGTCAACGCCGAAATCTGGCCCGTCGTCGTGGTCCTGCTCGCGAGCACGCTGCTGACGCTCGCGTACTTCGCGCGCCTCGTCGAGCGGCTCTACTTCGCCGAGGCGACCATCCACACGGAAGAGCGCGCCGACGACGCGCCCGCGGACGCGCCGGCCGACGCCACCGTCGCCGACGGGAGCGGCCGAGCCGTCTCGACGGGGATGGTCGCCGTCGTTGTCGCCGCGGCCGTGCTCGCCGTGGCGCTGACCGCGACGGTCCCGGCGTTCGAACAGCTCCTGAACCAGACGCTTCCGCAACTCATCACCCAATGACCGACATCACATCGCTCCGTCCCCTGCTGGCGATTCTCGTCTCGGCGCTGGCCATCCCAGTCATCCTCTCGCTCAAGCGGCGGCCGAACGTGCGTGAGGGCGTGACCATCGCCGTGGCGCTCGCGAAGTTCGCCATCGTCGCGAGCATGGTCCCCGGCGTGCTCTCGGGCACGCGCTACGTGTTCTCGTTCGGGCAGTTCGCGTCCGGCATCGAACTGGCCTTCCGGGTCGACCCGCTCGGGCTCCTCTTTGGCCTGCTGGCGAGCCTATTGTGGATCGTCACGAGCTTCTACAGCATCGGTTACATGCGCGGCCTCGACGAGCACGCCCAGACGCGCTACTTCGCCTCCTTCGCGGCGAGCCTCGCGTCGGCGGTCGGCGTCGCGTTCGCGTCGAACCTGCTCACCCTGTTCGTCTGCTACGAGCTCCTGACCGTCTCGACGTACCCGCTGGTCACCCACGACGAGACCGACGAGGCCCGCGCCGCCGGCCGAAAGTACCTCGCGTACACGTTCGGCGGCGGCGTCGCCGTGCTGGGCGGGACCGTCCTCGTGTTCGTGCTCACCGGAACGACGGCGTTCACGCCCGGCGGACTCGAGGGCCTGGCGACGGCCGACCCGACGCTCGCGCGGGCCGCCTTCGCCCTGCTCGCGGCCGGCTTCGGCGTGAAGGCCGCGCTCATGCCGGCCCACTCCTGGCTCCCGGACGCGATGGTCGCGCCGACGCCCGTGTCGGGCCTGCTCCACGCGGTCGCCGTCGTCAAGAGCGGCGTGTTCGGCATCGCTCGCGTGGTGCTCGACGTGTACGGTCCCGATGTGATGCGAGACCTCGGCGTGAACCTCCCGCTGGCGGCCATCGCGGCCTTCACCCTCCTGACCGCGAGCGTCATCGCGCTCAGACAGGACAACCTCAAGCGCCGGCTCGCGTACTCGACGATCAGCCAGCTTTCCTACATCGTGCTGGGACTGGCGCTGCTTGAGGGCGACGCCCTCGTCGGCGGCCTGCTCCACATCCCCGCCCACGCGTTCATGAAGCTCACGCTGTTCTTCTGTGCCGGCGCGATTCACGTCGAGACGCACACCGACGACATCAGCGACATGGCGGGCATCGGGAAACGGATGCCGCTGACGATGGCCGCGTTCGGCGTCGCGGCGGCCGGGATGGCCGGAATCCCGCTCGTGGCCGGGTTCGTCAGCAAGTGGTACCTCGTCATCGGCGCGCTGGACGGCGGCGGTACCGTCTTCGCCGCTGCGCTGTTGGTCTCGGGCGTCCTGAACATCGCGTACTTCTGGCCCATCGTCTACCAGGCGTACTTCGAGTCGCCCGAGGGACACGACGAGAAGCCGCTCCTCGAAGGCCCGCTCGGCGGGCGCGACGCCGTGCGGACCGACGGTGGCGACGCTGACGACGACGCGGCCGAATCGTCACCGGCCGAGGCTGACGAGGAAATCCCGGAACCTCAGCACGTCGACCATCTCGGCAAGCACCACGAGGACGTAGAGTACCACGGCGGCCCGCCGGAGGGCGGCTGGACGGAGAGCGGATGGCGCGGGGGCGAGAGCACGTGGTTCATGCTGGGGCCGATACTGACCGCGGCGACGCTGTCCCTGCTGCTGGGGACCGTCCCCAACTCCGTCGTCTTCCTCCGCATCGTGACGACGGTCGTCGGTAACCTCCCGGGGGTGACGCTCTGATGGCCGAGTTCCTGACGCTCGTCCCGCCGGTGGCCGTCCTGCTTCCCGTGGCGATACTCGTCGCGCTGTTGCCGCGCCGGAGCGGGCACGCCCTCGGGGCGCTCGTCCCGGCGCTCGCGGTGGGCTGGGTCTGGTTCGTGCCGTCCGGCGCGCACCTCCAGACGACGTTCCTCGGCTTCGACGCGGTGCTGTTCAACGTCGACGACTTCTCGCGGCTGATGGGGCTCATCTTCGGCCTCATCGCCGCCGTCGCGGTGCTGTACTCCTACGCCAGCGACGCCGACACCACGCAGACCGGGTTCGCGCTCTCGTACGTCGCGACCAGCTTCGGGGCCGTCTTCGCCGGCGACTGGCTCTCGATGCTGTTCTTCTGGGAGCTGATGGCCGTCACCAGCACGCTGCTGGTGTGGCACTACGGCGGGAAGGCCGTCAGAGCGGGCTTCCGCTACGCGCTCCTCCACGGCATCGGCGGCACGCTCCTGATGGCCGCGATTCTCCAGACGTACGTGTCGAAGGGGACGTTCCTGTTCGCGTCGGTCCCCGGCGGTCCCGAGACGGCCGGCATCACGGCGGGGCTTCCCGCGGCGCTCGCGGCGGTCGGTATCGGCGTCAACGTCGGCTTCATCGGCCTGCACGCCTGGCTCCCGGACACCTACCCGCGCCCCCACGTCGCCGCCAGCGTGTTCCTCTGCGTCTTCACGACCAAGACCGGCGTCTACGGGATGTACCGCGCGTTCCCGGACGGCCACGTGGCCGTCGCGTACATGGGCGGCGGGATGGCGGTCTTCGGTGCCATGTTCGCGCTGTTCCAGGACGACATGCGCCGCCTGCTGTCCTACCACATCCAGTCGCAGGTCGGCTACATGATCGCCGGCGTCGGCATCGGCGGCGCGCTCGCGCAGGCCGGCGCGTTCGCTCACGTCTTCAATCACATCCTCTACAAGGGACTGCTGTTCATGACCGCCGGCGTCGTCGTCTACCGGACCGGCGAGGAGAGCCTGAAGAAACTCGGCGGTCTCTGGCGAGAGATGCCGGTCACCGCGGGGGCGTTCTCCGTCGCGGCGCTCTCTATCGCCGGCTTCCCCTACTTCAACGGGTTCGTCAGCAAGGGCATCGTCATCTCGGCGAGCCACTACGCGTTCGCGAAGGGGCCGCTGCCGATCGGCGAGTTCTACACGCTCGAGTGGTTGCTCCTGCTCGGCGGCGTGGGCACGTTCATGTCGTTCATCAAGTTCGGCTACTACGCGTTCTTCCACGGCGAGTACGACGGGAGCGTCCCGGACGCCAACCGCCTCCAGAGCGTCGCCATGCTGACGGTCGCCGCGCTGTGTGTCGGATTCGGCGTCTTCGACGGCGCGCTGTTCAGCCTCCTCCCGTTCGACGTGACCGACGAGGCGGTCGTCGAGCACGTCTATCACACGTACACCGTCGACCACATCCTCGAAGGCGTCGTCCTCGCCGCGCTCGGCCTCGTTGGGTTCGCGGCGACGAAGAAACCGCTCTCGAAACTCGGTCGCGTTCCCGATATCGACCGGCTGTACAACCCCGCCGTCTTCTACGGGTCTCGCGCTCTCGTCGTCGGCGTGACGGAACTGTACGCGGCCGTCGACCGCGTCGTCGTCCGGGCGACGTCGGTGGTCGTACGGACCGCAACCGAACCGGAGGAACTGGTCGCACGACGCCGCGACACGGCCGAGGGTGACGACGGGTTCGCCCATCCGCTCCGGGCCGGTATCGGGTTCAGCGTTCTGATTCTCGCGGTGTTCGTGACGCTGGCGTTGTTACTGCTCTCGTAGACGGCCAGAATATCGTTCGTGATATCCAGGCCCGCAATCGACGTATCAGATGCCAGTGACGCACGCCTTCCAGATTTAAACAGAGCCAGGAATTACAGTCTCTGATAATCCAGGTGCAAGCTTAAATAGCTCCATGTCCACTCACGAAGTAAGCACAACGTACCGGGACGACCGCCGCCGTTGTTGGCCGTCCCGTCCGCGTGTGCCGGACAGACAACTATGGAACTCAAACGGTTCTTCAACGACGACGACGCTGTATCGCCCGTCATCGGGGTTATCCTGATGGTCGCGATCACGGTCATCCTCGCGGCCGTCATCGCGACGTTCGTTCTCGGTCTGGGTGACCAGGTCAGCAACACGGCCCCGCAGGCAAGTTTCAGTACCGAATACGATTCCGCCGCTGGAGAGGTCGACGTGACCCACGACGGCGGGGACTCGATCAAGGCGAGTAATCTGTACTTCCGGGGAAGCGGTTTCGACGGCTCCGGCGACATAACTGCTAACAACGATAACTGGCCGGCCACGGAGGCAAGCGGCAGTAACAGCAAGGTCGTCGCTGGCGACCGAGTCACTGTCGGCGTGTCCGGCGGCAGTTACGACTTCAACGTCGTCTACGAATCGGCCACCGGCGACAACTCCGCGACCCTCGCGACGGCGACCGGACCGGACGCGTAATCTCGGCTCTCCGCCCTTCATTACGCCGCCGAGACCAATGATATTATAACCGATGGACCACCTGACATTCGCTATAATGCGTAGACAGGGTGGTGGATCGGAGGCGAACGCATGAGCAAGCAAGTACAGCGAGACAGTTCTGACGAGGAACGACACATCTCCAAGGGGGAGATTTTCGACGTGCTCCAGAACGAACGGCGTCGACACACCCTCCAGTACCTCCAGGAGAACGGTGGGCCGGTGTCGCTCGGCGACCTCGCGTCACACGTCGCGGCCCAGGAGTACGACTGCCCCGACGCCGACGTGACGAGCGCACAGCGAAAGCGCGTCTACACCACGCTACAGCAGTCACACCTCCCTCGGATGGACGAGGCCGGCATCGTCGAGTACGACGACGAGACCGGAACGATCGAACGGACCGAACAGACGGAAGAGCTCACCGTCTATCTCGAGATCGTCCCCGGGAGCGAGTTCCCCTGGCGGGAGTACTACCTCTCGCTCGGAGCGGTGAGCCTGGCGATCGTCACCATCCTCTGGGTCGGCGTCTATCCGTTCACGCTCATCCCGCCGCTGGTCTGGGCAACGGTGTTCTCGCTCGTGCTCTGCATCTCGGCCGGGTACCACACGTACGTCGGTCGGGAGATGACCCTCACCGAGTTCACAGAGCAGTCCGACCGCGACGACTGAGTCGACTAGCAGGCTCGGTTCTCCAATGTTTTCACTCAATCCCGAGACGCCATTATATATCCAGTACACCTGGGAAAATTGGGGGTACAGGCTCGCTTGAATGGTTTCAGGCTACCATTGAACGCCTGAAACGTACTACGTGTTTAAGTAGATACCTCTCATGTGGCTGAATCAGCGCACCGCCGCGAGTCAGTAAGCATCCCTTTCGATTCGTAGGATGTGGTTACTCGGGTCGTACTCGCGGTGTGCGACGAAAGGCAATCGAAACAATGGATATCAAACGTCTCATTCAAGACGACGACGCAGTCTCGCCGGTCATCGGGGTCATCCTGATGGTCGCAATCACGGTCATCCTGGCGGCCGTTATCGCCTCCTTCGTCCTCGGGCTCGGGGACCAGGCACAGCAGGCGACGCCGCAGGCCAGCTTCTCGTGGGAGTACGAGGGCGGAGCCACTGAAACGCTCACTGTCACGCACGACGGTGGCGATTCCATCGAGGCTCAAGAGCTGTTTGTCCGGGGCGACTTCGATTATGCTACGTCTTCAGCCGCTTGGACAAACTGGAGTACCCTAAGTCCTTCATCAGAGGTCACTGCCGGTAATTCGATCAATCCCAATGCTGGCTCACAGTACGAACTCCGCGTCGTCTACGAGCCTGTCGAGGGCGACACCTCCGCGACGCTCTCCGAAGACTCCGGTCCGGACGCGTAATCCGACCGCCGCTTCTTCATTTTTCAGCCGGTGAGCGACAGCACTGCGCCACGATGCTTTTATTTCCGCGTATCCAGTGGGCGAATACGATGGATGTGACCCGGGGAGTCGTCGTCGCCGTGACGCTGGTCATCGTCGGCGTCACGCTGCTCTCCGGCCCGCTCGTCCCCGGGGTGACGCTCGCGTCCGAACCCGAACCGCTGACGCTGGAGACGGGGACGGTCACGGTCAGCGACGTGCAGTTGCCCGCGAACGTCACGCTCGAGAAGGGGGCCTACGGGGCGGCGAACTACTACCTCGACGTGCCCCCGGCGACGGTCCGGCTCTCGTCGCTCGATGGCAATCCGACGCTCGTCTACCGGTTCGCCATCGACGAACTCGGCTACACGCGGACGACGAATCACTTTCTGAACGACGACACCGGCGAGACCTACGAGCTGACGCTGGCGTCGGACACGTTCCAAGCCGGAGAAATCAACAGCGAGCGGTACGACGGGACACTGAGCGTGAGCAAGCGCGACGGCGAGGGCCACGCCGAGATCGCGTCGCGGAACGTCACGGTTACGGTGGTCGAATGAGCGTCGACGCTGTCGCCGTCGAACTCCGCGAGCGGTCGACAGCAGTCGCGAGCGCCCGCCGAACCGCTGTCTCGGTCCTGTTCGGCGACCGCCTCGGCCTGACGGTGTTCCTCGCGGCGGTCTGTCTGTTCGGGCTGGTGTGGCGGACGACGTTCCTCATCAACGACTCCGTCACGCTGGCGAACGGCCTGTACAGCCTCTCGAACGGGCAGGTCGCGCTGCTGGAGCCGGCCTACGGCGGGACGCTCAACACCCCTGGCGTCAACAGCTACCGCGGCCAGGAGTTCGCGCGGAACTACGGCGTCATCGTCCTCTCGCTGCCGTACCTGCTCGCGCTGCAGGGGCTCGCCGCGGTGGTCGAACTCCGCATCGCACTGGTCGCGCTCTGGTCGCTCGCGCTGCTGGCGCTGGTCGTACAGTGCGCCCGGGTGGTCGACAGCGACGAGGTGATCGTCGGCGGCGGTCTCGCGGTCCTCGGGCTGTTCGGTCTCAACGTGGCGCTGGCGCGGCCGCTCGACCCGACCGCCGCCCACCTCTACGCCCTGCAACTGTTCCACCTCACCGTGGCCGCCTTCGTCCCGGTATTCTGCTATCGACTGCTCGCGCTGGCGGAGACCCGACGGCTGGGATTGCTGGCCGCGGTCGCGGTCACGGCGGGGACGCCGCTCGCCTTCTGGGCGTCCGTTCCTAAACGGCACGTCGTCACTGCCGCGGTGGCGATGGGCGTGGCCTACTGCCTCTATCGCAGTCGCCGCGACGCCGACGGACCGGTGGTCTCGCGGCCGCGGACCTTTCGGGCGCTTGCCTACGCGCTTGTCGGCCTGTACGCCTGGGTGCACGCGCCCGAGGCGTTGCTTCTCTGCGTGACGCTGGCGCTCGTCGACGTGCCGACCGCACCGGAGAACAGTCCGCGGACGCTGGCCGTCGTCGGTGGCGCGTTCCTGCTGTCCCTCGTCCCGTTCGTCCTGACCAACGTCGCGATTACCGGCTCGCCCGTCAAGCCGCCGCGGTTACTCTCCGGCGGGTACTCGGCCGGTGGCGACGCCGCGGTCGGCGGCGGTAGTGGCGGCGGCTCCGGCGGCGGGTCGACAAGCGACTCCGTGGGCGTCCTTGCGCCGCTCCAGCCACTCCTCGGCATCGTCGAAAGCGGCGCTCGCCCGCTCCTGTTGCTCGTCAACGAACTGCTCGTCGGCTTCAGGGCGTTCCGGGCAGAACCCGCCGACGTGTACCACACCTTCGTCCGCTCGGGGAGCGCGCAGTCGACGCTCAGCGACACCGACGCGGAATCGGTGAACCTCTCGCTGCTGGAGTCGGTCCCCCTGCTCGCGGCCATGGCCGCCGCCGTCCCGGCGCTCGTCCGCCGCCGCTCGTCGCTGTCGATACCGGACCGTCACCTCGGTCCCGGCCGCGTCGCGGACCTGTTCGCCGCGACGACCGTTCTCGGCATCGTCCTGCTGTACACGAGCCGGCTACCGACCCACGCGCAAGTGACCGCCAGATACCTGTTCCCGGTGTTCCCGCTCGGGGTGTACCTCCTCGTGCGACTGCCGCCGATACGGGACGCGCTCCGCGCTCACTGGCGAGCGTATCTCTGGGCGGTCTCGGGGACGGTCCTCGTCGGCGGCCAGCTCGCCCTCGTCGCCGTCGCGCTGACGGTGAACGGTATCGGCGAGGCGTTCCAGTTCCACGCCCTCGTCGGGCTGGGGACCGCACTGCCGCTTGGGGTCTGGTCGCTGCGCGGCCGCAGCGAGGGAACGGCGGGGCGAATCGGCGCGGCGCTGCTCGGCCTCGCGACCGGCGTCACGCTCGTCTTCGTCCTGTTGACGTCGATAGAGTACTACGCGCTCGGCGATTCGCACGCGCTCCCGATGATGCGAGCGCTCGGCGAACTGCTGGCGCTGTACTGAGTCGGTGACGGAGAATTTTAGTATGGCCTCGCAGTACCGACGGCATGGACCGACTCAAGGAGTCTCTCCTCGAGGCCCCGATCATCGAGAAAGAAGGGTACCACTATTTCGTCCACCCCATCAGCGACGGGGTCCCGATGCTTCGACCGGAACTCCTGCGCGAGATCGTCATCAAGATCATCCGCAAGGCGGAGCTCGAAGACGTCGACAAGATCGTCACACCGGCGGCGATGGGCATCCACATCTCCACGGCGGTGTCGCTGATGACCGACATCCCGCTCGTCGTCGTCCGCAAGCGCCAGTACGGCCTGGACGGCGAAGTGTCGCTCTCGCAGGTGACGGGCTACTCCGAGAGCGAGATGTACGTCAACGACGTGTACGAGGGCGACAAGGTGCTCGTCCTCGACGACGTGCTCTCGACCGGCGGCACGCTGGCCGGCCTCACCGGCGCGCTCGAGGACATCGGCGCGGACATCCGCGACATCGTCTGCGTCATCAAGAAGGCCGACGGGACGAACAAGCTCGACGAGGCGGGCTACGACGCCAAGACGCTCATCAACGTCGAAGTCGTCGACGGTGAGGTCGTCATCGTCGACGAACACGGCGACGACTAGCGGTTCCACGACCGAGTACCGCAAGTAGCGCCGCTCCGCCGAGACTGGCGCTCGCGATTCCGTCCGTGTACGGCGATACGATTTTCCAGTGAGTTCGGTAGAATAATAGCGGGAGGTAGATTCGACCGACGCTCACTTCGCTCCCGCTGGTCGCTCGTGTTCTACTTCAAATCGACTAGCCGATAATTGCCGATCTCCGCGCACTCGGCGAGTAAACGCCTCGCTGGAGAAGTGAGTTCGGCAAAATGATAGCGGGAGGTAGATTTGAACTACGCGAACACCTCGCTGGCACTCGGTGTTCTCTCGTTCAAACTCCCTCGCAAAGAATTTGCTTCTCACGGTGATGTTCGAAGCAAAATATAGCGGGAGGTAGATTTGAACTACGCCCACTTCGCTCCCGTTGGTCGCTCGTGTTCTACTTCAAATCTACTGGCCGATAATTGCCGAACTCAGCGTCTCTCGGCGATTAAACGCCTCGCTGGAGAAATGAGTTCGGCAAAATGATAGCGGGAGGTAGATTTGAACTACCGATCTGCGGGTTATGAGCCCGCCGGAATCTCCTGGCTATCCCATCCCGCTACCTTCTGGTAGTCCGGTCCCCTCATTAAGGGTTGTGATTCGAGTGCCGTCCGTGACTTTGTGACGCGCTATAGAGAGTCGTCCTGGTGGACCTGCCACGTGAACACGCTCTCGGCGACGTAGTTGACGAACATGGCGATACCGATGGCGATGGGACTCGCGGCGAGGAACCAGAGGTCCGTGCCCGCGATCACGAGTTCGAACGCGAGGCGCTGGGTCAGGAGCCAGTACACGGAGAGCTGGACCGCGACGCCGCCCGAGCGAACGAGGTGGGACTTCACGAGGCGCTTTGCGAACGACCGGCGGCCGGTGTCGCCCTCGTCCGCGAACGTCCAGTGTTCGTTGACGAGGAACATGGCCAGAATCGCCGTCTCGACGCCCGCCGCTTTGGCCGGCATGTCGCCGACGCCGAATCCCAGGCCCAAGATGGCGAGGACGGTGTTGTCGCTGATCGCGCCGACGACGCCGACGGAGACGAACTGCCCGAAGCGAACGCCGGAGACGAGCGACTCGAAGCGGTCGGGCACGTACTGCCGGACCTGCCGTTCGAGGTCGCTCATCGGTCCTTCTCGACGAGCGCCGTCGGTTCGTCGAGGTGTTCGGCGAGGGCCGTGTGAAAGCTGTCGTCGCGGAGCTGTTTCGAGCGGTGGCGGGCCGTCAGGAGCGCCTGGAACAGGTCGAGAGAGGTGCGTAGCGGCGACACCGTCGAGCCGGGCTGGTCCTCCCACTCGATGGGTATTTCATCGATGCGCTGGTCCAGCGCCGCGGCGATGGCGATCAGTTCCACGTCCCAGGCGAAGCCCGGTTCGTAGAGGTGGTCGCGGACGCGCTCCCAGGCGGTCGCGTCGATTGCCTTCGCGCCGCACTGGTAGTCGTACAGGCTGGCGTCGAGTAACTGTCCGGCGAGCCAGGCGAACCCGTCGCCGAGGAAGCGCCGGGCGAATGTCTGGTGGCTGGCGACCTCGGCGTCGGGGTGGCGGCGCGAGCCGACGGCCAGGTCCGCGCGGCCGGATCGAACCGGATCTAGCACCTCGTCGAGCGACGCGACGGGCGTCGACCCGTCGGCGTCGGCGAACGCCAGCACGTCCGTGTCGAGGCGCTCGAAGCCTGCGGTTATCGCGGCGCCCTTGCCGCGGCGGTACGGAACCGCGTCTACGTCGACCGGGAGGGAGGCGAGCTTCTCGGGGACCCCGTCGCGCGGCGCGTCGAGTTCGACCACGACGGTCTCCGGAGTGAGAGCGTTCTGGATGTCGGTGATGTAGGTCCCGAGCTGGGCAACGTCGGGACGATAGGCGGGGAGCACGACGCCGACGGAACGCGACATTGGTAGCGTGTCCGACTGGAAGGAGTAAAAACAGTTCGAAGCTACTCATCATATGCAGTTGATAAGCCGTCGGGAGCCATCCAACGAAAAGACGTATAGGCCAGCGAACCGGTCCCCCTACTGATGGAATACGGGGTCCTCGCCGTCTGGCTCGCGCTCTATCTGCTGTTGCTCTACGTCGGTGGAACCGTCGCGACGGCGCTGTTTCCCCGGTTCGCCGACCGCGGCGTCTCCCTCGGCGTGCCGGTCGCGGTCTCGGTCCTGTGGCTGGTGACCTACTTCGTCGGTCGCCTCTCGCTGTCGGTCGGCGTCTGGCTCGGCGTCGCGGTCCTCGCCGCGAGCGCCGCGGTCGCCGGCCGGTCGAACGGCACGGTCGACTCGCGCGCGTACGCCGAGACGGCCGGCGTCTTCGCGCTGGCCTTCCTGTTTCTCGTCTGGGTGCGGGCGCTAGACCCGGTCATCGTCCCCCTCGGCGGCGAGAAGTTCCTCGACTTCGGCCTCCTGCAGTCGCTGTTGCGCGCAGACAGCCTCCCGCTGGAGGACGTGTGGTTCGCGGGCGAGCCGGTCGCGTACTACTACGGCGGCCACCTCGCGGCCGCGATACTCACCAGAATCACGGGGACGGCCGGGCAGTACGCCTACAACCTCGCCCTGGCCGGCTTCTACGCGACGCTCGTGACGGCCGCGTACGGGCTGGCCGGAGCCGTCGCGAGCGACCGCGGGCTCCCCCGACGACTCGCGGCCGGCCTGACCGCGTTCTTCGTCGGGTTCGCGAGCAACCTCTCGACGCCCGCCCGGTTCGTCATCTGGCTCCTGCCCGACGGCCTCGGGCAGACGGTCGCGACGCGGGCCGGCTACGAACTGGAGGGGCTGGCGACGGGGCCGGACTCGTTCAGCTACTGGGACGCGAGCCGCGTCATCGACGACGCCGCGGCGGACTTCGCGACCTACGAGCCCGGGGCGGCGCTGGTCATCGACGAGTTCCCGCTGTTCGCCTGGCTCAACGGCGACCTCCACGCCCACATGATGAGCACGGGCTTTCTGCTGCTGGCCGCCGCGCTCTGTTTCAGCTACTACCAGACGCCGGCGAGCGAGCGCGGGCGACGGCTCGCGCTGCTGTTCGGCGCGCTCCCGGCCGTCGGCGGCGTCATGGCCGTCACCAACACGTGGTCGTTCCCCTCGGTCGGCGGTCTCGCCCTCCTGACGGTGACCGTCGCGCCGGCCGACCCGACGACGCTGCTTCCCGACGGCATCGGTCGAAAGCTCCGACTCGACAGCGCCGGACGGGAGGGCGTTCGAATCGGGATGGGGCTCGCCGTCGCGGTCGGCGTGTTGGCGCTTGGCCTCCTGTGGTCGCTCCCGTTCTGGCTCGGCCCGGCCAGCGGCCGTGAAATCGCGGTGCTCCCGGACCGAACGTCGCTGCTGGAACTGCTCGCCGTCCACGGCGTGTTCGTCGTCCCGTTCTGGCTGTACCTCTACGCCCAGACCGGCCGCGCCGTCGGGCGGGAGTCCGCTCGCATCGTCGGCCTGGTGGCGGTGGCCGGGGCGGCGCTCGCCGCCTCGCTCGACGTCGCCGCGGTCGGCCTCCTCCTGCCGCTCTTGCTCGGCGCGTGGGTGTTCGCGCGCTCGCCGGCGCTCGGGCGGACGGTGGAGAGAGTCCCCGCGATGGCCGACGGCGGCGACCGGCCCGTCGGCTTCGAGGCGGTGCTGCTCCTCGCGGGCGCGGGGCTGGTCCTCCTCGTCGAGTTCGTCTTCGTCAGGGAGAACATCGGCCGGATGAACACCGTCTTCAAGACGTACATGCAGGTCTGGGTGCTCTGGGGCGTCGCCGTCGGGCCGGTGCTGGCGTGGCTGGTGACCCGCTGGCGGCCGAGCGGCGAGCGCGCGCGGACGTGGACCCGAACGGGGACGCGGGCGCTCGTCGTCGTGCTGGTCTGCTCGGCGTCGCTGTACGGCGCGTTCGCGCTCTCGAACCACGTCGAGCACGCCGACGACCCGACGCTGGACGGACTGGCCTACCTGGACGATGACCACCCCGCCGAGGCCGAGGCCATCAGGTGGCTCGACGCCACGGTCGAGGGGCGGCCGAACATCGTCACGGCCGCGCCGGCCGGCTATCACTGGAACCCCTCGGACGGGGAGGGCGCGAGCGCGCCGGCGAGCCTGACCGGGCTCCCGACAGTGGCGGGCTGGCACCACGAGGCGCAGTACCGCAACGACACGGTGTACGACCGGCGCGTCGCCGACGTGGAGACGATCTACACCGGTGAGGCGACCGCCCAGCGGCGACTCCTGCGCGAGTACGACGTGCGGTACGTCTACGTCGGACCGGTCGAGCGAGAGCGCTACGGAGAGATAACTGTCGACCGAGTCAGCGGGGTCACCGTGGCGAAGCGGACCGACGGCGTGACTATCTACCGCGTGCACCCGGAACAGCTCTGAGAGAAGAACGGAGAGAAGCGTGTCGGTCGGCCGACGGCGCGCCGGCGTTACGATTCGGCGTTCGCCGCGCCGCGCTCGCGGAGCACGGTGACGGCCTCGGCGTCGGCGTCGATGGTGTCGAGGTGCATCGGAATGTACTCCTGCGTCTTGAACGTCTCCTCCTCGTCCTCGGAACCGATGGTACACCACAGCTGGGGCCGGTCGGGGCCGTGCCAGTCACCCTGGCGGCTGACCGAGAACACCTCGTACTCCTCGCCGTCGTACTCGATGCGGCCGCCCTTGCGAAGCCCCGGGTCGCCGTGGATGATGAGCTTCTTCATACCCGCTCCTTTACCAACTGCGTACTTAGTGACTTCGAAGGCGACTGCGCCGCCGGCGAAATCGCCCGCTCCGGCCCCCGTGACTGGCTGTCAATTCCCTAATGCGACCTTATATCATCCCGAACAGTGTTTAGATGCTTAACATCCTGATAGCCGGCCTTTATGTATCGGAATCGCTGACAGTCACGTATGTTGAAACAACAGCAGCGGTCGTGCGAGCGGGCTTCCGTCGTGACCTCCCCGATGGACGAGAGCGGCCAGATGGAACTCCGGGACGTCGAGACCGACGAGACCTACGAGGTCGTGGACTACATCGACGAGGAACTGGCGGCCAAACTGAGCGCGCTGTCGGCGGGCGAAGCGGTGAATCTCGAACTCCTCGCCGGAACCGCCGAGTCCGACGTGTTCGGCGCGGTCCGAATCGAATCGAGCGGGCCGTCGGCGCGGTTCCAGTAGGGCAGACGCGAGCGAACCGGCGTTCGGAGGGGGCGACGTGCGGGCCGCTGTCACGCGTTGCGGTCGCGCGGAGCGGCGAATCCGCCCGGCGGGCGGTCGGTGCGAACCAAACGGGTTTTAAGCGGTCACGTCAAATCGCTCGGTAAGGCCGATATCTATGCAGATGCCACGACGCTTCAATACGTACTGTCCGCACTGCAACGAGCACAACGAACACGAGGTCGAGAAGGTCCGTTCCGGGCGCGAGACCGGAATGAAGTGGATCGACCGCCAACGCGAGCGCAACTCCGGTATCGGGAACGACGGCAAGTTCTCGAAGGTCCCCGGTGGGGACAAGCCCACGAAGAAGACGGACCTCAAGTACCGCTGCAGCGAATGCGGCAAGGCCCACCTCCGCGAGGGATGGCGCGCCGGCCGACTGGAGTTCCAGGAGTAAACCGATGGCAGGAAGCTTCCTCACCGTCGAGTGTCCGGACTGCGAGAACGAACAGACCATCTTCGAGAAGGCCGCGAGCGAGGTCTCGTGTGCCGTCTGCGGCCACACGCTCGCCCGCCCGACCGGCGGCAAGGCCGACATCGAAGGCGAAGTGACCGCCGTCGTCGAGGCGCGATAGGATGAAATACAGCGGCTGGCCCGAACCGGGCGAACTCGTCGTCGGCAAGATCGACGAGATCGAGGACTTCGGCGTCTTCGTCGACCTCGAGGAGTACGAGGGCAAGCGCGGCCTCTGTCACATCTCCGAGGTCGCCAGCGGGTGGATCAAGAACGTCCGCGACCACGTCAACGAAGGGCAGACAGTCGTTGCCAAGGTGCTCGACGTCGACGAGAGCGCCCAGCAGATCGACCTCTCGATCAAGGACGTCAACGACCACCAGCGCAAGGAGAAAATCCAGGAGTGGAAAAACGAGCAGAAGGCCGACAACTGGATGGAACTGGCCTTCGGCGAGGACCTGGACGACGAGACCTACGCCGCCATCGCCAACGAGCTGCTCGCGGAGTTCGGCTCCATGTACGACGGCTTCGAGGCGGCGGCGATTCACGGCGAGGAGGCCCTCGACGACGTGGACCTCGACGACGACGAGATCGACGCCATCGTCGAGACGGCCCGCAACAACGTCTCCGTCCCCTACGTTCAGGTCACCGGCTACGTGGACCTGTCCTGCCCCGAGAGCGCCGGCGTCGACGTCATCAAGGAGGCGCTCCAGGCCGCCGAGGGCAACGGCGAGGTCCCCGACGAGATCGACCTGGAAGTGACCTACGTCGGCTCGCCGGAGTACCGCATCCAGGTGCAGGCGCCCGACTACAAGACCGCGGAGGACGCGCTCGAAGAGAGCGCGGACCGCGCGAAAGCCGTCGTCGAAGACCACGGCGGCGCGGGCGACTTCCACCGCGAACGCAGCGAAGACGACGAGTAAGCGACCGCGTGACGGCATGAAATCGGACATCCGCGTGTGCGCCGACTGGGAGCGCGAACACGACCGCCCGGTGTACACGCTCGCCGCGACCTGCCCGGACTGCGGCGGCGAGGCGGTCAACAGCGCTCCCGCGCCGTTCTCCCCGGAGGACGCCTACGGCGAGTATCGACGTTCTCTTAAGCGCCGCCGCCGCGAATAAGCCGTATGGACGAATTCGACATCGAGACGGTCGCCGACCCGGAGCTTGACGACCCGGTGCTCGTCGAGGGTCTCCCGGGCGTCGGCCACGTCGGAAAGCTCGCCGCCGAGCACCTCCTCGAAGAACTCGACAGCGAGCTGGTCCGTCGCGTCTACTCGACGCACTTCCCACCGCAGGTGAGCATCGACGAGGGGCAGGCGTCGCTCGCCTGCGCCGAGTTCCACGCCGTCACCCCCGAGGAGGGACAGGACATGCTCGTCCTCTCGGGCGACCACCAGGCCCAGGACAACCAGGGCCACTACGGGCTCACCTCGACGTTTCTCGACGTCGCCGACGACTTCGGCGTCGAGCGGGTGTTCGCGCTCGGCGGCGTCCCGACGGGCGAACTCATCGAGGAGTACGACGTGCTCGGTGCGACCACGACCGAAGACTTCCGCGAGACGCTCGAAGACGCCGGCGTCGAGTTCCGCGAGGACGAGCCAGCCGGCGGCATCGTCGGCGTCTCTGGACTTCTGCTCGGGTTGGGCAAGCGCCGCGACGTGCCCGCCTGCTGTCTGATGGGCGAGACCTCCGGCTACCTCGTCGACCCCAAGAGCGCCCAGGCCGTCCTCGAAATCCTGCAGGACGTGGTCGGCTTCGACGTCGATTACGGGAGCCTGGAGGAACGCGCCGACGAGATGGAGGAGGTCGTCCGGAAGATTCAGGAGATGGAACAGCAGAACTCCCCCTCGCCGGCGGACGAGGACCTCCGGTACATCGGGTGAGCGGGCGGCGGGCGCACCGACGCGAGCGAGAATTTCTTTAGCGCCCGGGCCCAACGACTCCGCGTGCAGACCCAACCGGGCGTGCTGCCGGAGTGGCTCGTCCTCGGCCTGATACTGGGCGTCGCCGGCAGCCTCGTGGTCGCCGGCCTGTTCGTCGTCGCCGGCCGACTGTTCCCCGCCGAGCGGCCGAACCGACAGGCGACGGACGGCGGTGAGATGCGCCGCCGCGACGAACTCCGCGAGTACCTGCGGGCCATCGACGAGCAGTTCGCGGAGAACCACTTCGTCGAAGGCCAGCACGTGGCCTTCTACCTCCCGAAGCGCGACGTGGCGATAACGTTCGACGCGCGAGCGTACTACCGCATCGAACGCTCCCCGACGATACCGGTGCTGGTCGAACACGAGATGCCGGGGACCGCCCTCGGCGCGCGCCTGCCCTTCGAGACGCCGGAGGTCGACCTCGGCCCGGACCCCGAAGAACAGGTCCACCCGACGGTCCAGGCGTTCGGCGAACTGGGGCTCAGCCAGAGCGCGTCGCTCGACGACGTGAAATCGGCCTACCGCGAGCGCGTCAAGGAGGTCCACCCGGACCACGGCGGGACCGAGGCCGAGTTCAAGCGCGTCCGCGAGGCCTACACGACGGCGAAGCAACACGCCTCCGGCACGGCGAGACAGCGCGCGTCGTGAGGGCCGACGGGCCTCGGACCTGTTTCTTGCCAGTGACCGCTCACTGGATGGCTGCTGACGTGCTCCCCGAATGCACTCGAATTCATATCGGGAGCCGCCGCCCGTCAGATCAGAGACGCTACGGCGTCACGACGAGCTTCCCGACGCTCTCGCGGTCCTGCATCGCCGCGAACGCCGCACCGGCCTCCTCCAGGGAGTACGTCTCGTCGATTTCCGGGGCCAGTTCGCCGTCGGCGACGAGTCCGACGAGTCGCTCTAGCTCGCCCTGCGTCCCCATCGTGCTCCCGATAACGCGTTTGTGGCCGAGGAACAGGTCGGGAATGTCGATCTCGGACGTGCCGCCGGCCGTCCGACCACAGACCGCCATCCGGCCACCGCGTCGCAAGACGTCGAGGCCGACCTGCGTGTACTCCCCGCCGAGGTGGTTGAGCACGCAGTCGACCGGTCCGATATCGGAGACCGCCGCCCGAATCTCGTCCGGGTCGGTGCTCTCGACGGCGTGGTCGAGGCCGAGCGATTCGACGCGGTTCAGCTTCGCCCGCGAGGACGAGGTGCCGACGGTGTGAGCGCCGAGCGCGTCCGCGAGTTGCACGGCCGCGACGCCGACGCCGCCGGTGACGCCCGGGACGAACACCAGGTCGCCCGGGCCGGCGTCGACCCGGCGGAGCATGTGGAAGGCGGTCATGTATGCCGTCGGGAGCGCGGCCGCTTCGACCGCCCCCACGCCGTCGGGAAGCCTGACGAGGCGGTCGGCCTGGACGCGCGCCGCCTCGGCGAGGCCGCCGTGGTACAGCGAGAAGTTCTCACAGAGATTCTCCGGCCCCTCTCGACAGTAGCGACACGTCCCGCAGGTCTCGTTCGGGCAGAGCACCACGCGGTCTCCGGGTTCGACGGCGGTAACGCCCTCGCCCACGGCGTCGACAGTCCCGGCCACGTCGAGTCCGCTGACGAACGGCAGGTCGTCCGCGTCGACCATCGCGGAATCGCCCTCGAGTATCCAGAGGTCGTGGCGGTTGATCGCGCACGCCTCGACTGTGACGACCGCCTCGCCGCGGTCTGGGTCGGGCGTGGGTTGGTTAGTAATCGAGACGCCGTCCGGACCGGTGAGTTCGCTGAACGCTGCGACGCGCATCGGGTCGGTTTCGCGCCACGAGCTTATAAACGACAGCGAAGTTTGTGTGAGCCGAAAGGACGCAAGCAACCGCACTTCAATGCGAACCCGGATTCCGCTATCGTAGCCATTGAAATTCAGTCCACACCCGATCGCGCGATGGCAGTTCGATCGGTGTGTAAATCGTTTCAATTGTTACGATAGCCGGTCGACGGGATAGCCCGAGCGAGGTCGGTATCGGTCCGTCGACGGCGATGCGGCGGCCCCTCAGATGCCCTGGCTCATGAGGTGACTGCGCAGCAGGTCGGCCTCTTTGCTGCCGGCGACGGGGTTGACCAGCACGACGGTGTCGTCGGCCCCGAAGGCGTCTCGCTCGGCCAGCGCGCGAGCGCCCGCGACGGCCGTGCCGCCGGTCGCGCCCGTCTCGGGGCCCATCTCGCAGCCGTCGACGGCCCCCTGAAGAATCTCCTCGTCGGGGACCGCGACGCCGTCGCCGCCGGTGCGGTCGAGCGCGTCCAGCGAGGCCGCGCCGGCCGCGGGGTCGGGGACTTCGAGCGGGCCGACGATGGTGTCCGGGCGTTCGACGGTCGCCGGTTCCGTCTCCCCATCGCGGGTGGCGTCCGCGACGGCCGCGGTCGTCTCGGGCTGGGCGGCGTAGAGACGCGGCGCGGCGTCGGTCAGCCCGCTCGCTTCGGCGGCCGCGAAACCCCGTTCGAGGCCGACGACGGTCTCGCCGTGTCCGGTCGGGTGGACGACGGCGTCCGGGACGGACCAGTCGAGGTCGGCGGCGATCTCGAACGCGACGCCCGTCGCGCCCTCGATGCGGAACGGGTGGCCGGGCGCGACCGACGCCCAGTCGTCGTCCGCCTCGTCGGTGGCGTCCTCGAATGTCGCGACGGCGTCGTCGTAGCGGCCCTCCACGACGCGCATGTCGCCGCCGTGAACGTTCACCATCGCCTTGTTGAGGAACGGACAGCGCGAGGGGACGAACCCCTTCGAGTCGACCCCTGCGCGGGCCGCGTACGCGGCGCTCGCCTGCGCGCCGTTCCCCGTCGAGGGCGTCAGGACGCGCTCGGTCCCACGCTGTGTCGCGGCCGTGACAGCGAGCGAGAGCTTGCGGTCCGCGAGCGCGCCCGTCGGGTTCCGGCCCTCGTCTTTGACGTAGACCGCCTCGACGCCGAGTTCGTCGGCCAACTCGGGGACGGGGACCAGCGGCGTCGCGCCCTCGCCGATGGTCACCGTCTCAGCCTGCGTGAACGGTCGCAGCGGCTCGAAACGCCCGGGGCCGGCCGCGTCCGGCAAGTCTGCGGGCGTCAGGTCCGGCACGTCGTAGTCGCCGACGAGGACGCCGCCACAGTCGGGACAGCGGTCGGCCGCGCCGTCGGTTTCCGCGTCACACGCCGTACAGCTGAGGCCGCGAAACGCCGCAGTCGTCTCCATGCGTTTCCGTGTGAACGGCACGACCAAGTGTGGTCCGGTCCGGCTCCATCGCCGCAGTTGACATATAGGGATCGCTAGGGTTTTTGACAGGGCGGAACGCGCTCGGTTGACCGAACTCCGTGGAACAGCAGTTCCCGGCCAGAGCGTGGTATCGCGCGAATTACGGCCGGATCTGCGTCGGCGTCGTGCCTACGCCCCAACCGTTGGCCATAAAGCTCTTATCCCCATCCTATTCGGCAGATTATATGATTTGATAGTTGCGCGAGAGCGCTTTTAGCCCTGACTAGCAAACCACGGGGTAGATGGTCGAATCTGCAAGCGGTTCGGGGGCAGACCTGTCTCCGGTGAACAGGCTGGTGGCGACGATTCAGGAGTTTATCAGATACATCCCGGCCGGGGACACGATTCCGGACGAGACGTGGCGCGGGAGGCATCGAAACATCCTCGTCCTGTTGCTCGGGCACGTCCCGTTCCTGTTCCTGGTCGGGACCTACGAGGGGACCGAGACCGCGATCACGGGTGCGACGCTCCCGTCGATTCCGCTGACGACGGTCCTGCTCGAACTCGGCGTTATCGTCGCACTCGCCGGACTCGCGAGTTGGTCGCGGTTCGGACGCCGGACGCGAACGGCACTGGCGACGACGGGACTGGTGGCGTCCTCGGCGTTCCTCGTCCACTTCTCTGGCGGATTCATCGAAGCGCACTTCCACTTTTTCGTCGTGATGACCGTGGTCGCGGTGTACGAGGACTGGGCGCCGTTCCTGCTGGGAATCGTCTTCGTCGTGATACAGCACGGCGTCTTCGGGATGATCGACCCGAGCCGGGTGTACAACCACTCGGCCGCGATCAACAACCCCTGGGCGTGGGGCCTCATCCACGGCGTGTTCGTCCTGGCGCTCGCGTCGGCGCTGATGGCACACTGGTACTCGACCGAGCGGTCCCGCGAGGAGGCACAGGAACAGCTCCAGCAGGCCCGCGAGAAGACCGCTCAGATCGAGGACCTGGAGCAGAAACAGGCCGAGATCGAGCGGGCCAAGGCCGAGGCCGAGGAGATGAAGGCCGAGGCGGAGGCCAAGAAGCGCGAGGTCGAGCAACTGAACCAGGACCTCGAAGCCACCGCCAACGCCTACAGTCAGAAGATGGCACAGGCGGCGGCCGGCGACCTCGCGGTGCGCGTCGACCCCGACAGCGACAGCGACGCGATGGCCCAGATCGCCGAGTCGTTCAACGAGATGATGGACGAGACCGAGGCGGCGATGCAGGAGATTCAGTCGTTCGCCAGCGAGGTGACGACCGCGAGCGAGGAAGCCACTGAGGGCTCCAGAGAGGCGAAGCGCGCCAGCGAGACGGTGAGCGACGCTATCCAGCAGATCGCGAGCGGCGCCGCGGAGCAGCGCGAGACCCTCCAGACCGTCTCCGGCGAGATGACCGAACTGTCCGCCACGGTCGAGGAGGTGGCCGCGTCCGCCGAGACCGTCGCCGAGACCTCCCACGAGACGGCGACCATCGCGGAGGACGGGGAGTCGACGGCACAGGATGCCATCGAGGGCGCGGAAGCGGTCCAGAGCGCCATCGAGTCGACCATCGGAAACGTCGAGACGCTCGACGACCAGATGGACGAGATCGGCGAGATCATCGGGCTCATCGGCGACATCGCCGAGCAGACGAACATGCTCGCGCTCAACGCAAACATCGAGGCGGCCCGCGCCGGCGGCGACGGCACGGCCGGCGGCGACGGGTTCGCCGTGGTGGCAGACGAGGTCAAGCAACTGGCCGAGGAGACTCGAGAGTCGGCGTCCGAAATCGAACAGCTCATCGAGGAGACCCAGGCCCAGACGGAGACGACGGTGGCGGAGGCGCGGGCGGCCGGCCGACACGTCGACGAGAGCGTGACGGCGGTCCAGGAGGTCGTCGACGTGTTCTCGCAGGTGGCGGCGAACGCCGAGGAGACCGACCGGGGCATCCAGGAGATCAGCGACACGACCGACGACCAGGCCGCCAGCACCGAGGAGGCCGTGTCGATGGTCGACGAAGTGGCCGACATCAGCCGCGAGACGGCCGACGAGGCCGAGCGCGCGTCCGCGACCGCCCAGGAGCAGTCCGCGGCCATCGCACAGGTGAGCGCCAACGTCGAGTCGCTGAGCGAACGCACCGAGGAGCTACAGACGCTGCTGTCCGGGTTCTCGGTCAGCGACGCGCGGTCCGCGTAGGCGCGCCCGCGGTCCAGCACGCTCTTGTCCGCAGCAGCCGAACGACGAGCCATGACAGTTGTCGTCGTCGGCGGCGGGCTCGCCGGACTGGTCGCCGCCCGTCACCTGGCCGAGGCGGGCCGCGACGTGACCGTGTTCGAGGAGCGAGACGAGGTCGGCGGACGCGTCCGGACCGTCAAGCGGGACGGCTACACCTTCGACCGCGGCTTTCAGGTCATGTTCAGCGCCTACCCCGCGGCGAAGCGGGAACTCGACGTCGAGTCGCTGGCCCCGCGCGCGTTCACGCCGGGAGCCACCATCGCCGCGCCGAACCACCGCGCGGTGCTGTCTGACCCGTTCCGGAATCCCACCGCCGCGCCCCAGACGCTGTTCAACACGGACGTGCGGACGGCGGACAAGCTCCGGCTGTTTCGCCTCCAGCGCGAACTGGCGGGCGTCGAGCCGGCCGAACTGCTCGCCCGCGGCGGGTCGAGCATCGCCGAGTACCTCGCCGACTACGGCTTCTCCCAGCGGTTCGTCGAGCGCTTCGCCGCGCCCTTCTACGGCGGCATCACGCTCGACCGCTCGCTCGGGACGGACTGCGCCGTCTTCGAGTACACCTACAAGATGCTCAGCGAGGGCGAGATATTCGTCCCCGCCGGCGGGATGCAGGCTATCCCCAGACAGCTCGCCGACCGGGCGCGGGCGGCCGGCGCGACCATCGAGACGGACGCGGCGGTCACCGACCTACAGGCCGACGGCGGCGAGGTAGCCGTCGAAGTAGGGAACGAGACCCTCTCCGCCGAGAGCGCCGTCGTCGCCACGGACCCGCGGACGGCGACGGAACTGACCGGCGTGGAAACAATTCCGACCGAGACGCTTGGCTGTGTCACGCAGTACTTCTCGCTGCCGAGCAGTCGCGCCCCGGACACGGGCAAGCGAATCGTCCTCAACGCGGCCGACGACCGGCCCAACACCGTCGCGCCGCTGTCGGCCGTCGCGAGCGAGTACGCGCCCGAGGACATGGAACTGTACGGCGCGACGTTCCTCGGGACGCCCGAGGAGAGCGACGCGGAACTGGCCGAGGAGGTCACGGAGACCCTGCGGTCGTGGTACCCGAAGGCGAGCTTCGACGCGCTCGAACTGCGCCGGACCGACCGCGTCCCGTTCGCGCAGTTCGCCCAGCCGCCGGGGTTCCGGCGGTCGCTCCCCGACCCGACCGCGCCCGACGGACCCGTCGTGCTGGCCGGCGACTACACCCGGTGGTCCTCGATTCAGGGCGCGCTGGAGAGCGGCAACGTGGCCGCCGACCTGTTGCGCTGACGACGGGCGGAGAGAAGAACGTCTGGTCGATGCGACGGCCTACGCTGTCCGGCCGCCGCTACTCGTGTTTCCCTCGTCGTGCTCCTCGTAGAGCACTTCAGAGACGTACTTGATGGTCGCGAAGTAAATCAGCGTCAGCGCGAGCAGCGTAATCGCGATGAGGCCGAGCGCGATCTGTGTCTGAACCATGTTCCAGCGTCCACCGTCGTGGGTCAAATACCTACCGCTATAGCATGCGCCGAAACTCCCCCAGCGGCGGGAACGACAGGGTCTCGCGCCCGCTCTCGTCCCAGACGACCGGCTCCAGTCGGTCGGCGTCGGTGACCAGCGGGGACTGGAAGTCGCCGGCGCGCATGTCGTTGACCTCGACGCCCGCGTTCAGCCTGTTGAACGACGGGAGCATCACCACCTCGCGACCGCGATACTGGTCGGTGCCGACGAGGTAGCACGGGCGGCGCTGGCCCTCGATGCGGATGGTCGGGTGGTCGTGGCCGACGACGTAGCGGTCCGCGTCGGTCTCGGGGACCTCGTGACCGTGACAGACCACCGCGTCGCCGACGCGATACTCGCGCTCGGTCGGGCCGTCCCAGACCGAGTCGAGCATCGTGTCGTGGTTGCCCGGTGTCACCAGCAGACGCGCGCCGGCCTCGCGACACGCGCTCCGCAAGCCGGCGACGGTGCTCTCGACGGTCCGCGGGACGGTCTGGAACGAGTGCAGGAGGTCGCCGGCGACGACGGCTTCCGCGGGGTCGTGGCGTTCGACGAGCGACCGGAACCGCTCGACCACGTCCGAACTGGAGCCGACCGGGAGTTCGAGCGAGCCGCCCGTGCCGCGGCCGACGTGGAGGTCGGCGACGACGAGCGTGTCCCCGACGATGATGGCCCGGTCGTCGTAGGCGTCTGTCATCGCCGTCCAGTCGGTGCCGGCGACGGATATATCGACCGCCACGGTCGCGGGGCCGGCCCTGACGCTGTCGGTGGTATTTTTACCGGGGACCCCCGTGAGTCCTGTATGGTCGACGTCCTGGAGAACAAGCGGGCCGCGACGCGGTTCCGGGTCCTCGTGGAGATCGCAGAGCGCCAGCCCGCGGTGAGTCAGGGCGAGATCGCCGACGCCGTCGGCGTCACCAGCCAGGCCGTCAGCGAGTACATCCGGGAACTCGTCGACGAGGGGCTGGTCGAGAAGGAGGGCCGGTCGCGCTACCGCGTCACGAAGGAGGGCGTCGACTGGGTGTTCCAGTCCGCGACCGACGTGCGCCGGTTCGTCGACCACGTCACCGACGACGTGCTCGGGAGCGTCCAGGAGGACGCCGCCATCGCGACGGCCGACGTGGAAGAGGGCGAGACGGTCACGCTCTCGCTGACCGACGGCCTGCTCCACGCCGACCCCGGCGGCGGCGACGCCACGGGCGTGACGACGACGAGCGCGAAGGCGGGCGAGGTCGTCGGCGTCACCGGGTTCGAGGGCGTCATCGACCTCGATCCCGGCCACGTCAGCGTCATCCAGGTCCCGCCGGTCCGCTCCGGCCCGGTCGAGGACCTCGACGGCATCGCCGACGCCTGCGCTGACGTGCCGATCGTCACCGCCGCGGGCGTCGAGGCCGTCGTCGCACTCCGCGAGGCCGGCGTCGAACCGACGACCCACTTCGCCGCCGGCGAGGTGGCCGCCGACGCCGCCTCTCGCGGACTGGACGCCGTGGTCGTCGCCACGCAGGACACCGTCGGGCGCGTGACTGACGCGCTCCGCGACGCCAGCGTCTCCTACGACGTGACGCAGTAGCGCTGGGCGCGACGGCCGCCCCGAGTGGAGAGGCTTTTCCCGTCGGCCGCCGTCGCCCAAGCCATGAGCGACGACGACATCGAGACCGCCGTCGAGGTGTTCCTCAACGAGGCCGACAGCGCCTACAACGAGTACGAACAGGGGTACAGCGACGCCGACGCGACGCTTCGGCGACTCGAAGCGGCTATCGTGGAACTGCGGACCGCCGCCGAGGAATAGCGCCGGACGCCACCGGCCGAACAGTATTGTAGGACGGGCGTCATGTATGCGCCATGACCGACGTGGTCCTGGTCGACGGCGCACGCACCGCACACGGCGAACTCCTCGGGGCGCTCTCCGGGCGAACGGCCGTCGACCTGGGGTGTGCCGCCGTCGAGGGACTGCTCGACCGTACCGGACTCGACCACGGCGTGCTGGACTGGGTCGGCCTCGGCAACGCCGTCCAGGCCGGCGTCGGCCAGGTCCCCGCTCGACAGGTCGTCGTCGAGTCGCCGCTGCCCGACGACGTGGCCGCGACGACGCTGAACGAGGCGTCTGGGTCCGGCCTGCGAGCCATCACGACCGCCGTCGACCGAATCGAGGCGGGCCGCGCCGCGACCTGCATCGCCGGCGGCATGGAGTCGATGTCGAACGCGCCGTACCTCGTCCCGGACATGCGTAGCGGCCGCCGCCACGGCAACGGTGAACTCGTGGACGCGATGGTCTGGGACTCGCTGTGGGACAAGCACTACGACGCCCACATGGGGACCCTGACCGAGGAACTCGCCGCCGAGCACGACATCGGCCGGAAAGCCCAGGACGAGTACGCCCGCCGGAGCAATCACCGCGCCGCCGACGCCATCGAGGCGGGGACCTTCGGCGAGGAACTGGTCCCGGTCGAGACCGACGACGACCTGGTCACGGAAGACGAGGGGCCGAGAGCCGACACGACCGTCGAGCAGTTGGCGAAGCTCTCCCCGGCCTTCGTCGAGGGCAGCACGATAACCGCCGGCAACGCCTCCAAGCTCTCCGACGGCGCGGGCGCGGTGTTGCTCGCCGACGCCGAGACCGTCGAGCGCGAGGGGATGGGACCGATGGCCCACGTCGAGGACTACGCCGTGTCCTACCGCGACCCCGCCGAGTTCTCGCAGGCCGTCGCCGACGCCGTCGAGGAACTGCTTGAGCGTAACGACCTCGCGGTCGCCGACGTGGACCACTTCGAACTCAACGAGGCCTTCGCCGCGCAGATGGTCTACGTCGCCGACGAACTCGACATCCCGTCCGAGAAGCACAACCCCCTCGGCGGCGCGGTGGCGCTCGGCCACCCCATCGGCGCGAGCGGCGGCATCCTCACGACCACGATGCTGTACGCGATGGAGCGCGAGGACCATCACCGCGGCGTGGTGGGGATGAGCGTCGGCGGTGGCGGCGCGATAGCGATATCTGTCGTTCGGTAGTATCCGTCAGCGCCGTCGCGAGTGAGCGTCGGCGGTGGCGGCGCGATAGCGATGTCTGTCGTTCGGTAGTACCCGTCAGCGCCGTCGCGAGTGAGCGTCGGCGGTGGCGGGCGCGATAGCGATGTCTGTCGTTCGATAATCGGTTCGAGGGCGGCTGGCGGTGGCGCGTGCTGTCGCTCGCGCCGTCGAGCGACGACTCGTGCGAGGGACGAGTAGCGCAGGCGAACGGTGTGAGCCGAGCAACGCAGGCGAACGGTGTGAGCCGAGCAACGCAGGCGAACGGTGTGAGCCGAGCAACGCAGGCGGCTGGGGAGGGCGTTGCGGCCGGGACTTTCGAGACGAGCGAACGAACGGAGACGGCGAGAGGGAGCCGCGCTGAATCGGGAAGATTAATCGGGCCGGCCCTCCGCAGAGAGAGTATGACAGGGTTCTCTCGACGAGTCGAGCAGGTGTCGATTTCGGGCATCCGCGAGGTGTTCGAGGCGGCCGGCGAGGACGCCATCAACCTCGGGCTGGGCCAGCCGGACTTCCCGACGCCGGACCACGCCCGCGAAGCGGCGGTCGAGGCCATCCAGAGCGGGAAAGTCGACGCCTACACGTCGAACAAGGGGACCGAGGAGCTACGCGAGGCCATCGCCGCGAAGCACGCGCGGGACAACGACCTCGACGTGGACCCCGCGGACGTCATCGCCACGTCGGGCGGGAGCGAGGCGCTGCACATCGCGCTGGAGGCCCACGTCGACGAGGGCGAGGAGGTCATCTTCCCCGACCCCGGATTCGTCTCCTACGACGCGCTCACGCACCTCGCCGGCGGGACGCCGCGGCCGGTCCCGCTGCGCGACGACCTGACGATGGCCCCCGAGACGGTCGAGGAGGCCATCACGGAGGAGACGGCGGCGTTCGTCGTCAATTCGCCCGCCAATCCGACCGGCGCGGTACAGTCGCCCGAGGACATGCGGGAGTTCGCCCGCATCGCCGACGAACACGACGTGCTCTGCGTCTCCGACGAGGTGTACGAACACCAGGTGTTCGAGGGCGAACACCGCTCGCCGGCGGAGTTCAGCGAGTCGGGGAACGTCGTCGTGGTCAACGCCTGCTCGAAGGCGTACTCGATGACGGGCTGGCGGCTCGGCTGGGTCACCGGCGCGAACGACCGCATCGAGCGGATGCTGCGCGTCCACCAGTACGCCCAGGCCTGCGCGTCGGCCCCCGCGCAGTACGCCGCCGAAGCGGCGCTGACCGGGCCGCAGGACCCCGTCGTCGAGATGCGCGACGCGTTCGAGGAGCGCCGCGACGTGCTGCTCGACGGCCTCGAATCGATGGGGCTGGACTGTCCCACGCCGAAGGGCGCGTTCTACGCGATGCCGAAGGTCCCCGAGGGCTGGGTCGACGAGGTCATCGACCGCGGCGTCGTCGTCGTCCCCGGCGAGGCCTTCGGCGAGCACGGCGAGGGTTACGCTCGCATCTCCTACGCGACGGACCTGGAGACGCTGAAGGAGGCCATCGGGATCATGGCCGAGGCGACCGAGGCGCTCCGCTGAGCCCGGAACGGAGCTGCTTGACCCACTGTCAGTCCGCCACACTGGACCCGAATTTGGAACAGTCTCGGAAGGGAGTGCGAACAACGGTTATGTCGGTCGCTGTCCTGTCTCCGACAATCCACCGTGTCACATGCGAACGAAACCGGAGCCGGGCCGTTCGGCGGGGAGAGACAGGACTATAAAACGGGCCGACGCAGTTCTCGGGAGGACAGAGGGATGGAGAAAGCGCTCTGGTATCTGCTGACGGCGACGCGCGGCGGAGCCAACCGAGCGCGCATCATCGACGCCCTCTCGGACCGACCGATGAACGCGAACGAACTCGCCGACGAACTCGACGTGGGCTACAAGACGATTCGCCACCACATGGACCAGTTAGAGGAACACGGCGTGGTCGAGTCCGGCGACGAGGACTACGCCAAACTGTACTTTCTGACCGACCGCTTCGACAAGTACCGCGACACGTTCGAGGAAATCGTGGAGAAGATGGACGAATGACCGGGCGACTGCGATCGATGACGGAGCGACGGCCGCCGACCAGACCCGCGACCAGCGACCGAGGGGTGCGCCGCTGATGGCGATGGGACCGCTCATCACCGCAGCGGCCGCCCTAGCCGCCGTCAACGTCCTCCTGTTGCTCCCGCTGGTGGGCGTCTGGGTGCGCAACTACGCGACGTTTCGGACGGGACTGGTCGCCGGCCTGCTCGCGTTCGCCGTCGCCATGCTCGCCGAGAACGCCGTCGCCGTCTACTTCTTCTTCTCGATGCAGAGCTTCTACGCCGGCGACCCGCACGTCCAGCAGGCCGTCCTCGTCCTCCGGGCGCTGCAGTTCGTCGCCATCGCCGTCCTGAGCTACGCGACGCTGCGGTGAGACTGCCGAAAGGTAATACCGCTCGGGTCCGTATTTGCGAGTGGATGAAGCACCTCGCTCCGTCGAACGTCCCGATGTACGCGACGCGAGAGCAACAGCGCGCGATTTGGGAACGCTGTCGGGACCGGGGCCAGCCAGTGCTGGCGGTCCGCGAGGCCCGGCGCGGCTACATCGTCAGGTACGACCTCCAGCACCTGGAGTACGAGCTGTCGGACGCGACGGTCCAGGAACTGCGCGACAGGGTCCGGTCGCGCCGGCCGTATCCCACGAGGACGGATCCCATCTCCGAAACGGAGAGTGTCGGCGGCGAGGCCGGCCCGGTCTCCGGGGAACTCCACGCCCACACGGAGGACGCCGCCCGCGAACTGGCCTCCCACATCTCGGGGTTCGTGCTGGACCGCTCGAACTGGCGGTGAGACGGACACGGGAGCCAGGGCCTGCATCGAGACGCTACCGTCAGACGTACCCAAACACCGCGGACGAGACTTTTTGACACACCCGCCCGTTCGTCCGGCATGGCAGTCAGCCGACACGACACGGGCGCGCTCGCGACCGGCCGGGCGCTGGCCTCGCAGGTCCACCCGGTGTTCATGCTGCCGCCACTGGCCACGTCGCTGTTCGGCGGCCTCCTCTCCGGCGGGTTCTGGCCGCCCGTGGCCGCGCTCCACGCGGGGGCGATGTTCTTCTCCGTCTACACCGCCCACGTCAAGGACGGCTACGTCGACTTCCACGTCCGCGGCGAGGACGACGACCACCCGCTGACCGGCGGCGGCTGTCGACTCGCGCTCGCTGGCGCGGGCGTCGGGTTCGCGGCCTGTACGGTCGGGATCTGGCTGCTCGTCGGTTCCGGGGCGGCGCTCCTGACGCTCCCGACGTGGGTCATCGGCTACACGCACGCGCCGCAACTGGACACGAACCCGGTCGGCGCGACGATGGGCTACCCGACGGGCATCGCGCTGTCGCTGCTCGGCGGCTACTACGCGCAGGCGACGACGCTGACGCCGCGGGCGGTCGGGCTGGCGGCCGTGTTCCTCGTCCTGTTGACCGGCGTCAAGATCATCGACGACGAGCAGGACTACGACTACGACCGTTCCATCGAGAAGCGGACGGTCGCCGTCGTGCTGGGCCGGCGTCGTGCGCGCCGATTCGCGCTCGGTCTGTTCGCCGTCGGCCTCCTCGGCGTCGTCGTGCTGGCCGTCGCTCTCCCGGGGATTCCGCCCAGCGCCGCGGCGGCCGCCCTCGCGTTCGGTGCCGTCGCGGTCCTCGCCCGCCGGGCCGACCCCGAGACGGCGACGATGCTGCTCATCCGCGGCTCGTACCTCCTGCTGGCGGTGCTCGTGGCGGCCATCTGGTTCCGGCCGCTCGCGTAGCCCCGTCGGGCCGCTCGCCATCCTTCCCGCCCCGTCTCGCCACTGTTTTCCGCGAACCCGCCGTTGGCCCCACAATGACTTCCGTCGCCGACCACCGCCGCCTCTCGACCGCACCGCCGGCCGCGACGCGGGACTACTTCGCGTCCGAACTGCGCTCGATCGAGCGCTATCTGGAGACGGTCCCCGAGGCCGTCGACGCGGCGGCCGGCGACGCCGCCTTCGGACCCATCCACTCGCTCCCGTGGCTCTACGTCGCCGACCTGACCGGGTGGCGCGGCGGGACGCTCGCCCGACTCCTGGCCGACGAGCGCGATTGCTCCTGCTACGAACTCTCGGCGATGGCCGGCGACGCGCTCCCGGCGCTGTGGGAAATCGTCGACGAGAGCGGTGACGGCCCCGTCGTCCTCCACCTCGAACTGCAGAGCGAAGGCGGCCCGGTCACGCGGACGCTCCGGGAAGCCGCCCGCCGCGGCTACGCCCACACCCCCGACGGCTGGGACCGCCCGGTCCGAGGCGAGCCGGCGAACCTCCACGTCGTGTTCACGGACACGTCGCCGTCGAAGCGGCTGTCCACGCCCTTGCCCGCCGCGACGACACCGCTGACCGGCGCGGTCCTCTCGTACGCACCGCGACCGGGGATGGTCCCGGAACTCCCCGACGCGACGACGGTGCTCGACGACCCGCCGTCGTTGCAGGCCCGCGAAACGGAACTCGAAGCGTTCCTGCGGGCGGTGCTGGACGGAGACGGCAACGACGAGGCGCGGGCGAGATACGTCGACCGCGCCGTCGAAATCCTGTCGATCACGCACTCCGCCATCGGCAAACACGACCTGCTGTTCGACGTGTCGCCCCGGGTCGCCCTGAAGTACGGCGGCCTGCTCGACCGGCTCTCGGTCGCCGAGGCGCTGGACCGACTCGGGCGGGACGTGCTCGGTCAGGTCCCCCAGAGCCCTAGCAGCGAGGAGCTTCGGCGGACGCTTCGAGACCTGCTGTCGGAGTGAGCGAGAAACGACCGCCGAGGCCGGAACTCAGACGCACTCCGCGTCCAGCCTCCGGTCGAGTTCGACGCCGGTTTCGGCCCCCGTCGCCGTCACGGTGACAGTGACGACCGTCTCCGTGGTCGCGTTCGCGCAGGCGACCGTGCCGGAAACGGGCGCTCGCTCGCCGCTTCCGAGCGAATCCGGCGCGCTAACCGAGGTGAGGTTCAGACGGCGGTCGTCAGCTGACTCCGCCGCCGCACTGAGTTCGACCGTACTGTCGAGTCGATTCGCGACGAGAGCGAGCGTCACGTTCGCCGTCGAATTGCGTTCGACAGCGACCGGTCGCGTCTCGACGCCGACCAGCGCCTCCTCGTCGTCGGCGACAGCGACGCGCACCTCCCGCTCGGCCGAGACCGCAGAGTACGCGCCGGTCTGCGAGACGAGTGCGGCCGACGCGGAGAGCGCCGCCAGCGCCAGCGTCACCTGCCAGAGGTTCACCGCCGGTTCACCTCCGGCGGCTCCTCGGTACTGCCGAGCCTGAGACGAGAGTAGTTCAGGAAGGTGTGAACGCCGGCAGAGAGCAACAGCGCAACCGAAACGGCCATCGCCAGCGAGACGCCGGAAAGCGGCCACAGATTCCCCCAAGAGAGCGCCGAGAGCGCGACCGCGATACCTCCAAGCCCCACGTAGTAGAGACTCCACGGGATGTCTGCGCCCGGAACCACGTCCAGATATACCTGCAGGCCGGCGACGCGGTCGTCGAGTTCGACCGTCTCTCGGGTCGAGTCGTAGCGCACGAACCCCGCGTCGTCCATCTTCGGCAGGTGATGCTGGTGCAGCGCAGTCTTCACCCGCTTGGTCTCTGCGGAGGTGAGCTCCGGAACCGGTTTCTCGTTCTCCCAGGCGGCCACTCGCTCGGCGAGCTCCCTGAGATACACCTCGCGTTGCTGTTGCTTCAGATAGTGAAAGACGTACCGCCGCCGCGTGTTGCTCAGCACCTCGAATACCTGTTCCTCCGTCAGTCCTCGATTTCCGTCCTGTCCACCACGTGCCCGAGACGAGTCTATCAGTGCCTCACTCATACGATGATGTCCACCACGCCGCAACCGCACTCTCACCCTCGTGACCGGGCGATATAGTTAGTGAACTTACATCTGAATATAATCTAATACTATCAATAGTTCAGGACCCACCATTCTACGGGCATGGAGGGTAAGGCCTGATTATTCCAGCACAGAGACTCTTTGCGCGCCGAAATGACCCATTCCATCGACGAAATCCGCCTTTGCACTGCGGCCCCAGTGTATACCAAAGTGGTGATATTACGTGGTGCCCAACGAGCGCGCCGCTACCGTGGTGTCGGTATTGTGACTGGTCTGTCGGGCGCGCATATCAGAGAGTACAACAATGCAACGACGCAACTTCCTCGTCGGAATGGGAACGCTCGCCGCCGGCTCGACGGCTGCAGTGGGTACTGGTGCATTCTCGTTCGTCGAAGCCGAACGGGGTATCTCTGTGCAGACTACCGGGGACAACTCTGCGTACCTGAAACTCGACGGTGACGGCGACTACGTCACCGACAACAACGGCAAATTGGTCATCGACCTCGGCGGCCCGTCGAATAACGGCAACGGCGGCTCGGCGTTCAACTACGATGCCGTGACGCGGGCGCGGGGGGTCGTCATCATCACCAACCAGGGCCCGAACACGTTGACGGCCTCCGTTCAGGGCGACGGCGGGAACGTCGAGCGTGTCGCAGACGTGACCAACGTCGACATGAGTGACGGCGAGGGCATCTACGTCGCCGTCCGCAGTCCAACGATGGGATCCGGTGAAACCGCGGTGCTCGATGTCGCCGTCGTCGAAGAACCGGGCGACGGCGACAGCGAAATCGGTGGCGGTGGTGGTGGCACCCTCACGATAACCGCGAACTGAACCCACGAACGACTCGCTCGCAGGGCCTCTGATTCTCACATCCCGAACACCGCTCTGTGGAATGGTCGTCGCGCCGGCGGAATGACACGGTCGGCCTCGATTCGGTGATACTCTCTTGCCTCGACCGTTGCCTCGGCATCCGGCCGGACCCCAATCGTACACTCGCTACCAGGCACCCGAGACTTTGCCAGTAATGCCGTCTTACTCGCTGCAATCGCCGTTTGCAACACGCAGTCGTGAATTCTGTTCGGCCAAGATACCTTTGCGAGACTGGCGCTGTGTATACACAAAGGGTGGGAAACCCATGCATGGAACGAGCGCACCCCCGGACGGTGTGTCGGCGACGGGACTGGTCGCGTGGGTGTGCACGGAGAAACCAACGATGCAACGACGCAAATTCCTCGTCGGTATGGGATCGCTCGCCGCCGGCTCGGCGGCCGCAATGGGTACTGGTGCGTTTTCCTCAGTGAGGGCAGAACGTGACATCAACGTCGAAGTTGCTGGAGATAGTGCTGCGTACTTGGGTTTAGATGCTTCTGTAAGCGCCTATGCCCAACAAGTGAACAACCAGGTCGTTCTAAAATTCGATGGGAGCACCAGCGGACAGAACGGGGACGGATTGAACGTTCGCGCAGACACTAAATTCTCAAACGTCCTCCGGTTGGAGAACAAGGGAAAGAATACTATCCGGGTCCAACTAGGTGACGATGATTCATCTGGTCCCCTGATCGGTCAGCTTCCACAGGATGGCCCGATGGCAGTCTTCTATTCAGATTCGGAACTCAGTTCACCGAGCGTCGGTAACTACACCCCATTTGCTGCAAGCCCAGCACCGAGCTATTACCCAAGCGCGGATGTTACAAATCAGGATTTGGGCCCCGGTGACGATATGTATCTCCACTTTGAGTTCTTCCTGAATGGAGATATTCAATCGCTGGGAAGCGGTGCTTCTACCAGTATCAGTGACGTTCCTGATGACATCGGATTCTACGCTGACGCGACCCCGGACTCTAACGGACTATAGTAGAAATACTTGCTTCTCGGTATTCATCCGTCTATTTTGGGTGACTCCATCTCGATAACCTGTTTATATTTAAAATACCAAAGTTGGTATATATCAGATATAATGGTGTCCCGTCTGGAGAAGGGGTTGATTGTCGTTCCAATATTCTTTGTGATACTTCTGATTACCGGTCAGCTTTTAGGTCAACCGGCGCTCCTCGGCTTCGTCACCTCTGGAAGCATGGAATCCACACTCAACGAAGGCGATGGTTTCGTTGCGATCCCGGCGGCTGTCACCGACGAGCCAGAACCGGGCGACGTCGTCGTCTTCCGGGCAGAGCAGATTCAGGGAGGCGGGCTCACGACCCACCGAATCGTTGAGGAGACAGACAGAGGCTACATCACGAAAGGCGACGCCAATCCGTTCACCGACCAGGACGGCGACGAACCCCCCGTAAAGTCCGAACAAATCGTCGCCGTCGTCTGGCAACCGGGCGGCGAGGTGCTCGCGATTCCCGGTGTCGGGACGGTCGTCACTGGAACCCAAGACGTGCTCCAGACGGTCCAGGTCCACATCGCCTCGGCAATCGGCACTCGCTCGCTGCTTGGCCCCCAGGGACTCGCGTACCTCCTGTTCGCGCTCTCAATAGCGCTCTACGCCGTCGACGCGTGGCGCGATAGCGGCCGCGACCGGACCACGCGTGACCGGTCACGGCGGTCCGGCACCAGCGCTCGCCTGGTCGTCGGCGTCTTCGCAGTGCTGCTCGTCCTCGGCGCGACGGCGGCGATGGTCGTCCCGGCCGGCCCACAACAGTTCGGTGTCGTCAGCGCCGAGAACGACTCGCCCGGCCAGCGCGTCATCGAACAGGGGACGAGCGAGTCGACGACCTATCCGGTTGGCAACGGCGGCGTCGTACCCGTCGTTGTCTTTCTCGAACCCGGCGACGAGAACGTCGACGTCCAGCCACGCGAACTCGGGATCGGTTCGCGGTCCGTCGAGAACGCAACGCTCACGCTCTCTGCCCCGCCGGAGACGGGCTACTACCGATACTTCGTCACCGAGTACCGCTTCCTCGCGCTGTTGCCCCGGGGCCATATTCGCGCGCTCTACCACCTCCACCCCTGGGCACCGATCGTCGTCATCGACTCGCTGGTGGGCGTGCCGTTCTACCTCGTCGGCGTGTCGCTGGTCGGCAGTGGTCGAGTCCGCGACCGCTCACGGAGCGGGGGTCCCTCGCTGTGGACGCGCCTCCGGTGATCGGTCGGTCGCAGTCCCGCGTTACCCGACCGGATTCGATATATCCCGAGTATAACAAAACGGGCCGATGTCGCCTTACCTCTCATGGGACACATGTGGTTGAGGGTGCGAGCGGTGCTCGACGACTGGTTCGCGGTCGCAGTCGTGGCGCTTCTCCTCGTGTCGGTCGCCGGTGGGTGGCTGACGTATACCGGGCACGTCGACCCCGGGACGACGACGGAGCGCGAGACGGTCTCGGCGTGGGAGACGAACGGGACGTTCACCCACGCGGCGGTCGTCTCGGAGGAGAACCCGGTGTACGACGTGGGGACGGAACTGCGAGGCGAGTCGCTCTACCTCGACTCTATCGCGCCGGTCGTCAACGGGAGTTTCGTGTTCCGGTACGCCGCGAGCGAGAGCGGGACGGTCGACGTCCGCGTCGAGCAACGTCTCAGGAAGCGGAAGGTCGTGGAGCGTGGGGCCGAGACGGTGACCGTCTGGGACGCGACCGAACCGCTCGGGAATCGGTCGGTCGAGGACCTCGCGCCGGACTCGCCGGTCCGAGTGCCATTCACCGTGAACGTGACGAAGGAGCGAAACGAGACGCGGCGAATCGACGACCGTCTCGACAACCCGCGAGGGGAACTCCGGGTAGCCGTAGTCGCCGCCGCGACGCTCTCGGGGACGGTGAACGGGCACTCCGTCGAGCAGACGGTCACGTACGCGATGCCCGTCGAATTCGACGACGGGACATACAGCCTCAACGCGACGGCGGCGACGAACCGCCACGAGCGCACGCGAGTCGTCGACGCGTCGCGAGACCCCGACCCGGTGCAGCGGGCGGGCGGCCCGGCGATGCTCGGCATCGGGCTTCTCGGACTCACGGGGCTACTCGTCTCGCGGGCGCGAAACGACCTCTCGCTGACCGAGGCCGAACGGGCTCGACTCGCCTTCGAGAAAGACCGGGATACCTTCGAGGAGTGGATCCACACCTTCAGCCTGCCGGCGGCGGCCGAGGAACTGCCCCACGTCGAGGCGGCGACGCTCGGGGACCTCGTCGACTTCGCCATCGATACGGACAACAGCGTCCTCGCTGATCCGGACGGCGAGCGGTTCGTCGTGCTCCACGACGGACGCTGTTACGTGTACGAGCCACCGACGACCGAAGCCACGGTCCGAGAGCGAGAGGGACGGGCGACCCGCGGTGACGATGGAATCGTCGGGAGACTCCAGTCGCTCGCTGACCGCTCCGACTCCACCGGTAGCGAGTCGGCTGACGATGAGGGGAAGTGAGCGACCGAAATCGTTCGCTGAGGCATCGCGACTCCGATGTGGGACCCGCCGCTCGCTCGGCCGGGTCAGTTCGCGTCGCTGACGATCTTCACGACGGCGCCCTCGTCGAGTTCCGTCTCGTCGCTGATCCGCATCCCCTTTCGAGCGTCGACGGCGTGGATGTAGCCGTCGCCGATGTCCGAGTGGACGGCGTAGGCGAGGTCCTTGGGGGTCGCGCCGCGGCGGAGCAGGACGGCGTCGGGGAGGACGTTCCCCTGGCCGTCGGTCCACTTCGACTCGTTCTGGACCGGGTAGGCGGTGATGCGGTCGAGCAGGTCGTAGACGGCGGTGTCCATCGCCCCCTGGATGCCCGTGCCGCCCCACTCGGCCATGGCCTCGCGGATGCGGTCCAGTCCCTCACGCTGCTGGTCGCTCACGTCGCCGACGACCTCGAAGTCGGGGTCGCCGGGGTCGTAGTCGACGACGCCCGCCTTCGCCGCGTTCCGCAGCGCGAGTTCGCCGTCGGCCGTCGCGGGGACGACGTGGTCGGCGGCCTCGCGGAGGCGTTCGACGTTGCCTTCCGGCGCGATATCGACCTTGTTCGCGACGACGACGAGCGGTTTCGTCCGCTGGCGAATCTCGCTCGCGAGCGCCTCGCGGTGTTCGTCCTCCCAGGCGATGGGGTCCTCGGGGTAGTCGAGGTCACGGAGGGTGCGGGCCACGTCGAGTTCGCTCGCGCCGACGCCGGCGAGCAGGTCGACCAGCGCCTCGTCGAGGTCGAAGTCGGGCGAACGCGACTGGCGCTCGACGGACTCCCAGTTGCGGTCGACGATGCTGGCGAGCCAGAGGTCCATCTCCTCCTCGACGAAGTGGACGTCCTCGACGGGGTCGTGCGTGCCGACCTCGACGGGTTCACCCTCGGCGTCGGTGCCGCCGGAGGCGTCGACGACGTTCAGAATCACGTCGGCGTTCGTGAGTTCGTCGAGGAACTGGTTTCCGAGGCCGCGGCCCTCGTGGGCCCCGGGGACGAGGCCGGCCACGTCGATGAGTTCCACCGGGACGTAGCGCTTGCCGTCGTGACAGTCGTCGTCGCCGCAGCGCTCGTCCAGGTCGAGGCAGGGACAGTCGGTGCGGACGTGGCTGACGCCGCGGTTGGCGTCGATGGTGGTGAACGGGTAGTTCCCCACGTCCACGTCGGCCAGCGTCGCCGCCTTGTAGAAGGTGGACTTGCCGGCGTTGGGCTTGCCGGCCAGCGCGATAGAGAGCATGCCACCACGTACCAGTGACCGGGGAAAGGGGGTTTCGGTTCGCGGGTCGGTCAAACCGCGATGTGAGCTATCCGCACACTTACGCGACCGGTCCGCGAATACTATGCCATGATATCCCACACTCCGGCGCGGCGCTACCTGCCCGCCTCCCTCGCCGCGCTGACGCTCGCCACCGTCGCCGCCGAGTTCGGCGGCCTCGTTCCCGGCTATCCGACGTGGCTGTCGCTCGGTCCCGTCACTCTGCCGACCGTCGTCGTCCCGCCGGTCCTGCTCGCCGTCGTCGTGCTCGCAGACGTCGTCGACCGCCGAGAACTGCCCGAGCGTTTCGACGGCGTGACCACCGGTGTGGCGGTGCTGACGCTGCTACTGAGCGGGTACGCGGTCGTCGCGCTGAACACTGACCCCGGCGGCGTCTTCTGGGCGGGCCTCCCGGCGGTCTTCTTCGGCGGCGTCCTGGCGCTGCTCGCGTTCGTACGCCTCGGGGTCGAACTCGTCGCGCCGGCGGCGCTGACGCGTGCCTGAGCGAAGCCCCGACCGGCCAGCGGGCGATTTAGCCGTCAGAACGAGCCCCGGTCCAGCGTTTCGAGGTGGGCGACCGTCCCGCGGTGGGCGTCGTCGTCGAAGGACTCGACGCGGGCGAGGACGCGACAGCCGACGAGGTCCGCCGATCCGTCGACGAACGAGAGGCGCGTCTCGCCGACGTTGGCGAACAGTTCGCCGGCGGCCTCGTCGTAGTCCGTGACGTACACTTCTATTTCCTCGCCGGCCTCGAAAGAGGGCGTCGTCGTCCGGAACGTCGCCCCGGCGAGGAACTGGCTGAGGATGCTCATACGCGGCTCACCTCGTCGGAGCGCCGGTCGGTGGTGTACTCCAGTCCGAAACCGGTCAGCGCCGAGAGCAGGAACACGGCGAACAGCAGCCAGCCGTGGAAGACGAACGGCCACACCTGGATGGGATTGACCACCATCGCCTCCGTGAACCACTCGTACTGGTCGGGCAGGCCCTGCATGGTCGCGAAGCCGACGAGGACGCCGCCGGCCCACGGGAAGATGTAGCCCAGCGCCGAGGTGTTCGCGTCGAGGATGTTCGCCCGGCGGTAGCCGTTGATGTTGTACTTCTGGCCGATGCGGGCGATGTACGGCGCGATGGCGATCTCGGCGGCGGTGTTGATGGTGATCATGGAGTTGACGAAGGCGGTGCCGACCACCATCGTCGTCTCGGCGCTGCGGACGCCCGTCGCGACGTTCTCGAGCAGCCAGTCCTGGATGGCCGCGAAGCCGCCGCCGCGGATCATGATCTCCGAGCCGGCGATGATGAGGAGGACGAGGACGATGAGCGGGAAGAACCCGGCCGCGCCGCTGTACAGCGACCCGGTCACGCCGGCGTTGCCCGGTTCGACGATCTCGACGACGGGCAGGCCGGCGACGGCACCGGCCGCGACCGAGGTGTCGGGGACGCGAAACAGGAGCACCGCGCTCAGCGGGGCGAGGCCGAAGACGAGGTTGAAGGCGACGGCCACGACCAGTCCCCAGGAGACCGCTTCGACGATGTGTCGCCCCATGACGGCGGTCACGATGACGACGAGCATCGAGAGGAGGTGGACCAGCCCGGCCGGTTCGCTGTTCTCGATGAACAGGTCCTGAGCCTGCTGGGAGATGTCGAGGCCGGCCATCATGCCGCCGGCGACGACGTACGCCGCGAACGCGAGGACGGCGGCGACGATGGCGTACTTGAACCGCGAGGCGACGACGCCGCCGATGTCGGCGTCCTGGGTCACCGCGCTCACGATGGTGGTGTCGCTCACCGGTGCGAGGTTGTCGCCGAAGACGGCCCCCGAGAGGATGGACCCGAACAGGAGGACGGGGTTCGCGCCCAGCAGGATCCCGGCCGGAAAGAACAGCGCCGTGAACGCGACCGTCGTCCCGTAGCCCGTGCCGATGCCCGTCGCGAGCAGCGCGGCGAGGATGAACGTGACCGCCGGGAACAGCGCCGGGCCGACCGCGGCGGCGTCGGCCGCCCAGACGAGGCCGCCGACGAAGCCGCCGGCCTGGAGCGTGTTCGCGAACATCCCCGCCCAGAGCCACGCGACGACCGCCGTCGCGGCGACCCGCTTTGTCATCCCGTCGAAGATGGTGTTGGCGTAGTCCGTCCAGTCGCCCTTCACGAAGAACATCCCGACGATGAGCGAGACGAGCATGCCGGCGACCAGTCCCGTCGTGTCGCCGATTCTGAACAGGCCGCTCTGGACGATGGCCCACAGGACGAACAGCGCGATGGGCAGGACGCTCGTCCAGCGCCCGCCGTAGAACTCGATGCGATCCACGTCCGGCCCCGAGATCGCGTCGATCTCGGGCGACTCGTCGGAGGGTGTGTCTGCCATGTGTTATGACACCTGACAAAGACCACGACAGAGAGTGGCACAATAACCATTTCCCCGCTTCGAGGCGACGATCGGAAATTCGACCGCGAGACGGACGCGTTCAGGAGAGAACCGTTGCTACCGAGACGCTGGCTCAGGTTCCGTTCCAGACCGTCGCTACTCGGTCGCCTCGGCGGTGTCCTCGGCCGCCGCGGACTCCCCAGAATCCCCGGTGGCGTCGGTCTCCGCCGAGTCGGTCGCGTCGTCGTCCGCCGAATCGGACGGCTCGGTGTCGGCCGACGTATCCGCGGTCGCGTCCTCGTCGGTCTCGTCGTTCGCCGTGGCGTCGTCGTCTGGCTCCGTAGTGTCAGTGTCGCCTTCGAGCGCCTCGGCCATCTCGGCCATCGCGGCGGCGGACTCGTCCGGGCGGTCGAGCACCTCGTCCGTGTGCATTCGCATCTCGTCGCTGGCTCGGATCGTCCCGTCGACCGTCGCGTTCTCGTGTAGTTCGACGGTCGCGCCGGAGATGTCGCCCCAGACCTTCGCGCCGGGGCCGACGCGGACGGTCCCGCTTCGGGTCGTCACATCGCCTTTGATCTCCGTGCCCCGACCGACCACCAGGTCTCCCCTGGCGCGGAGGCTCCCGAACACGACGGTGTCGCGGCCGACTTCGAGGGACTTCGCGCGGATGTTGCCGTGGAGGCGGCAGTCGTCGCCGACCGTCGCCGGGGTCGAGACGCGCCAGGCGTCGTCGGAGACGCGCGCGCCGCGCGGAACGAGCACCGGGTCGTGGTCGTCGGCGTCGTCGCCGAGCATCTCCTCCATGACTTCCTCGGCCGCGTCCTCCTCGCCGATGCGCAGGAGCTGGGAGAGGTAGACGAACAGGAAGACGATGGTCGGCATCGGATTCCGGATGACGATCCAGCCGTTGGCCTCGAAACCGTTCTCGATGTCCACGTCGTCGCCGATGTCGAGGTCGCCCGCGACGCGGAGTTCGCCGCCGATGTGGACCCGCTCGCCGATGTAGGCGTCCTCGCCGACGAGGACGTTGTCCTCGACGTCGCACCACATGTCGAGACGGCAGTCGCCCTCGGCCTCGATGTGGCCGCCGAAGCGCACGCGCTCGTCGGCGATGACGGTCCGCCCGCGCACGCCGAACTCCACGGTCGACTGGCCGCCGACGATCACGTCGCCGTCGGTCACCAGGTCGTGTTCCTCGACGGTCGTCCCGTCTGGAATGGAGAGCTCGGAGAGCGGGTCGGAGCCGAGTGGCACACTCACATACCCGTGTTCGGTCGTCTTAAAGCCTCAGGGCGCGCATGACGAGCGTCTGACGCTGGTCAGACGCAGCCCGTCGAGAGCTACGTTTTTACTCTTGCCGCGCGTATTCGTGGACATGACTGTGTTGTCGTTCGACGAGCAGGGCGTCGACGTCGTCTACGAGGGGACGGAGTTCCGCCTGGAGAAGGCACTCATCGAGGACGCCACCCAGAAGTCCTACCCAGACGTGACCGACCACGAGGTCCTCCAGATCGTCGAACCGGACCCTGCACTGTCGGGCGAGCCCCGCCGAATCGCCGAGATCGTGAAGTGAGCGCGGGAGCGGGCGAATAGTACCCACGACGGATTTATATCCCACGTGTGCACTATTACTTCCGAAAGACACCAAATGAGTCTTGAGCGGCTGAAAGTCCCGTTTTCGCGCTAATTAAGCGCTCGAGCAGTAGGCATTTAAGCCGCCAGCGCCCACTGGGAGATAATGTCAGACCCACGTATCGCTGGGGCCGGCGTGACGAACTTCGGGAAACACCCCGAGCGGACCGGCCGCGACCTCTTCGCCGAGGCGGGACTGGCGGCGCTGGACGAATCCGGTGTCGACCCGGAGGACGTCGAGAGCCTGTACTACGGCAACTTCATGGGCGAACTCGCCGAACACCAGGGCCACCAGGGGCCGCTCATGGCGGAGGCAATCGGCCTGGACGTGCCGGCCACGCGCGTCGAGGCGGCCTGCGCCTCCGCGGGAGCGGCCATCCGCGAGGCCGTCAAGACGCTTCGAAACGGCGAGTCCGAGGTCGTCGTCGTCGGCGGGGCCGAGCGGATGACCAACATCGGGACCGCCGCCGCGACGGACGCGCTCGCCATCGCCGCCGACGACCTCTACGAGGTCCGCGCCGGGATGACCTTCCCGGGGGCCTACGCGCTGATGGCCCGGTCGTACTTCGACCAGTACGGCGGGTCCCACGAGGACCTGGCCCACATCGCGGTCAAGAACCACGAGCACGCGCTGGTCAACGAGCACGCCCAGATCCGCAAGGAGATAACCGTCGAGGACGCGCTGGAAGCGCCGACCATCGCCGACCCGCTCGGCCTCTACGACTCCTGTCCGATCACCGACGGGGCCGCCGCGGCCGTGCTCACGACCGAGGAGTACGCCGAGGAGCACGGCCTCGACGCGCCGGTCGCCGTCACCGGCACCGGCCAGGGCGGCGACAACCTCGCGCTGCAGGACCGCCCGCACCTCGCGCAGACGCCCGCCGCCGACAAGGCCGCCGAGGAGGCCTACGGCGACGCCGGTATCGGGGCGGACGACGTGGACTTCGCGGAGGTCCACGACTGTTTCACCATCGCCGAGGTGCTGGCCATCGAGTCTCTCGGCCTCTACGAGCGCGGGGAGGGCATCGCCGCCGCACGCAACGGCGAGACCACCCGCCACGGCGACCTGCCGGTCAATCTCTCGGGCGGGCTGAAGGCGAAGGGGCACCCGGTCGGCGCGACCGGCGTCGCCCAGCTCGCGACCATTGCGTGGGTGCTCGACGGGTCCCACCCGCGGGCCGACGCCGTCCCTGACGGGACCGTCGGCGTGGCTCACAACGCCGGCGGCACGGTGGCGTCTACGACCGTCCACGTCATGGAGGTGCGAGAATGACCGACCAGGCCCCGGACGGGCAGTACGACGCGTGGCTCGACAGCATCGAGGCCGGCGACGGCTACTACCTCGAGTGCGAAAACGGCCACGGCTGGCTCCCGCCGCGGCGGGTGTGCCAGCAGTGTCACGACCGGGACCTCTCGCGGGAACGCCTCCCGGACGCGGGGGAAATCGCGAGCCACACGACCATCACCGTCCCGACGCCGCAGTTCGAGGACGACGCGCCTTACGTGACCGCCGTCGCGGACTTCGGACCGGTATCCGTCACCGGCATCGTCCGCGGCGCGGACCCCGGGGACGTGGCTATCGGCGACGTTGTCGGACTGGAAGTCGGCGAGCGCGCGACGACCGGCGACCGACTGGTCGTGTTCCGACCGCGCTGAACGGTCGAAAGCGAGGCCGAAACGACCGACGGCCGCTCAGTCTTCGACCGTCACCGACGTGACGTCGCCCCGGACCACGGTCACGAACTCGCCGGGGTGTTCGACGTGGGGGAGCAGCAGCGAGTCGCCGAAGACGACGAGGCGCGCGTCCGCCGCCTCGGCGAGTTCGCGCCCCGCCGACAGCGGCGTGATGTCGGCATCTTCGCCCCAGACCAGCGTCACGGGCACGTCGAGGCTCGCGAGCACGTCAGCGAGGTCCTCCTCCGGGTCGAGGAAGCCGGAGACGAACGACGCCGGCGCGAACCGCGCGCCGGGCTGGTGGCCGCTCTTCCACTCGTAGTCGACGACCGTCTCGGTGAGGTTGTCCATGTCGTAGTAGCCGTGGTCGGCGTGGAAGTGCCGGATCGAGGGCTTCGAGACGATGAGGTTGTGGATGGCCTCGCCCAGAAGCGGCGCGCGAATCAGCGAGCGCCGCCAGACGTTCCGGTTGCCCATCGAGCTGTCGGTCGGACAGATGAGTATCAGTTCGCGAACGTCGAGCTCTCGGGCCGCGCTGGCGGCGTACGCGCCGGTCAGCGACGACGCGACGACCGTCGCGTCGGTGGCGTTGTCGGCGACGAAGTCGCGGACGAACGCGGTGAGCAGGGACGCGGAGTACAGCAGCGGCGGCCGGTCAGTTTGGCCGAACCCGGGCAGGTCCGGCGCGATGACGTGGTACTCCTCGGCCAGCGTCTCGAACACCGGGTGGAACTCGTGGCTGCTCGCCGCGGCGTTGACGCCGTGGAGGAGGACGAGGTCCGGGTCGTCGGGGTCGCCGGCCTCGGTGTAGGCGACGTCGAACCCGCGCCAGCGGTACGTGCGCTGTTCGCCGGGCAACAGCGGGTCGAAGTCGTCGGCTCGCGAGCGCAGCAGGCTGTTGGCGGCGGCCGTCGCCCCGACCGCGCCCACGGCGGCACCGAGGGCCTTGCGGAGGTTCATATCGTGACGTACCGGCCCGGACGGGCTTATACGTGGGGGACGGTCACCGGCCGAGGGCGGCCGGAAACCGAGAGCGGCAGTCGGAACTCGGGCCGAGCGGGCGTCAGCCGTCGTTGCGCTCGTCGACGCACTCCCGGAGCGGTTCCAGCACCTCGTCGACGACCGTGTAGGGGTCGGTGTGGCGCTCCATCACGTCGTCGACGTAGCGCTCGATGCCGCCCCGGCGCGCGAGTTCGTCCGCCAGCAGGTCGTTCGCGTCCTCTCGCAGGAGCGTTCTGATCTCCGAAGCGTACCGCTCGCGGGTCTGGCGCTCCCGGCGGCCGGTCCGGTCGAGGAAGTCCCCGTGGTCCGCGATAGCGTCGATGAACGCGTCGACGCCCTCGCTCCGGTTCGCGACCGTCTCGACGATGGGCGGGTCCCACGTCTCGGCCTCGCCGTCGCCGTTGGCCTCCAGCGCGGTCGCGTCGCCGCCGAGGTCGGTCGCGCCGTGGTGGCCCGTGTCCGGCCGGCCGTCGCGGCCCTGCAGCATCTCGCGGAGTTGCTGGACGGTCCGGTCGGCCCCGTCGAGGTCGGCCTTGTTGACGACGAACACGTCGCCGATTTCGAGGATGCCCGCCTTCAGCATCTGCACGTCGTCGCCGCTGCCCGGCGGGACGAGGACGGCGACGGTGTCGGCCGTCCGGACGATGTCGACCTCGTTTTGCCCCGCGCCGACCGTCTCGACGATGATCTTGTCCTTGCCGAAGGCGTCGAGGGCGGTCACGGCGTCGGTCGTCGCCGTCGACAGGCCGCCGAGCGACCCCCGGGCCGACATCGACCGGAAAAACACGTCCATGTCGCCGGCGTTCGAGGCCATGCGGACGCGGTCGCCCAGCACCGCGCCGCCGGAGAACGGCGACGAGGGGTCGATGGCGATGACGCCGACGGTCAGGCCCCGGTCGCGGTAGGCCGCGGCGACCTTGTCGACCAGCGTGGATTTGCCCGCGCCGGGACTGCCGGTGACGCCGATCACGTCGGCAGAACCGGTGTGCTCGTGGAGGTCGGAGACGATCTCTCGGTAGCCCGGCGAGCGGTTCTCGATCTTCGTGATGACCCGGGCGAGCGCGCTGTGCTTGCCCGCGAGCAGGTCGGCGACGAGGTCGCTCATCGCTCGGGCGCGTTGTCGTGGATGAAGTCGATCATCTCCTCCATCGACGCGCCCGGACCGAATATCTCGTCGACGCCGAGGTCCCGCAGCTCGTCCTTGTCGTCGTCCGGGACGATGCCGCCGACGAGGATCAGGCGGTCGTCGAAGGCGTCGTACTCCTTCAGCCCGTCGAGGATCTTCGGGACGAGCGTGTTGTGCGCCCCCGAGAGGATGGAGATGCCCACCACGTCCACGTCCTCCTGAACGGCGGCCTGCACGACTTCCTCCGGCGCTCGATGGAGCCCGGAGTAGATTACCTCGAATCCGGCGTCGCGTAACGCCCGCGCGATGACGTGCGCGCCGCGGTCGTGTCCGTCGAGCCCGACTTTCGCCACCAGGCACCTGATGGTCCGTTCCGCCTGCTCCTGCTCGACACTCATGGCAACACCTACCACGTCGGGTGCTTTCATTCTTGCCCTATCGTTCGTGGGAAATCGGTGGCGGCGCTAGCACCGCGCTCCGCGGTCGCAGCGGCGTTCGACGCGTGCTAGGTCCGGGATTGACATCCTCCCCGCGCTAAAGCGCGAGGATTCCCCGAAGGGGATATTCAGGTTGCGCGTTTCCTCGGTTCTCAAA